>Ga0334884_1001880_pt1 | contig 28953 bp, 21 predicted proteins | sample GraSluR1_MG_7_FD_207215 | JGI IMG/M metagenome (GOLD analysis project Ga0334884, IMG submission 207215) | Sludge microbial communities from methane-producing bioreactor in Wageningen University, Netherlands - Granular Sludge_12_05 R1 | ecosystem: Engineered > Bioreactor > Anaerobic >...
TGTTGTACAATAGTTTCCATAGAGATCTTCCTCCTTTGTTTGTTGGTTTGGTTAACCTCATTTTAACACAGGAGTGTTGATCTCTTTTTTTATTTCTCTTAAAACTCCACAACTATTTTACACTATCAACGCAAAACACATTCTTAGGAATTGAACCTTTGGTGAAAGGAAGGTATAATCAAAAAAAGCTGTGTGGAGTGGAAGGAGGCGATTATGAAAAAACTGATAGGGGCATTTGTGGTTGTTGTTGGTATTCTTGTCATTTCGGTAGGAATCATGTTTGCATTTCAAATATGCCCTCCTGAAGGACCTTGGCCGACGCCTCCCTGGTGTGAGAAGCAAGAAGGAGAGGGTGAGATTTTTGTTTCGGTACCCTTTTGGACAGAAGGGGAGGTGTATATAGGTACGGAAGATAATCCGAAAATGATTCTTATGGAAAAGATAAATGAAGTTTCCTATTTCACGAATCAAGGGGATTTGATTTCCAAAAACGGGACGTATTTCTATACCAGAGGGTCCTGGGATACTTGTGAAATACAAGTACCAAGGATTTATCGTGGGAAAAGCGTCAAAGACGCAGTGTTGGGGTGGGCGGATTTGACGGGTCCTTCCTTAAGCAGCGATTTTCAGCGGGGGGTTGTTTTTGGTGGCATGTTTTGGCCGGATCACAATTTCCCATTGATAAACAAGAACTACGAGGTGCTGCAAGAATTTGGAGTACAATATATTGCAGTGGTTCCAAACTGGTTTGTATTTCCCGACTATCGAGGGATGGACATCAGACCTTTTTACCGCCACGATGGAGAATTCCCCAATGATACCAATTGGATTACACCCACCTTGACGGATGAAGAATTAACGGATATTGTGAAAGGTGCGCAGGAAAAAGGAATCAAAGTGGTTTTAAAACCCCATTTGGACCCCATCGATTTTGGAATGCCCGGACATGAGGCACGAGGCGCCTTTCATCCAGAAGATTGGGATGTTTGGTTTGAAAAATATACGGACTTTATTTTACATTATGCCAAGCTTTCTGAGGAGTTGGGAATTGAAATTTTAATTATTGGAACAGAGCTGGATACCGCCACCATGGAGGCTTTGGATGACTATGGGGCACCTCCCGATGCTACAGAAAGATGGCGGAAAATGATTGGCCAGATTCGCCAAGTCTATTCGGGGTTTCTTACCTACTCGGTTGCTTGTGAGGAAGGAGGAGAAGGTCCTTCCAACATTAAGTTTTGGGATGATTTGGATTTCATTGGATTTGAGCCTTACTTTGGCCTTACAGAAAAAAACAATCCGAGCATAGAAGAAATGAAAGAGGCCTTTGACCGTGCTTTTGACCAATATGCAAAACCTCTTTATGAGAAATACGGAAAGCCTGTCTTATTAACAGAAGTCAATGTGTATAGTTTCGACGGAGTTAACAGAGACCCCATCGGTTTGGCAGTACGGGAACAATATCCGGGGCCAGACAGCATTGAAAATCTTCCTGTTGATCACCAAGAGCAGGCGGATTACTATGAGGCCTTTTTCCAATCGGTAACAGAGCGGGATTGGATTAAAGGCTGTTATTGGTGGGGATGGTATTTAGACACCACCATAGAGAAAGCAGATTCTTGGCTTAAAGAAGATCCCTACGATCCTTTTGTAAGAAAACGGGCAGGACAGGTTTTAAAGAAATGGTATGTGGAGAGGGAAGAAGACAAGATATAAATGATTGGAGAGGATTTGAAAGGGTTCAAAGAAATGGAAAAGGCTGAATGGGTCTATCAAAAAGCGATAGAAAACAGTAAGTGTGCTTTTGCCCGCCACGAAGCCATTTTTGATGGCAAGGGAAAGATGGTAGATTATGCATTTTTAGATATAAATCCTTCCTTTGAAGAAATCACGGGCTTAAAAAAAGAAGAAGTGGTGGGCAAGTGGTTTGTCCGTGACATAGCCCAAGACACCAAAGACGCCAGAAGCTGGGTCAAGAAATACAGCGAAGTGGTAGGGGGAAGTAGGCAGATTGAGTTTGAGGAGTATTCCCGGGAATTTCGAAAGGACTTCACCATAAAAGTTTATCCGGTGGGGGAGAAAGAATTTGTTACCTTGTTTCTTGATGTTACCTTTGAAAAGAAATTTCATGAAATTGCCAAGTATTTTCGGGACAATATGGGCAACCGCATGGATTATAATGAGGTCACGAAATATGTTTGCCAGCTTTCCGGTGCAGAATATACGGCTTTTAATCTCTATGACGATGATGGAACCTTTACTACGGTTGCTCTATGTGGGATTAATAAAAAAATTCAAGCCATTTTGGAGAAGGCCGGCATCATTGTAGAAGGGCGAAAGTGGGAACCGGACCCGGTGCGGGAGGAAAAAATAAAGGACAAGGAGATCGCCTTCTTTCCTAACTTGAGAGAATTGGTGGGCTCGGTGTTGCCACAAGAAGTTGTTTTTCTTTTGGAAAAAACCATGGGTCTGGGTTCGGTTGCGGTGGCAAAAATAAAAAAAGACGAAACAACATTTGGCGATTTCACCTTGTTTTTTAAAGAAAAAGCCACTTTTAAAAACGAAAAATTGTTCCTCTTATATCTTTCTCAACTGGGATTGTTTATTGAAAAAAGCAGATTGGAACAGTCTTTGAAACGAAGCCAAAACCAATTTTACACCCTGGCGGAATACGCTCCTATCGGATTTGTTTCATGCAATACAAAGGGAGAAATTACATATGCCAACAAAAAATTGTTGGAAATATTGGGTTCTCCTTCCCTGGAAGAAACAAAAAAGATTAATCTGTTGACTTTTCCCAAATTGAAGGTGGCGGGTTTTTCGTCGAAATTGAAGGAAAGCATGAACCGCAATCGATTACTGGTTCATGAGATAGAGTATACCAGCCTATGGGGAAAGCATAGTTGGCTACGGGTATACTTTACCCCCACCCAAGAGAATAATCGAGTGGTTGGCATCAATGTTGTGGTGGATGATATCACGAAAACCAAAGAAGATGAAGAAAAACTGGTGGAAAAAGCCCAGCGGGATTTTCTTACAAGGGCCTACAATCGATACGCGCTAGAGACCTTACTATCGGATTATTTGCTGGAAGCCAAAGAAAAAACCATGGTGAGTTGCATTGCGGTGGTGGATATTGATGCCTTTAAGAAGATTAATGATACCTACGGGCATCGGGCGGGAGATACGGTGTTGAAAAGCCTTGCGGCGCGAATTAAGCAAGAACTGCGAGGGAAAGACTTATTGATTCGAACCGGGGGCGACGAGTTTTTAGTATATTTCCATGATATTCAAAGCGGCGAGAATGCATTGAATCGAATTGAACAACTGTTTCATAAAATCTCTTCCCGGTATCGTTTTGATGATTTGCTGAAAGATAAACATGTTGAATTGGATGTGCGTTGTAGCATTGGAGCCGTTATGTTTCCGCGGGATGGAGAAACGGTGGAGGTGTTGATGGCGAAAGCCGATGAGTTATTGTATGAGATTAAAGCCGCAGGAAAAGGGGCTTATCAACTGGCATTGTAGAACAATCTAGGGGGTCTATCCTGTTTGCTGGTCGATTCCGGATTCTGAAAAGATTCGGTCTCTTGTTTTTGAGGGAGTCACCATGAAAACCACAATCATCAAATTAATCATCGTCATAGCCACGGTTTCCCTTACAGCGGCTGCCATTGTGGGAAGCATCACCTTCTCCCGTAGCTCGGAATATCTTCAGCATGAAATTGAGTCAAACGTGAGGAATACTACGGAAAAGTATGCTAATCAGTTTAGTGCCATCTTCAAACACACAGAAGGTTTGGTGGACTCCGTAGCCGCCTTCGTTTCCGTTACTTTTGATCCGGAAGAGTTAAAAAAAGATCCCGAATATATGGAGAGATACAAGAATGAGCTGCATGGTATTATCCAAGAGGTGGTATCTTCCACAACCATTGACCACGGTCTTTATGTCACATTTAATCCCACGCTTACCCCAAACAATGACGAAGTATGGTACATATTCGAGGATGGTGTAGCCACCCAGATTGATGCAGATTTCGAAGCAAACTACAGGGATTTTGAAGAGCCGATACCGGAGGACATGCAATATTTCTTCGCTCCATTAGAAACGGTTGGCACAGTATGGACGGGCCCCTACTATGACAAGGACATAGAGATCAATGTTCTTTCTTGCTCGAAGGCTATTTATGTAGGTGATTTTTTTGTTGGTGTTGCCGGTGCGGATGTGACGACGGAGGATACTACGGATATTGTCAAAGGGATGCATCCGGATCCCAACGGTTATGCGTTCCTTCTCAATCAAGAACTTGAACTCATCGTTGCAACGGACAGGGTTCCTGCAAGCACTTTAAAAGAAATGATTCCTGGCGATTTTGAAAAGGTGAAACAACAGATGGAAGAGGAACCCGCCGGTAGTCTCCGGATAAGTGTGAACGGAAAAAGATACATTACTGGGTATGCCAGGCTTAATAATGGTTGGATACTGGCTATTTCCACCTTTCAGACCGATGCGTTCAGCCCGATATATAACCTGAATCATGTGCTTCTTGGGTTGGGTGTAATCATCTCGCTTCTCATTATCCTTTTTTCAGTTTTCTTTTCCATTTCATTCTCACGGCCAATTCGAATCCGACAGAGCACTCTGGAAGCACAGAACAGAGAAAAGGATATTCTTCTTATTTACCAGTCCAAGCAGGCGAAAATTGGTGAAATGGTGGGTAATATTGCCCATCAGTGGAAACAACCCCTAAATAGTATTAATCTGGTGCTGACTAACCTCATGGACAGTTATAAATATGGGGAATTGGATGAATCCACCTTGAAGAACAGCATCAACAAAGCAGAATGGATTATCCGCAACATGTCGGATACCATAAGCGATTTTATTGGATTCTTATCACCAACGAAGGAAAAAGAACACTTTCATGTCAACGATAGTATTTCTATCGCCTTGTCGCTAATGGAGGAGAGCCTCCATCATCACGGTATCCGGGTAACTTGCCAAGAGGTAGGCTCTTGCATGACCTATGGATTTGCCAATGAATTTTCCCATGTACTATTCAACATCATCGGAAATGCGCGAGATGCAATCCTGGCTGAAAACCCCGCAAAAAGGCAGATTGATATTCTAATCAGTAACGATAATGGAACTCTTTCCATACGAGTCATCAACCAATATTGTCGTATTGATGAAACCATTCTTTCTCAAGTTTTTGAACCCTATTTTACTACAAAAGAGGAACAGGGCGGAACCGGCATCGGTCTTTACATATCAAAGGTTATCATTGAGCAGCGGATGAGCGGAAAAATCTGGTTGGAAAATATTCAAGATGGCGTGTGCTGTGCCATTCAGCTCCCCTGCTCCTCCCCAAACAATGGACAGGAGATGGAAAATGGAAATTCATGAGGAAGCATTAAAAGAAATGAAGATCCTCTACATGGAGGATGATCCAATCACGGCGGAGGAGCTGGGTCAGTTCCTGAAACGGAGAGCTGGCCGGGTCTACATTGCCAACAATGGGGTGGAGGGATTGAAGCTTTTTCACGAACACAACCCGGATATCATCATCGCAGACCTGTTTCTTCCCATAATGGGAGGCGTGGAAATGGTAAAAACAATCCGGGAAGAAGGATTTCAAACACCGGTAATCATCACTTCGGCGGTGAGTGATTCCAATGTCATTCTAAGCGCTGTAGATACGGGGATTCTAAAATATCTGCTGAAACCGATTCATACAACAGAGCTGTTGAAAGAACTGTCGGAATTGGCAGAGAGGCTGACAGAAAATGCTTCTCAAGGTGCCCATCATTCTTTTCCCAATAAGAAAGAGTTGGAAAGTCGCATCAAAAAAGAGTTCTCTGCTATGTTAAAGTCCTATACAGGGAAGGGTCCTAAGGATGTTACCGTCTTTATTTCCTCCGGGACTCTTGAAATCTGCGCCACCGAAATCATGACTCCCTACGAGAAAACCCTGCTTGACAATTTTCATAATCTTGCTATAATTAACCAAAATAGGCGGTTATTCTATCAGATTATGGAAACCCGTTTTTCGGCAGTCATTGGTGAAATTCTCAATCGGGATGTTCACTTGACAGAAACGGATATTAATTTGAAAGAGGATCGAAGTAAGTTAATATTCCGAATCGGTGTCTGATGCATCATGCGGCCTCCAACTGGTTTCAGCGGGATGGCCGAAGCTTCAGGAATAGGCGATTTCTTCCATGTTGGAAGGTTAAATTGAAACTGTTCTTATAGCCAATTTAAACCCAACACATTGATTTGTGTTGGGTTTTTATTATTGTAGCAAAGGATACGTCTATTACCATAAGGAGGGAGGTAGTAATGCAGTTATAAGGAATTACAATTCTTTGCAATTTGAGAGGAGGAATGCAAATGAATAAAATGCTTAGCTTGTTAATTGGAGAAGTCCAGTCCTTTAATGGCCGAAGATCACTGATTTCCGTTATAGTGATTCTGGCCATAACCTATGCAATAACTCTTATTGTACCTTTTGATCCTGAAAACTTAGGAGCTATGTCTGTGCTGCCGGCCATCTTCCTGGTATTATACATTTTTATAACCCGACGAATCCTGGAAGCACTTACACTCGCCTCCGTTATGGGGTACATGTTGGTTGCCCAGGGCGAAGTCCTTCAGACCTTCAGCGATGGCCTCTTAACCGTTGTTATGAGTGAAGACATCGCATGGTTGTTCATCGTCTGCGGCCTTATGGGAAGTCTGATTGGCCTCATTGAAAAGGCTGGAGGGGCATTTGCTTTCGGTGAATGGGTGGCAAAGAGAGCAAAGACTCAGAAAAGCACACTGATGTGGACATGGGTTTTGGGATTGATTCTCTTTGTTGACGATTATCTGAATTCCCTGACCTTGGGATCATGTATGTCCAGAATCACGGACAAGCATAAAGTGTCCAGAGAATATCTTTCCTATGTTGTAAGTTCTACAGCGGCACCGGTATGTGTACTGATTCCCATCACAACCTGGTCCATATTCTGCGCAAGGCTGTTGGAAGTCAATGGCTGGGCTCCCTCAGGGGAAGGGGTGTACTATTTTATCAAGACCATACCTTTCAACTTTTATGGTTGGACAGCTATGCTGTTGGTACCCTTGGTAATTCTTGGTTTTGTTCCCCTCTATGGACCGATGAAGCGGGCGCAGCAGCGGGTTGAAAACGGCGGACCCTTGGCTCCTCCGGGATCTGAGAAGATTGATATCCGCCATGGTGAAGTAGTAGAAGTTCCCAAAAACCCGAAAATGATAAATTTTGCAATACCCATCGCGGCTTTAGTAGGGGCAACCATCCTTTTTGATACCGACATGCAAATCGGAGTTATCGTAGCCGTTGCTTCAACTTTTGTTCTGTTCTTGGGGCAAAATCTCATGACAGCGGAAGAGTTTACCGACATCACGCTTCAGGGCCTCAGAAACATGATTTTGCCGTTGATGCTTATGGTGCTGGCCTTTGTCTTTGCGGGAGTCAACGATGAGATTGGGTTCACCCAATACGTTATCACCAGTGCCGCAGTCCTTATGTCGCCTGCTCTTGCCCCGGTGATAATCTTTATTGTACTTACTATCACAGAGTTTATCACAGGGACCAACTGGGGTATGTATATCATCGCCCTTCCTATCGTTATCCCCCTATCTATGGATATCGGTGCGAATACCACTCTTGCCGTAGCTGCTGTGCTATCCGCAGGGGTATTTGGAAGCCATGTATGCTTCTACTCTGACTGTACAATTCTTACGTCATCCGCCACTGGCTGCAATAACTTTGACCATGCTTACTCTCAAGCTCCATTAGGTGTTTTGGCTGCAATTGCATCGGCGGTGTTGTTCCTGATTGCCGGATTTGTATTCTTATAATCTGGGTTTATCATAAGTGCCGTAAAACCCCCTGCTTCAGCGGTGGGGATATGAGGCACAAGTAGAACTTCTGTTGTATTAGTTAGCCATGCGTGATATAATAAAAATATGAGATATAAATTAAATAACAATGTGGTCTATGCTTGTAAGTATCATGTGGTTTGGTGTCCCAAATATCGGCGTAAAGTCCTTGTGGACGAAGTAGCGGTTCGCCTGAAGGAGTTGATTTTGCAAGAAGCGATAGCTTTAAACGCCGAAATAATTGAAATGGAAATCATGCCCGATCATGTACATTTGCTGATTGAAGTAGACCCTCAATTTGGAATCCACCGTGCCATTAAGCAAATAAAAGGTAAAACCTCTTTTTCTTTGCGTAAAGAATTTAAGTCATTAACTACGCGGCTTCCCTCGCTATGGACAAATAGCTATTTTGTATCAACTGTTGGTGGTGCGCCACTTTCTGCTATAAAACAATATATTGAAAATCAAAAAGTCTCTGAACGAAAGAAGGTGCAATAGTGGAGTATTCGTACAAGTTCCGGCTGTATCCAACTGCGATGCAAGAAACGATTATACAGCGCACATTTGGTTGCAGCCGATTTGTATACAACCACTATCTTTCTGTGCGGAAGGAAGCGTACGGCGAGAATAAAGAAACTATGAACTACTACGCCTGTGCAAAAGATATGACAAAGTTAAAAAGTTCCTTGTCATGGCTTTCGGAAGTAGATGCTACCGCCTTACAATCTAGTATCCGTGATTTAGATACCGCGTTTCAAAATTTTTTTCGTCGCGTTAAGCGTGGAGAAAAGCCTGGTTATCCGCATTTTAAAAGTAAACATGATCGTCGTAAATCATATAAGTCAAAATGCGTCGGCACGAATATTAAGATTGCTGGCGGTAAAATTCAGCTTCCAAAGCTGGGATTTGTAGAATGCCGCATTTCTAAGTTGGTACAGGGCCGCATCCTATCTGCTACGGTGTCGCAAAATCCATCGGGAAAGTACTTTGTATCGCTTTGCTGTAACCTCTGATGGCCAGATTTTTAAAAACCATAAGTACCTTTCTAAAAGCGAAAAGAAACTCGCTAAGCTTCAGCGTGAGCTGTCCTGAAAGTCAAAGGGCAGCAAAAATCGTGAGCAAGCGAGAATCAAAGTTGCCCGTTGCCACGAGAAGATAGCCAATCAGCGTAATGATGCGCTACATAAACTATCAACGCAGCTTGTGAAAAACTACGATTTGATTTCACTAGAATCTTTAGCTCCATCAAATATGGTGAAAAATCACAAGTTGGCTAAAAGCATTTCTGATGCATCTTGGGCTGAATTCGTAAGACAGCTATCGTACAAAGCAAACTGGTACGGGAAGGTCGTCGTTCAGGTCGATGCGTTCTACCCATCAAGCCAACTTTGTTCCTGCTGTGGATACAAAAATCCACAAACAAAAAGCTTGGCGGTCAGATCGTGGATATGCCCTGGCTGTGGTGCTCTTCATAACAGAGACGAAAACGCAGCCACGAACATTTTAAATGAAGGTTTGCGGCGATTGTCCGCATAAATAAAACATGGTACGGCGGGACACGCCGAAACCTAACGCCTCTGGACACTATGTAAGTCGGCTTTAGTCGCAACAGTGGTTGAAAGAGGAATCCCCCGCCTTTAGTCGTGGGGAGCTGTCAAAAACGGATAAAAGAACTTATCCATTGACATAGTAGAACAATCTTGTTCTTCAAAAATGATTGTCAGTTTGAAAAAACCTGACTATTAAAAAACCCTTGCAAATAGTGAGGGTTTTTCTTTTATATAGAGTTTGAATCTCTTCCGCGTGTTGACTTTTCCCCTTGGTGTCTATAAAGTTTTTCTTAAGGGGTCAATTCACAAGAAGGAAGGTGGGAACGAAAGCAACCAGAGACGTTATAGTTAATGGCTGAAATATAAGCCGGTGAAGGACTCTCTTTGCCGGTAGGAACGGAAGAAATGAGGTTGAAATTATGAAATTGAAAAAAGTGCTGGTGTTGGGTGTAGGAGCTCAAGGTTCGGCAGCTGCCAAAAAATTGGATTTGGAACCCAACGTAGAGGAAATTGTTTGTGCAGATATCGACGCGGTTGCGGTAGAAAATCTGGCGAAAACCTTGAGGAAGGCCAGAGGGACTACCGTGGATGCTCACGACAAGAACAGCATTGTGAAAGTGGCAGAAGGGGTGGATTTAATCCTAAACGGGCTTCCCCTGGAATGCACGCAAAATGTACTGGAAGCAGCCTTGGAGGTAAAAGCCCATTATCAAGACTATGCGGCTACCACTGCTCTTCATGAGGACTGGGTGGAGAGTATTCGAATTCAGTATGAAGTGTATGGACCTAAATTTGAAGCCATCGGGAAATTGGCGTTGGTGGGGACCGGCTCAGCACCCGGCTTAATTTGTGCCGCCACTCGGGATGCCATGAGATACTTAGATACTTGTGAAACCATTTATAATATCGTATGGGAAGGAGTGGAAGCCAAGCGATTCTTGCCATTCTGGTGGTCCCCTGTTACGGCGCTTCACGACATGTCGGAAAAGGGGTATGCTTTTGAAAACGGCCAATTGGTTCGCTTGGAGGCTTTTGAACACCCCATTACCAGACAGTATGAAGGGATGGAGAAGGAAATCACATTTGTGGAGCATTGCCATGATGAACCCATCCATTATAGCTTCAATGCGGAAAAATATTTTAAAGGGCTTAAGAATGCGTATTTTAAATATGCCGGACCTGGGGTAGACTTTGCAAAACCCCTTTACCGAGCAGGACTTTTGGCCCATCAAAAAGAAATGGTGGGGGATGTGGAAGTAGCACCTTTCGATGTGGTGTTGAAGCACTTGCCTCCCGCTCCCAAATTCCGGGAAGAGATTGAAGAAATTATAAAAGAAGGATTGGTGTCGGATACCGGATGTATGGTAATCGAAGCCTACGGCAAGAAAGGTGGAAAGGACATCTTGGTAGAAACTCATGTGAATGCCCCGGGGCTGGTGGAATCCTTTGAATTGGCCGGAATTACAGCGGAAATGTACTTAACAGGGCAGGGTGGATTCTTGTTCTCCAAATTGTTCTTAAATGACCAGTTTGACCAAAGAGGACTCATCTCTTCCGACATGCTTTCCATGGAACAGGTAGAGACTTATTTTAAATATGCCAAAGAGCTAGGCATTACCTTGGAGACGACTGTGAAAGAACTGTAATAAAAGCGAAAAAGTAAAGCCAGAGTTTGGGGTCGGGTACCTATCACATTGGGGAGGTACCTGACCCTATTTTATTCGGTAGCCGAATTCGTATATATTTCCCGAAGGGGCACAATTTGATATAATAAAGACAAGATTTATTGGTTATTACAAATTCTGAAAGAAGAGTTTAAGAAGGAGTGAAATTCAAATGGGGCATCCAAAGAAAATGTGGAGAAGTATGGTACTGGCCCTTCTTCTTGGGCTAGGATGGGTAACAATGTCTTTCGCCGTGCAAACATCGGTTGTCTATGGCGCGGAAATTAGCGAAACCATTGTTACCACTCCGGAAGAATTAAAGCAGGTGATGGAAAATCCAGTGGGAAGTCATGTGAAGCTGGGGGCAAATATTACCTTTGCACCAGCCGCTTACGGAGAAGATGCCATTGTGATTCCGGGTGGGAACCACGTGTTGAATTTAAATGGCTATACCATCCAGTATGTGTACACCAATCGTTCCAATGAAAAGGACGGATCGCCCATCCGACAGACAGGAACTTTAACCATAAATGGGCAAGGTTCCATTATAGGGGGATATTGTGCTATAGAAAATGACGGGCAGCTTATTATTAATGGAGGTAAATATACGGGACTTGCGGCTAGCGCCATCCGTACCCAAGGATCTACTACCATAAACGGAGGCACTCTTTCGGGGAGGTTCGGAGAAATCTGGCTGGAAAACGGCGTTGTTGTGGATAATATCGGAGCGGTAAAACGAATTAACAATCCTTTTAAAAGTGGGGGAATCCGGATTGAAAATGGAGTTGCTACAGGTAGCACTTCTCTCAATAGTATGTTGGCAATCGACGATTTAACATTTGCGCCGGGGGCTGGCATGACCGTTACGGAAAAGGGTGCTTTAATCGTGAACGGAACTCTTGTGGGAGAAAACCAAATCAACTTACAGGGGGGGATATTCATTAAGAATGGCTTGGTAGCGAACCAAGGAGATTTTTATATATCCGGCAACTTAACCTTGGACCGTTTGGAAATACCGGAAGGTGTACATGTAATGATGATGGATTATTATGACCTGACCATACGGGGAGAACTTGTGAACCATGGGACCTTGACCATACGGAACGGGTGTCGGATGATGGTGCATGGAGATGTCTGGAATCATGGGCAAATCAATTCGGACCGGGGAGAGGATGTGACGATTCATGGCAGCCGACTGGGAGATGGATTTTATTCCACACGGGAGGGTTCTCCCGGAGGACCGGAATCCGGTGATGGGATGGGAGGAACAGCCGGCGGGAGAATGGAACGAGCGGCGGAAGAACTATATACATTGGGACTTTTTAAAGGAACGGGAACCGACGAAATGGGACAACCCATCTATGACTTGATGACCGCCCCAACCAGGCAGGTGGCCATCACCATGCTGGTTCGCCTTCTTGGGAAAGAGGAAGAGGCGATGACAAAAGAGTGGAATCACCCATTCGCCGATGTGGATTCCTGGGCAAATTCCTACGTAGGCTATGCCTATGCCAATGGTCTCACAAAGGGTATGAGCGATCATCAATTTGGAGCAAATCAGTTAGTTTCTACGTATCAGTTTTTGACTTTTGCCCTGAGAGCACTGGGCTACGATGATAGTCAAGGTGATTTTAAGTGGGATAATCCGAATCTACTAACGGAAGAAATCAAGCTGACAGAAGGGGATTATCAGGATAACAAAGCGGCCTTCTATCGAGGAGACGTGGCCATCTTATCTCATCTGGCATTACAAAGAGACATAAAAAACGGAGTTTCTTTGATGGAATACCTAGTGAATCAAGGCGCCGTTCAGATGGAGAAGGTGCGTCAAGTCGGGTTGGGCCATGTGGTGCAAAATCAAAACTAATGGAGCCTTAAGTCCCCGCGGGAATGTAAAAACGGGATGGAAATTTCAGGAGATGGAAAATACCTTTGACAACCCGAGCTAGAAGGGATATAGTACTAGAGACAAGAAGAGGGAGCTGACGCGAAGTTGGCTGAGAGGAAACTATTGGTGTTTCGACCTATAACCTGATTTGGATAATGCCAACGTAGGGATATACAGATTGAGAAGTCTTTATTCCATGGGGGGTAAAGACTTTTTTTACGAAGCAGAAAGTTTCCGGGGAGAATCGGGAAAATGAAAAAGGGCACATCAGAAAAATTATATCCCGTGTTGGCGGTGTTTCTCCTACTGTTCGTTTGGCAAGCCGCGGTAGGTTGGGGTTTTGTTGACTCCTTTTCCATTCCTTCACCTCTCTCGATTTTCGCCGCACTGATAGGAGAAATGGGGGTTTTAATCGGACATCTGAAAATTACCTTGTTGGAGGGATTGGTAGGGATTCTTTTTGCCACGGTGTTTGCGGTAGTCGTTGCCGTGATGATGAACATGTCTCCGGTGATAAAGAGTTCCGTTTATCCCTTGCTGGTTTTTTCCCAAACCGTTCCTGTCATTGTGTTGGCTCCTCTTTTTGCTATGTGGTTTGGCTTTGGATTGCTGCCTAAAATTGTGGTGGTGACATTGGTTTGTTTTTTTCCTATTACCGTTAGCATTACAGAAGGGCTTTCGGAAGTCGATACGGAGCTGTTGAATATGATGCGGACCATGGGTGCCAACAAGAAACAACTTTTTTTGAAGGCTCAGTTTCCGGCGGTGCTAGTACCCTTCTATTCAGGGCTGAAGATTGCGGTTACCTATAGCATTATGGGGGCCATTATCGGAGAATGGATGGGAGGCACTGCAGGGTTGGGGGTCTATATGATGCGGGTAAAAAATTCCTTTGCCTACGACAAAATGTTTGCGGCTATTGTATTGATCTCTATCACCTCCATCGTATTGTTCAAAGGAATTGAAGCAGTACAAAGGGCCACCACACCTTGGAGTTATTATGACGCAGAAAAGGAGCAGGAATGATGAGAAGAGGATTCATGAAGATGTTATTGGTTGTGATGTTATTCGCAGCTTTGATAATGGCTGGATGCCAACAGGAGGAAGCTTCTTTGCAAAAAATTACCGTAGTGTTGGACTGGGTTCCGAATACCAACCATACCGGTCTTTATGTAGCATTGGAAGAAGGGTTCTTTGAAGAAGAGGGGCTGGATGTGAAAATTATTCAACCTACAGAAGGTGGCAGTGCAGACTTGATCGCTGCCGGACAAGGAGAGTTTGGTTTGAGCTACCAGGAACAGGTAACCTATGCTAGGACGGCAGAAGTCCCGCTTCCCGTAAAGGCGATTGCTGCCGTCATTCAACACAACACCTCTGGCTTTGCTTCGCCGGCGGAAAAACAAATTTTATCCCCCAAAGATTTCGAAGGAAAGAAGTACGGTGGCTGGAATTCACCCATGGAAGAAGCCATGATAAAGGGATTAATGGGAATAACGGGTGGAGATTTCTCCAAGCTGGAAATGGTCAGCGTAGGTACGCTGGACTTTTTTGCTGCCGTTTCCAAGCATGTAGACTTTACCTGGATTTATTACGGATGGGATGGGATTGCCGCAGAAGTGAAAGGAGTTTCTTTGAATTTCATTAAGTTACAGGATGTGGATGCAAGGCTGGATTCATATACTCCTGTAATTATTGCCAGTGAAAAACTTTTGGAAGAGGACCCGGAGTTGGTACGAAGTTTTATGAAGGCCCTATCAAAGGGGTATGGATTCGCTGTTGAAGACCCGGATAGGGCAGTTGAACATTTGCTGAGGCATGCTCCTGAAATCGACCGGGAAATTGCCATAGAATCTCAGCGATACCTTGCCCGAGAGTACCAGGGAGACGCCGCTAGGTGGGGTGAAATGGATGTCGAGGTTTGGAGGACGTATGCAGACTGGATGTTTGAAAAAGAGTTGATTCCCCACGAGTTGATTGCAGAGGAAGCCTTTACGAATGAATACCTTCCCAAATAAGCTGGAAGTTGAGAATCTCTTCAAGAATTACGGAAACGATCTAATTTTGAGAGACATCTCTTTCCATGTCAAAGAAAATGAATTTGTGTCTATTATCGGGCCAAGCGGCTGTGGGAAAAGCACTTTGTTTAATGTCATCGCAGGGCTTGAATTTCCCTTGTCCGGGGCCATATCTCTTGATGGGCAATCGATTTTGGGAGTTACGGGGAAAGTAGGATACATGCATCAAAAGGATTTGCTGCTACCTTGGCGGACGGTATTGACTAATGTGGCGCTACCCTTGGAGATACAAGGGGTCGACAAAAAAACGGCTCGAGAAAACATAATTAAAATGTTGCCGGTATTTGGGTTGGAGGGCCATGAAAACAAATATCCAGCCCAACTTTCCGGAGGAATGAGGCAACGAACCTCCTTGATGCGGGCCAGTATGTTGCCCAACGATATCATGCTGTTGGACGAACCTTTTGGCAGCCTTGATGCCATCACCAAATCCAAGATGCAAGACTACTTGTTTTATGTATTGGGGCATATGAAGAAAACAATTCTTTTTATCACCCATGACATCGATGAAGCGGTGTTCCTGTCAGACCGTGTTATTGTACTGGGGGGAACACCGACGGAGATTGTGGATATTGAAGAAATTAAGCTGGAAAGGCCGCGGAGTCGAGAAGTGGTATTGTCTTCGGAATTTCTAGTGGTTAAGAAAAAATTGATAGAATTGCTGTAAAATTTGCGGAAATGGTTCAAGCTGTTATTGAAATCAGCTTTTTCGTCATGCTTGACACTTACGCTCCAAACATTTGATTGCGGTTATTAATAATGGTAGAATATACATACTTTTTATGTGATTGATAACCCTTGATACCAAAGGAGTAAACAGATGTTAAAAAATCTGGGCACATGGAGATCCTTGGGCGGAAAAGACTTGTTGCCAATTTTCTCTTGGCAATTGAACGCCAATCAGCCTATAGAATCTAACGAAATGCTCCTCCGTGTTACGGATCTTCATCTTGAAAGTGCAAACTATAAGCAGATATATAGCGAGTGCGGAGGAAATTCGGAGCGCATCAAGGAAAATGTGCTACTTATTATAAATAACCGTGGGAAATTGCATAACCCCTACACAGAAACGGGTGGTTTGATGAGCGGGGTTATTGAAGAAATAGGTGAATGCCATTCACAAAAAGCAAATTTTTCTGTTGGAGACGAAGTTTTAATTCTCACGTCAGCCACAACCATCCCATTGAAAATCGATAAAATCAATTCAATTGATTTGGTGTATGGGCACATGGAGGTTGAGGGACATGCCATATTATTTGACCGTTTTTCTATGGTTAAGAAGCCATCGCATCTCCCCATCAAGCTATTGATGCTGGCTTTCGAAGAATCGTCTTCGGTTCATCATGCAAATCTCCTTTCAAAAGATGTAAAAAAAGTTCTCGTGCTGGGAAGTGATCCTGTTACAACCATGCTATATGGCACCAGCATCCGGGAGTCTTTAGAAGAAAAAGGAACACTTATAGCCGTTCTTCAAGACAATAATAATGACCCTGACAAGAAACATTTTAGTCAATATAGAGAATTGCTACTTACAGTATTTGATTATGTCCATACCCTGAATTTGGCTGACCCCGTTTCGACTGCAGCTGTTTTGGACGCAGCCTATTCCCCGTTTCCCTTGACTATAAACAGTGCGGATGTATTAGGCGCCGAATCCGTTGCGGTTCTTTGCACTGAAAATAAAGGAGTAATCTTCACCTCTACCTTGCTTAACAATTATCACTATGCATTGTTCCTTGCTGAAGCAATCAAAAGAGAATTTCAAATGCTTTGTGCGGATGGTTATGCAGAAAACTACGACGCCTTTATGGTTTCTCTATTGGAAAAATGGGGTGATAAAATACAGGCGTTATCTACATTGATGACCAGTATTTCCGGGGAAAGCCATTCTTCAAAAGAAGCAGCCGCGTATTCGGATGTAAGTATGGATTCTTTAGAAAATCACCAAATGATATCCAGTTCTATGGGATTGGTGTTTCAGGACAAAAACATACAGGGACTGGTTGAACAAGTGCTGAAAGTTGCTAAGTACGAGTGTCCCGTATTAATTTTAGGAGAAACAGGAGTAGGCAAAGAACGGTTTGCCCGTATACTGCATTCTTATTGTAATCGCAAATATCAGCCTTTTATAAAAATAAATTGTGCTGCAATCTCGTCGGCGCTTATGGAGTCGGAGTTTTTCGGCTATGAACCTGGAGCCTTTACCGGAGCCCACAAAGATGGGAAAAAAGGATATTTTGAACTGGCAAATAATGGCACGTTATTGCTTGACGAAATAAGTGAGCTTCCGTTAGACATGCAAGCGAAACTTCTGAGGGTTCTTCAGGATGGCGAGTTCTACCGCGTTGGTGGAGAAGCACCGGTCAAGTCAGATGTTCGTGTCCTGGTGGCTTCTAACAGAAGTCTAAAAGGACTTATTGAAGAAGGGGCCTTTAGAGAAGATTTATACTATCGGTTGGCCGTATATATCATCAGCATTCCGCCACTGAGAGACCGACCTTCTGATATTTTCCCGTTGGTCGAACACTTTATGAAGATCTATCGGGAAATGTATCGATCGAAGGTTAATATATCCAACGAGGCTTTGGCGCTTTTATTAAAGTACAATTGGCCTGGTAATATTCGCGAACTTGACAATGTTGTACATCGTTTGATTATCAACTCTAAATCAAACACAATAAATCAAGACGATGTCTACTTGGAGCTTTTTCATAATCCGGTGGGGGATTCACCAGAACCCTCCTTTCTGGTAAATCAAGAACCCCTCTCATACAAAGAGTACTTTGAAAACCAAGAAAAGGAGTTCTTCAAGAATTACCTTGAGAAATACAAGAGCACGAGAAAGGCTGCCGAAGCAATGGGAATTGCGCAGAGCCAGTTTATGAGAAAGAAGAAAAAGTATAATCTGTAGCAAGGCTCTTCGAATTATCGCATGTAAAAAAACGATAACAAAAAGCGTTCACCTGTAATAAAGGTGAACGCTTTTTGTTATCAAATCTCTGGTTCGCAGTGCCTGTAATCCGTTATTTTCAACGCAAAATACCAAAATTCTATATGGCATATATATTGCTAGTGTTATGAATAGCCGGATATTTTATGCAGAGGAGGTACCGCAAATGCTATATCCAAATTCCAAGAAGTATCAAGAGCTTGATAGTCACTTGAAAAACCTTTATCTTTCCACTCGAAAAAAATCAAAATTCCTTCACGAAGAAGCTATTTTTTATCTGCCGGGCGGAGATACACGAACTGCCACTTTTTTCAACCCTTACCCTCATTATATAGAAAGAGGTGAGGGGGCTTACTTATATGATGTAGATGGAAATAAGCTTCTGGATTTTCAGAACAATTATACTTCCTTGATACATGGCCATGGACACAAGCCAACCATGGAAGCGGTGTACCACCAAATGGCCAAAGGGCAGGCCTATGCAGCACCTTTTCAGCTTCAAACCACTCTCGCAGAGCTTATTGTTCGTCGTTTCCCGGGGATTGACCTTGTACGTTTTGCAAATTCAGGGACCGAAGCAAACATGCATGCCATAAGAATTTCCAGAGCCTTTACCGGCAAACCCAAAATCGTAAAGACCGAAGGGGGATATCATGGAACAACGGATGTCTTTGAGGCCAGCGTAGACCCCAACATTAAGCGGGCCGGAACCTTGGATAATATCAAGGTGCTTCCGGAAAATAGGGGCGTTTCTGAAAACGCATTAAAGGATGTTCTTGTAGTCCCTTTTAATGATATAGAGCGTACCGAAAAGTTGATTAAGGAAAAACATCAAGAAATTGCCAGTGTAATTATAGAGCCCATTATGGGTTCTGCCGGGCAAATTGCTGGCACACCAGAGTATCTTGCCTTCCTTAGAAGAATTACCGCAGAGTACAATATTCTGTTGATATTTGATGAGGTGGTGACTGGCAGGCTTACCACCGGAGGGGCACAACAATATTTTGGAGTTACTCCCGATTTAACGACCCTGGGCAAAATTATAGGAGGCGGAACACCAATTGGTGCTTTTGGGGGGAAACGGCATATCATGCAGATGTACGACCCTCGCGAAAAAAAGATGTACCATTCGGGAACCTTCAATGGAAATGGCATCTCCGTTGCGGCGGGCTTGGCCACTTTAACCGCATATGGCGTAAAAGAAGCGGAGCATGTTAATGAGTTGGGTTTATATATGAGCGAAAAATTTCTTGAAACTTTTCGAAAAGTAGGTTTAAAAATTCAAATGAGTGGAATCGGATCCATACAGAATATTGTTTTCGGTAGCCAGGCGATCACAAACTACAGAGATGTGGCTAGCACTCACGAGAAATTGAATGAATTATTGTTCCTGTCCCTGCTCACAAAAGGTGTATTCAATGCCCCGAGAGGTATGTTCTGCACTTCCACCTGCATGGAACAAGGGGAAATTGATTTTGCCAACAGACAGTTGGAAAATGCTCTTACGGAAATGAAGGATGTGATAGCTGAAGTAGCACCGGAATTGATTAGTTCGTTGTTGTAACAACCTTGTTGCAAAAGGTTATATAAATAAATAGTAAGGAGGTTATTTTTATGAAAGAAGTACGACTGCCTAAAATGTGGGAAGCGGTATTCCCAATTGTGTTCATGATGGTACTAATTATTCTATGTACTGTCAGATGGGGCATTGAACCCCATATACCCCTGGTCATTTCCAGCATTGTAACAATCGCTATGGCTTGGCGTTGTGGATATCGATGGGGTGCAATTATTGCTGGTATATTGGATAGCATTAACCGAGCAGTTGAGGCATTATTAATTATTATGTGTGTTGGTATGTTAATTGGAGCTTGGGTTTGGTCTGGAACAATGCCGGCAATGGTTTACTACGGGCTGGAGATTATTGCGCCGGGTGCATTTCTTGTAGTAGGTGCCATTCTTACGGCAATCGTTGGGCTGGCCACGGGTTCCTCTTGGACAGCCTCAGGTACTGTAGGGGTTGCCTTGATGGGGATTGCTTTAGGGCTGGGAATTAATCCGGCTATAGCGGCAGGAATGGTTATTTCAGGTGCCTACATGGGCGATAAATTATCTCCTCTTTCGGACAGTACCAACATTGCTGCAGCAGGAGCTGAGACCCCTTTGTATGAACATGTACGCGCTATGATGACTACCACCATCCCCAGCTTTTGTATTGCTCTTGTAATCTATGCTATTATAGGTATGAGAGTCATTAATACGGCAGGGTATGATCCATCGGTTGCTCTATCCATACAGGAAGCGATAGCAGACAACTTCTATATTTCCTGGTGGATTATTCTTCCCATCTTTGTAGTAATTATCGCGGCCATAAAACGAATTCCTGCTATACCCTCTCTTTTGCTCGCCGCGGGCATTGGCTGTATTTTCGCCATGATTGCACAAGGCGCTTCATTTGCGGACTGTCTTGGCGCACTTCATTACGGGTATGAGGTTGAAACCGGAAATAGTATTGCGGACAGACTTTTGAATCGTGGAGGAGTAGATTCCATGATGTGGACCATTTCCTTAATCATGTTTGCGCTGGCCTTTGGTGGAATCCTTGAAAAATGTAACTTTGTAGAAGTTCTCCTGGGAGGTTTGGTTCGAAGAGTTAAGTCAGTAGGCGGGCTAGTCATGTCAACTATAATCGCCGGTATTGTTTGCGATGTGGTATTGACGGATCAATATTTGGCTATTTTGGTTCCCGGTCGAATGTTTGCAAAAGCCTTTGATAGCCGAGGGCTCTCAAGAAGTTTTCTTTCAAGAACAACCGAAGATGGGGCCACCTTATGGTCTCCAATGATTCCATGGAATGGTTGTGGTGCCTATCAAGCAGCCACGCTGGGTGTAGCCACATGGGAATTTGCGCCTTATGCATTCATGAATCTAGTGAATCCGGTATATGCAATCATTATTTCATATCTGGGAATTGGTGTTAGGTATAAAGACGCATCTTTAAACCAGAAGAAAAAAGACAAAGTTATTGAAAAGAAAGAAGAAGAATAGGTAAAACCATGGCGGAATTCAAACCCTTAAATGACAGAAAACAAAAAAAATCTACAAAGATCACCGCCCTTATTGCCGGGATTGTATTTGTGATCCTGGGGATTATGTTGCCTTCCATTTATTCAATCGTTATAGGAGGGATTATTTTATTGGCGGCTACCGTTTCGAAACATACCGTTATTAATGAAAAAGGGATTGAAGTACGTTATAGCATGTTCGCTTTTAAGTATGTTGAGCTATGGGCTTTTTCTGAAATCACGGAAATGCATCTGGAGGTCGTAAAAGATCCCCGGTATTCTGCCTTGCACTTTACAAAAGATGTTATTTCAAAAAGACTCATCTTTACAAAAGAAGAAGCCCGTGGTGTTATAAAATTGGCATCAGAGCAGAATCCAAAAATACACTATGATCAAGCTTATTAAAGCGCCACCCCATTTTTTGAGGGGAAGCCAAGGATGAATAAAACCCGGATGTTTTTCCAGATGGAATGCCCTATGCTTTCCATCTGGTTTTTTGTTAAAAGAACAAGCAGATAATGCTTGGGTTATATAAAACCAAGGATTAAGCCGTCGGCCAATAAATTTCTGCCATTGTATTTCAAGAAAAAGTATGTCAGAATGTTACTATAATTCAGAAAGGAGTACCGTGTGTCATACAATCCTTTTTACAATGTTGAGAATACTCAGCTCATGGGTTACGAATATGCTTGGGTTAATTTTGTCAACAAAGGGGAAGTAACGGAGAACATCTTAAGTGAGGAGATTCTATCTTCTTGGAGCAGATGCAAAGAATACGGGTTAAATCCAAAGTCTTTTAGCGTGCCAAGAAGTCCGCAAGGCAACTCTAGGCTCAAGGAGCTTGTTCAGGAAAATAAGGAGTTGATTCATGTGGCCAGCCCGATTATCGATGGGATTGTGAATTCCTTTGGAATTGAGGATTTGCATGTGTTGGTTACAGATCGGGAAGGCGCGGTTTTAATGGATGTAGTCTCTCGGTCGGATTCAGACACGATTGAGAGAAAGAGAAGGCGAGCAATGATATTGGATGACGCTTCGGAAAAGCGTATAGGTACCAATAGCATGGCGCTTTCTTTATATTTAGACAAGGCAACTTCTGTGATTGGTGCACAACATTATTTACAATGTCTTCATAAATATGGTGAATATGCCGCCCCTATACATGGGTTGGATGGAGATACTATTGGATCAATCGCCATTATCACCAGAACGGAAGAGATGAGTGATTACATTATGGCTATGGTTATTACAGCAGCCAAAGCGGTGGAAAACGATTTACTTTTAGCAGATCGAAGCCGGGTTATAAAAAGGCAAAATGTGGAGAAGCAATCTTTACTGGATAATGTGACGGATGGAGTAGTTTATGTAGATGAGCGAGAAAGAATATCTCAAATCAACCTACGCATGGAAAATTTGACGGGGTATTCCAAAGAAGAGTTAATCGGGAAAAAAATTCACTTTATTAAAACGGTGCCGGCATTAAAGAGTGTGGAGAAACAACTGTCTCTATTGGATGAAGATGTGAGAATTATTATGGAAGGCAGGAAAGATAAATACCACTGTTTTGCAAAGAAAAAACCGGTATCCGGAGAGGAAGACAGGGAAAAATATGTATGGATTTTTACAACCATTGAAGATATACAAATTCTAGCGGATAAAATTAATACAAAAAACACGGCATATTTTACCTTTGCTAATATTGTGGGACATTCGGAACCCATTTTGAATGCCAAGGAAATGGCAAAGAAAGCTTCGATTTATGAAACCCGGGCCATCATTGAAGGAGAAAGCGGGACAGGCAAAGAGATGTTTGCGCAGGCCATTCATAATGGGGGTCCAAGGAAGACGGGATCTTTTGTTGCTGTGGATTGTGGTGCGATTCCCAGAGAATTATTGGAAAGTGAAATTTTTGGATATGAAGAAGGGGCCTATACAGGTGCTCGCAGAGGAGGAAATCGGGGAAAGTTTGAATTGGCCCATAAAGGGACATTATTTTTGGATGAAATAAATAATTTGTCTTTGGAGATGCAGGCCAAGCTGTTAAGAGTTCTGCAGGAAAGCAAAGTAACTCGTTTGGGTGGGAGCCAGCCTATTGCAGCAAATGTACAAGTAATTGCTGCATCCAATATGGATATCGCAGAAGAAGTAGCAAAAGGTACCTTTCGAGAAGACTTGTATTATCGTTTAAATATCATACACATTAAGCTCCCGTCGTTACGAGAAAGAAAGGAAGATATCCCCTTGCTTATCAAGGATTATATTGCTCGTCGCCATGGATCTCTTGGGAAGCGTATTGTAGGGGTGGATGATGAAAGCATGAAAATCCTATGCCGTTATGATTGGCCCGGGAATGTAAGGCAGCTTAATAATGTATTGGAGAGAATGGCGATTATGTCAGAAAGGGAAACCCTTCGAAAGAATTGCATTCCAGCAGAAATAATGCAAGCAGTGGAGGCCTCTTCTTCTGCTTTGAAGAAAGTGTTTGAAGTGGGAACCTTGGAAGAACATATGGCAGAATATGTTCTTTATACCGTTCAATACTATAGCGGGAACATTCAAAGGGCTTCTCAAGCGTTGCAAATTAGCCGGGCGACTGTTTATAAGTACTTAAAAAAACACAAGGAACAAGAGAATGAAAAACAACGACTATTCTACAAGTGATAAATATGAAACCGTAATCTTGGGAGGGCAAGTAATTGATGTTGTAAAAGGGGTCACTGCGATTCAGAACATCGGCATCAACAATGGAAAGATTGCGGCTATTAGCAAAGGGTTTTTGGAGGGGTGGAAAGAAATCAATGCAAATGGACTCTTGGTTTCTCCCGGATTTATTGATTTTCATTCCCATGTTGACGGGAATCCATATGCGGGGAAATGCATGGTTATGCAAGGAGGAACAACAACCCTTGGTGGTGAAAGAGATTTGAATCGGAAGACCTTTCGACGAATAGAGGAAGAAGGGTTCATTATAAATCAGGGGTTTTCGGTTTCTCACTCTTTTGTTTTGAGAAGTGCAGTCGGAATCACAAATCCTCACCAGCCGGCAACCGACCAAGAAATAAAAATCATGGCAGATTTGGCGCGAAGTTTTCTTGAAAGCGGGGCTTTTAGCATTTGTTTTGTTTTGGAGTTAATTCCCGGGACTTCCAAGAAAGAGCTTATTGAAGTGGCAAAAGTGGCCAAAGAATATGACCGATTAGTTACGGTGCATATGCGGAAGGACGGCAGAGAGGCCTTGCAACACTTTGATGAACTTTTAGAACTGGCTTCAATGGGAGTCAAGCTTCATCTTCTTCAATTGATGTATATGGTTGGCATCGGGGGTGCTATGGAGCCGGCTCTTCAAATTTTAGATGCCGCCATAGCTAGCGGGTTGGACATTACAGCAGACAGCGGAGTTTATGATGCGTATACGGTTTGCATCGGCACGGGTGTTTTTGAGGAGGGATGGGAGAAGGAGTATGGAACTGCATCGGTGGAGGATCTGGTGATTTCTTCGGGTACTTTTATGGGAGAGCACTGCACAGAACAATTGTTTCACCGGCTCAGAAAAGAATTCCCGGCAACTCTTGTTACGGCATTTGTTTGCGACAAAGAGGCAATTCCCATGGCCTTGAAGAGGGACTATGTGTATTGTTCTACAAATGCCACGGATGGACCCTACTATCCGGGCATGGGCGCTCCGGAAGTGTCGGGGACATTTCCCCGGCTTTTGGGCAAGTATGTGCGGGAGCATAGGCAGCTTTCTTTAATGGAAGCAATTCGGAAAATTACTATTTTGCCTGCCAGAAGATATGGGCTTCAGGATGTGGGGTCTCTTGAGGTCGGGAAAAATGCAGACATTGTTATATTCGACCCCGAGGAAATCATTGATCAGTCTACCTTTATTGGGAGGGGGAAGCCAGACGAACCTCCAAAAGGGATTACATATGTGTTGGTAAATGGAGAAGTGGTGGTTGAAAAAGGACAATTAACTGAGAATCTTAGTGCGGGGAGATTGGTATTATGTAATTATGGATAAAATATGAACACAATAGTGTATAAAAAGTTTAATTTGTGCTTTAAAGGGGGAAAAAATGTAGAAATCTATACATAATAATGCTTGTGTATAGATTTTAAACAAAAAAGCATATGGAGGTTTTTGCAAAAACTGTTTAATATCAAAACACATATATAAAGCAGGTCTATAATTCATTGAAAAACAGGGATTTGAGCAACTCTGTTTTTTTGTTAATCAAAATTGGCATGACACTTGCTCTATTCAAAGTGTTCAGACATTTCTGATAAGCGGTTTGTCGGAATACTTGAAGAAAGGAGTGAAGTGGAAATGACTTTAGAGACCTATTCATATTTCGTGCCAACGAGAACTGAATTTGGGGAAGGCGTTGTGGATTATGTGGGGCCAGAAGCAAAATTTTTTGACGCTACCAAGGTAATGGTGGTAACCGACCAAGGGATCCTTAATGCTGGATTGGTTAAGCCGGTTGAAGACTCTCTTAAGAAAGCGGGGTTAAGCTATTTTATATTTGACCACGTTGTACCAAATCCCAGAGATGTTCATTGTATGGAGGGATATGAAATTGCTGAAAAAGAAGGAGTAGATTGCTTGGTAGCCATTGGTGGTGGTAGTGCTATGGATACGGCAAAAGCAATCGGTACGCTATTGACTCATGGCGGTATAGTGCAGGATTGGTGCGGGTTCCAACTATTGGAAAAGGAAATCACACCTTTGATCGCCATACCGACTACGGCGGGAACGGGCAGTGAGGTAACACCATTTGCTGTCATTACAGACACCAAAGAGCATGTAAAACTAAATATTTTCGATCCCAAAGCCTCTGCGAAGGTAGCACTTGTGGACCCCAATATGCTATTGAATTTACCTGCCTCTATTATGGCCTCCACGGGGATTGATGCTATGACTCATGCGGTTGAAGCGTACACTTGTAAGGTGGCTAACCCACATACAGATGCGTTCGCTTTATATGCGATTCGATTGATTCAAGAGCATTTGAGATCTGCAGTGGAAAAACCAACTATTAATAATTGCAGAGGTATGATGTTGGGAAGCACCATTGCGGGCATTGCATTTGGGTATTCGGATGTGGCTTCGGTACATTGTATGGCAGAAGCGTTGGGTGGAAAATATGACCTTCCTCACGGGGTGGCAAATGCGATTTTATTGCCGACTGTTACGGAGTTTAACCTCCCGGCAAATCAAAAAAAATATGCGGATGTTGCATTAGCCTTGGGGAGAAACACTTTTGTTCTGAGTGAAGAAGAAGCAGCCATGGAAGCAGTAGTCGCACTGAAAGAGTTGTGTCAGGATGTAGGGATTCCCAAAATGAAGGAGATTGGCGGAATTGATCCGAAAGACTTTGAAGCACTAGCTGTTGCCTCTGAGAAAAATGTATCTACACCAAGCAATCCCAGAGAAATTACGGCGGAAGATTATTTAGCCTTGTTTGACAAGGCATATGGAGATTAGAAAGGAGGAAAAAATGGACAGATTACAAGAGACCAAACTAAAAAGAGTTTTGGGGTTTCCGGCTTCTTATGGTGCGGCTGTTGGCCTGGTAGTGTCCGGCACAGCAATGTTTTCAGTTGGGAATGTAGGAGCCATTTCTGGGAATGCAACCTTTATCAGTGCAGCCATAGCGTTGATTCCCATGATGGCCGCCGCTTTTGCATTTGGAGAGCTCACGGCCATGATACCTGGCGGAGGAATGATTTCTGATTATACGGCCCCTGCGTTAGGGCGTTTTTGGGCGACTTTTGCCCTATTAAGCGGGTATGTTGTGTTGATTGCCTGTGATGGCGGCACCCAACTTGTAATGGGTGGGCTTGCCATGGAACAGATGACAGGCATTCCTCAACCGGTAGTATCTGGCATTCTGATACTAATTATTATAGGTGTTAATGTTTTCGGAGTACAATTTTATGGACGCTCAGAGGCCACCGTTACCATTGTTATGATGATTGTCTTTATTATTCTGGCGGTACTTGGTACGGCAGGTTTGGGAGAACGTCTTGGAGTGGCAGAGGTGGTTCCTGAAAACGCGGCGCTGCTTCCTGAAGGTGGGTGGCCTACTGTTTTTGGTGCGGTAGGTACGGCCATTTGGTTCTTTATTGGATTTGAGTTTGCCTGTCCTATGGCAGAAGAAAACAAAAAACCATACAAGAACATTCCCTATGGGTTAATTTTAGGGCTATGCTCAATTTACTTGGTAGATATTATCTTTGTTGCGGGTGCCGTCAGATATACAGATTTGTCTGTCATGCTTACATCATCCGTGCCGCATGTTGATGCAGCCACAGCAGTATTGGGGTTCTGGGGAGGTATTGTAATGAGCAGTTTGACTATTTGCGCCTCCTTCACCACAGGCAATGCTTATGTTTCTGCTTTGCCACGCATGTTATATGGAATGGCTCGCGAGAACTTGGTGCCTAGAATTTTTGCTCGAATTCATCCAAGATTTCGAGTGCCGATGTATGGAATTTGGTTCACAGTTTTCTTGATTTCGCTTACTACAATATTCATTTCAATAAAAGGTGGATCTTCAGAGATTATCCTTATATTTATCAACACAGCTTGTGTAACCTGGCTCATCGCCTATATCATCGCTATGATAGATGTGTTGGTGTTAAGGAAAAAATATCCTGATTTTCCAAGGTTATGGCAGACTCCATTCGCAAAGGTAACGCTGCCAATTGGAATTGTTGGTGCATTGTATGCAATATACACTCTAAGCTATGTGTGGCTCTATGCCTGCATTATGATGGCGATAGTTGCCGTTTATGCAATCATTTGGAACAAAACTCACGGGCTTCCTGTAAATAATATTATTCCATTAGAAACTTTGGTAAAAGAAGTTAGAGATCGGTCAGAATATTTGGCAGGTTGGGATGAGGCCGTAAATGAGTGGTTAGAAAAGAGAAATAACTTGGCTTAAAATTTGTTTTACTTGTTACGCATTAATGCAGCAAAAAAACATCGTGACAAACCGCATTCGGTTGGGGGAGAATCTTCCCCCAACCGGTTCATCCAAAAGGAGGGAAAGCGAAATGTGCGCTTATCGGAATAAACAAGTACCTCAACATAGGTTAAATCAAAAAGCAGATCGAAAACTGGATTATTTGGCTACTATCTTCTCTGGTGCGGCTGAGGATCAGCTCAGTGGAAACGAAAGCCGATTTTTAAGCAAACGGCTTACATTTAAGGGGTTTTATCACTTGGAGCATTTGGATTTAGAATATACATATGAGAATAGATTTTGGTCGTTTAATTATAATATTACTTATCACACCAGAATCCTAGATGAACATTTTCCCTTTTCGGAGAAATGGGGCAAAGGAATACGGCTTAAAGTGTTTACCAGTGGAAAAATGGAAATATCAGATGCAGAATGGGTGTTGGATTGGCCTAAAAAATCAGAGGACCCAATACTGAAAGCTTGCTTGAATCGGTTGAACAATCCCTTGATTATTGATCGAATTGTATCACTGGATTTAAGTAGCGTTGAACTTATATATCTAGATTCCGAAAAGAAGTGGGATTTGAAATGTTCAACATTAATTGGGTCTACTACCTGGATTATGATTCCGCCAATGATGCAATTGATTAAACCTACTATTTCGGAGTGTATTCGTCTCTATGAATTTGTTGAGATGACGCTGGGTGCAGTGCGAGGTTGTGAAAGGGCAATGTCTTCATAATTTTTAGAATCGAAAGGAGTCGGATACGATGTTAAAGGATGCAACCATACTTTATGTAGACCTGAGCCAGGGGACCATTAAGAAAGAGGCCCTGGATGGGGAAACTTACCAAAAGTACCCGGGAGGAAGCGCCCTGGGA
>Ga0334884_1001884_pt1 | contig 28878 bp, 39 predicted proteins | sample GraSluR1_MG_7_FD_207215 | JGI IMG/M metagenome (GOLD analysis project Ga0334884, IMG submission 207215) | Sludge microbial communities from methane-producing bioreactor in Wageningen University, Netherlands - Granular Sludge_12_05 R1 | ecosystem: Engineered > Bioreactor > Anaerobic >...
TGACGGGGATCTCCGGCGTGCGCGTCCGGCAGATCATCAAGCATCTCACCGAGCATCACGGCATCCTGGTGGTTTCCTCCACGGCAAATCCTCCCGGGTTCTACTTTCCGGAGACCAGGGAGGAGTACCGCGCCGGTGTCGCGCAGTATGTGAACAGGATCCGGTCCCTGGCGGGTCGCCTGAGGGCAATGGACCGCGAGGCCTACGAATCGTTATTCGGTCAAGAGAGGCTGGCAATATAAAACCTAATCTTTTAAGGAGGGTGTTACGTATGGAGACAATCAAGGTCAGAATCGAAGGAACGGCACCGCTGATGCAGCACCGGTATGTGTTCAAGGATGAACTGGCGCAGAAGACCCAAAAGAAGACGGGTGCCAAGGATTACAGCGACGAGTGGAAAACGGGGCTCCACTGGGACGATGTGCTCGGAGTCTTTGAGCCTGCAAGTCACATCGAGGGCGCACTCATCAAGGCGGCGGTCAACTTCCAGATAACAGGCAAGGGCAAGAAAACGTATAAGGATCTCTTCAAGAGCGCGGTCTTTGTCACTCCGGACTATATTCCCCACGGGCTGAAAGGCTCCCCGGAAAAGCTCCTGGAATCGGGGAAGCTGACCGTGGACAAGAGGCTTGTGAGAGTCAACAACTCGGGCGTTGAAAGGATGCGTCCCATGCTCAGAAACTGGTCCCTGGAATTCGACATCGAGGTGCATGATCCCCAGATCCCCCGGGAGGTGGTGAAGGAGGTCCTGGACCTTGCAGGCAAGCAGTATGGCATCGGGGATTTCAGGCCGAGATATGGAAGATTTATGGTGACGCGGTTTGAGTAAAGGTCTGGTTTGCCGAGGTGTGTTCTCGTGTGGCGCGCCGAGGCGGGGTCGGGACGGGCCTGGCAAGGCAAGGCGAAACACCCCTTCGGGGGTGTCACCGGATGATGTCCGGTCTGATGAGCCTCAAGGCAAGGCGGGCTGTGGCCGGGTTACGGTTAGGCGCGATCGGCCGAGGTTAGGCGGGCTCAGGTGCGGCTCGGCAAATGCTGGCATGGCGAGGCGAGTTTTGGCAAAGCAAGGTCTGGCAGGGCAGGGATTATTTCCTTGGGAGGTTTTATGAACGAGGCCGTCAACCGAAAGCAACTGCAGATAATCCACGTCGCCCTCGGTCAACTGCGACTTGATGACGCGACCTATCGGGCCATGCTGAAAGACCGTTACAATGTTGAATCCAGCAGGGGCCTCTCGTACCGGGAGGCAAGCGACCTGATAGATCACCTCAAAGGGCTCGGTTTCCGGCTGAAGACGAAGCGGACCCCTCCCCAGAATCCCTGCTGGCCCTGCGCTCCCCGGACGCCCGGCATGCCCCTTCCGGAGAACGTCGTCGTCCTCGCGAGTCCGGGTCAGCTCCGCATGATCGAACATCTTGCAGCGGACATCAAGTGGCGCCACTGGGACGGGTACCGCAGGTGGCTGAAGAAATACTTCAAGATCGATCAGGTCCGGACATCCCCCGAGGCGCACGACGTCATTGAGGGCCTCAAGAGAATGTGGAAGGATCAGAACGGCTGCGCGTGCAGGAGGGCAAAGAATGGCTGATGATCCTATCCTGAGGCGCCTGACCGGTGACTTTCGCCGTCTCGCTGAGATCGTGGGAGTAGAGAACGCGCTGCGGGTTTCCCAGGAGTTCGGAGGCCTGTGGATCTCCATCCCGAAGCTTGACGCCCTCAGGCGGGAAAGTCGCGACGCCGAGATCAGGGGGGAATACGACAAGGCGGTGGACAACAAGACGGACGTGGTTCGAACCCTCGCCCGCAAATACAATTTGACCGCCCGACAGATTTACAATATATTGGGTATACAGCCGGAGGGAGATCCGGATCTCGTTCTTCCCCTTTTTTTCAATGAAACTCCTCCAGTGAAATAGTTCAAACTGAAACGCTTCAGATTCCCCGCTTCACCAGTACCCGGATAGACTATGAATCGATATGAAACACCTCTCCTTTATGGCACAGGATGCCGGGCCCGTCGCACCCGGTGTCCTGTGCCCATCAAAAGAAAACCCCCACACCCATTGCGAAGCCCTGGAGGGGAACCCGCGTCCGGTTAAAGGCCCGGCCGGTCCCCTACCAGGCAATAAAGACTTTATCGACAAGCTCCAGGAACTGGTTGCCCGTTGGGAACATCACGCGAGACGAGAGTTTCATGCGGCTGAAAGCGAAGAGAATTACATGGGGAGAAAATTGCTGGAACACGGAGCAGTATGCCACTGCAACTGCGCGAACGCTCTCAGGGAAGTCCTAAAGGCAGCCTCAACTGAGCCTTCAGCCACTCCAGAAGGAGATCAAAAGTGACTGATACACCGGGCTTGAGGATCGTCTCCTTTGCTTTTCTCCAGAGAGAGTCGTTCGCAGCGGCATGGAGAAACTCGTACCCCGCCCAGGTGAGTTCATCAATGTGTATTCCCGATATGCCCTTCATGACCCTGACGACCCGGCCCTTGAGAAAACCCGCGTCAATGAGGAGGTCGAAATGAGCGTAAACGGCCGCAGGATCATAATCCTCGAAAGCTCGGATGTTTGTATAGGCCACACCAGCCGGCTTGGCCTCGATCTCCTTGAAGATAGTCCTGATCAGGTCAAAATCGCGCTCCATGGCGTAGATCGTATAACGGCATCAAAGATCAAGTCAAGGGTGACCGGATGAAAAAGCCTTCCGAATGTTTCCTGAAGCTCGACGACACGCAGCTCCTCGCCCTGTGCATCTACGGGGAGACGGGCAAGAAACCCGTGACGGGACAGCAGCTCGGCGTCGCGTGGTGCGCGATGAACCGGCTCAAGGTTCTTACCCGGGGGGTTGGTGAGGTCACCCTGAAGAGCGTCATCCTCTCCTCGAAGCGGTTCCCCTGTTTTCAGGAAGGCAACCCGAACCGCCTGGGCCTCATGGCGATCGCCTGCGGGTGGGACAAGGCGTTCCAGAGGAACAAGCACCTGCGCGAGTGCTTCCGCATCGCGGAGGGCGTCATGAGCGGGGATCTCCCGGACAACGTCTCCGGGGCGATCCACTACAGGAGAACCAAAGACCAGGCTCCCTGGTCGGACACGAAGGAACTCGTCGCTGTCATCGGCGACTTTGAATTCTACGCATAATCGGAGGCATGAGCATGATCAGCGAAGCAAAGAAATACCTTCTGCGGTTCGGCATTCCCCTTGCCGCCATGATCGCCATGATAGCCATCCTGAGGCCCGGGAACATCGTCCTCGTGGTCTACAAGATGTGCCTCATCGTGATCGGGCTCGTCCTGTGCGAGCTGATCTGGGTGATAAGCTACAAGCCCGTTTTCGGAAAGATCGAGGAGCTTGAGACCTATGAGAAGCGCAGTGTCCTTATTTTTCGCGGCATTCTTTATCTCGCTATTGTCCTCGGCATTACCTGGGGACTGTAACGCGATCGAGCGGTGTCTGAAGTACCGGGCCCAGGTCATCCGCGAGGCCCGTTACCACATCGGCCCTGATGCCCCATGGCACCTCTTTCTCGGGCAGATCGAACAGGAGAGTGGATGCCGGCCGGGCGTCACCGCCTTCGACGGCGGGGCGGGTCTGGGGCAGTTCATGGCGCCGACCGCCGAGTGGATACACGACCGCGAGGAGACCCTCAGGGAGATCTCCGTCACGCCATCACCCTACGATGTGCGGTGGTCCATCCGGGCGCTCATCCTTTACGATCGATACCTCTACCGGGTGGTCCTGTGTGAGGGCTGGTCTTACGCATTCAGGGCGTACAACGGAGGCCAGGGGATTCTAAGCAGGGAGATACGCCGCGCGGGGTCCTGCGACCGGGAGACCGTGGAGAGACAGTGCCACCGCAAGGTACTCCGGCTCAAGAACGGCAGCCTTCTCGACCTGTGCCGGGTGAATATCGACTACCCGCGCCAGATCGAGACGAGGGGGGAGAAATACAGATGAGCGCACAGATAGCCTGGAAGATAGCAAAGGTTCTCATCCCTTTCATGATCGGTGCCATCATAGGCGGTATCGTCGTCGGCAAGGCAAAACAGTTGCGGATAGATGCCGTCAAACTGGAGCTTGCGAAGACGCAGCAGGAACTCGCCGTCTGCCAGGACGCCAACGCGACAGGCCAGGCGACGATCGTGAGTCTCACGACGGAACTGCAATCGGCACAGAAGAGCTGCACCACAAGGCTCAGGCAGAAGGAACACACCGCCGCCGAGATAAAGAGAATCGACGGTTTGAAACCGGGGGTGAAGGCACATGAGACGAACGCAAATGCTGGCGGTAGCGACACTGGCGATCCTATCCTCGATGGTCTTAACGGGATGTTCATCGATGAAGGAAGTCCGACAGATCGTGAAGACTGAATACATCCGGCAGCAGGTACCGCCTCTGCCATCGCGTCCGGAATATTACCCGGTGCTCTTCGTCAAGAAGGACGGGCTCTATTGCACCTCCGACGAAGACAGCGCGAAGAACCTTCTCAAGAACAGGGTCCTGGACAAAGGCTATCAGGCAGAAATGAGAGGCAGCCTTGAGGGTATGACACAGGGTGGAGACAGATGACCCCCGAGACCGCACATACCCTGGCCGCGATCGCGACGATCATCGACAAGCTCGGCGCCCTTCCGATAGGGACGCTCCTCATCGTTGTCGTCTTCGGTCCCTGGGTCTTCACCTTCATCATGGAAAGGGCCCACGAGAAACGCATTACGGCAATGGAGACCATGTACAGGAGCAATGTCAAACTCGTCGAAGCCTATGCAAAACTGGCGGACGGGCTCAACGATGTCATCACGCTCAACACGGCGAAGTGGAGCGAGGCCATCGACAAGATCGACATGAATCAGTACTGCCCGCAGGCGCGGGTGAAGAAGGTCCGGATGGAGGATGTGGATGGGTGAGATAGCAAGACTCAGAACAGAGATACAGGCGCGGAAGTTCCGGGCCCTCACGCTCGCGGCGGACATCGACCGCAAGGTGAAGGACATCAAGGAGGCCCTTGCCGGGTATCCCCTGACGAAGCCCGAGAACCTGAGGCTTGCCATGGTCGCGGAGATCTCCGCCCAGCTCGAGAGGCTCCAGGAGGAGTATCTTAAGCTCCAGCGCGAGATCGAGCTTGCCGAGAAGGAGCTGCGGTAGATGGCGAACAGGTCCTACCAGATCGAAACACGCGAGGATGCCTACAGGGCCTGGCGCTCCTGCGGACAGAACGTGGAGCAGACCCTGACCGCGCTCAAGAAGAAGGGATACACCATCTCGAAGCCGACCCTCTACGACTGGATGGAGAAATACGGGTGGAAGGAACGCGCAGCGCGCGCCGAGGTGGAAGAGAAGAAGGCGAACGATCGGTCTACCAACGCAGAGGCCCGGGCGCTCGCATCCCTCGAAAGGATTGAGGCGCGCTACGAGAAGTACTTCGAGACCCTGGGCGAGGGAAAGGTCGACAACCAGGCAATGTTTGCCTATACGGGGATCGTCAAGTCCTGCGCGGAGATCAAGGCGAAGATCGGTGCGCACAAGGGAGCCCTCTTTCTGGAATTCCTTGAGGACATTATCCAGTACCTGGGCAAGAACGACCCATCGGCGCTTTTCGCCATCGAGCGCAACTTCGATGACTACGTGAAATATGCACGGGAGAAGTATGGCGCTTAGCGCGAAAGAGAAGATATTCAACCGGGAGGTTGAAGCGCTCCGTACGCTCATCCAGAGCAAGGCGAAGCCCTTCGCCGATGATCGCACGGCCCAGCGCGAGAGGGTGGGCCGTGCGAGGAGCGACCTCGAATACTTCGGCTTGACCTACTTTCCCCATTATCTCGATACGCCCCCTTCGGAGCTGCACAGGTACTTCTCCCTGAGGTACCCGCAGATGGTCCTCCGGGCGAGCGAGACGGGAGAGGGAGACCGTGAGGCAGACGCGGCCCCCCGCGGCAATGCCAAGTCGACGTGGACGACGCTCATCCTTCCTCTGTGGTGCGCGGCATACAGGCACCGGCTGTTTCCGCTCATCGTCAGCGAGACGGCCGCGCAGTCGGCGGACTTCATCTCCTTCATCAAGGCAGAGCTCGAGACGAACGAGAGATTAAAGCAGGACTTCCCGGATCTCTGCGGCGAGGGACCCGTCTGGCAGGCCTCCCAGATCATCACCCGCAACGGGATAAAGATCAGGGGCGTCGGCGCCGGCCAGAAGCTCCGCGGTATGCGCCACGGATCCCGCAGGCCCGACCTCGTCATCTGTGACGACCTCGAGAACGACGAGTCCGTTGAGTCCCCGGACCAGCGCAAGAAGCTGGAGAAGTGGTTCTTCAAGGCCCTCATGAAGATCGGCCAGCCCGATACGGTCTACATCGTTGTCGGCACCATCCTCCACTACGATTCGCTCCTCGCGAACCTCCTCAAGAAGCCCGGGTGGAAGGGTCGCAAATTCAAAGCAATCTTGAAATGGTCGCAGTCGAAGCTCTGGGAGAGATGGGAGCAGATCTTCGCGGACGTGAGCGTCGGAAAGGAAGAGGCGGAAGAGGCGGCGGACGCGTTCTTTACGGAGCACCAGGCGCAGATGCTCGCCGGCGCCGAGGTCCTCTGGCAAGAGCGGGAACCCTATTACTACCTCATGAAGATGTATGTCTCCGAGGGTCCGGCATATTTCAACTCGGAAAAACAGAATGAGCCGATTAACCCCGAGGATGCGGTCTTTCTTGAGGAGTGGATCCAGTACTACGACGATGACGAGGTCGATCTCTCCGGGATCCCGCAGGGCTGCGCCATTGATCCCTCGATGGGCAAGAAGTCACGCGCGGCCGATCCGTCGGCCATCATCGGCGGCCGTATGAAGGACAACGTCATCTACCTGACCGTGGCGGACATCGAGAAGAGGCACCCCGACAGGATCATCGACGACTTCATGACCTATCATGCCCGGGACCGCTTCAGCCAGGTCGTGATCGAGGACGTGCAGTTCCAGGAGTACTTCAAGGACGCCTTCGAGGCCGAGACCCACAAGCGGGGCATGACCGTATACGTCGAGGGCGTCAAGCCCAATGTCGACAAGGACCTGCGCATCGTCACCCTGCAGCCCTGGGTAAAGAACGGTTGGATCAGGTTCAAGAGACAGGGAATGGGCGAACTGATAAAGCACCTCATCTACTACCGGCCGAGGGGCAAGGGCGGCCATGACGACGGACCGGACGCGCTGGAGATGCTCAAGGCCCTCCTCGAGAAAGGCCTCGCCGGGTCCGTGGAGTACACGACGGTGGCCACCCGGGGAGTCTTCAAAGGGGATCACGATGACGACGACCACCGGGTGAGGTTTGCAGCGAGAGGAGCATGGTGATGAGACATACGAAAACAAGGCCCTATTTTGAGGCCGGACCCTTTATAAGGGCAAACACCCGCATGAACCCGTTGACAGGTGTTATAACTATGTCAACGGCGAACTGGGAGGCCTTCTAATCATGATCGTAGACCAGTTCGGCCGGGAGATCCGCTCCAAAACACCCATCCTCCAAGAAATCGCCGTCCAGACGGTCCGGGACCGCTACGCCTCCTACCCCTCCCAGGGGCTCACCCCCGAGCGCCTCGCCCGGATCTTCAAGGAGGCCGACCAGGGGGACGTATCGCGCCAGGCGGAGCTCTTCGAGGAGATGGAGGAGAAGGACCTCCACTTGACGGGGATACTGCAGTCCCGCAAGCTCGCGGTGACGGGCCTCGAGTGGGACGTCCTGCCAGCCTCCGACAGTGCGGAAGACAAGAAGATCGCTGCGGCGGCGCGGGAGATGGTGGAGTACATCGAGAACTTCGATGACGCTCTCATGGACATCCTCGACGCAGTGGGGAAAGGCTTCTCCGTATTGGAGATCATGTGGGAGATCTCCGAGGGTCAGGTCTGGGCGAAGACCCTCGAATGGGTTCACCAGAAACGCTTTACCTTCAATTCTCCGGAGGCCCTTCTCAAGTTCCCCAGGCTTCTCACCGATGAGGCGCCCGTCTGGGGCGAGGACCTGCCGCAAAACAAGTTCCTCGTGCACGCCTACAAGGCCCGCTCGGGCGCGACACCCCGGGGAGGACTCTTGCGGCCCTGTTCCTGGATGTACCTCTTCAAGAATTACGACATCAAGGACTGGCTCATCTTCAACGAGCTCTTCTCCGTCCCCATGCGGATCGGCAAGTACAAGCCCGGGGCGACTCCGGGCGACATCGAGGCCCTCAAGCGCGCCGTCTTCAACCTCGGCGTCGACGCGGCCGCGGTCATATCGGAGTCGACGGTGATTGAGATCCTCGAGTCGAAGGTGACGGGCACGAACAGCTCACACGCGAAGTTCGCCGAGTTCTGCGACAAGGGGATGAGCAAGGCCGTTCTCGGGCACACGGGCAACGTCGAGGGCACTCCCGGCAAGCTCGGCGCCGAGAAACAGGCCACAGAGCTCAGACAGGACCTTGTAGAATCCGACTCCCGGGCGCTCATGAAGACGATGAAGTTCCAGCTCCTCGCGCCCTGGGTCGTTTTCAACTATGGGCCCGGAAAGGGTGTGCCGATATTTAAGCTCCGCTGCGAGGAAGAGGAGGACCTTGAAAGGACAGCGAAGGTGTACGGCATCCTGGTAAAAGAGGCCGGCTTCGAGGGGATCCCCGAGGGTCACATTTACGATCGTTTTGGCATCCCCAAGCCCCAGGCGGGAGAGAAAACCCTTCGGTTCCGCCAGGCAAACGAACCGGACACCGGCGGCGCTGTCGAAAAAACGGCACACAAAGCACCCGCCCCCTCGGGTACTCATTCGCTCATTACCGCCCAGGAATACATCGACAGCCTGTCAGACGACGCAACCCTCACGGGCGCGATCGACCTGTCGGCCTTCGAGGAGATCGTCGATGCAGCCGCATCATACGACGACCTCCAGGAGAAGCTCGCCGACATCTACCAGGGGATCGACACGACGAGGTTCCGTGAGGTTCTCGAATCGGCGATGACCCTTGCCGGTCTCAAGGGGAGGTCCCTCGAATGATCCAGTTCCGCAAACTGCCCTTCGCCGAGGCGATCAGGTTCTTCCGGGATAAGACGGTCCTCACACCGGCGAGATACCGCCAGCTGACAGAAGAAGCGCGCGTCAGGGCCTTCACCGTCTCCGGCGTCGCCCGGATGGACGTGCTCACCGACCTGTATGGGGGGATAGACAGGGCGATCAAATCGGGCACAACATTCAACGAATTCAAAAAGTCGGTGAAGAAGGCGATGGCAACCCGCGGCTGGACGGGCATGAATCCCTACCGGCTCGACACGGTGTTCCGGACCAACATCCAGGCCGCCTATCAGGCGGGCCACTATCAGAGGCAGATGGAAGTCGCCGGGAATCTTCCCTTCTGGCAGTATGTGGCCGTCATGGACGGCAGGACCCGTCCGGCGCATGCCGCCATAAATGGTAAGGTCCTGCGCAGTAATGATCCCTTCTGGCAGACGAGTTACCCGCCGAACGGGTTCAACTGCCGCTGCACCGTCCGCGCGCTGTCGAAGGGGGACCTCTCCCGGGAGAGCCTTGATGTAGAAACGGACGTCACGGGCATAGCGGATCCGGGATTCGACAATAACCCGGGAGAAGTGAGCTACCGTGACACCCTGGCGGCAAGGAGCATCAACCTCGCCTCCCGGGAGAAATGGCTCCCGCTCATTGACCAGGGGACCGCAGAGGCCGGACGGCCATCGACCGTCCCTTACGACCCCATGCCGGCAAGGCTGGGGCCGACGCTGAAGGACCTCGGCGGCGATATGGTCAAGCTGAGAAGTCTTTTCCATAAGGCGATCGGAGGGAAGAGTGTTCTCATTAATACCCCCGACAAGGACTCCATCATCCTTTCGGACTATCTCTTCGATCACCTGTCCATGGATGGCAGGGAGGCTTACTTCCCACTTATCAGGCCCGTCCTGGAAGATTCCTTCGAGATATGGCTCATGCCCATGAAGGGAGAGAAGACGGGGCGGATCGTCATGCGCAAGCGGTTTATCCGGTTCTTTGAAGACAAGAAAAAACATCATGTCATGCTGTCGGCTGAATACCAGCAGGGGACATTCGTGGGATACACCTTTTTCCGCGGAGAGAAGGCAAAGTATTTCGCGAATCAAAGGATGGGGTGGTTGCTCTATGGGAGGTAAGGGGGAAGGAGCCATCCGGCTCCTGGAAGCCGTAGCGTTCTGCACCGGAGCATCAGGAACCCAGGCCCGCTCCGGTGGATTGGACACAAGTCTATCACATCGGCTGGAGTTGTCAAGATGCGTATAGACGTCGAGATAAAGGATAAACAGGTACAGCGCCTCTTCACGAGGCTCAAGAGGAACGTCACGGACCTCCGCCCCGCCTTCCGCGCGATCGGGGAGATCGTCCGGTCCTCGGTGATAAGGAACTTCCAGGAAGGCGGCCGCCCCGAGAAGTGGGAGCCTACGAAGGTAAAGTCCATATACCGCGCCTACCTGGGCAGGGGAAAGAGAAAGCGCAAGGCCTACACCCTGAAGGGAGGCTTTACGAAGGGCTTCACCCGGTATACGTCCGGGAAGAAAACTCTCATCGATCGGGGAAAGCTCCAGAACTCAATCACCGTCCGCGCAGGGGCCGCCCGTGTCGTTGTGGGTACCAACCGGGTCTATGCCCGCATCCACCAGATGGGCGGCATGGCGGGAAGGAACAAAAAAGTAAGGATACCTGCAAGGCCGTACCTCATGGTCCAGGAGGAAGACTGGGAGACGATGAGGGACTGCCTCAGGGGGTTTCTCATGAAAGGAGCACAGGGATGAAGAACGCGCTGGTTCTGATCTGCAAGGACGTCGAGGGCAAGGTGCCCGCCGAGATCCAGGTGATCCCCTACGGGCATCACGACACCCCGAAGGGACCGTTCAGACTCGACGACGAGGGGGCCCGGGGGATCGTCGAGGCCTTCGAGGCACAGACGAACGACATGGTCATCGACTACGAACACCAGACGCTCGCCGATCCTCCCGTCGAGGCCCCGGCTGCGGGATGGATAAAGAAGCTCGTGAACAGGGGCGCCGACGGGATATGGGCCGTCATCGAGTGGACGGACAGGGCGAAGCAGTACATCGCCAACAGGGAATACCGGTACGTTTCTCCCGTCTTCCTCAAGAGGATCTCCGACAACAGGGTGGTCCGGCTCATAAACGTGGCGCTCACGAACCAACCGAACATCGACGGCATGGTTCCCCTCGCCAACAAGCTCGGCTTTGAGGGGGACACAAACACAAAGGAGGCAACGATGAAAAATCTATGGAAGCTCCTCGGGTTGTCCGGGGACGTAACGGAAGAGGCGGCAATAGCGGTGGTCAACAAGCTGATAGCCGACCTCGAGGCACACAAGGAAAAAACGGCAATCGTGGCAAACAAGGGGGTCATCGATGCCCTGGGCCTTGCGGCCACCGCCACGGAGTCGGAGATCGTCGGCACCATCCTGGCGATGAAACAGTCCCACACGAAGATCGACGATGTCGTGAAGGAACTCAACACACTCAAGTCGGGTTTGATTCAGAGGGACGCCGACGGCGCCGTCGAGATGGCCATGAAGGAGGGTAAGATCACGCCGGCACAGAAGGACTGGGCCCTTGACTACGCGAAACGCGACCTCGAGGGTTTCAGGGTCTTTGTCTCGAAGGCCCCGGTCGTCGTCATCGAGGGCAAGGTGGTCACGGAGCACAAGGAGACCGGCGCCGGCATCGATGACGTCCAGGCCCAGATCAACAAGATGTGCGGCGTCGATGACGAGACGTTCAAGAAATACAACAAGTAGGGGGTAAAACATGACCGCATTAACTGCAGACAAAACAACTGAATACACCGAGGGTGTGGAGCTTTCCATCCCTGTCGACGATGGAGACAGGATCTACGCAGGCGCCCTGGTGTGCGTGAACGCCGCCGGATATGCCGTCCCGGGAGCGGACACAGCGGCCCTCGTCTTTGAGGGCATCGCCCGAGAGAGTGTCGACAACAGCCTCGGCCAGGACGGCGACGTGACCGTGACGGTGCGCAGGCGGGGCCTCTTCAAGATGGCCCTCGGACACGAGATCTCCCAGGCGAACGTGGGGGACCAGGTCTTCATCGTCGACGATCAGACGGTGGACCTGGCGGCGCACTGCACGAACGACATCTTTTGCGGGATCATCGCCGGGTTCATCGACTCCACCCATGCCTGGGTGGACATCCTCCCCGCGATCCTCCAGGCGGACGTCGCGTCCCACATCGCCGACACATCGGGCGCCCATGCCGCCTCCGCCATCTCAACGACGGATGCCGGCAACCACTTTTCGGCTGCCGAGGCCTCCGTCGAAGACCAGATCCAGAAGCTCGGCAAGGGGCCCTTTTTCCTCACGCTGCCGCGCTTCACGGGATGGACGAAGGACGGCACGGACAAGACCATCGCCCTGCCGGCGATCGAATCGCCGAACCCCGTCATCGTGAAGCGGGCATACGCGAACCTCGGCACCGCGCCCGGGTCGGAGAAGACCCTCGCCCTCAAGCTCAACGACACGGCGCTCCTCTCCATCGCAGGAACGGACACGCAGGGCGAGGCGGAGAACCTCTCCATCGCCATCGCCAAGGACACGGACTTTGTCATCAAGGCGAACGAGACGGCGTCGGGCGCCGGCGCGAACTGCGACATCACGCTCGTCATGTACATCGATGACGGCGAATAAAAGAGCCTAAAGAAGGAGGCATGCAATGATCATCAACCAGGCAGCACTTTCCGGGATCTACAAGACCTTCAGCACCATCTTCAACCAGGCGCTGGAGATCGCGAAGAGCCAGGTCGACCTCGTGGCCATGCGGGTGCCCTCGACGGGCAGGAGCGTCGACTACAAGTGGCTCGGGACCTTTCCGAACATGCGCGAGTGGCTCGGGGACCGGGTGATAAAGGACCTCTCCGGCTTCCATTACGAACTGCTGAACAAATCCTACGAGTCGACGATCGAGGTTGACCGTGACGACATCGAGGACGATCAGATCGGCGTCTACACCCCCATGATCCAGGGGCTCGCCCAGGCCGCCAGGATTCACCCCGACATCCTCGCCTTTGCCCTGCTCGCCGCCGGGTTCAGCACAAAATGCTTCGACGGGCAGTACTTCTTCGACACCGATCACGAGGTCGCGGGCGCATCCGTGTCGAACACAGGGGGCGGCTCGGGAACGGGCTGGTACCTTATGGACCTCTCCCGTCCCATCAAGCCCATCATCCTCCAGATGCGCAAGACGCCGCAGTTCGTGGCCATGGACAAGCCCGATGACGAAAACGCCTTCATGCGCAAGAAATACCGCTACGGCGTCGATGACCGGAAGAATGTGGGCTACGGCCTGTGGCAGCTCGCCTACGGCAGCAAGCAGACCCTCGACGCCACGGCATACTCCGCGGCCCGGGCGGCAATGATGTCCTTCACGAACGACGAGGGCGCGCCCCTTGGCATCATGCCCACCCACCTCATTGTCCCGCCTACCCTGGAGTCCGCGGGCAGGACCGTCCTCGAGGCGGAGAAGAATGCCAACGGCTCATCGAACGTCTGGTACCACACGGCCCAGCTCGTTGTCGTGCCGTGGCTTAGGTAGAAAGGAGGCGCCGATGATAACGATCAGATGCAAGTCGATACCGGACAGGTTCCGCAGGGCGGGGATGGTCTTCTCGAACTCTCCCGCGGAGTACGAGGTCAACGAGAAGACCCTGAAAGTCCTTCAAGACGAGCCCATGCTCGTCGTCGAGGTCCTCCCGGAAGAGAAGAAAGAGCCGGAGAAGGAGAAGACCCCGGGAACGGGCAAGAAGGACAAAGAGAAGTAGCGCAGGACAAGGAGATAAGGAGGAGGGCGAAGGTCCTCCTCCCTTAATGAACCATGGCATACTGCACGCTTGACGATATCACGAAGGCCCTGGAAGAGGCGACGGTCATCCAGCTCACCGATGACGAGACCCTGAAACCCGCGGCCATCGATCCCGGCAGCCCGGACCACTCTGCGATCATCGCCCGCATCGGTGAGGCCATCGCACGGGCCGACGCGGAGATCGACGGCTACTGCGCCGTGAAATACTCCGTGCCCCTCTCGCCGGTGCCAGCCGTTGTGAACAAGCTCTCCGTGGAGCTCGCCGTCTACTACCTGTACTCACGGCGGAGCATCCCGGAGAAGATAGAGAAGCGCTACGACAAGGCCGTCGCCCGGCTCAAGGACATCGCGAGGGGACTGCTCTCCCTGGGCGTCACCCCGGAGCCCGCCCCATCGGCGGCCGCCGACAGCGCAGAGGTGAACAAGACCGTGAGCGACCGCGTCTTCACGCGCCGTTCACTGAAGGGGTTCTGACATGCTCGCGCAGATCGAGGCGGCCGTCGCCGCCAGGCTCACCCTGAAGGTATCCGAGCCGAAGCACGTCGACGTCGAGGAGAAGCACGGCGCCCTCGCCCTGCCGGCGATCGAGGTCTACGCTGCGGGCGGGCCGTTCACAAGGATCGGACAGAGGTACAAACTCAAACCCTCGATCTTCGTCGTTGTGACCTTTCAGGACATGCGGTCGGTGAAGGACCGCCGCGCGGGAATGTACCCCGTCCTCGAGGCCGTTGTGTCCGCCCTCATGCAGCAGACCCTGGGGCTCTCCATCGATCCCCTCACCCCGAAGGAGATCGCAAACATCACCCTCGAGGAAGAGGAGGACGAGGGAAGGATCGTCTTTGCCGCGGAGTTTGAGACGGGATTCTTCATCGACAGGATCGATGACGATGCGGCCGCCGCGGAGGATCTCCTCGAGATGGGATTCAAATATTACCTGAAACCCGGTGACGACGTCGCCGACGCCGAGGATGTCGTGGAGTTCGGAAGTGAAACGTAAAAGGAGGCTATCATGGCTGTTCTAAAAGTTATAGCGGCGCCGGGCGCGCGCTGCCCCATGGAAGGCCGGCCGCGGGAATACATTACCGACAGCGCGGCCGCGGAGGTGCCCCACACCACGTACTACCTGCGGCTCATCGCCGACGGGTCCCTCGTCAAGGCCGGCCCGGGCAACAAAAAGGAGGTAAAGACCGATGGCAAGTAAGAACATATCCTTCGACAACATCCCGTCTTCCATTCGCAAGCCGGGGAAGTATTTCGAGTTCAACACGCGGCTCGCCGTCCGGACGCTGCCCAACAACAGGCAGCGCATGCTCATTATCGGGCAGCGGACCTCGGGCGGCACTGTGGCGGAAAAGGTCCCGACCCTTGTCTTCTCCGACAAGGAAGCGGAGGTCTACTTCGGGCCCGGGTCCCTGTGCCACCTCATGACCCGGGCCGCCATCAGGGCGAACCCCTACCTCGACCTCACCGTCATCGCCCTCGATGACGCGAGCGCCGGGCAGCCGGCGGTGGGGACCGTGACGATCGACGGCCCCGCAACGGGAAGCGGCGTGCTCACCCTCTATGTGGGGGCACAGAAGGTCGAGATAGCGATCGCGACAACGGCGGCCAAGGCCGCTGTGGCGGCTGCCCTCAAGGCGGAGATCGACAAGCGCCCCGACCTGCCGGTGACGGCTGCCGTGGGGGGTGAGGGAAACGAGCACATCCTGACCCTCGCCGCCAAGAACAAGGGCCTCTGCGGCAATGACATCACCGTCCGCTACGTCCTCACGAACGCCGCGGGGATAACCGTCACCATCGCGCCCATGGCGAACGGAGCGACAAATCCGACCCTCGCCGATGCCCTCGCCGTGGTCTTCGGGGAGAAGTACGATATCACCGTCACGCCCTACAACAACCAGGCGGACCTCGCGACGCTCAAGACCCACCTCGACTCCGTGAGCGGCCCCATGGAACAGCGCCCCGGCGTCGGCGTCTACGCCATGACCGCGGCCCTCGCCACGGTGACGACGCTCTCCGGCCTCGTGAACTCGGCGAGGATCCTCTGCACCTACCACCGGTACACCGCGGCGACACTGATACAGAACATGCCCTGCGAGATGGCGGCCGCCATGGGCGCCGTCATGGCCTGGGAAGAAGACCCGGCGCGTCCGCTCAATACGTTGGAGCTCAAGGGCATCGCGGCGGCCAGCATCGCCGACCGCTTCTCGAGGACCGAGCAGGAGACGCTCCTTTACAACGGCGTCTCACCCATCGAGGTGGGCCCGGGAGAGACGGTCCAGATTGTGAGGGCCATCAGCACCTACATGAAGGACGCCCAGGGGATCGATGACGTAGCGCTCCTCGACATCACGACGATCCGCACGCTGGACTACGTCCGCAAGGCGGTGCGGGAGAGGATAAGCCTGCGCTTCCCCCGGGAGAAGCTATCGAGCAAGACGCCGCCCAAGGTCCGCGCCGAGATCCTCGATGTGCTCCTCAAGCTCCAGGAACTCGAGATCGTCGAGGAGGTGGAGGCAAACAAGGACGGGCTCATCGTCGAGAGGGACCTGCAGGACGCGAACCGCCTGAACGCCCGGATCCCCGCGGACGTCGTCAACGGGCTCCACGTGTTCGCCGGCAGGATCGACCTGCTGCTGTAGCCGCAGAAGAATAAGGAGGTACAAGCTATGTCGGAATACGCATCTGTCATCACATTAACGGTGAACGGTCAGACGATCGAGGACTTCAAGTCCGCCCAGGAGAAGGAGATCGAGATCAACAAGGCCGTGAACCTCATGAACAAGACGGGTGTCATGTCTATGACCCCGCGGTACGGCGTTGAGGTGGAATACGTGGTGCCGAAGACGGGACACTTCGACTGGAGGGAAGTAAAGGACGGAACCCTCGTGATCAGCGTCGAAGGCGGCCAGACGATCACCTACAGCGGCGTGTCGGTCCTGAAGATTGGCCAGGCGAAATATGACGGGGAGAACGAGGTCACGCAGACCATCGATCTCGTCGCAACGGGGAGGAACGAGGGATGATAACGGAGAAGGGCGAACTTGTGGTGGGGATCGAGCACGAGGGAAAGGTCCACAGGGCATTCACCATCAGGCCCCAGACGGTGGGAGATTCCGTGGAGGTGATGGAGGGTCCGCACGCCGACCGTGCGAAGAAGAACGACTCCTTCTTCGGCGTTGCCCTCCTCGCGCGCCAGATCGTCTCCATAGGCGACATCCCGCGCGAGCTCATCACGCCGGATCTGGTCATGGATCTCACCGAGATCGATTACCGCGAACTGGAGAAGGCGAGGGAGGCGCTGGCCAGGCGCCTCATGTCGTTTCGAAATGAAACTGAAACCCCATAGACAGATGATCCTCGCCCTCATGAAACGCGGGTTCAGCTACCGGGAGGTGCTGTCCCTCACGGAGGCCGAGGCCCTGGGGTACGTGGAGGCATACCTGGAGATGGTTGACCCGAAGAGAAAAGGCAGGACCTACAAGGTCAGGAAAGCACGGACATGAGCGTAACTTCCATAGCATTGCAGTTCACCATCGTCGATCTTCTCAGCCGCGGCCTGACGAGCATCAAATCACGCCTCACCGCCATCGCCCAGGGCAGCCGCGAGGTCCAGAGATCCTTCGACAGGATGACACAGTCGTTTAAGTACGCCGCCATGGCCGGCATCGCGACGAAGGAGATCGCCAGGGGCCTCAAGCCGGCGATCAGCCTCGCCGCCGGGCTCCAGGAGGAGATGCTCGGGATCGAGGCGGAGCTCTCAGGAGCCGGAAAGAGCGCCGGCAAGCTGAACGATGAGCTCAAGGAGATAAGGGCCACCGCGTTTTCTGTCCAGGCATGGACGCCCTTTGACATGACCCAGATCGTCGCCCTTGAAAAGGAGCTCATCAAGGCGGGCGCGAACATCGAGTCCGTAACGGGCAAGACGGGGGCCGCCGCCGCGACGGCCGCGCTCGCCGTCTATGAGAAACTGGACCCTGTTATCACGGGCAAGGCGCTGATAGGCATCGGCACGCCCTTCAAGATCGCGGCGGACCAGTATATGAACCTCGCTGACATGGTTTCGCGGGCCGCGTCCGCGTCGACAGTAGGCGCCGGGGAGATCGCCGAGACCGCAAAATACGCTGCCGGGCCCATGGCGGCCCTGGGCCGTTCGAGCAAGGAGATGCTCGCCCTGTCCGCCGTCATGGCCCAGATCGGCGTCGTGGGGACCATGGCCGGAACGGGCCTTAAGAACTTCTTTCTCGAAGCGGCGAAGCACAAGATGTTCCGGGACGCGAAGGGCAATCTCCTTCCCACCGTGAAGATCATGGAGATCCTGAGGACCCGGCTCAAGGACATGGGCGACGCCCAGAGATCCCAGGTGCTCAAGAAGCTCTTCGGCGAGCAGGGCATGCCGGTGGCACTCGCGCTCCTTAACGAGGAGAAGGGCTCCTATGAGGAGATCTTAAAGGCGATGGATGAATCCTTGAGCCTGCAGGACAAGCTCAACAAGAGTATGGAGGGCTTCAACAAACAGCTGACGTCCCTCGGGGGGACCTTTCAGTCGACGATCGCCGGCCTGTTCACCCCGGCATTGGCGCCGCTGACGGCGGTGCTCGAGAAGACGAACGAGTTCGTGGCCGCCATCGGCAGCCTGTCGCAGAAGAGCGACACCGTCGGGAAGGCGGTTTCGGGGGTATCCCTCGGCGCCGTGGCAACGGGTGCGGCGGCCACCGCCGCGCTTGCCGGGGCGGGGATCATGTACGGCAGGAAGGTCCTCAAGGGAGCCGGAGGCGTCAAGGGGCTGCTCGGCAGGGCGGGGGGAACGGCGGCCGGCATCGCCGAAGGCAAGGCGGTCCAGGCGGCGACGGGGGTCACCCCGGTCTTTGTGACCAACTGGCCGGCGGGAGGCGTAGGGGCCGGAGCAACTGATATCCCGGGTACCGCAAAAGCGGGGTCGCTTATGAAAAAGGCTCTCCCCATCGTCGGCAAGAGTCTGGCATGGCTGACAACGGGTGCTGGTGCACTTGCGTCCTCGGCTGGCTTGGCTGCGGCCGCGGCCGGTACGGCACTTTACAGCGGGTATGACGTTGCCCGTGGTGGCACCGGAAAAAACTGGATCAGCGATCTCTTCGAATCGGCCAGCCAGGTTTTTTTTCAGGATGACAAAACCATGGGGGAACGGATGTACGACTGGCTGAACAAAGAGGGTGTGAAGAACACAATCAACATTAACGTAGATAGAGATGGCCGGGTGACGACGAATTCAGACAACATGAACACACAGGTCAACACATCAAATCACGGGTACTTCTGATGGCGGACGACAACAGGTTCGAGGCAAAGATCGACGACTTCAACCTCGAGATGGAGACGATCGAGGACGCGATCGAGAAGTCCATCGCGAGGTACGAGTTCCCCTTCCGCGATGGCGCCATGCTGGAGGACATGGGCCAGAAGGCCCGCGTCATCAGGATCCGCTGCTACTGGTACGAGGAGACCTACGAGACCCACAGGGATTTTATCAAACACCTGGAGAAGAAGGGCACCTTCGAGCTTCTCCACCCGAAGTACGGCCTCATGAAAGGCTCCATTGATTCTGTCTCGATTCGCCACGACGACCGCAGAAAGACCGCGGAGGTGGACATCTCCTTTACCGAGGGTCTCATCACGAAGGAGGCGGCGGAGCCGAAGTACGTCAACAAGGGCGCCGTCGACTGGGGCGTCGAGGAGAGCTTCGCCACGGGTCAGACGGAGCTTATCGAGGAGCTGGGAGAGGACGTCCGGGATCTCCTCGGAACCGAGGCCAAGGAGATCCTCTCGACGGTGCTTGACCCCGCGAAGGGTCTCGTCGAGCAGTTCACGGGCATCTCCGCGAAGGCGCGGGAGTATGTGAAGGAGGCACAGAGCTTCGTGACCGGTCTTGCGGGGGTTCTCTCCACCATCACGAACCCCGCCGACTCGCTCCTCGCCATGATAACCTACCCGGGCACCCTCCCCGGCATCGTCGTCGGGACGATCGCCCGGACCCTCGAGAGATACGTCTCCCTCTACGATACGCTCCGCACGTCACCGGCGCGGTTCCTCTCGAGCCTCAAGGGGAGCTTCAACTCCCTCGCCGACGATGCCGGGGACCCGGGGTTCTCGAAGTACGTGACGATCGCCTCCGCGCAGAGACGGGCACTGGAGACGGCCTACATCTTCCGCGACGACGAGGACAGCCGCGATATCGTCAAGCGCCTCGAGTCGACCCCCTCCTTCGACGCCCTGGGCAACTACATCAAGCCCGGATCGACGGAGCAGATCCTCACCGTCGACGAGATCGAGGCGATCCTCGCGGACGTGAGGACGGACATCCAGGAGGCCGTCGACCTATCCCGAAGCATGACGAGCCTTAAAGCCACCGCGGCGGCCCTCCTCTTTCACGTGAGCGACATCAAGCTCGAGCGGGACAAGATCATGACCGTCACGACGCAAAACACGCTGCCCCTGCACCTTATCTGCCTCAAGTACGGCCTGCCGTATAACTACGCGAACCGCCTGAACAGCATCAACAGGATCAAGAACCCCTCTTTCACCCCTGCCGGCGAGGTCAGAATCTATGTCCGATAACGTCGAGCTCCGCGTCGGCAACATGGTCATCAAGAACTGGCTCTCCTATACCATAGAGGCCGATATCTACACGGCGGATGACGCCTTCTCCCTGGAGCTCGCGCACCCCGAAACAGAGGTCAGCGCCGGGAAGCGCTGTGAGCTTTACATCAACGGGACCCTGGAGCTCACGGGGATCGTCGACCGGGTGAGCAAGAGCTATGACAAGTCGGGGGAGACGCTCCGCGTCGAGGGGCGGGACCTCATGGGGCTTCTCGTCGACTCCTACTGCGAGGAGTTCATGACGCTTGAGGGCGCGACGGTGAAGTCACTGGCGCAGCGCCTCCTGAAGACCATTCCGTTTATCAACAGGGAGAAGATCGTCTACCAGGAGGATTTCGCCGGACGCCTGAAGAAGAAGGGAGAGTCCTCCGGCGACTCCTCGCTCAACCTCATCGACGTCCCTCATAACTTCTCACAGATCGAGCCGGGCATGACCGTCTTCGAGGCCCTCAAGCAGTACTGTGCAAGCCGGGGCATGATGTTCTTCTCCCTGCCCGACGGCACCTTCGTCTTCGGCCGGCCGCGGGCGAAGGGCACTCCCCTCTTCAGCATCGTCTGCACCCGGGAGGGCAAGGAGAACAACGTCCTCGAGGGGGAGATGGTAAACGACATCTCGAAGCAGTACTCGAAGATAACCGTCATCGGCCAGCAGCAGGGGACGGACGCATCCGAGGCGGAGAAGATCAACACGAAGGCGTCCGTGACGGACGGCTCCGTCCCCTTCTACAAGCCCATGGTGGTGAAGGACAACAACGACTCCCAGAGCCCGGTGCTCCATGCCAGGATGCTCATGGAGAAGGCCCGGCACGAGGGTTTTCAGTTGCGCTACAAGGTTCCCTTCCACAGCCAGGGCGGCAGGAACTGGACGATCAACGAGCTCTGCACTGTGAAGGACGAGGTTTTAGGCATAGAAGGAACGTACCTCATCTACGGCCGGACCATAGGATTATCGAAACAGGGCTCCTATACGAGCGTCAAGCTCGGCATACCGGGGGTGGCGAAGTGATACGGGGCATCGTTCAATCCGTCGTTGAAGGGGTGATAAAGCGGTTTACCGCCTCTGGGAGGCCCGGCGAGAGTATAACGAACCGGGAATACTTCCAGCATTACGGCTTCACCTCGGTGCCCCTTGCCGGCGCCGAGGCCATCCTCATTAAGGAGGATAACCACATCGTGATGATCGCCTCCGATGACAGGAGGTACCGGATCGGCCTCGAGGCGGGCGAGGTGTGCCTCTACACGGATGAGGGGGACCAGATCCGCCTGAAGCGCGACAAGGAGATCTACGTCAAGAGCGGAAACAAGCTCACCGCCGAGATCGAAAACGAAGTGAACGTGACGGCGAAGACGGCGACGGTGACCGCGGCGGACCTCATTCATCTCAAGTCGAAGGCGATCGTCCTGGAGTGCGAGTCCCTGAGCATCCTGTCCTCGATCGGCAGCTCGGCAGCCACGTTGAAGGGCGACTTCGCGCTCGAGGGGAGCCTGACTGCCACGGGCTCCGTCATCGACACCTCGGGCAATACGAACCACCACACCCATTAGGGAGGGGCATGGACTTTACAATCCTCACGGATGACGACGCGACGGTAGGCCGGATGACCTTTGACCCTGCCGGCGACATCATGAATAACGTCTACTTGAGCCTCGTCGTGAAACGCGGTTCCTGGTTCCAGAATCCAGACTTCGGCAGCCGGCTGCACCTTCTGCAGCGGGCCAAGAACACCGAGAAGACGGCCGCCCTCGCCGAGGAGTACTGCCGGGAGGCATTGCAGTGGCTCATCGATACGGGCCGGGCGACGAAGGTCGACGTCCATACCGAGCGCGATCGCTCTCAGGACCTGCACCGCCTGAAGCTCCTCGTCGAGGTCACACAGGCGGATGGCAGAACAGTGAGTTTTGACAGATTCGTGGAGGTCGTATGAACTTTGAGCGGGACTTTGACGAGCTTCTCAGCGGGATCCTCACCGACTACCGCAACCAGTTCCCCGAGGCGGACACCTCCCAGGGGAGCCTCATATTCATCCGGAGCGCCTGTCTCGCCTCGGCTGTCTGGGGGCTCTATCGCTACCAGGAGTGGATCAGCAAACAAATATTCCCCGACTCCGCGGACACGGAGGCTCTCGAGCACCACGTCTGGGTCCGGGGGCTCTCCCGGACGTACAACGAGATGGACTCATCGCTCCTCGCCCGGCTCCTTGAGTACATCAGGCGGCCGCCCGCGGGAGGGAACAAATACGACTACGTGAAGTGGGCTAAGGCGATCGATAATGTCACCGCCGCATACTGCTACCCCCTCGCCCAGGGACTCGGCACCGTGGACGTCGTCATCGTGGCGAACGAGGCGAACACGGGCTCCGAGGTCCCGTCATCCCATGCAACACTCACCGGGACAGTGACGTCGACGGGGGCACTCAGGCTCATCGACACGGCGGCCACCTTCGTCACCTCCGAGGCACAGAAGGGCGACCGGGTGACAAATACCTCCGCCGGCACGGAGGCGAAGATCGTCTCCGTCGACAGCGAGACCCAGCTTACCCTCGACACGGACATCTTCACCGTGACGGGCGAGGCCTACGAGATCCCCTCGCTCATCACCGAGGTGAAGGACTACATCGACGATCAGAGGCCCGTCACGGCTTCCGTGGTCCGGGTTCTCGGTCCCGAGATCCTCAGCCAGGCGGTTATGATGACGACAACGGGGGCGAACGTCAACACAGCGCAGATCGCGGGTGACATCGAGGCCTACATGGAGGGACTCACCCCCGGACAGACGCTCTACGTCTCCCAGCTCACCGCCATCGCCATCAGGAACGGCGCCGAGAACGCCACGGTGACGACGCCGGCAGAAGACGTCACCTGCACGGGCTACGAGATGATACGCCCGGGAGAGATCAATGTCGCATAGGGACGTCATAAAGCTTCTCTTGCCTCTGGAGCTCACGGGAGTGTCTGATGCCGACATAGCCCTCGAAGGCCAGGTCCTCGATGATGTAGAGGCGCAGGCGAAGGAACTCCTCGGGGAGATGTTCCCCGATAGGAGCGTCAGGTGCCTCACCGACTGGGAGCGGGTATGCGCCCTTGTGCCGGCAGCCGACGCCACGCTGCAGTCCCGGAGGGACAACGTCGTGCGCAAGCTCAGGGAGCGCGGGGGACTCTCCCGCAAGTACTTCATCGCGCTGGCGGTCGCCATGGGATACACGATCACGATCGATGAGCTGCAGCCCTTCATGGCGGGCTGGAGCCGCGCCGGAGATCCCCTCTATGAGGAGGAGGTGCGGTTCATCTGGAGGGTCAGGGTCTCGGGCCAGGCGCTGTACTATTTCCGGGCGGGGCTCTCGACGGCAGGGGAGAGGCTCCTGTGGTGGCCGTCGGTGACGGCGCTCGAGGATCTCTTCAACAGCCTCAAGCCTGCCCACACGTACATCATATTTGACTACAGTTAAGGAGGAATAGCATGAGCAAGACCATATACGTCGACGGCAACCCCGCGGAGGGTATTCCCGGGACGATCGTCACCGCGGATTTCTTGAACACGGTCAACAACCACCATCATACCGGGCGGGATATCGACGGAGAGGGGGCGCTCGCCTACGCCGCCGACACGGGCGAGGCGAACGCCTATATCGCTGCCCTCTCCCCGGCGCTTGACGCCTACATCACGGGCATGCCGATCACCTTCAAGGCCGGGAACGCGAACACCGGGGCATCGACGATCGACATCAATGACCTGGGCGCAAAGACCATAAAGAAAAACGGCAATGAGGACCTTACCGTCGGGGACATCCTCGCGGGCCAGATCGTGACGGTGGTCTACGATGGGACGAACTTCCAGATCATGGGTGTTACCAAGTTCGATGAAACCAAATTGCGGTTATCGGTTCGTGATGCGACCAGGAACCTTGTTGTTCAGAACAACGCTTCGAACCCCAACCATCAGGTCGATATTTCTGCCGATGAAATCATCTTGCAGGATTCAGATGGAAACCCGCTTCGTATTACTTCGCTGAGCATGACGGCGGACATAACGGTGAGCGGCGCGGGAGGCCTCGATACGGGCTCGGAGGCCGCTTCGACATGGTACCACCTCTGGGCGATCGCCAAGGCCGACGGGGCGAAGTCTGTGATCTTCTCAACGAGCGCCACGGCTCCCACCCTGCCGACGGGGTACACATACAAGGCATATACCGGGGCCTGGTACAACGGCGCGGACGGGCATCTCAAGGCGGCATATCAGAGAGGTACCCGTGTGGTTCTGGCGGAATTGCGACCGGAAGTCACGGGAGGGACAGCCACGAGTTACACGTCTTTCGCAATCCTTGTCCCGTCGACCGCCCGGATCTGGCATGGGCATGTAGCGGTGTATGCCAATAACGGCATAGGATGCGCCTTTGTGGCAACAGACGGGAGTGGTCTGGGATCTGCGCCCCTGACAGGATACGACACAAGCGACGGTACCGCGTTCCAGGTCGCCAATCACTGTGTCATACAGACGGCTCAGACCCTTTACTACAGAATCCAGACATCGGGCTATGCGACCACGGGGGCGAACATCTACACGGGTGGTTGGGACTATTAAGGAGGACCCCATGAAATACGCATACATGACAACAGACGGACAGGCCCACGATCTCAGGTTCGTGCGGGATGATTATACCCCGGTTTCGGGAGAAAAGGTGGTCGACGACGACGTACTGCCGAACATCGAGACGCTCCATGAGGCTTCGTACATTGCTGCAAGGACGGCCGCGGCACTGAAGGCCGAGGCCCAGGATGCCCTCGACAAATCGGACATCACGATTCTACGGTGCTATGAAAACGCTGTGACGGTCCCTGCAACCTGGCAGGCATACCGGACGGAATTGAGGGCGATCGTCTCCGGGACGTCATCGGCAACATCGCTGCCGGCACGGCCGGAGTATCCTGAAGGGACATAAAGAGAGACGGACAGTATTCAAGGGAGTTTGCCCTCCCTCAAACAAGCGTTGACGCGCTTGACGGGATAACCCGCTACCATCCGCCTTGTGATTACCTGAGTCGGGGCGACATTTCAGGTAGAAAAGAAAATGTAGCAGGGAACCCCCGCCAAAATCAAACTCTATTTGATACAGGAGGGCTCACCCATGAGAAGTTTCTTATCGTATTACGGCGGCAAATCACTATTGGCAAGAAAGATCATCCCAAAGATCCCGGAGCATACCTGCTACTGCGAGGTATTCGCCGGCGCGGCCTGGCTCCTTTTCAAGAAGGAAGAATCAAAGGTCGAAGTCATCAACGACATCAACAAAGACCTGGTGACGCTGTACCGGGTCATCAAACACCATCTCGAGGAATTCATCCGTTACCTGAAATGGATCCTTGTGGCCAGGGAGGAATTCGCCCGGTTCAAGGCCGAGAACCCCGAGACCCTGACGGACATCCAAAGGGCGGTCCGGTTCTACTACCTCATGAGGACCGGGTATGGCGCAAAGGTTGCCGGACAGACGTTCAGCGTGGGACCCACCAGGCCGTCATCCCTTAATCTCCTCAGGATCGAGGAGGAACTCTCCGCAGCCCACCTGCGTCTGTCCAGGGTCTATATCGAGAACATGACCTATCAACGGCTCATTGAACGTTTCGATCGTCCTGAGACCTTTTTCTACATCGATCCGCCCTATTATGGGTGTGAAGAGGACTACGGGAAGGGAATATTTACCAGGGAAGACTATCAGAAGCTTCGAGACGTTCTCGCCGGGATCAGTGGACGGTTCATTCTGTCCATCAATGATGTTCCTGAGATCCGCGAGGTCTTCAAGGCATTCTTAATCGAGGAGGTTAAGACGAGCTATACCATCTCAGGAGCGAACAAGCAGCAGAGGGTCACCGAGCTCCTGATCCGGAACTACGAACTGCCGCCAGAATCAAGCGCGATTTGACAGTATCAAATAATTTTCGGAAGTTGATTATAACACTATTTGCTACCGAATTATCACACGCGGCTACACTTGTCCTCAAGGAGAAGGTCGATATCCTCATGGGCACCATCAACAGCGCCACCACGCTCGCCATCTCCGACTTCGTAAGGAAAGAGAAGGTCCCCTTCTTCGTCACCTTCGCGAAGAGCGACAAGATCGTCGCCGAGAAAGGGCACCGCTACATCTTCAACATGAACGAGAACACCGAGATGGCAGGCAGGGCGGCCGCCATCGCGCTGGCAAAGAAACCCTACGTCAAGTACTGGATAGCTGGCGACGACTACGAGTACGGCCACGCCATCGCCGAGGGCGTCTGGAAGAACCTCAAGAAGCTCAAACCCTCCGTCCAGAAGGCGGGAGAAACGTGGTGGAAGGTGGGCGAAGCGGATTTCACTCCCTACATCACGCAGATACTTGCAGCGAAACCGGACTTCATCATCGTCGCCACGGGCGGTTCCGGCATGGTCAACTTCCAGAAGGCAGCCAAAGCCACGGGCCTTTCGCAGAAGATTCCCTTCTACCAGCACACGGCAACGGAGCTTTCCGTTCTCGCCCCCCAGGGCCAGAATGCACCTGAAGGTGTCTTCGGCACCGCGAACTATTTCTTCTACTACCCCGACACGGCGCAGAACAGGGTCTTTGTGGCCGATTTCAAGAAGGCCTACAACCGTAATCCCCGGATCGGGGCACTCTACGGGTACATGACGGCGCAGTTCATCGCCGAGGGGTACAAGAAGGCCGGCAAGATCGACAAGGAGAAGTTCGTCACGGCCCTCGAGGGCATGACCCTCGACAGCCCGGTGGGCAAGCTCGAGATCCGCAAGTGCGACCACCAGCTCCTGCTCCCCATGTATTTCGGCGTCACGAAGAAAGACCCAAAGTATGAGTTTCTGATCGCCAGCGGTATTGAGACCATCGAGGGCAAGGACTACGTGCCGTCCTGCGAGGAGGTTTTGAAGCACCGGAAGCAATAGAAGAGGGGGGAAGGCGGAAGAGATGGAGAGCGTCTTTGGCTTTGTAAGCCCGAAGATCTTAAGCCAGATACTTGTGGGCCTGTCCCGTACGGTCATCCTTTTCATCGTCTCCTCGGGCCTGTCCCTTATCCTGGGAGTCCTCAGGATCCCCAATGTGGCGCACGGCTCCCTCTACATGATCGGAGCCTTTATGGCCTACACGGTCTCGCACCTCTTCGGAGGGGGCACCATGGGTTTCTGGATGGCCCTCGTGCTGGCCCCCCTCGGGGTGGCCGTGGTCAGCTTCGCCGCCGAGAGGTCCCTCTTTCAGTTCCTCTACGAGCGTGAGCACCTGATGCTCCTGCTGCTCACCTTCGCCCTGTCCCTTGTTTTTGGAGACCTTGTGAAGATGGTGTGGGGGGGCGAATACCGTTCGGTGCCCGTGCCTTCCGTGTTTCAGGGCTACATAAACCTCTTCGGTGGGCTTCCCTTTCCCGTCTACAGCTTCTTCCTCCTTGTCATCGGGCCCGTCATCGCCATATTGCTGTGGCTTCTCACGAACAAGACAAAGATCGGCAAGATATCGCGCGCGGCCGCCGTGGACAGGGAGATGGTGGGCGCGGTGGGCATCAACGTGAGCTGGGTCTTCGCCACCGTTTTCATCATCGGCTGCTTTTTGGCCGGTCTCGGCGGCGTTCTCGTCGCCCCAACGGTGAGCGTTACCCTTGGGATGGACCACACCCTTATCATGGAGGCCTTCCTCATCGTCATCATGGGCGGTCTCGGAAACGTCTGGGGCGCCCTTCTCGGCTCGCTCATCTTCGGACTCACCCAGTCCCTGGGTATTCTCGTATGGCCCCAGTTCGGGATCGTGTTCCCCTACCTGGCCGTCGTTGTCGTGCTCCTTTTTCGGCCAACTGGTCTCTTAAGGTCGACATGGTGAGAGGTTACCCATGAAGAGCCCCCTTCTTCGCGGCAAGCTTCCCTGGGTAGGCGGGGCGCTCGTCGTCCTTTTGCTCCTGCCCCTCTTCCTGGACAGGTTCTACGTCTACCTGGCGGCGATCATCCTCCTGACGGGCCTCAGCGCGACGAGCCTCAATTTTGTCCTCGGTTACGGCGGGGTCTTCCAGTTCCACCATGCCGTCTTCTATGGTATCGGCGCCTACGGCACGGCGCTGATGATCATGAAGTCGGGACTATCGCCCTGGCTGGGGTTCATCGTCGGGCCCGTTGTCGCGGGCATCCTGGGGCTTGTTATCGGGGTCATCTGCATCCGTCTTTCCAAACTCTATTTCGGGATGCTCCAGATATCGCTGGGGTCGCTGGTGTGGGCCATCGTCTACCGGTGGTATTCCTTCACCGGGGGCGACGACGGCATCCACGGCGTCCCTCTTCCCGACATCATCTCCTCGCCCAACGGGGCGTACTACTTCACCCTGATTGTCACCGCCGTGTCCATGTTCATCCTTTACAGGATGA
>Ga0334884_1001888_pt1 | contig 28799 bp, 22 predicted proteins | sample GraSluR1_MG_7_FD_207215 | JGI IMG/M metagenome (GOLD analysis project Ga0334884, IMG submission 207215) | Sludge microbial communities from methane-producing bioreactor in Wageningen University, Netherlands - Granular Sludge_12_05 R1 | ecosystem: Engineered > Bioreactor > Anaerobic >...
GCTGCTCTATCATGCACGTATTGTTCTCGAGCGAGTACTCGACAGGATCCTCCAGCGTTATTATGCGCTTCTTGTACTTCTCGTTGATCACATTAATCATCGAAGCCAGCGTCGTGCTCTTGCCCGAACCCGTGTGACCCGTCACCAGCACCAGCCCTCGCGGCAGATCCGTCAGCTCCTTGACTATCGGCGCCAGATGAAGGTCCTCGATCCGAGGTATCTTGTTGCTGATCACACGAAAACTGATCGCTATCGAATCCCGCTGGAAGTGGGCATTCACGCGAAACCTGCTGCCGTCGTCGATGCGAGTCGAAAAGTCCAGGTCGCGATCCGTCTCGAAGCGCTTGAACTTCTCTTCTCCTACCATGCTCAAAACCATCTGCCTGACGTCTTCGTTGTTCACGGGCGGCAGGTCCATGACGATCAGCTCCGTGTTGATACGCATGATCGGCGGCATCGTTACATTGATGTGAACGTCGCTTGCCCCGTGTTCGATGGCCGCGGCTAACATTTTCTTCACGTTGACCATAAATCTACCTGTCCCTGTCCACTATTTCCTTTTCTTTCTGCGTGCGCCGCTTCGGCGGCGCCGGTAATCAGTCTTCGTCCAGCACCAGTATCAGGCTCTTTGCGTCGTCTGCGTCGTCGCCTTCCGAAGTCGCGCGGACGCCTGCCCCCCGGCCTGATCGCGCCGCTGACGCCGCGTCCTTGCTCTTGGACCTCGCCTTGCCCCGGCCCTTCGCCGCCGGCCTCGATTCCGCCTTGAATGTGCAGACGTTTTCCTCGAACGCCTCGTCTTCGCTCTGACCGTAAACCTGCGTCACCCGAAGGACCTCCTCGATTGTGGTAACGCCGCGCTGAACCTTCTTGATGCCGTCGTGGAACAGCGTGTCCCGCCCGCTCTTCATGAACGCCGTGCGCATGCTGTTCACTGACGAATCCTTGTTGATCATGTCTCGGAACTCCTCGTCCACGATCAGCAGTTCGAAAATACCCGCCCGACCCGCATAGCCGCTGCCGCGACAATGATCACACCCCGCGCCGTGCTTCAGGTGCTTCGGATCGATCCCCGCCTGCTGGATGTACTTGCGCATGTTCTCAGGCACTTTGTACGACTCCTTGCAGTGGTCGCATATCCGACGAACCAGCCGCTGCGCCAGAATCGCGTTCAGTGAAGCCGCAATCAGATACGGCTCGATCCCGATGTTCACGAGCCGTGACACGCTGCTGGGCGCGTCGTTGGTGTGAAGCGTGCTGAGAACCAGGTGCCCCGTCAGAGCCGCTTGCACCGCAATGCGTGCCGTCTCGTTGTCGCGAATCTCGCCGATCATGATGATATCCGGGTCCTGCCGAAGCAAACTGCGAAGCGCCGCCGCAAACGTCAACCCGATCCGATCGCTCGTCTGGACCTGGTTGCACATCTCCAGGTTATATTCCACCGGATCCTCGACAGTCGAGATGTTCAGCGTCTGCCCGTCCATCTGACCCAGCGCAGAGTACAAAGTCGTGCTCTTGCCGCTGCCCGTCGGACCCGTTACCAGCAATATCCCGTGAGGAAGAGCAATCTGATCCTCGAAAGCCTTCAGAACGTCCGACTCCATGCCGCTGTTCTCCAGACCGATCATGATCGACCGGCTGTCGAGAATGCGAATCACAACTTTCTCTCCGTGACTCGTCGGCAGGACCGATACACGCAGGTCGACCCCCCGGCCGCCCATGATTACCGCTATCTTGCCGTCCTGGGGAAGCCGACGCTCCGAGATGTCCAGATTTGCCATGATCTTCAAACGGCTCACCACCGCAGGGTGCATCTTCGCCGGCGCCTGCATCATGTCGAAAAGAACGCCGTCGATGCGGTACCGGATCTTCGTGTACTTCTCCTTGGGCTCCACGTGAATGTCGCTGGCGCCCTCGCGCAGAGCGTTGGTCAACAGGTAATTCACGTACTTGATGACGGGCGACTCCGCGGCGCTTCGCTCCAGGTCGCCGATGTCCTCCTCGACGTCCTTGACGACCTCGACGTCCGCCATATCGCTCATGATCTCGTCGACGTTGTACCCGACGTGCTTGTCGTCGAACTCCTCGCATACGGCCTGAATGTCGCTGTCCGGACAAACCACAACCTGAACCGCCATGCGGGTCTGCCGCTTCACGTCGTCTATGGCGAAAACGTTGGCAGGCTCGCTCGTAGCAACGACCAGCACGTCGTTCTCTATCGCCACCGGCATGATGTGACCGCTGCGTATATAACCCGCGTCCAGCTTGTCGAACGCGTGCCTGTTAACCGTCTCCGCCGTAAAACGGCGAAACTCGAAACCGCACAGCGTCGCTCTGGCGTGAAGTATATCCTCCTCGGCCGCGCCGACCTTCTTCAAAAGGGCCTCGACCCCTCCGCTCGCCTTGCCGGAGTCCTGACGCCGAATCTGCTCGCCCTGCTGCGACGTGATCTTCTCCATCTCGACCAGAACGTCAACGATGTCGCGAACGTGCTTGATCTCTGACGTCTGCGGCGAATACAGATTGCACAAACCGGGCGCAAGAGGAATCTCGCCCTTCACCTCGACGCCGCCCGCTCCGGCGATGTCGGACTTCTTGCTGGAAAACAGTCGTTTCATTCTGACATCTTCAGTATAACCGGGATCCCATCCGCATCCAGTTCGACCTGACGCTGCGTTATACGCTTGACCGTGAAGCCGTCGAGGCTGTCGCCAACGTAAAGAACCTTGTCGTTGATCATGCAGCATCCTCCCTCGTCCGAAGCCATGATGCTCCACAACTGCAAACCAAGCGACTTCCGGTTGATCTCCTCCCGGAGCAGAATCTCGCGCCCCGGATCGAGTCCGGTCAAGTCAACTATGCCGAGCTCGTGCTCGAACGGATTCTTCTTCAACTCCCCAACCCGAATCTGCTCGATCTCGGAAAACTCGTAGAACTTGTCCACGATCTGTCCAACGTGAGTGTCCATCTCCGTCTTGATGCCCGTCAACTGCGCGATCGCGCTTTCAATCTGAGCCTCTTCCGTGCTCGTGCCCGCGCTCGCCGCCGACGGAGTCGTCTTCTTGATCATGAACCAGATGCATAATGCCCCAACGGTGAACAAAAGCGCAAGCGTGATCGTGCTGTGCTTGAGATTCTTACCGTGCTGGGCCGTCGTCAGAAAGTCCTGATCCCCGCCGGACTGCGGTGAATCGACGCCGTTCGGCTCGCTAATGCCATCGGCGGCGATCTTCTTGCCCTCGGTTTGTCCGTCTTTCATGAATGACAGCATGGCGGTGCTCCCTTAAACTCTGTTGGTCCCTGTTCAGGCGTTGTTGCCCTGGAAAAAGATGCTCACGATAAATGTCGCCTCCGTCTTGCCCTCGCTCTTGCTCTGCTTCTTCAGGGAAAGCTCCCGTATCTTGGTGATCCGGTCCAGCTTCTCCATCTCCAGCAAAAAAGCGTAGTAACTGTTGAAGTTGCCGTGAAGCTCCATCTTCAAAGGCTGCTCCACGTAGCCCCGGTTGTTCTTCGCGTCAAGCGCACGGATCGTCTTGGGAGTCAGACCGTGAATCTGAGCTATCTTTGTAACGTCCTCGAGAATCTTGTGTATCTCGCTGCAGGGCGGCAGCTTGCTCTCGAATACGGCGATCGCCTCTTCAACCTTATCCAGTTGATTCGCAAGATCGCTCGCCGCCGCCGTCGCCTTCTTCAGCTCCATAAGCTTGGATCGCTTCTGCTCAACCTTGATCTTCTCTTGTGCAAGGTGCTGATTCGCCGGCTTGATCATGTAAGCATAAGAGACGTAAACCAGCGCCAGAAGCAAAACGAAGAAAATAAGTTTTCGTGAACCGCTTGTCATTGTTACTGCCTTTCAGTCAATGTCTTTCAAGCCCGCCGAAGCGCTGATCAGAGCACCTGCTGACGCTCCTCCCGAATCCTCGTAATGTCCTCCTTGGAAAGAACCATCCCCTTCTTCAGCCGCGTGTGCAGCTTGAACTCCCGGAAACGAGTCTCCTCGATCTTGTGCTCTTTAGACTCGACCAGGCTCACGCTGTCCAGAAGCGCCGAGCCGCCCAGGCGCGCAATGTAAGTCGCAACCTCGATGTCGCTGGGCGCGATGCCTTTGATCTCGATGTTCGTCTCAACCTCCTTGCGCACCGCCGTCTCGGTCGCCGCCGCGGCCGGCGTCTTCGACGCCGGTTTGTAACGATTCGCACCGCTCGCCTGAGAAGTCGCACCCTGTAGCTCCTTCTCAACCAGGCTCACCTCAAGAAGACTCACCCCGCCCGGAAGAGTGTTAGTCAAAGACGCAAGAATGACGCTCCGAGGAACCGGCTCAAGAAGCTCCGCCGTAACTACCATCGTCTTCATCATCGTCTTGCTCTTGCTCTTCAGCTCCTCGAGTTGTGCAATCTGCTCCTGAGCCTGACTCATCTGACGAGTCAACGCCGTCAGCTCGCCGCGAACCGCGCGCTGACGCATCTTCAAAATCGAAAACGTCACCGCAATCGCGCCCATCAGCACCGCGAACAGAATCAGATACAGTGAATTCGCACGATTGCTCTCGCGCTGCTGAATGTAATCGTTCGGTACAAAATCTATCTTACTCATGATCTGAATGTCTCCCTTTGCAGCTTCCGCTGATTTCAACGGTCAAGCCCGGAAAGGCTCAAACCGAATGCTATCGACCAGTCGATGCCGCTCTCGCGACGCTCCACGAATGATTCGCAGCCGCTTCGCAGCTCCACCGCACCAAGAACGTCTCCGATCTGCGCGGGTATCTGCATGCGCCGAGCCATCTCCGCCAGCTTTTCGCAAAGCTGCGGCTCGGAATGCTGACCCGACAAAAACACAAGCCGCTCGATACGCGTCCCGACGCACGTCGACTCGAAATAACGCGTGCAGGCGTCGATCTCCGATATCAGCCGCGATATCGACTCGCCATCCGCAAAATGAATGAAGCCCATCGGTATCACACGCGCAAACAAAAGGTCCCGATTCCGGCAGATTACTATATTCGTGTTCGCCGTCGCCACGTCCATCAGCATCGCAACCTTGTCCTGCTCGTCACGACGACGACTGAAAAAATCCACGAAACTGTTGCTCATCGCGAACGGCCACACGCTTATGCCCTGCACCTCAAGACCCGCCTTCTCATAAATTGCCAGGTGCCTGTCAACCTTCAGCCGCGCCGCCGCCATCACAAGAACCTCCACCTCCCCGTTCTTGCTGCCCCCAAGGTCCGCCGTCACGTGCTTGACCATCGCCTCCGACGCGTCGAAAGGCAAACGCTGACGAACCTTCGTCTTGACCGCATCGCCCATCTTCTCCTCGCTCATGCGAGGCATTCGTATCTCGTCTATGAAAACGTCCTGAGAAGGAAGAGCCGTAATCAGACGCTTGCCCTTGAACTCGCATTGCTTGGCCAGCTTTCGCGCGCATTTCGCCGCCCATCGCTGCCAGTCGGCGCTGCCGCTTTCAATCTCATCGGGCTTCTTCTCGCACCCGACCGCGTGAAGATACAATCCCTTGCCGTTGACCCCCAGTTGTGCCATCCGAAGATAGCTGCTGCCCAGATCAACCCCGATAGGGCATAATTTCTTGGTTAATGCGCCAAACATCCTTTAATACGTCTCCGGCGGCCAAATCAGAGGCATTGCAAGTCCTGAATTATGATCCAATCACACTGATGCTCTTTTCCTTAATCCCTGTCGTCGACAGGAAATCACCCCGGCATTAGTCCTATCCATGAACCGCAAAACATCGCTGGATCGACGGGTACAGTAAAACATAGGAAACGCCAATCGACCGGTCAAACTCCCCACCATATCGCGCGCCCCCCCGCATCCTGGTCCGAGAATAAAGCTCACGGTGGTTGCAAGCGCAGACGTGCCCCGCTTCGCCGCCTGCATGATTGAACTTGAATTGGCGCACCACGCGCACCGCCGCATGCCGCCTGTCACGTATGTCTGCCGCCGACCCCCCTCCGCGCCGAGCCCCCCCGGCGTCCCATAACTCCAAACCGAACACTGCGGCTATTCGGCCCTCAGCCGCCTCGACATCAGATCCTCCACCGCCTCCTGAACGCTCTTCTGTCCCGACAAAATACTGCCGATTGCATCCGAAATAGGCATCTCCACGTTGTGCTTCGCCGCCAGCGCCAGAACGCCCCGGCACGTCGCCGCACCCTCCACAACGCTATGCGTCGCCGCCAGCGCCTCCTCCGCGCTCATGCCGCGACCTATCCGCTCCCCGAATGACCGGTTGCGTCCCGTCGGAGAGATGCACGTCGTCACCAGGTCCCCCAACCCGCTCAGGCCCGCAAAAGTCGCCTCCTTGGCGCCCATAGCCAGTCCCAGACGCCTGATCTCCGCCAGCCCGCGGCCCAAAAGCGCCGCCTTTGCGTTGTCCCCAAGCCCCATGCCGTCGATGATCCCCGCCGCAATCGCCACCACGTTCTTCGCCGCCCCGCACAACTCCACTCCGACAAGGTCGGTGTTCGTGTAGACCCTGAACGTATGCGAATTGAACGTCAGTTGAATACTCTCCGCAAGCCCCTCGTCCTCGCTCGCCGCCGTCGCAGTCGCCGGCAGACCTCGTACAAGTTCGTCGGCGATAGTCGGCCCCGAAAGCGCCGCGTATGCGTGCCCCCTTCCCAACACCGCCGCAAGTATCTCGCACGGACGAAGCAGTGTTTCCTGTTCGATCCCCTTGGCCACACTCACTATCGGCGCCCCCGGCGGCAAGTTATCCTTCAGCCGCCCCCAAACGCCCCGCATGAACTGGCACGGAACCGCCGACACAAACAACTCCGCCCCAGCCATCGCTCTGTCGTCGCGCCCTTCGAACTTTAAGGACCCCGGCAGCTTGTACCCCGGCAAAAACCGCACGTTCTCACGCAGCGACTCGATCTCCGCCAACTGCTCCGCGTCATGCCCCCACATCGTAACATCCAGCCCCTTGGCGCAAAGCATCATCGCACACGCGCTGCCCATCGCTCCGTCGCCGATTATCGTAATCTTACCGAACATGGCCCCAACTTATAACCAATACCCCCAAAATTGCAACCCCCGGGTTCAGCATTCCGAACCCGCCCCACAGTGACCTTGGAGAGCAAAACCGTTTGGGCAGAGGCCGAAATTTGGAGCATTTGTTCGCCGGGGGGGGAAATTTTGGCCTCTGGGGGCCCCGAACGGTTTTGCTCGGCCGTCCAATGCCGCCTGTGCCGCAACTTGCCGGAAGAATGCGTTTGCCCTGCCCCATTCCCCCGCGCGCCGCAATCGCCGCACTACAGCCTCGTCCCGCCGTCCTCTGTGCCGTCCCCTGCCGCCGAAGGCGCCCTGTCAAGCTCCGCCCGAAACCGCGGCAGAGACTCAGGATATTTCTCCCGTATAAACGAAACCAGCTTCTCGCGAATCTCACACCGCAGGTCCCACGCCGCCGACGCGTCCGATGCGCTCATCAGCGCCCGAAGCTCAACCGTCCGCTCCGTGGTATTCGTCACCTGCAAAACGCAAACCTTCCTGTCCCAGCGATCCGATTGCTCCAGAATCCGCTGCAGCTCAGCCCGAACCGCGTCAACCGGAATCGTATGATCCGCATAAATAAACACCGTCCCCAGAATGTCCGCGCTGATCCGGGTCCAGTTCTGAAAAGGCCTCTCGATGAAATACGTAATCGGCACGATAAGACGCCGCAGATCCCATATCCGCACCACCACGTAAGTCAGCGTGATCTCTTCGATCCGCCCCCATTCGTTCTCCACGATCACCACGTCGTCCACCCGAATCGGCTGCGTGAACGCGATCTGAAGACCCGCGATCAGATTGGCAAGCGTCCTTTGAGCCGCCACGCCAACCACAAGCCCCAGAATCCCCGCCGAAGCAAGAATCGTCGTACCAAGCTGTCGCACCTTGTCGAACGTCATCAGCGCCGTCCCAAGCGCCATGATCAGCACCGCCGCACCCACAACCCGCCTAAGAACCCTCAGTTGCGTATGCACCTTCCGCGCCCTGAGATTGTCCTTGACGCCTATATCGAAACGATCCATCACATAATCGTCCAAAACGCGCATCGACCGAATGATCAGCCACGAAACAAGCCCGATCATCGCCAGAGCAAATACATGCTTGAAAGCATCGATATAGCGCGCCGGCGCCGCAATCAGCGGTATCACCAGCCGCACCGCCGCCACCGCCATCACCCACCGCATCGGCGCGCGAAGGTGCTCCACAAACGATTCGTCGGTCTTGCCCTCAGTACGACGCGCAAAAACAGCCAGAATCTTGAACAGCAGATAGTGACCCGCCAGCGCAACCGCAATCACCAAAAGAATGCTGATCGAAACCCAGACTATCTGCTCATAACTGTCCGCCAGCCGCCGCATCAGCTCGCTGCCGATGAAGCGATGCCGCTCCGCCGCCCCCGTCACCACGTGCAATCCGCTGCAAAAAACCATACCCCCAACATACCCCCACGGTATGTAGTGTCAACCCTTAATTATCGCCCCCCCAGCCGCCGCACTTCAGCCCTCAAGCAGTTCGATCGCCCCGGGATCCAGTTTCTTCAGCATTAAAAGCTGCGCCGGGCCCATTCTTGCCTCCACCAGAACGTTGCTCTCGCTGTATTCCTCCCGCAAAATCTTCGAATGAGTCCGCAAAAAGCTCTGCAGCCTGCCGTTGCCCGCGCTGCCCCGGACCCGAACGTGAACCTCCGTACCGCGATATTTCAACAGAACCCGGCGACCGACCTCTTCCAGATTCATCCCCGTCCGAGCAGATATGCAGATCGCCTCTGGATGAACCGTCTGAGCCGATTCCACCATCGACTGGTTCCGAATTACATCCGCCTTGTTAAGAAGTACAATCGTATCCTTCTTCCCGCAGCCGATCTCCCTCAGCACCGTCCCAACGCTGTCCATCTGCTCGAAAAGATTCTCGCTCGATGCATCCACCACGTGCAGCAGCAGATCTGCGTTAACCGCCTCCTCCAATGTAGCTTTGAACGACGCCACAAGATGATGCGGCAAATGATTCACAAAACCCACCGTATCGCTCAGCAGCACCTCGGCGCCCGCGTCGACCGCCCACTTGCGAGTCCGCGTGTCCAAAGTCGCAAACAGCCTGTCCTCCACGAATACACCCGCATCCGTCAGCGCATTCATCAGAGTGCTCTTGCCCGCGTTTGTGTAGCCCACAAGACAAATCTTGAACATGTCCCGCCGACCCGCAATCTCCCGCATCTTGCGAAGGTCGATCTCCGCCAATTCACGCTTCAGCTCCGTAATCCGCTTGCTCACTATACGCCGGTCGATTTCAAGCTGCTTCTCGCCCGTCCCGCGCGTACCGATACCGCCCGTCGCCCCCGCCGCACCGGCCCCAGCCGCGCCCGTAACCGTATCGAGGTGCGACCACATCCGCGTCAGCCGGGGATAAGTATACTGAAGCTGCGCCAGCTCAACCTGCAGTTTCGCCTGCTTCGTACGCGCCCGCGTGGCGAATATATCCAGAATCAGTTCGCTGCGGTCAAGCACCTTCGCCTTGACGATCTTCTCAAGCTCCCGAATCTGACCCGGCGAAAGATCATTATCGAAAATAACTACGTCCGCCTTGAAATGCGCCACCCGCTCCCCCAACATCTCCGCCTTGCCGCTGCCGATATACGTCCCCGGCGTCGGCCGGCTCATCTTCTGCATGAACCGGTCGACTACAATCGCACCCGCCGTCTCCGCAAGCGCGGTAAGTTCCGCCAAATTGTCCCCCTTATAACCCTCGTTTCGCTTGTGAACCACACCCACCAGCACGGCCCGTTCCTTCCGGACCTGCAACTGCTCTCTGACTTTTTCCAACTGAACGGCGCCTCCAAATTAAAAAATCAACAATCTACATTGTATTATACGATCCCGACCAACTTTGTTCAAGCCCGAAACGACCCTTGCCATGGCTGGCGCATCCTCCGCAGTTCAGCATCTCGAAACCGCCCCACAGTGACCTTGGAGAGCAAAACCGTTTGGGCAGAGGCCGAAATTTGGAGCATCTTTTCGCCGGGGGGGGAAATTTTGGCCTCTTGGGGCCCCGAACGGTTTTGCTCGGACGTCCAATACCGCCCCCTGCAACCCTTGCCGCCCCCGCCGCCGGTTCGTTCGCCTGCCGCACGCAAGTTACCGCTTTTTTTCAATCGCAACCGCCCAATATGACGACTTACCTGCGATGAAACAAACCAAACAGCAAATGATTGAAGATCGCACCTTCCAGGGCTTCTCCCGAAAGGCCTTCAGGTTTCTCAAGGACCTCGGTGCCAACAACGACAAACGCTGGTTCGACGCCCATCGCCAACAGTACGACCAGTATCTGCTGGAGCCGCTGCGCCATCTCGTCAACGACCTGGCCGACTTCATGCTCGACATCGACCTGTCCATCGAGGTCGCCCCCGCCGTCAACAAAACCATCTCGCGAATCCACCGCGACACAAGATTCTCAAACGACAAGTCCCCCTTCCGAAACAACGTCTGGCTTGTCTTCAAGCGACCCGGCAAAGACTGGTCCAGCCGCAGTTGCGGCTATTTCCTCGAGATCAACGCCGCGTGGTATCGCTATGGCCTGGGCTTCTACGACGCCGCCCCGGACGTCATGGCCGCCTTCCGACGCCGAATCGACGAGGACCCAGAAGGCTTCATCAAGGCCATCGAATGGTTCGACGCCCAACACGTCTTCCAACTCGAAGGCCAGACCTACAAGCGGCACAAAGGACCCGACAAACCTGAGCCCATCCGCAAATGGTACAACTACAAAAGCTTCTTTTTGACCTGCAATCGCAAGATCGACCAGGCAATCCTGAGCCCCCGCCTCGTCGAAGATCTCATGAAAGGCTTCGGCATGTCCGCACCGCTCTATCGCTACATGCTCGCCACCATCCAGCAGGCCGGGCAGCCCAACTGAAGCCGGCCGCACGGTCTACCCCCGTCCCCCCTGTTCCGCCGCCGCAAGGATACGCCCCCACACCCTCAAGAAGTTCTCCCCGCATATCTTGCGGATGTCGCCTTCCGAATACCCCCGCTTAAGCAGTTCGTAAATCAGGTTCGGATATCTCCCAACGTCCTCCAGCCCCACCGGCACCTGGTCGCCAACCCCGTCGAAATCCGATCCCAGACCCACATGATCGACGCCCACGAGACCAACCACGTGATCTATGTGATCAGCCACGTCCGACACCGTCGCCTTGCCCACGGGATTGGCCTTCCTGTACGCCGCAACCCATTGCGCCCTCGCCTCCCCTTCGAGCTTGTGTTCCGCTGTATACGCCTCAATCGCGTCCCACCGCTCCCTGCTCTTCCGTGCCACCTCAGTATTCACGAACATCGCCCCGAAACTGATCTGGATGATCCCGCCCCTTTCGGCAAGCGCCTTGATCATCGCGTCGTCCATATTCCGCTCCATCCCCGGCGTGAAGTGACGACACGATGAGTGACTCGCGATCACGGGAGCCTTCGATGTCTCGATCACCTCGTAAAACGCCTCGTCCGAAACGTGCGACACATCGATCATCATGCCCACCCGGTTCATCTCCGCAACGAGCTCTCTGCCGAACGGGCTCAGCCCTCGCCATTTCCGCTCGCTGTCATAAGATGAGTCGCAGATGTGATTGCACTTGCCGTGCGCCAGCGTGATGTATCGGACCCCCCGATCGAAATACCGCTGCACATTTGCCGTATCGCCCTCGATGGGAGCACCGTTCTCTATCGCCAGAATAAACGTAACCCGACCGTCCCCGAACTGCTCCCGAACCTCCTCCGGCCCACGCGCCAATGCAAACTTGTCCGGATGCAGCCGCACGACTTCTTCAATCTCGTCGATTGTCTTGTCCGCAAAAACCCCCGCCGTACCCTCATCCTCCTTCTCCGGCGGAACGTAAACCACGATAAAAAACGCGTCAAGCCCGCCCTTAACCGCACGGCCATAATCGAAGTCGCTTGACGTCCCGTGCGCAACGTCCGCCATATCGCCCTGCAGCCGGTAGGGAACATCGATATGCGTATCCACTATCAGCGTCGCCTTCGCCAGTCTCTCTGCCTTCGCCAGCAGCATTCGATCCTCCGCGCGCCACAGCGCCCGACGACACCCGCCCCCAGCCGCCGCCGCAAGCACCGCAATCGCGATTATTGTCCTCATCTGATCTCTCATTGGTCTCGTCCCTGCGCAAATCGCCGCCCGACCCGACACCGCGCATCATAACCAAACGCCGCCCAATACTCAACGGTCGCACGCCAAAAAGGTAAAATGACCCCGCACTTTCGAAATCTGCCGCCAGCCGCCCCGGTCCCCCGAACGGTTTTGCTCGCCCGTCCAATACCGCCTGCGCCGCAAGTTGCCAGGAGAATGCGTTTGCCCTGCCCGGCCCCCCGACTCAACGACGACTGTAGCGCCTCGGGTCGTTTTCAGGTGTGATCCGTACACCGGAATCGGTCGCAAGTATGTTGTTCTCGAAAAGATGCCTCAGCACACGACGCCGCACCCTGCGAAAAGGAGTCGCTATCCTGCGGTGCATCCTTATCAATGCGCTCTTGCGCCTAACCACCGACCATTCATAAGGCTTCATCAGATCGGCACGAAAACGCCGCTTGTGCTTGAGAAGATGATAAAAATCGCTCCCCTGAAGCGCCTTTCGGATCGGCCGCCATATCGCCCCCGGCAAACAAAGCGCCAACTGAAAATCGATCACGTGAGGCCGACCGTCGCTGCCTAAAAGTATGTTGCCCCGCTTGTTCATGTCCATATGGCAGACGCCCCGCTCGTGAATCTCACCCGTTAGACGCTCCAACATGAAGAAAAAATTGTGCGGAAGAGGCGGATCCTCATCAAGGCTCTTGCCCGGAACATACCGGTAAACAAGACCGCATTCTCCAAAAGAACACAGCAGTTCCGGCGTCTGCTCCACCTCGCAAAGCTCCCGCATCACCCTCACTTCTCGATCACGCAGAAAACGCCCGACCCACCTCAGACCAATACCCATGAAAGGCTGCACGCGATTCATCTTCAGTACGATCTTCTCCCCCGTCTCCCGGCAAACGTACCGCCCCGTGCACGCAAAAAAATCATGCTTGAACGTCGCCTGCCGCCGCCAATCCCTGCCGCAGCACCTGATCGACGTTGGAAGCCCGGCCTCGCCGCAGGCATACATGTCGCTCCGCAACCGGCGCGACAGGAATGTCTCACAGCCGTACTCCATGATCCTTTCCGCGTAATCCCTTTACCAGAACTCTTTCTTCCTTCTATCCTTCTTCTCGGCATTTCCGCCGCAAACTCGCCACCCTTTTTCCCTCTCAGGCGACGAATCCTTCCATCTTGTGCATCCTATAATATCACGGTTTGTAATACCTGGCAAGCAATCCGTTCAGGTCCGGCCCATTGCCCTCGTTTCTGCCCGCGACAACTGCCCGAAGATAACCGATCGTGTTACTCCTGTCACCCCCGCCGTTGCCCGGCGTAATCAAATACCGCATTCCATACTCAACCGCACCCTCCTCATCCCCGTCCGAACGAGCCTGGTTCATCATCGCCGCGAACCGCCGCGGATGATTCGCAAAGTACGAATTGCACAGCCCCGCCAGCTTGCCCATAACCTGCTCCGTCGCCTTGCCCATAAGATAGTCGTCCGCCGGCAGCTCCAGAGCATCGCCCGGCACGTTCCTCGCCGGATCCGGAGCTATGTAAATGTCCTCCGCCGTATGCGACCCCTCCACCTTCTCCGCCACCAGCACCGCCCCAGTCCGCGCGTCGATCATCTTCAGCAGCACCCCCACACGCGCAGTCCTGCTTACCCTCACTATGGGATACTCGTACTCGCTGATGATCGGTATCGCAAGGTGCGGCGGCGTATTGGCCAAATGAGCCCTCGCCTTCTCCAGTTCCGCGTGCAGTGCGCCCGCCTTCTTCTCCGCCTGCGTGATCATCTTGCGGGCATCGTCCCTCCGCCGCCGATAATCACTGTCGCTTTCCCCCTCCCTCCGATCCATCATCTTGTTCGCCTTTATCCTCACCGCCGCAAGCTCAATCACCGCCGCCGCATGATCCGCAAACAGCTTCTCCGCACGCACGTGCGCCTTGTGATACTCCGGGTTCGCGTCCATCCTCGTCCCGCTCTGGAACTTGCTCCGCCCGCTCGTCACACTCTCGGCCGCCACAAAATCCCTGCTCAGCAACTGCCCCATCATGAACGCATCGACATCCTTTGGCCGAGAACTCTCCAGCCGCGCATCCAAAATGTCCATCTCGATAATGCTCGCGTTTACCCTCCCGATAGCCGCCTTCAGCCCCGACGCGTCCTTCACCACGATATTCGCCGGCCGAGACTTGCTGATATGCTGCAGCAGACCCGCCTCGATCCCGTCCGCCGCCTTGCGATCCTGCCACGAACTATCCAAACCAATGTAACCGATGCTGTACTTCACCGATTCCCGAAGCACCCCCATCATCTCCGCAAGACCCGTCCGAGCCTGAGCAAAACTCTCCCGATACCCAAGAGCCGTAACATAATGCAGCGCAGCGTTGCCGTACTGCTGCCGAAGCCGGAATCCGTCCCCCGCGTCCGCCTGCCGCTGCGCAATCCGTTGCGAAATCTTCACGATCAGCTCCGACGCACCACCGTAATCCTTCAGCACACGATTGCTCTGATGGAGAAACCCCAACGCCTCGTGCAGTGCATCCGCGTCAATCGCCTGCACCGCCATCGCGATCTTAACGTCGCAAACCGCCTGCTTCGCACCCAATACCAGAGCCTCGATCTCAGGATGCGAACCATACAGCCGCCGCGCCTTCTCCAGCATATCCAGCACCGCCTGCGGATCCCCTCCGCCACGCTCCACAGCCATCGCCTGCTCGATCAAACCAACCGCCTCCCGCCGATTGGCAACCTCCGCAACAATACCCTTCGCCTCCGATCCCGCATAGTAATAAAGCGCCCGGTTCGCCTCGCTCACCGCCTCGTCCCACCGCCCCTCCTCCAAAAGCCCCCGCGCACCCGCCACGTGCCAGTTGTAAGCATCGCGCTTGATCCGCTCCAGCTCCCCCTGAGCCCCGCTCATCGTCCGATTCCGCGCAATCGCTTCCTGCATCGCCGCAATCGCCTCGTCCCACGCCTGCCGTCCCGCCAATTCCAGCGCCCGCCGCCGAAGCCCCTCGACCGCCAATGTCTCCTCCATGATCCGCTCGCGAAGATTCACGTACACCCCGTCCGTCGGAACGTGCTCCAGAGCCTTGCCGATGTGCCTCGCCGCGTCGTTCAGCCGCGTCGCGATAAAATCCGTCTGCGCAAGGCTATAGTAATGCTCTCCCGCCACGCGCCGCGCATGAGCCAGCCTCTCCGCGAACATGCTGCAGTCGCGCTTCCGCTGCCGGCACTGCTGATACGCCGAATCCAGCCGGCTCACCGCCAGATCATACTGCCCGTGCGCAAGCAGCTCCTCCCCTTCCTTATATGTCTCAAGCGCCTTGTCGCACCCCGCCGCCAGCATCACCCCCAACACAAGTGCCCATACCGCCGCCCCGCGAACGCACCGTCCCCCGCCCCCCGCCATCTTCTCTCTTCCAAACATCTTCCAATTCTCCACATCAAGCCGGCAAGTATACGGGCCCGGCATTCCGTACCCCCCGTCAAAATGCCTCGCCCTGCCGACCGCCACGCACCAGTTATAGACGAACAATGCTCGTCCCTTATTGCCGTCCCGCTCGCGGCACTGTCACCTTTTTTCACCTGCCTGCCTGCCTGCTCGACCAAAAAACTCTTCACCTCTGCCGCTCAATCCGCTATCATAACCCGCACGAAAACCCCCGACCAGTAAAAACAGTGGCGGCAAAATAGAAATACTCTCGATGTGCTTATCATTCAAAACCTTCGCCAGCAGCAGCTCCGGCAACTGCCTCGCCCTCTGGACGCCCACCACCGCAATCCTCCTCGATTGCGGCCTCGCCTCCATGAAACGCACCCGCGCCGCACTCGCCGACCTCCGTGCCTGCGCCCCGCCGCCCAGCGCCGTCCTCGTCTCCCACCTCCACGCCGACCACGTCGCCTACTACCCCCTCCGCGCACTCGAACAGGCCTCCGTCCCCGTCCGCGTCCACGAAAGCTGCCTCGAACCCCTCCGCCTCCGCCACTTCAACGGCTACGGCTTCCCCTCCCTCTCTCTCCGGCCCTACGCCGCCCCCTTCACCGTCGGCGACCTCCACGTCGAGCCCTTCCCCCTCACCCATCAGCCCGCCTGCCCCACATTCGGCTTCTCCATCCGCACAAAGACCCGCACCGGCTGGCTCAAAGCAGTCATCGCCACCGACTTCAACCGACCCGACGACGTCAACGAATTCCTCATCGACGCCGACTTCATCTTCATAGAATCAAACCACGACTTGGAATTACTGAAGCAGTACTACAACCCAAACAGCCGCTACCACATGCCAAACACCAAAACCGCGCAACTCCTCGCCAACGCCCGCCTCCAAAGCAAACACGCCCCCAAAGCCGTAATGTTAGGCCACCTCAGCCCCCAAAGAAACCGCCCACAACTCGCGCTGAACACCATAGAATCACACTTCAAACAATCCCTCGCCCCAAAAGACTTCACCCTGACAACCGCCCCGCAGACCACCCCCTCAATAACCGTCACGATCCCGTAACCGTGCGCACCCTGCAAGCCAGCGCGTTCAGCACGTCGCCCTATGCAGGCGCCATCTCCGGCCGTTGCTCAAGCAGCGACTGCACCCGCTGCTGAACCGATTTCGTGATCTGACGATAGTGATACCCGTAAATCGAAAGCGTCACCGCCAGATGAAGATACCGCGGCCGCCTCATCGTCCACAGCATCAGCTTCCAATAGTACCGACGCCCCGATTTCAGTATCCCAAAATGCAGCATCGACCTCAACAACGCGCCAAGTTCCGGCAACTGCAACCCCGGACGCTTCCGCCTCGCCAGATGATAGTTCTTGAAAAACGTCAAAATCCGTTCACAGTAACGCTGGTCCGAGTAGATCGTCTCCACAACCTTCTGATACCCCGCCAGAAGCTTCTCAAGCCCCATCTTCGGTGCAAAATTAATCGAGCAGTCCATGTTGTCCCCCGACACCGTCTGCAGCAGCCGCTGCTCGCCCGAAAGCCGATGGAACAAAGTCGTCCCCCGGGGCGCATTCAGCAGGCCTACCATCGCCGTAACAATTCCGCTGTCCTGAATAAACTCGATCAACGTCTCGAAAACGCCCGCATTGTCGCTGTCAAATCCCAGGATAAAACCCGCCTGCACCTCCATGCCCGCCTGCTGAATCCGCGACACGCAGTCAAGCAGGTCGCGCTTCGTGTTCTGCGCCTTGTTGCACTCGCTCAAAGTCTGCTCATTCGGCGACTCGATCCCTACGAACACACAGTCAAAACCCGCCCCAACCATCTGCTTCATCAGCTCGTCGTCGTCCGCAAGGTTGATCGAAGCCTGCGTGTTGAATACGAACGGATAACGTCTCCGCTTCATCCACGCAGTCAGCGCCGGCAGCAAGTCCCTCTTCAAAAGCCCCTTGTTCCCAATGAAGTTGTCGTCGACGAAAAAAACCTTCCCGCGCCAGCCCTCCACGTACAAGGCCTCCAGTTCCGCAACCACCTGCTCACTCGTCTTTGTCCGTATCCGATGCCCGAACAGCTTGGTAACGTCGCAGAAGTCGCACCCGAACGGACACCCGCGCGAGTACTGTATGCACATCGATCCATACTTCCGCTTGTCGATCAGCTCCCACAAGGGTGCCGGCGTCTCACGAAGATCCGGCCGATTGTGAGTCCCGTAAACCTTCCGTGCGCAGCCTTGCTCCAGGTCCGCCAGAAAAGCCGGCAGCGTAACCTCCGCCTCCTTCAGCACAAGGTGATCGATATGAAGATAATCCTCCGGACAGCTCGTAAACAACGGCCCGCCCGCAACCGTCTTCACCCCCAGCCTCTGGCAGCGCTTCACGATCTGGTCCACGCTCGCTCGCTGGATCAGCATGGCGCTTATGAATACATAGTCCGCCCATGCCAGGTCCCTGTCCGTCAGCCGCCCGGTATTCATGTCCACCAGTCGCTTCTTCCATGCCGACGGCAGCATCCCCGCAACGGTAAGCAACCCCAGCGGCGGCAAAGATGCCTTCTTGCCGATGAATTTCAGCGCATTCTTGAAACCCCAAAACGTGTCAGGCGACTCAGGATTTACAAGTAGTATGTTCATCCAACCCCTTTATATCTTCGTCTCTAACGACGGATTTAATCAGAACTTTTCTAAAAAATGACCCAAAACGGGTCAACCACGACGCTTTTATCGCCCCTCCCGAACGCCGACCCTGAAAAGAAACGGCACTGCCGCAGAACAGATATGACAATAAGGAAGGCCACTCGCCCGGCGACACCCAAATACACGCCCGCCGCCGCCCGAATGTCGTTTGCCGTCAAGTAACGGCACTCATGTCACGTCATTCCCGACGCATTAAAAAATGATACGTCCAAAACACAAAAAAAGCCACAAAAAATCAACCAACCCCAAAAAAACCACGTTAGCCCCCGCACGGAAGTGCGGCGGGTTGGGTCACACGGAAGTGCGGCGGGTTGGGTCACACGGAAGTGCGGCGGGTTGGGTCACACGGAAGTGCGGCGGGTTGGGTCACACGGAAGTGCGGCGGGTTGGGGCGGCCGGTTCAATAAGGTCAGTTCCCGTCATTCCCATGACGACGGAAACCCAGTCCACCAGCCCCGCCCGTCAACAATAACCTTCCGGCCAACGACTTCCAGCTTGACACAAAAATACACCCCTGTTATCATCATTTCAGAATGTGAGCTTATCCACTGTGGGTCTTCTGATGCTCAAGGCTCAACTCGGATCGAAACTGCTCCATCCCAAGTGGCGCGACGTCGAAGACATCCTCACCGGCGACTTCTTCGGCGCCTTGGACTATCTGCCGCGCATGCCCTACATGCGCGATTTCGTTGCGATGCTCAGCGACCTCAACCCGCTTGCCGCAACCCCCGAAATGCACGATGTTGAATGGGACGCCGCGACACTGTTCTTTTGGCCGCGAATTATTGGCGATTCAGACACCGCAGAACCCGACGTCGTTATCGTCTCCAATAAATGGGTTCTCGTTATTGAAGTGAAGCTCGACGCCAGTCTCGGCCATACCCAGCCTTGGCGGGAGTACATCGCCGGTCAAGCCATCGCTCTCGAACACGGCCTGCCTCCGTCCTCCGTCTATTACGTGCTCCTTGGCAGAGAACGCATCCCCCTCACAGGCTCGGATACCGCCCAACTCGCCGCACTTCGGCACGTCACATCATATCTCGAATGGCACCAGGTTGTATCCCTCGTGGAGTCCTGGTACCGCCGTCCTGCCGACCTGCTCACACACTCTTCTCACCATCGCCTCCTTGCTGACCTGTTGGCCGTCCTGCGCCGCCGAAGAGCCATCGCCTTTTCCGGCTTTGCCTTTGCCAATCCGGCACAGGTCGATCTGCCGCCTGCCAACTTCTTCTGCCCTCCGCTGTTTTCCGGTTTTCTGCAGCACGCCCGCCGCGTGAATCCTCCGGACAGGTCTGCCTTCTTCCTTTCTGCCTTCTGTGGCTTCCTCCACCGAGCGCCGGCGCCCTTTCGCATCACCCCTATTTTTTTTCGGGACGCGTTCAGGAACTTTTCACAGAGTTCTCCGCCCGTCCGCAAGCCAGATGCTGCTCCGGTGTTCCTGTCCTCGTTCGACGGCTTTCTTAATTGCGCCCGGTCGTGCATTCCAACCTCTCATCAATTTTTGAAAGGACCTTCTGTATGAGCGAACTCGCCGAACGCGAAAGAAATCTCTTCAACGCCACCGAAACCATGGCACAATTCTACGACGAGATCGAGAGCTTCTTTAGCGTTCTCTACCGCCACATGCAGGCCTATGGTTTCACCACCAAGGCGGAACGACTTCGCTCAGGCACGTTCACGGTCAAGAACCTGACGCGCCGCCTCCTCGCCACGATTTCCGTCATGTACATCAAGTCCGCCGACGAACCGGATGAGCCTGAGGAAGCCGATGAGCCCGAGGAAGAAGAAGCAAACGACCTCGAGGAGAAGGCCGGAAAAGACACTGACATCACAATCACCTCGGCAACGCAGATAGCGATGGTCACGCTTAATCTCTTCACCCCTAAAACCATCCCTTCCGCCCACACCCTGAGTTCTCCGCTCCTTCTTACGGGCATGCTCAGCAACTTCGAGTTTATGGATAAGAAGACGGGCCAGCCCGCCGAACATTCCGAACAGGTCATCGGTCTGGCCAACCTGGGTCAAATCACTCTCAAAACGGACAACAAAGTCGGCTCTTCGCTTGGTATACGGTGCTGGAAGCCAAAATCGATGCGCAAATACAAACTGCAAGGGACTCTGATTGGCTTTGATGCCCGTCCTCTGCTTGAGATTGACAGCCAGAGCAAAATCAAGGACATTGCCGACCAACTCGTCAGCTACTGCGGCGGCTGAGGTATTACCCCAGCCGTCTCCCGGCTTCGTCCCCGAGAACCTCCACAAGTCCGTCCCCGATCCATATAGTCAGCAAAGCCTGTCCTTATCGGCAGGTTTCCTCGTACGTTCATGGTGAGGAGACTTTCGACATCCCTTGCGGATTCCCCCCACAACCCCCATTCCACTCCCCTGCTCGTCACGTCCTTAATCTCCCCCCACACAAAAAACGCAAAAAAAACCAAAACTTCACTTGACAAACAAAGCTTTCGGTGTATTATATAAACAGCAAACATATAAGAATAAGCACAATACAGAAAACAGGAGGAGCAAATGACAACCAAACGGCAGATCCTCGCCAACCGCCAGAACGCCCAGCGATCCACCGGCCCCATCACCCCCGAAGGCAAGGCCGTCGTCGCCCAAAACGCCATCAAACACGGCCTTTTCACCGAAAAAACCGTCATCCTCGCCGAAGACCCCGCCGACTTCGACCGCCACCGGCGCACCCTCCTCGCCGGCCTCAAGCCCGTCGGCCCCCTCGAAACCCTCCTCGCCGAGCGCGTCGTCGCACTCGCCTGGCGTCTCCTCCGCACCGGCCGAATACAAGCCGAAGCCCTCGACGTCCTCAACCCCAACCTCGACTGGGACTACTACTCCGACGCGCCCCTCAATTACAACCGCCAGGAGCCGCAGCCGCCGCTCGTCCTCGGCCGAACGATTGTGAAAGATTTCACAAGGAAGTGCTCCACTATGGAGCGCCTCCTCACCTACGAGTGCCGAATGGAGCAAAGCCTCTACAAAGCCTGCTTCGAACTCGAAAGGCTCCAGCTCCGCCGCCTCCGCCACACACCCCCGCACCACCAGACCCACGATAACCGCCTCCCCGCCCACGTCGAAAGAATCACCCCCCAACCTCCCCCATCCTGAAAAAACAAAGCCAATCTTAACAATTGCTTAACACCATAAGCCCCGCAAATACAAGCACATACAAACACCAGCCCCCAGACCCCAACACCCCAAGCCAATAAACAAACCCATTCAAACCCAATCCAAAACCCCCGCCCCCCACATCAAAACCGGACCACAGCCAACCGTCTTATAATATAACCCCCATCAGTCCTGATTCACCCCCGCCGCACCCCTTACAAAATGTTCCCCCCAATCACAATTAATTTCAAAATATTTTACAGTTTTTCCCTTGCTTTCCGACCGCCCGTTGGGGTATGATATCTTCGTGGGCCAAACGCACGTTTCCAGTGCTGTATTGGCTGTTCTTTTCGGATGTAGGGTTGGCGCAAAAAGCGCCGTATTCCGGAGGTGTGAATCGAAGAGATCGACGGGGAACAAGCCAGACGCGCCGGCGGCGCAAGCAACGGAGGATCTTTCCCATGCTTTTCGTCCCGACGCAAACGCTTCTCGTTGATGCTATTCTGACGTCTTCTCAAGGTGCGGAGCCTTGGGAAAAATTGTAAGAGGTAAGAGGATCAAGAGAAAGGTAGGTGTGGTATGAAGAAGTTAATGTGTTTACTGGCCGCATTGTTGGTAGCCCCGGCCATGGCCGCGGTGACCTTCGACATCGTCGACAACGGCGATGGAACCGCCAACATCGTCGTGGTCGCTGACGGCGACGACGCCGACGCAAACGGCTCCAAGGTCGCAGGCATCGCTCTCGATGTCAGCGTCGACGCCGGCGTTATCACGGATGTCTTCAACTATAAGACAACCGGCGAAAGCGTCGTGGGCGACAAGGGCTACGGAATCTTCCTGGGCACGATCACCTTCACGGGCGGAACCCCCGAAGAGATCGCCAACACCGGCACGCCGGTTGCCCCCGCCGACGCCCCGGATAACCCCGGACAGATCGGCTCCAGCGCAATCGTCCTGGAACTCGGCGCCCTCTATGATCAGGCGACCCCAGAAGCTGCCCCGGATGGAACAACCGTCCTCTGCACAATCGCAGTCAGCGAAAGCTGCAACCTCACACTCGCCGCCAACGCCACACGCGGCGGTGTAGTCCTCATCGGCGGAGGTAGCCCCAGCAGCACAAACCTCCCCGTCACCGAGGCGCTCAGTGTCGGCCCCGTCGACTGCTACACGGGTCCCAGCTACGATGAGTGGGTAGCTGTTGGAAAACCTGAGAGTTGGTGCAGCGCGACCCAGTGCTACGGTGATGCGGACGGTGCACAGGAGAGTTTGGGCTTTGGTCAGTTTACTTGGGTAGGGGCAAATGATGTGGCTGCGCTTGTGAGTGCGTACAGAGTACGCGTAGGTCAGCCTGGCGAAAACCTCGCGTGCGACTTCGATCACAAGTCCGAGTCGCTTGGTTTCGGTCAGTTCACGCGTGTTGGCGCTGGCGATGTTGCCATCTTGGTGCAGTACTACAGAATGCGCGTTGGCGTCATGCCGGAGAATTGCAACACGCCGGCCGCTCCGTGGTAATTATTAGGAAGACACACACTTCACGTTAATGGTGGATTTAGGAAAGTTTTGTTCGAACAAAGGTTTTCTCTGAGAAAGGAGAACGATGATGAAGAAACTGTTGGTTTTGATGTTAGTTACAGCAATCAGCTCGATGGCCAGTGCCGTCCTCGTGTGGGACGATGGCTTGGTGCAGTGGAACATTGAAGCAGGTCAACTTATCGGAATCGGTGTTGACAGTGGGACGTATGACGGCTTTTTGGACAATAACGGCTTGATTGCGCCTGCTGCTGGTACAGATGGTGCTAAGAACGGCCTTATGAGGGCGGCCGGCAACCTTGGCGGTATTGACGATTTCGGTGTGGTGTGGAATGTTCACGCTGAGCATCTGGCGATTGCCCCCGGTGAACAGGCGCCGGGCGTATGGTTTGTGTTTGACATTTTGGGCGTTGGTGACGTTGCAATTTATGATCCGGCTTCGTTTGAGCCGGTTGGTGTCATCCATGTTCCGGAGCCCATGAGCATGATTCTGCTGGGTATTGGCGGGCTCTTCCTGCGTCGCCGGAAATAGGCGAATGGCTCGAGCGAAATGTTGATTGGGAGGCAAGTCCAAGGACTTGCCTCTTTTTTTTGCCGGACGATTGCTCGTCCTCCTGCGCGATGCCCGCGCCAGGAGAGCTTTGCATTACTGCCATACAGATTTAAGCCTGCAGTGTTCTCGGGTGTTTTGTCTGGGGTAACACGCGAACCACTGGCTCTTTTTTTTGTCTTGCTGGCGGGGCCCGCCAGTGTTATTATGCACCGTGTGGCGTTTATAAGCGGTTCTGCAGTGGAACCGAAATTGGGCGCAGGTGAGGGGCGTCGTCTGAGGTGAGCTATGCGAAATCTGTTTCTCTTCCTTGGCATGATATCTGTTGCGGCCATGACTGGGTGTCAGGGCGGCAAGCGAGGGGTAGACGTTTATGTAACCGGCCGCGAGACTTTCCCCAAAGAGTTGGCGGGAAGGTGGGTTGCTCCGAGTCAGGATTTCTGGGTATTTGAGTTCGATAGGGACGGGACGATTTCAGGTGCAGCGATCGGAATGGGGGGTGTTGAGATTGTGCCCGGAAGCATTTCCAAATTCCCTGCCCGGCATGGTGGGTTGGGTGTATTTCAACCGGGCACGTGGACAGTGCGGTATGACGAGGAGAGCCGTGAACTAAGTGTCGAAGTCATCATCGAGCACTTCAATCTTGACACAAGAGGCGGCCATGCCCTTGAGGGTAGTACGACTGACCTTCTTATAGGTCCTGTCACTGCCGACTACAGCACGTGGGAGGCCGATTTATTCAGTAAAGAAAAATTGACGGCCTTTATCCCCGAAGCCACCACGTTCTCGGATATAAGTGAATTCGAGTTCAAGAAGAAGGTCGTATTTACCAAAGAGAACTAAGCACCTTTACTGTGGTATAGCGCGTCAGTATTCGTAGTACGTGGTGCCTTCTGAATCCATGCCGGATGAATTAAGGCGGATGTCTCGTGTGTGGGGACAGTATGTCCAGCCTGTGTCATCCGTAGGGTTGTCCGGCAGTGAATCTGCATGTATTGCCAGGCTGAACTTGTTGTTAATGGGGTTGTCTGGCATTGTAGGAAGATACGCGGGCTCAGAGAACATCTGAACGCCGAATGCGGCTAACGACGGGGCGTTCATGGGATTATCATGTGGGTATCCCGGAGGCACGCCGTTGTGGGCTGCGTAGAGCTCGATTGCGGTTCTCAGGATTCTCAGGTTATCTTTTGCGGCCGCTTCTTTTGCCTTTTGCGAGTGGTCCTGCAGTATGGGCACTACTATGGCGGCCATGATTCCCAGGATGGAGATCACGATCAGCATTTCGACGAGCGAAAAGCCCGTCCTGCCCGCTGCCGGATCCGCATGTGTACTGTCGACTCGCACTGATAGATGCATCACTCTCACCAAACCGATTGCGCACTGACACCGCGCGTATTTGGCTCCTTTATCGTCAAGATACTCGGCCCACTTGGGCAAAAAACCGTTTATCGGACGCAACGGCAAAAAGACCTTAAGAATGCTTGAGCTACCCGCCATGTTCTGATAACATTCCTGCCAGGTTGAGAAGAACAAGTGTGCAGCACAAGTGAGGGATCATTATGGACGTTTTGCTGGTTGGCTCAGGAGGGCGCGAGCACGCACTCGCATGGCGGCTTTCGCAGTCTAAAGGTGTTGGCAAGCTGTACATCGCTCCCGGCAACCCGGGCACTGCGGCTTGCGGCCGCAACGTCGACATCGCCGCCGCCGACATCCCCGCACTTGTCAGCTTCGCCAGATCGAACTACATAGGCCTTGCGGTTATCGGTCCTGAGGACCCTTTGGCCGCCGGTGCCGTCGATGCCTTCGAGGCAACGGGAATAAAGGCCTTCGGACCTTCCGCCGGCGCCGCCCGACTGGAAGCCGACAAGGCCTTCGCCAAGCAGATCATGCGCTCCAACTCCATCCCAACCGCCGAGAGCCGCACGTTTGACAGCTTCCCCGACGCCAAGGCATACATCGCCAGCCGCGACGAACCGGTGGTCGTCAAGGCCGCGGGCCTGGCAAAGGGCAAGGGCGTTTACGTATGCGACGAACCGTCCGACGGCATACTCGCCGCCGAGCAGATCATGGTCGACCGCATCTTCGGCGACGCCGGCAGTGTGATCGTCGTCGAGGACAAGCTGTTAGGCCAGGAAGCCTCAATACTTGCCTTCGTCGACGGGCGAAACATCTACGTAATGGAATCTTCGCAGGACCACAAGCCCATAGGCGAAGGCGACTCCGGCCCGAACACAGGCGGCATGGGCGCCTACAGCCCCGCCCCGGTAGTAACCGACAAGCTCATGGACCAGATCGTCCGCGAGGTCCTCGTCCCCACGGTAGACGGCATGAACCGCAACGGCACGCCATACAGGGGAGTGCTCTACGCGGGAGTCATGATCACGCAGGGAGGCCCGCGCGTCCTCGAATTCAACGTCCGTTTCGGCGATCCCGAGACCCAGCCGATCCTCATGCGCCTCAAGAGCGACCTGCTGGAGGTCATGCTCGCCGTCTGCAACGGCACGTTGGACAAAGCGACACTCGCCTGGGACGAGCGCCCGGCGGTCTGCGTCGTGATGAGCGCCGGCGGCTACCCCGGCAGCTACAAGAAAGGCCAGGTGATCACGGGTCTGGACGCCGCCGCCGCAATGAAGGACGTAATGGTCTTTCACGCCGGAACGGCAAAGCAGGGCGACGACATAGTAACCGCCGGAGGCCGAGTGCTCGGCGTAACGGCGCTGGGCGAGACGATTGACGCCGCCAAAACGCGCGCCTATCAGGCTGTCGACGCAATATCCTTCGAGGGCGTCTACTGCCGGCGCGATATAGCCGACAAGGCGATCAGGTAGAGCCTGCGGGTGACCGATCGCAGATAATGTGAAGAATGTCCGCGGATGTGTGATCGATCCGCCGGGCGGTGTTGTGTGTCCGATGTCAGGCATGCAGAAGTTGGATGACGGGGTATGACACAGGGGGCCAGTTTAATCAGGCGACTCTTTCGGGTTCGAGCCGTATTTGCCCACCGTGCAGTGTGGGTCGGCGTCGCTGCGCTGGTTTGCGTGGTTCTCTACATGCAGATCGGCAGATGGTTTGTTCGACCCGCCGCCCTGCGGCAGTTGCGGCAGTTGTGCGGCGACCGGGTCGCAATGGGTTCGGTGAGCTTCAGGGGCGGACGACACATCACCTGTCGCGACGTCGTCATCGAAGCCGGCCAGGGCTCCGTTTACGACCGCCAAATGATAACCGCACGAGAAGTACACGGGCGCGTGTCGCTCTGGTCGCTGGTCCGCTTTCGTCCGCGCTTCAAACGCGTAACGCTCATGGGCGTGCACATCAACGCCCAATACGACATCGACCAGCGCACAATTAATCTGGGCGCACTCGGCGGCGCCGTCGGCGACGGCATGGCCGACCTGCCCATCATCGCCTTCGAACAATGCGTCCTGAGAGTATCCAGCATCGGCGCCGGCGACAGCAGGACCCATGCGATAGTTGGTCTGGACGGAAGAATCGCCCCGGCGCCCGGCAAAAAGGGCGATTACGGTTTCTATTTCGCCGCCAACGAGAGCCTCGCGTTCGGCGGCAGTTATCTGCGGGGCACGTGGCAGAGCACGCGGCGGCGAATACGGCTCAGCGAAGGCCGCATCATCATGGGCGATTCGCCGGTTCTGGATAATTCATGGCGCATGGAGGACCTGGCGCTGGAGATGTCTTACAACGACGCAGACGTCTTTCTGGACAAGTTCGAGTGGCGCACACCCCCGCGAAGCCGCGGGCGCATCGAAGGTGCGATTCGCGACTGGCGAGGGGAGGGCAGGTACACGGTCCAAATCGAAATGGACGACTGGCTTCTGTCGCCCAGATCCGCCGCCAACGCGGTGGTCTACGGCGACGAGGCCCTGAGGCTGGTCGGCGCGGGCCTGCGCGAGTTTCTTGAGACCTACCAGCCCACCGGTCGCGGCGGCCTGGACGTCAGCACAAGCGGCACAATCAGCCAATGGTCCTCTGATGCCTGGTCCGGCCTGATACACTGCCACGATATTTCAATCTGCTACGTCAAGTTTCCATACACCCTGGACCACATGATGGGAACGCTGCGACTGCCCGCCGAGACCGAGGCGATGGACATCGTCTTCGATAACCTCCGCTGCCGGCACGAAGGCGTCGACTGGGTCATCGACGGCCAGGCCGTTAAGGTCGGCGACGAGTGGTCATACGGCGTTACTTTGTCAAGCGACAACATGGTCTTCGACGAAGACCTGCGCGCCGCGCTAACCGAGCAGCAACAGGCTCTCTGGCAAACGTTCTCGCCCGCCGGCCCGGCACGCATCAACTACACGTGGAGACGCGAGCACGGCCAGGATATGACCGGGCTGCTTGTCATCCGCCTCGACGGCGCCGCGGCAGTATACGAGCATTTTCCTTACCCGATGCAGAACCTGACCGGCACCGTAGAGATTACCGAGGACAACATCGCCTTCAAAGACGTGGTCAGCCGGTACGACGGCGACAGCCGCGTCATTCGCATGAACGGACACGTGGAGGCCATAGAGTCGGATCAGCCCCGCTTCCACATGATCATCGACGCCAGAAACATCCCTATCGACGCGGCGCTGCAAGCCGCCCTGCCCGAACGGCAGCGGCGCTTCTATGAGCATTTCGACGTCGATGCCGTAACCGACGCGATCATCAGGGTCTTTCCGAATGAAGTCGGGCGGCGGCCGGTAGAGTATATCGCCCAGGTGCAGATTCGCGATGCGTCCCTGGTTTATCGCGAGTTCCCGCTGCCGCTTGTCGGCGTGGACCTTGATGCACAGCTTACCGCGGACAAGATCGTGATCAAGCAGATGACGGCTCGGCACGGTAACGGTCGCCTGGAGGTCAGCGGCGAGATATGGCCCGTCAGCGACCGCTTTGCTGAACCGGGCTACTGCCTCGATGTTCGGGCCCATGAGCTGGAGCTGAACGAAGAATGGATGTGCGGTTTGCCGCAAGAGTTGACCGAGACGGCGGCTCGGTTGCGTCCCGCCGGACCCGTGAACCTGGCTGCAACGCTCAACGTCAACGCACCTGCGGCCGATTGCGCGCCGTTCCATATTGCCGTAGAGTGCCTGGGCAACAGCTTTCGCCCTGTCGAGCTGCCCTACGCCGTCGAGAACGTCATCGGAAGAATTGATATCACCCCCAAGGAGCTGCGGCTCAAGGACTTTCGCCTGCCGGGCATCAGGCTCGACGCCGCTCTCCATGAGATGCTCCCACTGGAGGCGGCAAAGGCCTACGCGGCGATTGCACCGGCGGGGGAGCTGGACTTCCACGTCGGCGACGCACGTTTCTTCAAGCAGGA
>Ga0334884_1001891_pt1 | contig 28771 bp, 26 predicted proteins | sample GraSluR1_MG_7_FD_207215 | JGI IMG/M metagenome (GOLD analysis project Ga0334884, IMG submission 207215) | Sludge microbial communities from methane-producing bioreactor in Wageningen University, Netherlands - Granular Sludge_12_05 R1 | ecosystem: Engineered > Bioreactor > Anaerobic >...
ACGTGGAGGGCAATTTCTACCAGAACATAGATTATTTCGCCTGCTTTCGGAACCATATCCATGTACTGAACTGCGGGAGCGCCTACGCTCTTCCCGTGGCGGAGATGGCCCTGGGCATGGCCTTGGACCTCGCCCGGGGAATAAGCCGGGAGGATCGCCGGTTTCGTCAGAGGCAGGAGGGCTTTCTCTCCGACAGCTGTGGGGATTCGGTGCTCCTTTCGGGCTCCGAGGTGGGCATTATCGGGTTCGGCAATTTGGGGAAGGCCCTGGCAAAATTGCTCCAGCCCTTTCACTGTTCCCTGAGGGTCTATGACCCCTGGCTGCCCGAAAGCGTTTTGAGGGAGTACGGCTGTACGGGGATCTCTTTGGAAGAGCTTTTGGAAAAGAGCCGGTTTATCTTCGTTATGGCGGGGGTTACCGAAGAAAATCAGGGCTTTTTGAGCCGAAAGCTCCTGGAGCGTATCCGAAAGGATGCGTTCTTTCTGCTCATGAGCCGGGCGGCGGTGGTGGATTTTGACGCTCTCTGCGATCTTACCGAGGCGGGGCGCTTTACCGCCGCCACGGATGTCTTTCCCGAAGAGCCTCTGCCAAAGGATCACCGAGCCCGGAGAAACGAACATCTGCTTCTCTCGGCCCATCGGGCGGGGGGCATTCCCCAGGCGTATACCGCCATAGGGGACATGGTGCTGGATGATTTGAGACTTATTCTTCAGGGACTTCCTCCGGTGCGGATGCAAAGGGCGGAACCCGAAACGGTGCGGCGCTTCGCGAGCAAACCCGCAAAAGGAGTTTGATCCCGTACATGAAACGGTAGAGCGTAGAGAAAATTCCCGTCCAAGGGGGTGATGCCGTCGAAAAGTGTTTCTATCCGCTCCGATAATGGAAGCGGACCATGGCGGAGCAGTGAAAGAGGTACGAATTTTTATCTTGAAGGAGGTCTCGTCGGAAATGAAAAAGCTTATCGTATGCACCCTGGTATGTGTTCTTCTTGCTCTGACCCTTTGCGGGGTCGCTCCGGGGGAATCCAAAAATTATACGGGAAAGATCGGCATCTCCCTTCCCACAGCTACTCACGGATACATGGGAAGGGTCAACTGGTGGGTCAAAAAGGCCGTAAGCGACTGGCAGGCGAAATGCCCGGATCTGGAATTCCTGGTGGTTACCGCAGATAGCGTCACCAAGCAGGCTGCGGATATCGAAGATCTCATGATCAAGGAAATTGACGCCCTGGTCTGCTTCCCCTTCGATTCTTCCCTCACCGCGGTTATCGAGAAGGCCTACGACAGCGGCATCTATACGGTGGTGCTCGACCGGGGAACCACGAGACCCGTCTATCACGTATATATCAGCAACGATGACGAGGGCTACACCCGGGAAGGAACCAAGTGGATTGCGGAGCAGCTCGGAGGAAAGGGCAAACTCGTCATCATCGAAGGCATTCCCAGTGTGATCAACACTATCCGGGTGGATACCATCAAGGAGACCGCCGCCAAATACGGCCTGGAGGTTCTCGATTCGCAGCCGGGTATGTGGAACCCCGAAAAGGCTCTGGCGGTAATGGAGAACTATCTGCAAAAGTACCCTCACATCGATGCTGTCTACACTGCGGATGACGACATGCTCAAGGGAGCTCTCCAGGCTTACAAGGAGTCCGGAAGAGACGACATCAAGATTTTCCTCGGTGGTGCGGCGGACAAGGAAATTCTCAAGATGATCATGGAAGGATCCAATCCTCTGGTGCAGGCCAACGTAACCTATCCTCCCGACTGTATCGCCACCGCCATCAGCCTGGCGATTCTCGGGCATAACGAGCAGGTTCTGGAAGGGTTCTACCAGAAAAAGCTTCCTATCCGCATTATCCTCGCGGCAGAGCTGATCACCAAGGAAAACGCCGAGCAGTACTACATGGCGGACGAACTGAACTTCGACATGTAGGAATTTTGGACGAAGTAGCTCGGGAACGGAAAAAAGCTGCTGACAGTTTCGTCAGCAGCTTTTTTAACCGGTACGAAGCAGTGACCGTCTAGTTTGTGCAAAGGAGATGTGTTCATGAGTCACATACAGGGGCCCGCTCTTTTTCTGGCTCAGTTCTACGGAACCGAACCTCCCTTCGATACATTGCGGAATCTTACCTCCTGGGCGAAGGATCTGGGATATGAGGGGGTGCAGATTCCCGCAAACGAAAAAGGGCTTATCGACATCGACCTGGCCGCAGAATCTACCGCTTACTGCGACGAACTCAAAGAAAGCTGCAGCGGCCTGAAAATTACCGAAATCGCCTCGCACCTCTTCGGGCAGCTCGTGGCGGTACATCCCGCCTACGACGAGCTTTTCGACGTATTTACGGAGCCCTCTCTCAGAAACAATCCCCGGGAACGCCAGAAATGGGCGGTGGCAAAAATGATACGCACCATAAAGGCCTCCGCCAACCTCGGGTTGAAAGTGGTTCCCACCTTCAGCGGCGCTCTTCTCTGGCACCTTGTCTATCCCTGGCCTCAGAGACCCGGAGGACTTGTGGAGGAAGGTTTTGCGGAACTCGCCCGGCTGTGGGAGCCCGTTCTCCGCGCCGCCGAGGAATACGGTATCGATGTGGCCTACGAAATTCACCCCGGAGAGGATTTGCACGACGGAGTCAGCTTCGAGCGTTTTCTCGAGGCCACGGGAAACCATGGACGGGTAAACATCCTCTACGATCCATCCCACTTCGTTCTGCAGTGCATGGATTATATCGGCTACATCAAAACCTACGCTCCCTACATCAAAGCTTTCCACGTAAAGGATGCGGAGTTTGTTTCCTCTCCCCGGCAGGGAGTCTACGGAGGATACAGCTCGTGGAAGGATCGGGCGGGCCGTTTCCGCAGCCTGGGAGACGGGGACGTGGACTTTAAAAAAGTCTTTACCGCCCTTACCGAAATCGGATACGATTCTTGGGCGGTACTCGAATGGGAATGCTGTATCAAGGATTTTCGCCAGGGTGCCCGGGAGGGAGCCCCCTTTATCCGCTCCATGATCATAGAAACAGCGGAAAAAGCCTTCGACGACTTTGCCGGAGGAGACGGGGACAGGGAAAAAAATCGAAGAATTCTGGGACTGGATTGAAAAATCCTCCATAACGATAAGGACAAGAACGGAGGAAATAACCATGCGAAAGCTCCAAGGCGGCATTGTCGGGGGAGGTAAGGGCTCCTTCATCGGTTATGCCCACATGGGGGCGGCCACCCTTGAAGGGGAGGCTGTCATAGCGGCGGGGGTCTTTTCGTCGGATCCCGAAAAGGGAAAGGCCCGGGGAGCCGAGCTGGGGATCCATCCGAGCCGGGTTTACGAGGACTATCGAACCATGATACGGCGGGAGAAGACCCTTCCCGAGGGAGAGCGCATGGATTTCGCCATTCTCGCCACTCCCAATGCCAGCCATTACGAACTTGCCATGGCCTTTCTTCAGGAGGGGTTTCACGTCTTTTCGGACAAACCCATGGCGACCTCCCTGGAACAGGCCCGAGAGATCCGGAGGGAGGCGAAAAGGCAAAAACGCCTCTATGCCCTTACCCACGGCTATACGGGATATCCCATGATAAAACATGCCCGGCATCTTGTGGAGAGCGGAGCTCTCGGAGACCTGCTGAGGGTGGTGGTGGAGTATACCCAGGGATGGCTCTCTCCCCTGGTGGAGGATCCCGAAAACTTCAAGACCTGGCATCTGGACCCTCGCATCTCCGGCCCTTCCTGTACCATGATCGACGTGGGACTCCACGCCATCAACCTGGTGCAGACCGTTACGGGGCTTATCCCCGAAAAAGTCTGTGCGGATCTGGGCTCTGCCATTCCGGGAAACTCCCTGGACGATAACGGCAGCGTGCTCATCCGGTTTGGCCGGAATGTGCCGGGGCTTCTCCACGCCTCCCAGATCTCCTCGGGAGAGGGCAACGCCCTTCGGATACGCCTGTACGGAACCCGGGGAGGGCTCTTCTGGGATCAGGAAAGCCCGGAGGTGCTCGAACAGATGCACCCCGACGGCACCAGCACGATCTACAAAAAGGGAAGTCCCCGGCTCTGCGAGGAGGCCCGGAAGGCCGCCCGGCTCCCGGGAGGACATCCCGAGGGAATGCTTCGGGCCTTCGCGAACATCTATCAGGGAGCTTTCCGGGCCATCCGGGGAGAAGAAACTCATCCCGGCCGAGACTACCCCTGCTCCTTTCAGGGAGCGGTAACCCTGGCCTTTCTGGAAGCGGTGCTTCGGAGCGGAGCCTCGGAGGAAAAATGGACCCCGGTGGAGCGGGTGGAGTAGCGGCTCCCTTTCCCTGCCTCCCGACAGGCATCTCCAAATTTTTTGGGTTTTGCGCCGGGAGTAACGTGCATATGGGAATGTTCCGGCATGTTCGCCGTCTTGAAGTTTTACGCTTGATGCAACAAGCTGGCGGAATATCGCAAAACCCTCACCATCTTCGCATGAATGGGCAAGCAAGGACGAGATCCCAGCATACGTGTGAGGCTGATTCCAGGTTTGCGATCATCCAAGATTTTCAGCAACCATAAGATTTAGAGGGGATTCAGGCTTTTGCTTGTCTCCTCTTTTTTATGCTTACGGACCTTGTCTCAGCCTCAACTTTTTCGACGGGGGAGAGAAGTCCGTTTTTAGAGGGGCATCACTTCAAGATCGGTGCCGGTATAACTGTTTGTTGGAAGATGAAAATACCCAGAAGGGAGGCGAAGTCTTTGAACTTCTAAAAACAGAAGGTGGTGCGGCATATCATTATTTGTACATGGTAGGTGGTGTCCTTCTGTTCTCAAAAGGATTGAATCCCCCATCGTGTGCCACGGAAAAGATTTTCCTGTTGACAAGCAACGGGAAAGTGTCTAAAGTGCTGAATGAGCAAAAAATATTTTTACATCAAAAAATTTTTTTAAAGAGGTGTTTTCCCGCTATGCCGAACTCGGATGATTTTATGCTCGAGTCATTTATTCCCTTGGTGGAGACCGTAGCAACGCAATTTGGAGCAAACTGTGAAGTAGCCTTGCATGATTTACGAAAACCCCAGGAGTCTCTAATCGCAATTTCCGGCAGCTTGACTGGAAGATCTTTGGGCGCTCCTATCACAAATTACGTATTGAATCTTATCAAAAAGCATGGAGATAGCGTAGAGCAGAGTTGCATTTATGCGAGCAAAACTTCGGATGGGCGCAGATTGAAATCTTCTACGACGTTTATCTATAACGCCTCGGGGCACGTGATCGGGTGTTTTTGCATAAATTTTTGTGTGGAAAAGTTTATGTCTTCCAGTGAAACATTGCAGGAATTCTGTTCCGTGCAGGATGAAAACGAAAATCCTGGAGAGCGGTTCGCCAACGATGTTCATGAAGTTGCCCAGGGAATTATCAGCGATGTTATGAACAAACAATCCGTTCCCGTGGAACGAATGGATCGGTCTGAAAAATTGGATATCGTTCGAGAACTCGATGCCCGGGGACTTTTTCTCGTAAAAGGTACTGTGGAGCATGTCGCTTCCTGTTTGGGAATTTCGAAATACACCCTGTATAGCTACATGGATCAGGTGAAGGAAAGCAAGTAAATCTGGAATAGATATGGAGGAAATTGTTATGACAACGCGCAAAACAATTGCTACAACAAAGGCTCCTGCGGCCATAGGCCCGTATTCTCAGGGAATCATGATAGGGGACATGCTCTTTTCGTCGGGGCAGATTCCCATAGATCCCAGAACCGGAGAAATGCGGGAGAAAGATATTGTGGTGCAGGCCCGGCAAGTTTTTTCCAACCTCAAAGCTGTTCTTGAAGAAGCGGGCATGACTTTGGGCGATGTGGTGAAGACCACGGTTTTTCTGGCAAATATGGCGGATTTCCCCGTTCTTAACGAGGTGTATGCCACCTATTTCGATAAAAGCTATCCTGCCCGTTCCTGCGTTGAAGTGGCTCGTCTTCCGAAGGATAGCCTTGTGGAAATCGAAGTAATCGCTCAAAAGAAAAAATAACGCAGCAGAAGCCATGTTTTTTCGAGGATACCCGAAGCTCGATTGTTAGATCAAGCCACGCCGTTAGAAAGACTTTCGCGCACCGAGGCCGAGAAGAGGCATGGCGACGTATACATTAAAAAATGGTTGCATATCTCCGAGGCTTGGAGGAAACAAGGTGCGAAGCCTTGAGTTCTGGATGGGGCAGGATTTGTCGGGAAATTACGACATGGTGCTGGCGGCGGAAGCTCACTGTATGCCTTGGCACGGTTTCATAATTTTTTACATCGTCATGGCTATGGCCGTGTATCTTCTTCATGAATTTACTCCTTTCGCTATCATCATTCATAACGACCTTGCCGTTATCGCGGCGCTTTTGATGCTTTTGCTTATCTTTACTGGACTAAATCGCTTTATCCCTCTTTTTCGTACTCCTTTGGAACCGGCGGTGTCTCTTGAAGATATGAATAAGCAAATTTTTATGACAAATAAATTTGCTTAAAATTAAAGTTTGTGATTCGACAAATGTTCCGTTGTTTTGTAGCTCGAATGAAAACACGGCGAAAGGGACGAAAATGATTTCTGGCGTGAAAATGAATAGCAATGGAAACGATTTTATCGTGCTGGACAACAGTGATCGGCGCTGGAACTCTTCCGAAATGTCGAAAATGGCGCTTGCTCTGTGCCGGCGTCGGGAATCGGTGGGGGCCGATGGGCTCCTTGCTGTGGAGTCGTCGGAAAAATGCCATTTTATGATGCGGCTTTTCAATCGGGATGGCTCAGAGGGAGAAATGTGCGGCAACGGAGCGAGGTGTATCGCTCGATACGCCTACGAAAAAGGAATAGCTCCTCAACAAATGACTTTTGAAACCTTGGCCGGTCATATTTCGGCTACGGTTACTCCTCCTTCGGTAAAGCTCTCTATGAATGAAGTAAACCTTTCCGAGATGATTCTGGATTGTCCTGTAGAGTTCGAAGGATTTCACACGAGGTACTCGTTTTTAACGGCTGGAGTTCCCCATGCGGTTCTTTTTATTGGCGATCTTCATGAGAAAAGCCTCGCTACATTGGCCTCCTGGGGAAAGACGCTTCGCTACCGCACGGATCTTTTTCCCCAGGGAGCAAATATAAATTTTGTTTGTCTGAAAGAGAAGGCTCTTTATACCATAACTTACGAAAGGGGGGTAGAGGATATTACCCGTTCGTGCGGAACCGGAGCGGTGGCAAGCGCTATTGTGGCATATCGTACGGGTAAATGTGATTCTGAGGTGGAAGTAGATAGCCTTGGAGGCAGAAATCATGTCTCTCTCGTTCTTGGTGAGAAGGGAAGAAGAGTGTTTCCCTTTCTCGCAGGGAGTACCGTTTTTGTCGCCCGGATGGAAATCTTGGAAGAATCTCTTGCGTAAAGCTTGAGAAAATGCATCGGGGAAACTCTTATGTATCCAAGAGAGATTGAATAAGGAAGGTGTAATCCCATGTCTGGTGAGAAAAGGAATAGTGTATGGAAGACGTATCGATTTCCCCTCATTCTCATAGGAGCCATTGCCTTGGGCTGTGTTCTCGGTGTTGTGATGGGAAAAAACGCAGTAATGTTCAAACCCCTTGGAGATATTTTCCTCAACGCCATGTTTATGATCGTGGTTCCTCTCGTTTTTACCACCGTATGCAGCGCCGTATCGAACATGTCCTCCATGAAGCGTTTGGGGCGCGTCATGGGATCTCTCGTCACGGTTTTTCTCGTTACCGGGGCTATTGCTGCCGTTCTTATGTTGGTGGCGGTAAAGCTTTTTCCTCCTGCTGCAGGGGCATCGCTTTCTTTTTCAACTCCCGAAAATTTACAGCCTTTGAGTACGGCGGGTCAAATCGTTAAGGCCATTACGGTCAGCGATTTTCAAGATCTTCTTTCCAGAAGTCATATGTTGCCTCTGATTCTTTTTTCCATTCTTTTCGGTATCAGTCTTCAGATGCTGGGCGAAAAAGCAAAACCCATCGCCAGAGGAATTTCCATTCTCGCAGATGCCATGCTGAAAATCGTGAAGATTATCATGTACTACGCTCCTATCGGATTGGCTGCGTACTTTGCCGCTCTTGTGGGTGATTTCGGGCCGAATCTTCTGGGTACGTATGTGCGTTCCATGGCCGTATACCATGTGGTAACCATTGCCTACTTCTTCGTGGCTTTTACCCTTTATTCCGCATGGGCAGCGGGAGAAAAAGGAACCAGAGCTTTCTGGAAGCATATTTTGGCTCCGGCGGTAACTGCCCTGGGTACGCAGAGCAGCACAGCCACTCTTCCTGTGAACCTTGAAGCCGCCCATAACATAGGTATACCCGACGATATCAGTGAAGTTGTTCTTCCCGTAGGGGCTACCGCCCACATGGAAGGCTCCTGTTTAAGTGGAATCCTAAAAATAGCGTTTCTTTTCGGCATTTTTAATATGCCTTTTACCGGATTGGGTACTTTTGGCAGCGCAATTTTAGTTTCGGTTTTGAGCGGAGTGGTTCTTTCCGGAGTCCCTGGAGGAGGACTGGTGGGAGAAATGCTTATCGTCAGCCTTTATGGATTTCCTCCCGAAGCCTTTCCCATAATCGCGACTCTGGGCTTTCTTGTGGATCCTGCGGCAACTATGGTTAACGCTACGGGGGATACCTGCTCTTCCATGATTGTTGCACGTATGGTGGAAGGCAAGGGGTGGTTTGAAGAATCCCGGAAAGCCCTGGCTGAAGAAGCGTAGGTTTTTCAGAAAAAAATTGATTTTCCCCGCAGTTTCCTGACGGGAAGCTGCGGGCAGGGAGGTTTTTTTATGTCAGTTGAAAAAATTAAAAAAAAGCTGGAGAGCTTTCCTCGTTTTTCTTTAATCGCTACGCCCACGCCCCTCATGCCTCTCGAAAATCTCAGCAAGGATTTGGGAGTTCGGCTTTTCATGAAAAGAGACGATCTTACAAGTCTGGCCGTAGGGGGCAATAAGGCGAGGAAGTTGGAATTTCTTCTTGGGGAGGCCCTTGCGGAAGGGGCGGACACCGTCTTTACGGCGGGGTGGTATCACTCCAATCATGCGTTGCTTACCGCTGCGGCTGCAGGGAAGGCCAACCTTGATTCGATTCTCTTTCTTAAAGGAAAGGATCCTCATTACAAGGGAAGCCTTTTTCTCGACGCTTTAACCGGAGCCGAAGTTAGAATTTTCGACGTTTCCGATAGCTCGCTTTTGTCTTCGTACATGGAAGAAGCAGCTTCGGTTCTTCGAACCCAAGGGAAAAAGCCGTACATAATTCCTGTGGGAGGATCTAATTCCGTTGGTTCTTTGGGATATGTAGCGGGGGCAATTGAATTGGCAGAACAGCTCCGCGTATTGGACATGATTCCCGATTACGTGGTTATTCCTACCAGTAGCGGAGGTACCCATGCGGGAGTGTTGTGCGGATTGAGAGAGGCTTTGCCCGAAACGAAGGTTCTCGGTATCGGAGTTGGAGACGATCCTGAAGAGCTGCAAAAAAAGGTGTTTGATATTTCTCAGGATCTTTCAAGAATTCTCGATTTGAGCCCCTGGGATGAAAAAAATTTAAAAGAGGGTTTTTGTTTCGATTACGGATTTGGCCCCTACGGAACTCTGGATGCTTCGGTTATGAAATTTATTCGCAAAATAGGCTCAAGGGAAGGCCTTTTCCTGGATCCTGTCTATACGGCCAAGGCTTTCTACGGACTTGTGGACTTGGTGGAAAAAAAGATTATTCCTCAGGGAGCGAAAATTGTTTTCATTCATACCGGAGGGCTGAGCAGCCTTTTCCAATATGAAGAAGAAGTTATAAAAATGCTGGAGTAGGCATCGATGTTTTGCCTCAGGCTTTGTATGGGCCCCCTTTCTTCATGTTACGAGGAGGGATTGAAAAAATAATCCTGCTACCTCCCCCCTTAACCCTTCCCCAAGAGATGACAATGTGCGATTTGTCTTTGTTCTTGCGGGGAAGGGTTTTCTATGTGGACAAGGGGGTATGCGGTTTTTTGAAAACACGAGGAGAAGATCCTTTATGAATATAGATTTGAATTATGTAGAAAAACTTCTTTTGGAGATTCTTGCCATTCCTTCAATATCTGGGGAATGTGGTGCAATCCTGGCCCGTTTGGAAAAAGAGTTTGAGAAGCTGGAAATACCGGTGATAAGAACGCGAAAAGGAGCTCTTATCGGAAAATGGGAAGGTCGGGAGGAGGGAGAAGAACGCCTTGTGTCCGCTCATGTCGATACCCTTGGTGCCGTGGTTCGGCAAATTAAGCCTAATGGTCGTTTGCGCCTGCTGCCCATAGGTGGGTTTGCCTGGGCGTCTTTGGAGGGAGAAAACGTTCTGGTTCGTTCTCTTGACGGCCGGGAATTCACGGGCTCTTTGTTGCCGGAAAAATCTTCGGTTCATATGTTTTCGGATATCGTTCGGGAAACGCTTCGTGATGAAGAAAGTATGGAAGTTCGCCTAGATGTTGTTTCTTCATCCCGTGAAGAAACGGAAAATCTCGGCATTCGCCCTGGGGATTTCGTTTTTTTCGATCCGCGTCCAGTAATCACGCCGGAGGGGTTTCTCAAAGCGCGTTTTTTAGATGATAAGGCTTGCGTTGCCGTGCTTTTCGGTGTATTACACGCCCTGAAAAGAGACGGGCTTGTTCCCAGTAAAACCGTGCATTTCTACCTTAGCGATAATGAGGAGATCGGTCATGGCATATCTTTTATCCCTGAAAGAGTCGAAGAAATTGTCGCCTTGGATATTGGCATTGTAGCAGAGGGAACAGCTTCTTCCGAGCAGTGTGTTTCCATTGCCGCAAGAGATAGTAAATCTACATATCATCTTGCTTTGCGGCGGCATCTCACCATGCTTGCCGAAAAATATGGTATTGATTATCGAACCGATGTCTATTACCGCTACGGCTCCGATGCTACTGCCTGCATACTTCGTGGCGTGGATGCCACGTTTGCGTGTTTTGGCCCGGGGGTAGATGCTACACATCATTATGAGCGCACCCATCGCAAAGCTCTGGAAGCCACCGCAAAACTACTTATGGCATACGTGACCAGTTAGTTCTCTCGTTTTGACGCGGGGAGATCTGAGGGGCCTTCCGATTAGACAAAAAATTTTTGTTGCACAAAAAAATTTGACATATGTTGTGGTGCCTGATAAGCTTTATTTGAAAATGTCAAAGTGACGATAAATTTTTAATCTTAAAAAAGTTTCTCCATGCGTGTTGTCCTTTTTTGTGTGTGGTTTTGTGCCGTATTTTTGAAAAAACACAGAGGCTTTTATTTTTGAGAAGGTGAATGTTATGGATCTGGATACATTTTTTAAGGAAGAAGTAAAACCTGCTTTGGGCTGTACTGAGCCGGGAGCTGTAGCTCTTGCGGCGGCAGTAGCGGCTAAAGCCTTTCTGGGGAACTCGGAAAAAATCGAAAGCATTACGTTGTGCCTTTCTGCGAATATTTATAAAAACGGCCATAATGTGGGGATACCAGGTGCCCAGGGACTCAAGGGCAATTGTTTTGCCGCCGCCTTGGGCGTTCTTGCGGGAGAGCCTGCCAGAGGGCTTCGGGTTTTGGCCGACATTAACGAGGATCATGTCGTGAAAGCTCAAGAGCTTTTAGATCGCGGGGTCGTGAGAGAACACGTGCAATCCCATGTGCCGGATGTTTATGCAGAGGTTGTAATTCGAGGAGAAAACCATAGTGCGGTCGCCGTTATATCCGGAAGGCACGACTGCGTTGTGGAGTTGCGAGTGGACGGAAAAGCCGTATCCCTGAAATCCGAAGATGTTACGGAAACCCGAGGGGAATTTCGTTATTTGGAAGAACTTCGAGAAGAGAAGATGGAAGGCCTATGGAGTCTTTGTTCCGAGATTGACGAAGAAATCGAAACGTTTCTCCTGGAAGGCGTTTCCATGAATCTCGAAGTCGCTTCCATGGGGCTTACAGAAAGCCTGGGTCTCGGTGTGGGCTATGTTCTTTCCTCCCATGCGAGTTCGGGGGATTTGCTCTGGAAGATTAAAGCTGTTGCCGGTGCCGCTGCGGATGTGCGGATGTCGGGAGCTCCCTGTCCTGTTATGAGTAGCGCTGGCAGCGGCAATCATGGCATTACCGCCATTCTGCCGGTGGCGGTTGTTGCGGAGAATCGTAATTCTTCTCCTCGGGAACTTGCCGAGGCCATCGCTCTGAGTCACCTTGTTACGGGATATATTAAATGTTTTACCGGAAGGCTTACGCCGGTATGTGGATGTGCCGTAGCTGCGGGAGCCGGTGCAGCGGCGGGAATTGTCCGCCTTCTTGGTGGCACGTCATCTCAGGCGGAATCTGCGGTAGCCTCTCTTGTGGCCTCGCTTCTCGGAATGCTTTGCGACGGAGCGAAAGGATCCTGTGCTCTTAAGGTGAGCACCGCCGCCGGAGAAGCGTATACGAGCGCCTTATTGGCGATGGACAATCATGGTGTTATGCAGCGGGAGGGAATTATAGATCCCCGTCTGGAATTTCTGGCTCCTGCTGTGGGTGTTCTCAGCACCCAAGGTTTTGCTTCCGTAGACTTCACGGTCCTCCAGCTTCTTCAGGAAGGCCATGAGGCTGAGTTTTCAAAGTAAAAGAGGTATTTCTCGACGGGAAAGGGGGCTCGGCTGGCATTTCAGCTTTTAGCAATGTCTTTTAGCACTTGCGAGAATTTTTGAATAGGACGGGGTTTTTGGAAGGTTCTTTTTTCCTGTTATTTTCATGAAAATTTTGGAATTGCATGAAAAAAGGATTTTTGCGGGCTGATTCAGGTTTTTAGGTTATGTGGGAAAGGAGAGATTATGTTATGAATAAAAGGCTGCATACGTTTTTGTCCTCCCTTTGGGTCACAGCATTATTGAGCCTCTTTTTAATAGCGAGCACCATGGCATATGCCGAGGTGACAGATCGTTATCTTGTCTGGAATCTTGGGGATGAGGCCAAAAGCTGGTCTCCCATTACCAATACTCAAACCGTGGCCGACCATATGGTCAAACAGCTTTTTGAGGGGCTTACCGTAAGCTCCGCTGCGGGAATTGTTCCCGGAGTGGCGGAGAGCTGGGAAGTTTCTCCGGACGGAAAAACCTACACCTTCCATTTACGTAAAAATGCGAAGTGGTCCGACGGGTCTCCCGTTACCGCCAAGGATTTTGAATATTCCTGGCGTCAGATTTGCGATCCGAAAATCGCTTCCGAGGCACTTCAATCCATAACGGATTTTGTTCAGGGAGCAAAGGAATATTTCGAAGGCACCGGATCTTATGAGGATATAAAAGCCACCGCTCTTGACGATTATACCTTTGAAGTCGTGTTGAGAAATCCCGCCCCCTTTTTCCCTCTTCGTGCCGCTGCGGATGTGTACTGTCCCGTAAAAAAGGAAGTGGTGGAGAAGTACGGCGAGGGGTGGGAGAAAAACCCTGAAACTTGCGTCAGTAATGGCCCTTTCCGGATGGCGGAATACCACATCGGATCGCATTTTATTTTTGAAAAGAATCCTTACTACTGGGATGCCGATGCGGTGAAACTCAAGGGGATAAAGGTCGTCCTCATCAGTGATGCCAATACTTCGCTCCAGGGATATCAGGCGGGGGAAATCGATGTAACCGATGTGCTCCCGAGTGAGCAGATTCCCCGGCTGGTGGCCGAGGATCCCAATGTGATTGTTGTTCCGGATACCGGAACTCTTTTTATGAATTTCAATTGTGACAAGCCTCCTTTTGATAATGTGAATGTACGCAAGGCCATTGCTCACGCCATCGATCGCAAGGCCATCGTTGAACAGGTCACCAAGGGAGGCGAGATTCCCGCCTGTGGATATATAGATCCTCACTGTCTCAAGACCGACGGCACCATGTATCGCCCTCTTGAGGACGATGGTTATCCCGCCATAGATGAAAAGTATGGCATCGATCCTCGGGGAGCTACTGTGGAAAAAGCTCGTGCTTTTTTGGAAAAAGCCGGATATCCCAACGGTGAAGGTTTTCCCGAAGTCGAATTGGCCTATGCAAATACCGAGAAGTACAAGAGAATTTGCGAAGCCATTCAGCAGATGCTCAAGACCAATCTCAATATCAACGTGGTTCTTCGAGGAGAGGAGAGCAGCGTTTTCATTTCCACCAAAACGTTGGGTAAATACGATATGGCTACTGGAGGATGGACGAATCACCCCATGGATGCCAACGGGCTGGTCAAGCTTTTCCATTCTCAGAATGGCAGCAATACCGCTCAGTGGAGATGGCAGGAATATCGCGGTGCTCCCCATGATACCGTGTTGAATCCCGGTAACAAGGCTTTTGACGAGGCTTTTGACAAAGCCATGGCCTCGGTGGGGGAAGCCCGCGACAACGCCTGGCGTGAAGCGGAAGATGCCTTGGTAGGGGATATGCCCATCACCGCTTTGTATCACCCTACGGCGGTTATGCTGATCGACCAGGAGAGGGTTTCCGGTGTAGAGGTAACGCAATCCAATTCTTTTATGTTCAAATATGCGGAGATTATCGAATAAGCGGAGAAGAAAAAAGGGGATTGGGAACTTTTTTCTAACATTGCTGGGTAATTCTGAAGATTTGCGGAAGGAGACGGCTTTGAAATCTTGCCGTCTCCTTCTTCCTCCTTTTTGTTTCGGTAACTTGTCTGACTGTTGGTTTTACAGGGATTGGAGGGGACACGGCCTGCCATGCTTACATATATCGTTAAGAGAGTGTGCGCCGCCTTAATGACTATCTGGTTTATTATGACGCTGACGTTTTTTCTGATGAATGCCATTCCGGGGGATCCTTTTGCCAGCGAAAAAATGTCCGATCCCGTCATCATACAGGCGATAAAAGAAAAATATGGCCTTGATAAGCCATTGATTTCTCGTTATTTCAAATATGTGGGTGAATATCTTCATGGTGATTTCGGTGTTTCTTTCGCAAAAGTCGGGCTATCTACCAACGATATCATTGCCGCAGGTTTTCCATACTCTCTCCGAATAGGTTTATACGCTTCAGCCATGGTTCTGGTGCTGGGGGTTTTTTTCGGTATTCTGGCGGCTCTCAGGCAGAATAAATTCGTGGACCGGCTGCTAATGATTTTTTCGACTCTGGGAGCTACGATTCCAAGCTTTGTTTTTGCTACGGGGTTTTTGCTGCTTTTCAGCAAGATGTTGGGATGGGTGCCCGCATACGGGGTGGGGAATTGGAGAGGATACATTGGACCTATCGTTGTGAGCGCTCTTTTTTCGCTTTCCTTCGTGGTCCGGCTCATGCGCTCTTCCATGCTGGACGTACTGAACCAGGATTACATTCGTACTGCCCGGGCCAAGGGACTTCCCGAGTTCAAGGTGTTAGGCAAGCATGCGCTACGGAACGCCATCCTTCCGGTGGTGACCTATATAGGTCCTATGTTTGCGGCGTTGATTACAGGATCTTTCGTGGTTGAAAAGGTCTTTGGCATTCCCGGAATAGGAAATCTTTTTACGGGAAGTATTTTGAATCGTGACTATACCATGATCATGGGGATTACCGTTTTTTTCGCGATTCTTCTGGTGTTTTGTGTTTTGGTAGTGGATATCCTTTATGTTCTCATTGACCCTCGCATTAAGTATGAGTAGGAGACCTCTTATGGCAAAAGAAGCGAAAATTACGGAAGTCCTTTGGGAACCTCTGGATGTAGAGGAGAAAGATGCGGAAAGGATTGATCGGCCCAGCCTCACTTTCTGGCAAGATGGCTGGATGCGTCTTTGCCGGAACAAGGTCGCCATGGTTTCCATGTTTTATATTATATTCATTGCCCTGGGATCGATCCTCATTCCTTTCTTCTGGAAATATTCCTATGAGGAACAGGATCTTGCCATGGCAAATCTACCTCCTTTTATGACGACCTACGTTCTGGATGAGGACACAAATCTGTATGTAACTCCTCAATACTCTCTGGTAGAGCTCTCTTCGGGGGGAGAATTAAGACGATTGGTAAGTCCTGTGCGGCGTGATATGGTTCAGAAAAAAAATTACTATACTGTAAATGACAAGAAAGTCGTACTGGATTATAGCCATTACAGCAAAGCCGTTCTTGAATTCCGGCGGTTGGAGAAAGCTGCGGAACGTTCCGGCAAAGAGGAAGTGGATATAAAAAGCGCGGCTTTTCTCCGGGACTGGTTTTCGAATCAACCCTCCCGGACAACGATCTCTCTTGAAGAGGCCCGTCAAATTCTGGAAAAGAGGCTGGAGCGCGTTTCTCTTTCCGTTGAGGGAGTGCCCTTGACTCAGCATGAGCGGCTTCGAAACCGTTCCTATCTTTTGGGTACCGATAGCCTGGGAAGGGATCTTTTTATCCGAATTGTATACGGCGCTCGAATTTCCTTGACCGTAGGAGTTGTAGCGGCTCTCATCAATTTTATGGTGGGTGTTTTCTACGGAGGTATAGCGGGATATCTCGGAGGGCGAATCGATAACGTGATGATGCGGATTGTGGATATCATTTCTTCGATTCCCATGGCCTTATACGTCATTCTCATCATGGTTGTCATCGGTCCCGGCTTGGTTTCGATCATTCTTGCCCTGGGTTTGACCTTCTGGGTGAAAATGGCCCGAATCGTTCGGGGGCAAGTTCTTACGTTGAAGCAACAGGAATTCGTTAAAGCGGCGATTGTGGTCGGAGCCGATACGAAACGAATAATGAATAAACATTTAATTCCCAACATGATGGGGCCTATCATGGTAAATATCGCTATGCAGATCCCAAGCGCGATTTTCAACGAGGCCTTTCTCAGTTTCGTGGGGCTCGGCATCTCGGCTCCCATGGCCTCCTGGGGCACTCTTTGCAATGATGCTCTTGCAGGTATTTATGTGTATCCTTATCAAATGGTCTTTCCTGCCATCGCCATTTCCACGACGATTTTTACGTTCAATATGTTCAGCGACGGGCTTCGAGATGCTTTTGATCCAAGGCTCAGAAAGTAAAAGGAGGAAGTTTGTTATGGGCGACACTCTCTTGCAGATACATCATCTCCATACCTCCTTTTTCACGCAATTGGGAGAAGTAAAGGCTATTCGCGACGTAAGCTTCCGGCTGGACAAGGGGGAAATTCTGGGAATTGTCGGTGAATCCGGAAGCGGTAAGAGCGTTACCTCCTTATCTATAATGAAATTGCTTCCCTATCCGGGGAAAATCGTAAGCGGTGAAATCCTGCTTGACGGAGAAAACCTCGTTTCTAAATCGAGTCGCCAGATGAGAAGGATTCACGGGGATAAAATTGCCATGATTTTTCAAGATCCCATGACATCGCTGAACCCTCTTTTTAGCATAGGGAACCAAATCGTTGAAGCCATTACGGAGCACCAACGGATTTCCCGCCGCAAGGCCGTGGAAAAGGCCGTCGATATGCTCCGGATTGTGGGTATTCCTTCGCCGGAAAAACGTATTCGCAGCTTCCCTTACGAATTTTCCGGCGGTATGCGGCAGAGAGCTATGATTGCCATGGCCCTCTCTTGCGAGCCTGAACTCTTGATTGCGGACGAACCTACCACGGCGCTGGACGTCACCATTCAGGCTCAGGTGCTGCGGCTTATCAAGGAGTTGAACGATTCCCTCGGCACTGCCACAATTCTTATCACCCATAATTTGGGCTGTGCCGCCAGTACTTGCGATCGCATTCTCGTCATGTACGGAGGGCAAATTATGGAAGAGGCGCCGGTGGATGAAATTTTTTACGATCCCCGCCATCCCTATACCATGGGGTTGCTGCATTCGATTCCCAAGGCCACGGCAAGAGAGGCCCAAGAGCGTTTGGTCCCTATTTTGGGAACTCCTCCGGATATGCTGCACCCTCCTACGGGATGCCCTTTTTATCCGCGCTGTGTTTTTGCCATGAAAATCTGCGCTTCCCGAGAAGTTCCTGAGTTTGTCATCAGTGACGGACATCGGGCAAAGTGCTGGCTTTGTCATCCCGAAGCGCCTCGAATAGAGAAATATGAAGCCCGGAAGGGAGGAGTGCGGCATGAAGCTGCAAAAGAGTAACTGCTCTCTTCTTGAAGTCAGAAATTTGAAAATGTATTTTAAGCGGCATACCGGAATTCTTTCTCGCCGTGTGGAATACGTAAAGGCCGTGGACGATGTTTCTTTCTCTATCGAACGGGGAGAAACCTTTGGCTTGGTTGGGGAATCCGGATGCGGAAAATCCACTACGGGATGTTCCATAGTGCGGCTTTATAAACCTACATCGGGGCACATCTTTTATGACGGCCTGGATTTGGCGGAGCTTTCGACAAAGGAAATGTGGCCTTATCGTAGAAAACTTCAGATGATTTTTCAGGATCCCTATGCCTCGTTAAACCCTCGCATGACGGTCTCGGACATTATCGGTGAACCTCTCGATATTTTTAATATTTCCAAAGGTCGGGAGCGCCGGGATAGAATTAGTAAACTGCTTGAAGTGGTGGGTTTGAGTAAAAGCCATGCGAGCCGTTATCCTCACGAGTTCTCGGGAGGGCAGCGTCAAAGGATCGGTATTGCCCGGGCCTTGGCTGTCAACCCTGAATTTATCGTTTGCGATGAGCCCATTTCAGCGCTTGACGTGTCCATCCAGGCCCAGGTTATAAATATGCTGGAGGAGCTGCAGGAACAGTTGGGGCTTACGTATTTATTTATCGCCCATGATCTTTCGGTGGTTCGCCATATTTCCAGGCGCGTGGGGGTAATGTATTTGGGCTCTTTAGTGGAAATGGCTTCTACGGAAGATCTTTTTCGCAACACCTTGCATCCCTACACTCAAGCCCTCCTTTCCGCTGTTCCCGTGCCTGACCCGGAACTCAGTCGAAGGATGAATGCCCAGGTGTTAGAGGGGGACGTCCCAAGTCCGATCGATACGCCCAGAGGGTGTAAATTTGCCTCTCGCTGCATGAGGGCGCGAAAAAATTGCTTTGACTCGGCGCCATCCCTCAGAAACGTTGGTTCTGAGCATTATGTGGCGTGTCATTATGTTTGAAAATTTGATCATTCGTTTCTTTGAGTGATAGCGCTTTGTTATGGAGAAAGGGTGACTCGTATGGCTTTAACTCTTGCGGATTTGGTGTGGCTTACGGTAAATTTGCCCGAAGATGTGGAAAAACTTAAGTGGTTTGGAGATTTCGACCGCGCTCAGAATGTCATCGATCTTTACTTGAACAGAGATATTCCGGAAGCCCTGAGAAAACGGCTTTCTATAGAAAAAGAGCTGCTTCGGAGAATGCCTTTGGGCTATCGCTATTCCCATGATGAAGCTCTCCGAATTTTGCGTGATGCCCTTGTGGATTTCAAGGATGAAGAGTTGGAAAGTTTGAGAGACAACAATGCGGTGGAGTGGATCTATATCCGGGGAGAGGTTCACTATAAGGATAATTTTCTGGAAAATTTGCTTAAAACCAGGAAAGATTATGCGGACCGGGAGAAGAATCCTTCGCAAAAATCTCAAAGCCGAACCAATGCGGAGTTATTGGATGCCGTTATTGAAAAATTAAAAACAAAGGGCGCCATAACGTACCGTCATCATATTCGCACGACCCTTACCGTTTCCTCCGAAGCGGAAAGGATAGGTGAACCAGTTCGGATTTATATTCCCATTCCTGCCTCATGTGAGAATGTAAAAAATTTTACATTGCTGGAGACCGTGCCGCGGCCTCATTTGATTTCTCCGCCGGAGTACCCTCTTCGTACGGTTTGTTTTGAGACCACACTGGAAAAGGGGCAAAAATTTTCTGTGGAGTACGAGTTTGAAAACCACATGTTCTATCAAAAGCTGGAACCCGCAAAAGTGCTGAAAGCACAGCCCACGTTTTACACGGAAGAACAGCTTCCTCATATTTGGATGACTCCCTATTTGAAATCTCTTGCCGCGGAGATTACCGCGGGATGTGAAAATAACCCTTTGCAGAAAGCGAGAAGAATTTACGACTACATCACTACTCACGTGAAATACTCTTATGTGCGCCCCTATTTCACCATTACAAACATTCCCGATTATGTCGCCACGGGATTCAAAGGAGATTGCGGAATCCAGGCGCTTTTGTTCATCACCTTATGCCGTATCTGCGGTATTCCCGCTAGATGGCAGAGCGGACTGTACAGCACTTCTTTGGATGTGGGGAGCCACGATTGGGCTCAATTTTATGTCGCTCCCTACGGCTGGCTTTTTGCGGACTGTTCTTTCGGCGGTGGGGCGTATCGCCGCGGTGCCATGAATCGTTGGGACTTCTATTTTGGAAACCTCGATCCCTTCAGGGTTCCCACCTGCTCGGAATTTCAGCACGAGCTCATGCCTCTCTGTCGATTCATGCGCAATGATCCTTACGACAACCAAGTAGGTGAGGTGGAATTCGAAACTCATGGATTGAATGGCAAGGAATTTGATACTGAACATGCCTTGGTTTCTATTGAGGAGCTGAGGTAGCTTCAGGTTTTTCCCAAGAATTTACTGCTATTTTGGCTATACGGCGTGAGGGATGGGATTGTCGCTTCGTATTTTGGGAGAATCCCAAAGAATAGAAACATGTTCGTTCGGGAGGCGAAGAAAATGAAAATTTTTATTTCTGTGGATATGGAGGGGCTAGCTGGAATTGTTTCCTGGATTCAGGAACAGGAAGACCGGGAAATGCTTCGAAACGCTATGCATCAGCAGTTGGAATGGATTATAGAAGGTGTCTGCGCCAGCCGACGTAACGGTGAGGTGCAGGAAATCACCGTGGCAGATTCCCATGGTTTCGGATCAAATTTAATGTATGATCGGATCAGCGACATGGATGAACGCATAAGTTTGATAAACGGCTCTCCGCGACGTCAGTTTATGATGGCCGGATTGGATAACTCCTACGACGTTGTTTTTCTCGTGGGATATCATGCCGGAGCCGGACATTTGCTTGGATGTATGGATCATACGTATTCTAGCCGCACGGTGAGCATTTTACGAGTTAATGGCACGATCATGAACGAGGCCACGGCCAACGCTTCCTATGCGGGGGAGTTGGGAGTTCCCATTGGTCTTGTGGTGGGCGATAGTGGATTGTACGAAGAATTGCTGACGGAAAAACGGATGCCTTGGGTGGAATTTGTAAAAACCAAAGACTCGTATTCCCGGAAAGCGGCGCGGTTTGTCCGCCGGAGCGAGCTTAGACGAGAGACGGTAGCCAAAACGGTTAAAGTTTTGGAAAGTGATTTGAAAGGCCTTCCATTACATAGAATAGAGTGCCCTTGCGTGCTCTCCGTTACCTTCACTACCTCGGCTATGGCCGATACGGTGGCTCAAATTCCGGGATCGGTTCGGGAGGACGGGAGGGCTGTATCCATTCAATGTGCTAGTGCCGCCGAAATGCTTGCGGGAATTTCTGCGTTTACCAGCCTGGCAGGAACGGCCGTTTGATGAAAAGCTGTATCATTTTTTATGGCAATTATGTCTTATCCTGCTCAATCAAACGCAACGCCCTTGGTTGTGCTGATGAAGCCTTTCCCGAATTCTGAGAAAAAACTCCCGTTTTTTGCGCTTCCCGGCATTCATAGGACACCCAGACACAAAAAAAGCCCCGGAGGGAAAACCTCCGGGGCCAGTGTTTGTAGTGGTGGGCGACACAGGGCTCGAACCTGTGACCTCTTCCGTGTGAAGGCCATTAACCCGTATCCTTCCATCCCGACTTGTGCAAAGATATGCAATACAAACGCTGTTTTTGCAATGCCCTACAAGGTTCTTGCTTTTCTTTTGCTTGCATTTAGTTGTACCGTGTTATACTTTTGCGTGACTCCAAACTGACTCCAAAAACTTTCCAGGAGGCCGCAAAGTGCAGACAAAACTTACGCAAACACTGGTACGGCAAGCTGTAGCCGAGCCAGGGAAACGGGTGGAGCTGTGGGACACGGTTATCCCGGGACTCCATGTGCGAGTGGGGAACCGCACAAAAAACTATTACCTGCGGTACTCAACCCCGAACGGTCCTCGCCGCAATGCGAAAATAGGCTCTGCGGAAGGACTTTCCCTTGCTCAAGCACGAGATATTGCCCGGAGCATTATCGGCGATGTGGCCAAAGGAGAAGATCCGGCGGCAAAGGCCCCAACAAGGGACATACCCTTACACAGGTACCTCGAAGAGTATTATATTCCCTGGGTAGTAAAAAACAAAAAAGCCGGGCAGAATACGGCTATCATATTGCGTAATTTCATCGAGTTTTTCGGGCGCAACAAAATGATTTCCGATCTTTGCCGGCAGGATATAGAAATGTGGCGGGAGGAAATGCGGACCCGTGGAAATAAGGCCGCCAGTATAAACCGTAAGTATGGCGCTCTGAGGGCGGCTCTTAATTGGGGGGTGGAAATGGAGATCCTCCCCTGTAGCCCTCTGGTAAGCATGCGAGGGATAAAAACCTTGAAAGAAACGGATTCGGAAGAAAAAATCCGCTACCTCTCGGAAGAGGAAGAAGAGCGCCTTTACGGGGCACTGAAAGAGCGGGATCTGGAGATTCGTCAGAAAAGGCGAAAGCATAACGAGTGGTGTCTTGCCCGGGGTAGGGATCCATGGCCGGATTTGGATAACGTGGCCTATGCTGATAGCCTGGAACCCATGATTACTGTAAGTCTGAAAACCGGAGTGCGCCGTAGCGCTCTTTTCCGCTTGGAGTGGAAAGATATTGATTTTATTCATCAGGTTCTTACCGTGAGGGCTGAAATCTGCAAAACGGGGAAATCTCGCAAAATTCCTTTAAGTGCCACAGCTCTTGATACGTTGGGAAAATGGAGAGAACAGCAAAGCGGAAAAGGGCTTGTCTTTCCCTCACCAAAAACGGGGGGCGTGATGGATAATTGCAATTCTGCCTGGGCGGCCTTGCTAAAGGATGCAGGTATAGAGGGGTTCCGGTGGCACGACCTCAGACATACTTTTGCGAGCCGACTGGTGATAAACGGTGCGGATCTAAACGTGGTCAGGGAATTACTTGGGCACAGCGATCTTAAAATGACGCTACGCTATGCCCACTTGGCCCCCAATATGAAAAGCAGAACAATAGAGTTATTGGGGTAGATAGGATTTTGAAAAAATATTCCGTGTGCTATTTATTTCCCCCAATTTCACCATTTAGACAATCAAGGGCATTTTGCTCTAGTTGCCATGCTTCATTTCTTAACGTATTTGCTTTAAGTACCATAGAGCCAATTTTTTCCATATCCTCAATGGATAAAATTGGCACGGGGACAGAGGATAGCATATCTTTATCTATGTGAGTAATTACGGAGCCATATTGATAACGCTTAAGTAATACTTGCCCATAGGAGCTGTTGAGCCATGTATAAATAAAACCTGCCATCTCTTTTGATGTTGCTTCAATTCTGTTCGCATGCTCGCTTCCAGCCCAACCATTCATGTACTCAGGAATGATTTGGACTTTCCCGTTAGTTCCAGAGCGAGTTACTAGGACCAAATTTTCTTTTAGTCCAATTTCTTTCATATCCTCTATGTGGGCTCCTAAGGCTAGCCTTTTTATGTCGACAGGTGCGATTTGAAAAATTTGTTTACTAGAAAGCATGGGGATTCCCCCGTGTTGAACATAAACACGCTTGCGGAATTTTGTCACAGCCCAAATCTTTTTTGAAAGAAGAGGATCATCAAGTCTGGATATGGGGAAAGATTTTTCCTGTAGCGTTGTTAAAGCCATTTTTGTACAAAGAGCATGATAGGATGCGTCAAGGCGTCCCTGCCAGTCGGAAAAACGAGTTTTTGATATGAGCGCTCCCTTTGGTGTTTTGGGTAGCGGTGGCATTCCTAGAATTTTTTCAAGAAGCATTGTTGCTTGATCCAGGAAATTGTTTGCTTCGTCTCGTTTGAGCGCAGCTTCCACAAAAGAATGGCCTATATGAATTTTTAAAATAGGAGGAAGGTCGGGGATAAAAACATTTGAAAGGTGCTCAGGTTCTATGTGTTGGACTACAGATCCGTATGTAAGGCTCTGGAGCTGAGATTGTCCATAAGGACATCTTAAAAATGCAGCAACATACCCCGCTGTGTCTTGAGTGGGGGCAGAAATACGAATAATATGTTGAGATAAGGCCCACCCCTCCATACGAGGGGACACTAAATTAATATTCCCAATGGTTCCTGAGCATGAGACAAGGATTTCCCACTTTTTATTAATTAGCTTGTCAATTTTCTTGGTTTGTGTCTTACTTAGAAATGTTTCTGGTTTAGAATAAAGATTAATGATTTCGGCACTCGAAAGAAAGGGAATCCCATGCTCCTCATCAACAAAAACTCTTTTAAAGCGAAAAGCATTATAGGCAGATTGGCAAATTCCATTTTTTGCGTCAAGCAACGGGACAAGCTCATAGGAGCATGATTGCAACACGGCAAAAGCCTTACGCCCTTCGATGTTGTAGGAGGATGCTTCCAAACGCAAATTGTTACGAGTTATTTCCGAAAAGGCAACACCGACACTTTTCTTTTGAAATGTTTCAGGAGAAATTTTGGCAGGTTTTTTAAGTGCTACCATCCCCAAACGACCCCCTCTTTCCATCTCAAAAATTCATCGGCAACCTCAGGAGTATCATCATCAATTTGTTTCACCTTAGAAAGGTTTCTTGCTGTAACCTGTTCTTTTGAATCAATTTCAAAAAGCTGTGTGGGGTCCCCTTCCTGCGGAAAAAGAAGCTCTTGCCCAGATTCATCGCGTCGGTAGATGATATTTCCCCTTTTATCGTGCCCCATTGCCTGAATTTGTGCCATAAACATCTCGTAATCGCTCAATTGATTTTGCTTTATTTCACGGAGCATATCTTCGTCGGTTTTTCGTTGAAGAATGAGTACCGAAGTTTGAGTTCCGTTATTGGGTTGGAATGTGTCTGGATGAAGGTCAATGGAAGCTACGACCCAACAATGAGTAACAATCCAATAGCGTACATATTCCAGCTTTGGATTTCCTAAAATACCATCAGGGAGGACAATTCCCATGCGTCCACTAGGTTTGAGAAATTGCCAGCAACGCTCAATGAACAGAATTTCCGGAGGTTGAGAAGTTTGGATTTCCTCTGTTTTTTCCCAGCGACCGTTTTCGGAAGGAGTCCAAAAATGTCCTAATTCGTATTGTTGCAAGGTTTCTTTGTCTGAAATTGGCAACCTTCCACCAAATGGAGGATTGGTCATAATAACATCGAATAAGCTCAAATCCTTTGGAGAGCGGAGATCTTCCGCAGGAATGCCTAAAGTTTTTGTCAGGTGGTTTTTGAAAGAAGAATCCCATTGGTGAGGGTGTAATAGGCTATCGGTACGAAGAATATTCCCTGATCCATCATTATTCATAACCATATTCATCTTAGTTGCTTTTACAAGGTCTGGATTGATGTCAAACCCGAAAAAGCACTCTGAAGCAAACCTTTTGATTTGATCATGTATAGCTTGCCGATATTGATCTGAGGCATTACTTGCCCCAAGGTGTTCCGTTTGTTCTTTTACTTGACGAATTACCTCATTCATTGCAATAACAAGAAATCCTCCGGTCCCGCATGCGGGATCCAGAATCTTTTCCTCAAGTTTTGTATCCAACATTCTAACAACCATACGCTGAATATTTCTTGGGGTAAAAAATTCTCCTCTGTCTCCTCGCAGGTTAGATCCAACAAGTTCTTCGTATGCTTTTCCTTTGACGTCGATATTCGTATCTAGGAAGCTGTACCTTTGAAGTTCTCCTACGATATAAGCCAAAGATCGCGGCTCTAATTTAATAATATCATTCTGGTCAAAGATGGTTTTATAGCGTTTTTTTACCTCGTCAAAAATTTTCCCGATCCTTCTTTTTACGGTTAGACGCCCATCATTACTTTGTTTTTCTTTTGCTGTGGCATAAAATTCAAGTGGCTTGGGGAAATTGCGCTCATCATATATCTTGCAAAAAATAATTTTCAATAACTCGAAAAAAGCCGGTTGCTTTTGGAGTCCGTCAGTCACATAAATATGATCATGGCATATTTGGAAGGAGAAAAGTAGGTTATCATCATTGGCCCTTTTAAGGGCGTCTCGGGTAGGACGATCTATTTCCTCGGTGTTGCCGTCGTGAGCAGGAATATCATTTGGTTCTTCCCATTCTATGCGCCCGTCAGCTTGAACTTTTCTCCACACTGATTTGTAGCGACCATTTGTCCAGATACCCCATTCAGCATTGGGGCATGCGGCAAGGTATGATTTAAGCTGTCCTTCCCCCTCCTTTTGGTTCGAGGGTTTTATGCTGTCTTTTTTGCATTCAATGATAATTTCGATATTTTCTTGAAGATGAGCAACGCCTTCGGCGAAGATGGCAAGATCAACTCTCTTTTTTGTGGAGGCCATTTTGATGGAGAATTCAACCGCTATCCGAGAAGGATCGTATCCTAATTCTTTAACTAAACGTCGCTCAATATTTTGGCGAACGTATTCTTCGGGGGTATCCTTGCGGATTGTGCCATCGATAAAATCACATATTTTCCCGTCGGGGATTGACTTGATATCAATTTTGTCCAAACTTTTTGCCGTTGCCATATTAACACACCTCAATTTTTATTCCGATGAAATAATTTCCACGCTTCCATCCCGGCTTATCAGAATCTCTTTGTAAGATTCCCTCAGGTCTGGGCTGATTTGCAATACCAGAGATGTAATTTTTTGCCCTAACCGTGTCTTTTTCTGCTCAAGTTCGCCGATGGTCTTGAGGTATTCTTTGTTGGCAACATGGCAAATAATCGCAGTAGCAATGAGCATTGTTATGAGCATCCCAAGGGTAAAGGCTAAGGGGAGTATAAAAAATTTTTCATTCTGCGAATGCCCCTAAAAACATTGATAAGATTATCATTCCGGAATTTTTTCACGGATTTCTTTTAAAACACAGGTTATTTCGGTCGTTTTTCCCGACATAACGTTTTTACTCCATTGATGTTCAAAAGTTGCTATCGCGTCTTGGTCGAAAAGAGCATAAATTTCATCATACAAATCATCTTCGAAGGAAGCTTTTATTGTTCGTTTGTCCCCATCAGAATCGGAACCAACGATAAAAGTAATTTCTCCTAAAGATTTTATAAGGCTGATGGCTTTTATCTTTCCCTCGAGTTTCTCCTCTTCTGGCGGTATTTCAATGTCATGCATCTCACTTAAAGTCTTTTGCGCAAACTCTTCCCCGGTATAGAATGAAAATTCTTCGGTATATACCGATACCGAGAGTTTATGTTTCTTGATGGTTTTTAAATATTTTGTGTAGTTATCAGCGACTTTGAATCCAAGCTGTTGAAGCGTTTTTTTAAGAGATTCGGGAGATTTTGAGGAGAGGAGTAGTTGTTTGAATGGTTCTAAAATTTCTGTTATTTCGGTGAAGTTTAAAGTTTTGTCGGTGGAAATTTTTTTCCCCTTTTTACAGTTTTTATAAGTGACAATTGGAACGAGAAAAAATCCAAAAGAGGCTGCAAAGGGAAGCTCGAATTTCAATTTGAGACCGAATTTTGCAGAAGATTTATTTTTGATACTTTTCAATAAATTTCCAGCTGTTAACGATATGTCGTTCAAAATATCTAAATCGATAGAAGGATAGTTCGGCGAAGGAGAATCTATTTCCAAAGCTAAAAAGGCTTGGTCTAGAGACGCTCCCTTTTCTTTTGCAAACGCAGTGATTAGTTTCCTGTGGTGCCGTAATAAAGAGTCGATTTCCATAGAAAGAGAAAAGCTATAATCCGGGTGGGTAGCCATAGCCAGCCTTGTGTCTTTTATAAGGGCTGCGTTAGATTTGATTTGTTCTTCCAGGCTTGAGACAGGTGGAATATATAGAGACCCATTTTCGGAAGAGGTTTCAGGAATCTCCATTCTGTAGAGTCCTTTTATTTCGGATATGTTAAATTTGTTTCTCATGGAGCACCCTCCTCATATCTTCAAATGCTCCTTCTTGAAAGGGTATGTACACGAGTCCCTTTGGCTGTTTTTTTCGATCATGTCCCCAAAATGCAAGACATTGGGAAATCCTTTTTTTCGAACGGAGGTATAATTCTTTGTTTGTTGGAGGATAGAGACCTATGCAAAGGTAAGGATGAGTGTCAAATTTTCTCTTGTTTTCTTCTTGAAAGCTATCGGACGTAAGGTTCCATAATATTTCTTTTTCCGTAGATGATAAAGCTTCTACTTTGGAAGCGTTATAAACGAGAGAAATGTCAATATCTCCAGGGCTATCTTTTTTAGTAACGTAACTCCCATCAACGAACACCGAGTGAAGCACTCCAAGACAGTAAATTTTTACCACGTAACGCTTAAATCCTCTGTATATTTTCCTGCGAGTCGAGCTTTTTGGAAACTTATCTACGAAATATGCTTTAAAGCCTTCAAGATTCATGGGGTGTACCCCAGGGGATAAGGTGCCATCTTCTTGAAAATTCGACTCCATTATAGCACCAGGCCTCCTTTGTGGAAGTATCGCATACGAGTTGTTCTGGTCGTTGTTTTCAAAGCAATGGCTTGGTTTTTTGCCGCAAAGTCACCATAACCGTCCCGCTGGTTTTGGCTTCGGGACGATGTATAAGACCAACCCCACGATATAGAAGTTGTCTCCTTCCCTTACCTCCCTTTCCATATATCCCTCGTTTACCGGGCGTAACATCAAGTCTCCGTTCCGCCTGTCGATGGCACGCACGAAAAGGCGGTCATCATGTAACACCACCGCAAACTGCCCATCAGATACTTCAACCCCATGGACGAATAACACGTGATCTCCATCGTTGATTCTGGGAGACATGCTGTCTCCTTCAACCTGGATGATCTTGAAGTCTCGCGATTGCCAGGAATAGCCGTCCAGGTCTTTTTTTGCGATCG
>Ga0334884_1001900_pt1 | contig 28692 bp, 25 predicted proteins | sample GraSluR1_MG_7_FD_207215 | JGI IMG/M metagenome (GOLD analysis project Ga0334884, IMG submission 207215) | Sludge microbial communities from methane-producing bioreactor in Wageningen University, Netherlands - Granular Sludge_12_05 R1 | ecosystem: Engineered > Bioreactor > Anaerobic >...
TATTTTGAATCTACTTCAAAATAATGCGATAGTTGTATGAAAAAATTAAGATGTCTTACCGGGAGATCATTTGGAAAAGAAAATGAATCTCCTAATAAATCTTTATAGCTTTTTAAAGTAACATTACCAGTATTATACATCCAAATATCAAAGTTCGACATGTCATAAAATGCATCAAGAAGCATCTGCTCATGGTTGCCCCTTAAGCAATTTAATTTGTAACCCTTACTTATCAGATCGAGTAAGTAATCTATTAACTGTGCGCTGTAAGGACCTCTATCAATGTAATCACCGAGGAAATATAAATCATCATCCTTCCCCACCCCTATTTCTTCTTCAAGAAGTTTTCTGAGTGAGATAAGGCAGCCATGAATATCGGGAATAACATAGGCGGACATAATCTGTATAAGCTTAATTTATAAAACAATAAGGAGAGTTACCTTGTAATTTTATATCTTACGCGGATCCTTGATGAAAGAACTTTAAATACAGATCATTTATTTATTAAGGGTGTCAACTACTCATACCTTAGTGCCTCAATAGGATCGAGTTGTGAGGCCTTTACAGCAGGAATATACCCCGAAGCTAAACCAACTAAAAAGCAAATGGCAACTCCCAGTCCCATCCACGACCATGGAATTACAAATGAACTACCAGTGAGCATTGAAACAAGGTTTCCTATTAAAATACCCAATAAAATACCAAGTAAACCACCCATTTGGCATATTACTATAGCCTCGAATAAAAATTGCTGTTTTATAGTAGACGATTTTGCACCTATCGCTTTACGGGTACCAATTTCTCTTGTACGTTCAGCAACAGCTACCAACATAATATTCATCAGTCCAACCGCCGCACCCAACAAGGTGATAATGCCTATTAATGTAGCGGTTATGGTTACATACTTAAGATTTTCAAGTAGGATTTTTGCCAAAGAATCGCTCTTCTCAATATTAAAGTCAGATGGGTCGATGGCCTTAAGATTTCGCACAATGCGAAAAATTCCCTCTGCTTCGTTCACTGCATACTCAAGATGCTGAGGGTTGTTGGGTTTAATATTGATTGTGTAGTTCATGTTGGGCCGTGAAAAATATGTGGCAACGTTATGAACCGGTAGAAGCACTGACCGATCAGGTCCTCCGCCAAATCCTGTCCCTTTGCTTTTTAGAACGCCAATTACACGATACTTAGCACTTCCAACGCTTATCACTTTTTCCAGTGGATCTTCGTTCTTATCAAAAATTTGGCTTGCAACCTCTTTGCCTATTACTGCAACAGGCCATCCGTTATCCTGCTCGTGTGAGGAGAACATTCTACCTTTTTCTATTTCTAAGCCAGCGGTTTCAAAATATCCGTTACTTACTCCTCTAACACCAATATTTGGATTTGTTTTTTTTGACCGATGCTTAATGGTACTTGCCCCAGTTGCCCAAACCGACATTGATACTGTGGCTGGAAACTCAAATCGATCCATAAAATCCTTTGCCTGCTGATAGCTTATGTAAGCATGATTGATAGTTCTATACCTTTGCCCCCCCACGTGTACATTCATACCCCTGCTTTGAATACTAAAAGTATTGGCACCCATCATGGTAAACTCGTCATTAATGCTTGCTTTTATGGAATCAATAGCTGTTAGTATGCCAACCAAAGCCATAATGCCAATGGCAATAATTAGTATGGTTAGCGATGTACGAAGCACGTTTGAACGAATAGCACCAAACGATATTCTCATGTTATCAGCAATAAGGGCAATTCCTTTCATCTTTTCAAAAATTATTTATCTCTCAAAGGTAAGCGATTTGTTGGATAGTTTAAATAGCTAAACGTTTACTTAATGATGTAAATTGTAAAAATTCAAAAAGTATTTTTTTTAGTCTAAATTTGCATAAAACATAAGAGATGACCGTTGAAGAGAGAATTAACGCTTTTGTTAAGCTTGGCAAATCCATACTGCAATCTTATAATAAATTGGAGAAAAACCATTTCTGGAAAAACATTTGGGCAGCATATACAGGGAATCCCTGGTTTACTCCCGAATTTTGTGAAGAAGCAATTCATTCCATCGCCCAAAAGTGGTTAGATAAAGATGCCCTTACTTCTTGGATTTCAAGTTATCCTGATAGATATTTTGCGATCAGTACCCCCAAAAAAATAGGCGTTGTAATGGCTGGAAATATTCCTTTTGTGGGGGTACATGATTTGCTTTGCGTTTTAATGTCAGGGCACCATTTTATTGGAAAAATATCATCAAAGGATGGTGGTTTGATGCATGCATTTGTAAATATGTTAATCGAGGTTGAGCCACGATTTAATAGCTATTTGTGCATAGTTGAGGATAACATTCAAGATTTTAACGCTATAATCGCTACAGGTAGCGACAACTCTGCTCGTTATTTTGATTACTACTTTGGTAAGTACCCGAATATAATTCGCAACAATAGACATAGCATTGCCATTCTCTCGGGGAAAGAGAGTAAAGATGAACTAAAAAGTTTGTCTAAAGATATCTTTACCTACTTTGGGCTAGGTTGTAGAAATGTATCAAAAATACTAATCCCGATAGATTATGACTTATCTGAACTAATCAATGAGATGAACTCGTTTAAGTATTTTATAAATCATAACAAGTATGCGAATAACTACGAGTACCACCGTGCAATTTACATAATGAACAGGGTTCCTCACTATGACAACGGATTTGTACTTCTTAAGCCCGATGAAGGATTGGGTAGCCCTGTTGGAGTTTTATTTTATCAAATCTATGAATCGTATCAGCAGATAATTGATTACATTAACTTACAGAGAGAATCGTTGCAATGCTTTGTCTCCAGCATAAGTGAAATACCCGAGAGAATTGCATTCGGCAAAACCCAGCAGCCTGAAATCACAGATTATATGGATGGCATTGATACGATAGAGTTTTTAGGAAATCTTTAGGTTTTTTCTGGAAATTGAAATCTTTTCTAAAAAAAGACTTTTTTTATACTACTTAACTAGCTTAATTTGCATATGATACCTATTTGCTAAATTCTATGATCTACAAATTTCGAATGATTTCGAGCGAGGATAGTGCCTTTCTCAGGGAATATGAGTTGGATGATTACAGCTCTTTCCTCGATTTTCACCATTTTATACAAAAAAACCTTGATTACGAAGAAACACAGCTTGCTTCATTTTTTCTTACTGACGAATACTGGAACAAAGGACTTGAACTTACCCTTATTGATATGGAAAATGATGCTGGACCAGCAGCAATTCCAATGGAATCAGTAAAACTGCATGAACTTCTTAAGCACAAAAAGGAGAGGATGCTTTATGTATTTGACATTTTCTCTGATCGGGGTTTCTTTTTAGAGTTACATGATATTATCAAACCTAATCCCGGTTATCACTACCCCAAATGCACAGCTTCAGTGGGAGATGCGCCGGAACAATTACTGATTGAAGATGTTGACCTTGATAGTTTATCCTTTGATAATGGGCCTATTGACGATATTATTAATGATATTGGTTCAGACACTAATGGGTTTGATTTGGGTACTGACACATACAATGTCGAAGATGATGAACTATAAAAAAATCCGTTTAATATAATCGATTTTCTATTTAAACATTGCGTTAGATTCAAATATTAGGAAGAAACTTCATACTTCCCCTTATGTTTTCACATGATAATATTTCGAAGTTTTTAGTAGTAATTTTGGGTCCTACCGGTGTTGGCAAAACTGAGCTTAGCATTAAGCTGTCAAAATACTATAACGCTCCTATCCTATCGGCAGATTCAAGGCAGATTTTTAGGGAGATGAAAATTGGAACAGCTTGCCCCTTGCCCGAACAATTAGGCGAAGCACCCCATTATTTTATTGGTCACAAAAGCATTACGGATAGATATAGCTGCGGAATGTTCGAAATGGATGCCCTTAAACTGCTGGATAATATTTATTTAGAAAGAAACTTTGCATTGCTTGTTGGCGGTTCTATGCTATATATCGATGCTGTATGTAAGGGTATTGATGATTTTCCCACCCCTGACCCAGAGCTTAGAAAATCGCTTGAAGATCAACTAAAAAAATTGGGCATTGAAAACCTAAGGGCTCAACTAAAGTTGCTGGACCCTGAGCATTATCAACAGATTGATCTCAGAAATTCGCAACGTGTGCTAAAGGCCATTGAAGTATGCCTTCAGACAGGTAAACCTTACAGCAGCTTTCTAACCCAACCAATGAAAAAAAGATCCTTTATACCCATTAAAATTGGAATAACTCTCCCAAGAGAGGATCTGTATAAAAAAATTAACAGTAGAGTTGATAAAATGGTAGAATTGGGGCTGGTTGATGAGGTGAAAAATCTTTTTGCATTCAAAAATAATAATGCACTTAAAACAGTGGGATACAGGGAGATATTTGATTTTTTTGAGGGAAAAAATTCACTCGAACAGGCAATTGATCTTATTAAACGTAATAGCAGAAGATATGCAAAACGCCAACTTACATGGTGGGCTAAGGATAAGGAAATAGCTTGGTTTAATCCCAGAGATGAAAAGAGGATTATTGAGTATATTGACAAGGTTAAAGGGAGATAGTTGGTTAGTCTAATAGTCGGAAAGTCTAAAAGTCTAATAGTCGGAAAGTGAGAGATGAGAGGGTGAGAGAAGAGAGAAGAGAGAAGAGAGAAGAGAGCAAAGGGCTAAGGGCTAAGGGCTAAGGGTAAAGGACAGATCAATCAATCAATCAATCAACCAGCCTTGCTCTTCCTGTCGGTAGACAGGCGGCAGGCAGGTCAATCATCCAATCATCAATATCTAGAAGTTGATTTATCTGAACATCAGTACCGAGTGTTCATTTCTTTAATGTTATTCACATGCAACCAAATATAGCGAGTGCCAAGTGTTCTGTTAGGCTTCCAGACTTCAGAAATTGCTAAAAGCTGTTTCTTTAAATCTATTCCTTTACTATTTAAACGATAGATATTGTTCATACCCTGCTGAATTGCCAGATCATCAATTGGAAAAATATCCGGTCGATTAAGAGAAAAGATTAAAACCATTTGAACCGTCCAAACTCCTACTCCTTTTATTTTTGTTAACAAAGTTATCAGTTCGTTATCCGATAGTTTATTAATTCTATTAACTGATATATCTTCGTTAAGTGAAAACTGGGCAACATTCTTAACATATTGTGCCTTAGCATTGGAAAGCCCTACTGATCTTAACTTCTCAATGCATATATCATCAAGCATTTTTGCATCAGGGTACTCGTTAGGAAACAACTCTTTAAACCTCTTGAAGATGATGGATGCCACCCTGCCCGAAAGTTGCTGTGAAATGATATTTTCTACTAAATCCAGATAAACATCTTTCGTTTTAGTGAGTTCAGGAAGCGAAAATTTTGAGGCAATAGCCTCAATAACTGGATCGTCAAATGGAAGAGTATTTTTAATGGAAACCATTGATTCTTGATTATGGTATTATTGGCATTTGGTAGTAAAGACCGGCACCTGGTCCCAAGGGTAATCCTAACAATATCCAAACTATCAGCAAAATAGACCAGCCTATAAAGAATACTATTGAATATGGGAGCATGGTAGAAATAATGGTTCCAATACCTGCTTTCTCATCGTACTTATGGAAATATGCAATGATAAGCGCAAAGAAACTCATCATTGGAGAAATAACGTTGGTCACGGAATCGCCTATACGGTATACTACTTGAGAAAGTTCAGGAGAATAGCCCAGTAACATGAACATTGGAACAAAAATAGGAGCCATTATGGCCCACTTTGCCGAAGCACTTCCCATGAACATATTGATAATAGCTGCAAGCACAATAAACATTAACATCAAAGGAATAACCCCTAAATTGGCTTTTATTAGCATTTCAGCTCCACTGATGGCAAATATTACCCCCAAATTGCTCCATCGAAAGTATGCTACGAATTGTGCCGCAAAAAAGACCAGCACCATATAGTTGGCGATTGACTTAAGGCTAGCGGTCATTCCCTTTACAACATCGCCGTCGTTTTTATACTTTCCGGTAACTACCCCGTAAACAACACCCATAGAACCAGCTACAAGGAAAAGAATGGCAATAACCCCTTTAATTAAAGGTGATGATAAAACACCCCCATCGGGACCACGAAGAAATCCATTTGCTGGAATTATGCCGGCAAAGATAACAATAATCCAAATCAATAGCGTATAAAAACTCCATCGAATTCCCTTCCTTTCTTTCTGAGAAAGGGGTTCAATCTTTTCTCCCTGCTCCTCTCCAGTATATTTACCATATCGTGGAGCAATAAACTTTTCGGTAACCCATGTTCCTGCGAATGCAATTAAAAATGTGGAAACAAACATGAAATAGTAGTTTGCTGTAGGGTTTACAAGGTATGATGGATCCAATATATGTGCTCCTTCTTCTGATAATCCTGCAACCAGCGGATCAATTGTACCCAAAATCAGGTTTGCGCTAAAACCACCTGATACACCTGCAAAAGCAGCAGCCATTCCAACGATGGGATGTCGTCCTACAGCTATGAATATGATACCCGCTAACGGTATAAGCAGAACATAACCTATGTCGCTCGCTGTATTTGAAAGGATTCCGGCTAGCACAATGACAAATGTTAATATTCTTCGAGGAGAAGCTAAAACCAATCTTCTAATAAGTGCGCCTATAAGACCACTTCCTTCAGCAATACCAATACCCATAATGGCAACCATTACTATACCAAGTGGTGCAAAACTGGTGTAATTGTGAACCATTTCATCGATAATTCTCTCTAATCCCTCTTTAGAAATAAGATTTACAGTTTTTATAATCTCTCCTGTGGCAGGATGGATAACTGTCCAATCGAAAAAATGACCAATGGCCGAAAAAGCCAGAGCTAACAAAGCAAAAATGGCAAAGAGAGAGGCAGGATGTGGAAGAGCATTGCCACCTCTTTCCACAATATTTAAAAACTTGTCAACAAACGATACTTTATTTTTAGAAACGATTTTCATAATAGGTTAATCTAAAACATAAAAAAACTGTCCCATTTATTTGGGGCAGTAAATTAATAAACTAACTTATATTATTTGATCCCAAAAATAGTAAAAGTTTAAAATTTTATTATAATATAGCCTAAACAATCAAATATATTGGAGTATTTGCATCATTTTATGTTAGTGGTAAATTTTTATTTTGCTTTAATAATTTTATCGCTTTAAAAGATTATTACCAATCAATTTTTTTTATTACTTTGTGATATCATTACTTTCATAAACTATTACCAATATGGAGATAAAAGGAACTGCTGTAAAAACCACACCTGATTTTGTAAAGGAAACCTACCCAACTCGTTACCTTGAATGGCTCCAGTCGATGCCTCAATCTTCCAGAACAATTTTTGAGCAGCCAATTTACGCTACAAGTTGGTATAATCTAATCGATTCAGTAATAATCCCTACACAAAAGGTGGGTGATCTCTTTTTCAATGGAAACCATACCCAAGCTGCTTTAGTACTTGGAAGATATAGTTCAGAAATTGCCCTTAAAGGAATTTATAAAATATTTGTGAGGGTAAGTAGCCCACATTTTGTGCTCAGCCGGGCATCCAGCATTTTTTCAGCTTACTACAAACCCTCTGACATAAAGGTAATTGAAAGTAAGGATAAACGTTGTGTTATTCAGCTTGGGCAGTTTCAACTTAGCGAAAAACTAATTATGCATCGTATAGCCGGATGGGTTGAAAAAACGCTGGAGATTACCCTTAAAACTGCTTTACGAGTTGATGTTCAAAATGATGTGAACAACAACGAATTAATTACGAAGATTACTGCTGAATGGGATTAGACATAACCCCTTTTCATTTGTACTTACCAACAATTCAACCCGATAAAACAACAATTTGTCGGGTTGAATTTTTTTATGGGTATACTTTTTTAGGATATTTGTTGTTGAATAATAAACAATCTTTTATTTAATAATTGAGTTTAACATTACTTTGGCATTTATTCAATTCTCCTTTAAATGAAAAACCTGTTCTCCAATATCTTACATTTTTTTTCTGGTAATTACGATGTATTTTTGGTGAATGGAGTTTAAGTTGTAAGCAGAGTTGCCTTTGCCTTGGGTAATTGCCTTTTAATCTAAAAATATTCCAAGAGAACAATGCTCTTTATTTTGACGGTTCGTTTTGTGAAAGTAGGCTGTACGCGTACTAAAAATAATTTTTCTTTACCCAAGGAAGTTCATCGCTGGATTTAAGGACTAAACAGCCAAAATTTGCCAACCTAACATTATTGAAGTATAAATAAAATTATACGTATCATGAATAAACCTTTCATTTTCGTATTGCTTTTTATATCAATAATCTTCTCCTCAAATGCTCAGGTTATGAACCAGAGAGAGACCTTTCTTGTATCGACAAATATTTTAAAATTAGCGTATGCAGTTCCAAATATTGAGGTTGAGTACTATATCCTCAATTCGGTTTCAGCGCAGCTATGCTCCGAGTATGTGTTGGGTCACTGGGTGATAAAAAGCGAGAATCATCCCGATTTGGTATCACGGCTTGGGTTTCGTTATCATGTTTTGCATGCAAAGGAGCAAGGAGCCAAGAATGACCCCTATTTCGGAATTTACGGAGGGTACTCATGGTCAAAGGATTATCCAACACACACAACACCTAACCTTGGTATCGATTTTGGCTATAAGTATCAGTTCAACGATTGCATTTTTATTAACGCAAAGGGATTGGTAACCTATAAGCTGAACGACTCGAAGGTTTTGCCAGGCATAGAGTGCTTGTTGGGATATGTATTTTAGACAATTATTTACCGTTATAGCGGTAATATATTCGATATTCATTATGATTTAGTTGGAAATTTGAATATAAATATTTATTTTTACCGCTATATCAGTAAAATCAGTATGAATTATATTCAAAATATTGGTGATATTATAAAATACCATAGAAAAAAAGCCTGGCTAAGCCAAAAAGCATTGGCTGATATAGCTGGTGTGGGAAAAACTGTAGTTTTTGATATTGAAAAGGGAAAAGAAACTGTCCAGTTTAAATCAATTTTAAATGTGTTGAAAGCGTTGAATATTAGTATATCGCTGAACAGCCCATTAATGGATAATTATAGCAAAGAACATGAGAACGGCTAAAGTTTACATGCACAGCAAGTTGGCAGGGTATTTAACCGAGATTGAAAAAAATAAGAAGTATAAGTTCTCCTATGATGAAAGCTATATAGGTGAACCAATTTCGTTAACCATGCCGGTTAAGCAAAAGGAATTCACTTTTAACTCCTTTCCGCCATTCTTTGATGGTCTTTTGCCCGAAGGAATTCAGCTCGATGGTCTTTTAAGATTCAGTAAAATTGATAAGGATGATTATTTCAGCCAATTAATCGCAACAGGAGCCGATTTAGTCGGTGCAGTGAGCGTGGAGGGGATATCATGAACAAATGCCCAATTACATACGAAAGTTGCGAGGGAAAATACTCTCTTAATGGGTTAAAGATTCTTTCTCTCAACCTCACAGGATTGAATGATATTGAGTATTCAGCCGAAGAGCAAAGGCACGAAGCCGCTAAACGGGCCACAAAAATGTCAATACAAGGTGTTCAACCTAAGCTGAGCGCAATTCTAAATATTAAGCTCTCTAAGTTTGAAATTGTTGATATTAATGGGAAGTATATCATCAAACCACAGCATTACATTTATCCGCAATTGCCCGAAAATGAGGATTTAACCATGAAAATGGCTTCAAAATGTGGAATAGATACACCGCTACATGGAATGGTTTACTCAAAGGATGGAACTTTATCGTATTTTATTAAAAGGTATGATAGGATTAGTAGGATTAAGAAATTACATGTTGAAGATTTTGCACAATTAGCTGGGGAGAAAAGAGAAACAAAGTATAGCTATACCGTTGAAAAGTTAATAAACCTAATTGATTTCCATTGTACTTTCCCTCAATTAGAAAAAATAAAGTTCTTTAAACGGTTTTTATTTAATTTTTTAACAGGCAATGAGGACATGCACCTTAAGAATTATTCCATTATCTCCCGAGATGATAAAATTGAATTGTGCCCTGCCTATGATTTTTTGAATACGAGCATAGTTTTAGGAAAAAATGCGGAAGAATCCGCATTAAGTCTGAAGGGAAAAATGAAAAACCTCACAAAAAGTGTGCTTATTGAATACTTGGGCATTGAAAGATTAAATCTTAACGAAACGGTGATTAACAAAACGCTTAAAGAGTTGCAAAGCGCAGTGCCATTGTGGTTTGAGTTAATTAATGAATCATTCCTAAAAAGTAGTCTTAAAGAGGATTATAAAGAATTGTTAGATAAAAGATTACAATTACTAGAATTATGCTGAACTACATCATAACCGAAGACGAAAAACCAACAGCCGATAGGCTGAAGAAGATGATTTCGGACGCTTCGCCCGAACTTAGTCACCTTGCAACATTCGACTCGGTATCATCGGCTGTTAGATGGCTAAAAGCCAATCCCCACCCCCACCTCGCTTTTTTCGATATTCAGCTAGCCGATGGGATTAGCTTCGAGATATTTGAGCAGGTTGATATTCAGTTTCCAGTTATCTTCACCACCGCCTTCAACGAGTACGCCATAAAGGCGTTTAAGGTGAACAGTATCGACTACCTGCTCAAACCGGTTGATGAAAATGAACTTGCTGCCGCAATGGACAAGTTCAAAAAGGGCTTTACCCAAAAGCCGCAGGCTTTAAACAGCGATGCAATTGCTAAAGCACTATCAATGCTAACAAGCACTTACAAAACCCGTTTTGTGGTAAAGGTTGGCGAACATATCCGCATGATTCCCATCGAAGAAATCGCTCTGTTTTTCAGCAGCGATAAGTACACGTTTATTCGCACAACTTCCGGTCGCGATTACGGAATCGATTCAACCCTTGAGCAGGTAATGACAATGGTAAATCCAATGGATTTCTTTCGGGTAAGCCGTAAGCATATTGTAGCGCTTTCTGCAATAAAGGATATCATTGCATACTCTGGTAGCCGATTGAAGCTAAAGCTATCGGTGCAAACCGATGAGGATATTATCGTTAGCCGCGAAAAAGTAACTGAATTTAAGGAGTGGTTGGATAGGTGAAAGATTCGTATTTATTATTAATAACTTTGAATCATAAATTAAAAAGTGGAGTGCTGAAAAATATTAAAATAAGGGAAACTAATCAGTTTATAATATAAAACATAATTGCCACAGATTCACAGATTTAAAAACAACCAAAGGTTGTTTTATCTGAGGAAATTCTAATAAATTGTATATTTTTAATCTGTGAATCTGTGGCATGTGTTAGTATATTAGTGATTTAATCGCACTGATTAGTTACAAATATGGGAATTATGTGGTTTATTTACGTTTTAATTTTTTCTTTAATAATTGTAATTTCATTTATTGTGCTTGTATTATTTAAAAATTATATAACCCAAAAACATTACAAGATAATTAAGATTAAGGATAAAGAAATTCAGTCACTTCAAGACAAAATCAACACCCTTAGCGAAGCCTTAGAGCATAAAAAAGAGCAGTTTAGCAAGTTGGATGAGTTAAAGGGTAGGTTTTTTTCAAGCCTATCTCATGAACTTCTTACCCCATTAACTCTTATTAAAACCCCATTACAACAGCTTCTTACTAATCCATATTTTTCTGATGAAAATGAAACATTGGAACTTATGCTCCGAAACGCCGAGAAGTTAGAAGCCTTGATTATTGAACTTAGAAGAGTGGCTCATATGGTAAAGGGGGCAGTAGAACTTAAAATTGACACATCTGATATTAACCAGTTGGTTAGTAGTGTAATAGATTCATTTAAGGAATCGTCTAAAGAAAAGGAGATTGACATTGAGTTTCTACCAGCAAATAAAGGGGAATGTACCTTCCCTTTCGATAGAAGCGCAATGGAAAAGGTTTTCTTTAACTTGATTTCAAATGCGATGAAGTATTCTCCACCCAACAAAAAGGTGTTGGTATTGTCAGAATTTGATGGGGAAAACTATAATTTTAGTGTGCATGACGAAGGTATAGGCATACCAGATAACGAAAAGGACAGTGTATTTGAAAGGTTTTATCGCTGTTCAAATACAACAAATACACAAGGGACAGGTATTGGACTATCATTGGTTAGGGATATAGTTTCGCTGCATGGTGGGAAAGTTTGGGTATCTGACTCACAAAGTGGAGGTTGTGTGTTCTCTTTCAGAATACCTTTCATTGAATATATCACGCCAACTTTTATTCCTCCCTTGCCAAGCGAAGAAGCAGCTAAATTTTGTAATGTAAATGATGCCACAAGATATAAACTACTAATAGTTGAGGATAATTATGATTTAAGGCATTACTTGGCTTCCAATTTCTCTGGGCAATTTCTGGTTGTTGAAGCCAGCAATGGGAAGGAAGGGCTTATTAAGGTATATGAAGAGTTGCCAGATATAATCATTTCCGATGTAATGATGCCTATTATGGATGGTTTTGAGTTCACAAAAGCTGTTCGGAATGATCTAAACATTTGCCATATCCCAATTATTCTACTCACAGCCAAAGCAGGGGAAGAGAGCTTTACTGAGGGACTTGAAGTTGATGCAAATGCATACATTACAAAGCCCTTCAGCATGAATAACCTTAGAGCAACTGTATATAATCTTTTAAGGTTTATTAAAAGAATGCAGGATAAGTTCAAATCATCATTCGAAATAAACCCATCGGAAATAGCAATAACTTCAAAGGACATTCAATTCATTAGAAAAGCCACGCAAGCCATAGAGGATAATTTGGATAATTCAGATTTTGGAGTTAATCAATTCTGCGATTTGCTGAGCCTAAGTCGAGCTAGTGTTCACCGTAAACTTATAGCAATAACTGGATTAAGCACCACCGACTTTATTCGGACTATCCGATTAAAGAGAGCAGCACAGCTTTTAAAAGGGAACGCTGGTCAAATTTCAGAGGTAGCCTACAAAGTTGGCTTTAACGATGTTTCATACTTCACCAAATGCTTTAAAAATCTGTTTGGAATAACTCCTTCAATCTTCCAAGATAGTATTCGGCAGAATTAGTGCCAAATTTCTCACTTTCCCATATCATTGAAACATAATTACTACTAATTGAAACATTATTCATAGTCACATAAGGTGAATCCCTTCTATCTTTGTATTCAAGCAAACAGATTATAATTTGTGCGTTTGGCTGTGTATTTAACTATGAAATTAAAGAAATTGAACTTTTTTAAATAATTTAGGATTATTTGAATCGGGTTAAAACGTTCTGGAAAAATCATAACCATTTATTATTCCGCATGAAACTATCGATATCCTCTCTCCTCTTGCTGTTATTGATAAATTCAGCAAACCTTTACTCTCAAAAAACAGGGATGATTCAGGGGCTGATTATGAACAAGCATAACAATGAGCCTGTACCCTTTGCCAATATTGTAGTGTGGGGAACAAACCATGGGACAACTTCCGATTTGGATGGCAAGTTTCACCTTTCTAATCTAACGCCTGGCTACCACGAGGTACGAGTAATTGTGGTTGGTTTCAAACCTTATGTATTGGGTTCAATTCTTGTAACTAACGCACGACCTACATACTTGGAAGTTCAATTGGAGGAATCGGCTTACAAACTTGAAGGAGTTGAGGTAAAATCCAGTCCGTTTAGACGAAGCGAGGAGAGCCCCGTTTCCCTTCAGCGTATTGGTATTGCAGAAATTGAAAAGAATCCAGGAGGTAATCGTGATATTTGTCGGGTAATTCAATCACTGCCTGGAGTAGCTTCAACGCCCCAGCATCGAAACGATGTGATAGTTAGAGGGGGTGGTCCAAGCGAAAACACCTTTTACCTCGATGGGATTGAAATTCCCAATATAAACCATTTTCCAACCCAGGGAGCTTCTGGAGGTCCTGTGAGCATTATTAATGCTGATTTTATTCGCGAAGCGAATTTCTACTCAGGGGCTTTTCCTGCTTCAAAGGGCAACTCTCTTAGCACAGTACTCGACTTCAGGCTTCTCGATGGCAATAACGATCGCTTAAAGTTTAGGGGTGCCGTTGGTGCAACTGATATGGCTTTAACACTCGATGGACCATTATCACAAAACTCTACATTCATTCTCTCTGCACGCCGATCGTACTTTCAGTACCTTTTTGATGCCATCGGTCTAGCGTTTCTTCCAACCTATAACGACTTTCAACTTAAGTCGCGCACAAGAATCGATGAGCGAAATGAGATCACGGTTATTGGTATCGGAGCCATTGATCAGTTTATGCTTAATACTGACATGAAGAACACAGAACCAGACCAACGCTACCTGCTAAGCTACATGCCTGTAAACTACCAATGGAGCTATACTGTAGGGGTTGTTTACAAACATTTCCGTGAGAATGGTTTTGATACATGGGTTGTAAGTCGTAATGTATTTAACAACAGGCAATTTAAGCATAGAAATAACGATAAGAACGATATAAAGGTTCTCGACTACACATCGCAGGAATTGGAGAACAAATTCCGTTACGAGCACGACAGACATCTTTCAAATGGCATTAAGTTTAATATAGGTGGAGGGTTCGAGCACGCATGTTACACCAATAGCACCTACCGCGCCCTGTTCATTGATGATAATCTGAATTATATCGACTACGAAACTGAGCTTAATCTTTTTCGATGGAGTGTTTTTGGGCAAATGAGTAAAGCCTTCTTTAATAACCGTTTGAACTCTTCTTTTGGAATCAGAACCGATGCCAACAGCTATTCTGATGAGATGAGTAACCTGCTCAGGCAGATTAGTCCAAGGGTATCATTTTCGTATGAGATTTCCAGAAATCTTTATGCAAACCTAAATACTGGTAGGTACTACCAACAACCACCCTATACCATGCTGGGTTTTGCCCTTCCCAATGGAAAACTTGTTAATAAAGATAACGGATTGAAGTACATTATCTCCGACCATCTTGTGGGTGGTTTTGAGTGGATTCCCAACCCCAATAGCCGTATTACCCTTGAGGGTTTTCACAAATGGTACAGCAACTACCCCTTTTCTCCCATCGATTCTATCTCCTTGTCAAGCAAAGGTGCCGATTTTGGTACCTATGGCGATGAAGAGGTAGTATCAACGGGTAAGGGCAGAGCATTTGGAATAGAACTCCTTTTCAGAGCCCGAGATGTCTTCAAATTCAACACAATGATTTCCTACACCCTAGCTTGGAGTCAATCGGAAAATACAATTAAGGAACTTTCTGGCGATTATATTCCAACCTCATGGGACAATCGGCATATATTCGTAATTACAGCAATTCGCAGCTTCAGTAAGGGCTGGGACTTTGGCTTCAAATGGCGATATGTTGGGGGAAGGCCATACACGCCATGGGATATAGAAACCTCATCGCTGATTGAAGCATGGGATTCACAGGGACGCGGATTTCAGGATTATAGTAGGTTCAACACGCTAAGGCTTAAGCCATACCATCAGCTCGATATACGAATAGATAAGGCACTATACGAAGAAAAATGGACGCTTAATTTCTACCTCGACATCCAAAATCTTTACAATTCAAGGATAGATGAACCCGATATTTTGCTACTCAGAACTGATGAGCAAGGCAATGCTTTGATCAACCCAAACGACCCTAGTCGGTATCTGCTTGATGAATTTAGGTCGGCTGGTGGTGGGGTCATCCTTCCAACCATTGGAATTATTGTTGAATTCTAAAATATCAAAAACATGACAAAGCAAGTATTTACCAAGGCACTCGAAATGGCAATAATTGCCATATGCCTCATAGTAATAATTTTACTTCCTATGATCGGTGTTGCTATTGCCTTTGTTGTGATGGCAACCTACATATTAGTTAACAAAGAAAGGCTGTCCAAGCTTAAGGAGTTGGGTTTCAAGAAGCCAAGCAGTTGGGAGAAAACCATTCTAACAACCATTTCTTTTGCTCTACTTATACAGCTTAGTTTTCTGGTACTATTCGACCCTTTGATTGAACGCATAACTTCCTCACAATTAGACATATCGGGCGTTGAGCATGTAAAGGGGAATCTAACAAACCTTTTTATAATGCTGGGCGTTGGTTGGATTATCGGGGGCTTTTTGGAGGAAATTCTATTCAGGGGCTTTCTGCTCAATAGGCTTTCAAACGTCTTCAAGTCGAGGGCTATGGGCGATGCTATTGCTATCATTATAACCTGTGGAAGTTTTGGTTACAGCCACCTTTACCAAGGTTTGGGCGGCATGATATCCACAGGTTTGATTTCTGCAATCATTGCAATCATCTACATTTTTTCCAATAGAAATATCTGGTATGCAATACTAACGCATGGTTTTATCAATACCTTTGCTTTTATCTTAATCTACTTCGATTGCATTGAATGGCTTAGCTCACTTGTATTCTAATATCTATACTTCGAGAGTATGGAATTGAAAAAATATACAATTGCATTTGTACAATCAATTCTTTATCCAAGAGGTCTATACACCAGGATTTCGCTTGGTGAAAAGCATCATAGTTGGATTATTGTATTAATTTACTGCTTGATATACCTAGTTGGATCTTTATGGCTGTACTTTAATGGGTTTACTCCTTTTATAAAACCATGGATTATAATACCACCTGAGCTTTACTATTTTATTCAGGCCTTCTACATAATACCCCTTATTTTTCTGATGTGGATATTAGGCACTGGTGTGGTACACGTTATTTCCAAATTTTTTGGAGGAAGCGGTCGTTTTCATACTTTGCTAACCATTACAGGATACTCCCTTTGGGCGCCCTGGTATCCACTAATTGTGGTTGATAGCATACGTTCAATCCCAGAGTGGCTCTATAATGCTGTACTTTTCGCATGTATATTGCTGGTAATTGCAAGCACATCAAAGGCTGCTATTGTTGAGGAGAAGGTAAAACCTATCGGTGCAATAATCTCTTCAATAATAGCGCTTTTTTCAATTGGAGTAATTCTTTTTACCTACATAAGATAGCTGTTATACCAGATAGGACTAATACTTTAAAGCAGCAATTTATGATAAGATATGTAGTTATTAGCGTAATCAGCGGGATAATTTTTGCCGCGCTAGATGGATTTATCAATGCAAATCCATTGGCACAAAAACTTATGGATAGTTACTCCCCACTTGCAAAGACTTCTATTAATGTACCTGCGGGAATTGCTATTGACCTATTTTATGGCTTTGTGATGTGTGCAATATTTTTACTTTTGTACAATAGTTTACCATCAGAAAACCCTGTAATAAAAGGACTTGTGTATGGATTGATAATATGGTTCTTTCGGGTATTAATGTCCGTTCTTTCCACTTATATGACACTTCAGATACCGGTTAAAACATTAGCCTACATTCTAGTGGCTGGATTGTTTGAAATGTTGATTATTGGGATTTTTTATGGTTTAACTTTTAAACCGATAAAATAAATGCAATATGTTGAATATTATGAAGAAAAAGAAAACAAAATCGAACCTCAAAAACCACAACTGGGGAAAGCTGTCCCTTGAGCTTATTGTTGTTTTTTTGGGAGTTACTGCGGGCTTCCTTCTCAACAACTGGCGTATGAGTTCACACGACAAGCAGCTTGAGAAGAGTTACCTCAAAGGTCTGGCTGAGGATGCAACCCAAAACCAGATCAATATTCAAAGCAGCATTAATTTAGATAGCATTTGGCTATCAAGGGCTACACCTTTGCTGGGAATCTTTGCCCAAGGAAATTTCCCAATCGACTCCGCAAAGTCGGCCATTGAATTAATGATTGTCTTTCATCGATTCGAGGCATGGACAAACACCTATCAGAATATTGTCAATAGTGGTAATATGAACATAATCAAGAACTTCGAGCTTAGAAAACAAATAATTGATTATCAGGATGCTATTAATGGTTTAACCGCATTGGACGAAATTTACTATACATTCTATAGGGACTACACTATTCCATTAACTATTAAAGAGTTCAACCTTGCGAGTGGTACGCTTATTGGTAAAACAGTAAGTAATCCAACTATGCTCACCAATATATTCTCGTTGCAATACTGGATGGTACTTGAGAGAAATAAACACTATAAAAATCTTTTATTTAAAAGCAATGAGCTGAACAGTAGCCTACAAAAAAACTAAATTATATGCAAAAATGCATTGAATATCCCATAAACTATTGAAAAACAATGGAATGCGTAAATAGATATGAGAATTATCCTTTAGGGATTGTGATTTTATCAAGTATTGTTCCTTTGGGTATTTATGCATCTGGATTCTTTATTATCAAATGTGATTTCATAAACTAAATTTTTTGAGATTAGATATATTTTTTGATACTGACCCAATAGTTACCCAATGGCATCATGGCTTAGAATAGTGTTGAGCATTTGTTCCCCAATCCTTTGGTTCACATTGCTTTGCTCAATTTCATTCGCCATGTTTCACTGGCGGGTTGCCAATGAATCCGGGGCAGTTGATATTCCTATTCTGCAAACAATTTCGCTAAGTTGCCTTACCGTAGGCTTTATTGGAACAGCTATTATAAATTACTCATTACTAAAATACTACAGAGAAGGATTGTCAAGGATTTAGCTCCTAAATGCCATTGCAACGGCTATATATACCCCTTTTTTCTTGTTAACCCTACTGATGATGGCTTAAACCAGTTTAAGCACAATTTGTAAATTGCTGTTTTACATTCAATTTTTTTTCGAAAAATTTTTTTACTATAATTGTAACCTGTTTTATTTCAATAGATTCACAACATTAATTTTAGCAATGATGTGCCTTGATAATAATGGACTTAAGTTTGCCTACTTTGAAAATCTTTCAAAGTATCAAAACAAGATTAAGCACTTCGTTACCACCCGCCACGGCGGGGTTAGCACAGGAACCTACGATAGCCTTAATTTAGACATGATTCAGGATGATACATTGGAAAATGTAGTTGAAAATCGAAACAGGGTTGCCAAAGCGGTTGGGCTAAATCTAAGCGATTTTGTTTTTCCCATTCAGGTTCACGGAACTAATGTCCCAACCATTACTGAAAAAGATAGGGGTCGTGGTACATTATTACTTGAAGATGCTTTTGCCGATACCGATGGCTTTATCACCAACATTCCAAGGCTTTGCCTTATGACCCTTGCCGCCGATTGCGTTCCCATAATCTTCTTCAACCCAGTAAAAAAAGCAATTGGAGTTGCCCATGCGGGCTGGAAGGGTACGGCGCTAAGAATTCCCTCGGTTTTAATTGAGAGAATGAAAGGCGAGTTTGGCACAAATCCCAGTGACTTAATTGTTGGAATTGGTCCTTCGGGTGGTCCTTGCTGCTACGAGGTTGGACAGGATGTTATTGATGAGGTTGCCAAGAACTTCAATGTGGAAAATGTAATTAAAAAAGTAGACGGTAAAACTGTTTTCGATATGTGGGAGGCGAACAAAATCTCGTTAATTGAATCGGGTGTAAAACCCGAAAATATTGAGTTATCCAACATTTGCACAATCACCCAAAACGATACCTTCTTCTCGGCTCGTAATGGTGATGGCGGACGATTTGCAGCAGGAATTTTTATTGTTTGATCTCGTTTTAGAATTGAAATTTGTATTTTGCGAAGCGAATAGAACACAGATGTCAGGGATTGCGCAGATTTTATGGACAGAAGAAGGAAGACCGAAGATGAGAACTGAGAACTGAGAACTGAGAACTGAGAACTGAGAACTGAGAACTGAGAACTGAGAACTGAGAAAGAACACTATACATTAAACACAAAACTCGTAACTCGTAACTCGTAACTTACCAACCCAATAACCCAATAACCCAATAACCCAATAACCCAATAACCCAATAACCCAATAACCCAATAACCAAAAAAAATGTCACATCACACCGAACAAGAAAGGATAAAAGGTTTGCCAGAAAATGCATACCAAGAGTTAAACCCTGGCGAAGAGTACCAACCGGTAATGTCACCCCTGAAAATTGTACCGGAGATAAGTTTGTACTCAGTTCTATGGGGACTATTAATGGCCATTATTTTTTCGGCAGCAGCAGCATACCTAGGTCTGAAAATTGGACAGGTTTTCGAGGCGGCAATTCCCATTGCCATTATTGCCATTGGCTTATCAACCATAACTAAGCGCAAGAATGCGCTGGGCGAGAATATCATTATTCAGTCCATTGGAGCCAGTTCAGGAGTAATAGTTGCAGGGGCAATCTTCACACTTCCGGCACTTTACATCCTTAACCTTGAAGCGCATTTCTATCAGGTTTTTCTTTCGTCGCTACTGGGTGGATTTTTAGGAATTCTATTCCTAATTCCATTCCGCAAGTTCTTTGTTCAGGATATGCACGGTAAGTACCCCTTCCCCGAGGCAACCGCAACCACCGAGGTTCTGGTTTCGGGCGAGAAAGGTGGAAATCAAGCAAAACTTCTATTGATTAGCGGACTTGTTGGTGGAATTTACGATTTTATCATCGCAACCTTTGGCTGGTGGAGCGAAGTGTTCACAACACGTGTTATCCCCATTGGCGAGCAGCTTGCCGATAGAGCCAAGATGGTTTTCAAAATCAACGTTGGTGCAGCCATTGTAGGGCTTGGTTACATAGTTGGGTTGAAGTTTGCCGCTATCATCTGCGCAGGTTCGTTTGTGGGATGGTTTGTGCTAATACCATTTCTAAACTTCTTTGCCGAAGGCATGACATCGCCCGTTGGCAGCAATGTCATTAAACTAATTGGCGAAATGAGCCCCGAGGAGATTTTCAACAATTATATCCGCCAAATTGGTATTGGTGGGATTGCCATGGCTGGTGTTATTGGGATTATCCGCTCGTGGAGAATTATTAGGAATGCAGTTGGATTGGCAGTTAGCGAAACCGTTGGACGTAAAGGTGGCGCAAGCAAAGAGGAATTACGTACCCGTCGGGATTTACCCATGAAGATTGTTGGTTTTGGTCTTTTGGCAACCGCAGTTCTTATCTTCATATTCTTCCAGTTTGGAGTAGTTCAAAACTTAAGCCATGCGCTTATTGCCATTGGTATTGTAATGGTGATATCGTTCCTGTTCACCACTGTTGCTGCCAATGCAATAGCCATTGTGGGTACAAACCCAGTATCGGGCATGACCCTTATGACGTTGATTTTAACTTCGTTAATTATGGCTTCAGCAGGATTATCGGGCGAGTCGGGAATGGTTGCTGCCCTAATTATTGGTGGTGTGGTTTGTACCGCACTGGCTATGGCGGGTGGTTTTATCACCGACTTAAAAATTGGTTACTGGCTTGGAGCATCGCCGTACAAGCAGCAATCGTGGAAGTTCTTGGGAACTCTGGTTTCTGCAGCAACTGTGGGTGGTGTAATCATCATCCTGAACAAAACCTACGGTTTTACTGGCGAAGGCGCAATGGTTGCTCCACAAGCAAACGCCATGGCAGCCGTTATAGAGCCCATGATGACCGGACAACCTGCGCCTTGGTTGCTATACACTGCTGGTGCAATGCTATCGCTAATTCTAACTTCAATAAATATTTCTGCACTGGCATTTGCACTTGGAATGTTTATACCGCTTCCCCTTAATACACCGCTTTTAGTTGGTGGAATTATTGCTCATATTGTTTCGACACGTAGTAAGGATGTAGCGGTAAACAAATCGCGTCGCGAGCGTGGAACACTTATAGCATCTGGGTTTATTGCTGGTGGTGCATTGATGGGCGTTATTAGTGCAATTCTCAAGTTCGGTGGAATCAACTTTGTAAACGCAGAGTGGGCCGAGTCTAATCCAGCACAAGTTCTTGGACTTGGAATGTTTCTGGTTATCTGCGGATACCTTGCTTGGGAAGCATTAAAAGGAAAGCCTGAAGCTGAATAGTATTAGTTAAAAAATTGTTGACATCATAGTAAGGGTTTCAGTATATTCTACCTGAAACCCTTTACTTTTTCTACAAATTTCTCGTTATCGACAATATACCGAGTGTGAGTGCCAAAGCCTATCTCCCCCTGCTCATCCCATGCTTTAATCAAAAAGGTAAGCTTTTTATCGTTTATCTCGGTTAGGATAGCCTCACTTTTCACTTTCATTCCGATGGGTGTGGCCTTAATATGCTTTATGTTGATCTCGATGCCAACGGTACCAAAACCCTCAGGTAGTTTATCCTGAACGGCTTTCATGGCAGAGTTTTCCATTAGTGCAATCATCGAAGGAGTTGCAAAAACTTCCAAAAACCCCGAACCATACCTTAAAGCAGTATCTTCCTTTGTCACAATCTGCTCCGATATGTGCTGTAAACCAATATGAAGAGTTGCTGTCATAACTTTTTTATTACAAATATAATTGAAATGAGTTTTCATGGCTTAATAGATATTCATTTAGGTTTTCTATTTTTGTAAATAATCGAAATGAATATGAAAAAAGTTATCATCGAATCCCTTTCCTCAGAACAAATGGAAAAGATTGGGGTAGAACAATGGCCCATATGGGAAAAAGAAATATCAGAGTTTGATTGGGACTATGATACCGATGAACAATGCTACATTATTGATGGAGAAGTACATGTTGATACAACAGAGGGTAGCTTTCACATAAAACCCGGCGATTTTGTAACATTCAAAAAGGGGTTAAGGTGTAATTGGAAAATTACCAAGTCCATTCGCAAGCATTACAGGTTTTTATAGGATCGGTCGCATTAATCCATTTTCGAAACATGAGAAATGTATTACTTCTTGTATTCTGTCTACTTTGGATAACCACTATCATTCATGCACAAACCCATCAGGTGTCATCGCCCGATGGCTCTTTAACCGTTAAGGTTGAGATTGAAAATGGCATTAAGTATTCAGTTGTTAAAAATGGAGAGGTCATAATTCATCCCTCCTCAATTGGTATTAACACTTCGCTTTTCACGGATAGTGTTTTTGAGGGCTATTCGAGGTCCAGCCAAACTCAAAATATTCAGGTTCTCCGACCGCTTTGGGGAGTATCGGCAAGATTGCCAAATAATTACGTTTACATGACTATTCGTTCTCTTTATAATGTGTCTATCGAATTTAGAGCGTACAATAATGGCATTGCCTGGCGATTCATTTCAGATATCCCTAATGATTTGATTGTTTACAACGAGTTGGTTGAGTTTGCCATTCCCGACAAGAGCACCGTTTACTATCCTGAGGTGAAAAGCTTCTCAACCTCATTCGAATCCAACTACACACCCATTAAGATTGAAGAGATTAACCCAAAATCCCTTGCTTTAACCCCAATAATGTTTAAAACAAACTCTGGGAACGTAGTGGTTATTTCAGAATCGGATTTATTTGAATACCCAGGAATGTTTATTCAAAAGGATAAGGAAAATATACTTAAAGGAGTTTTTCCAAAATACCCCAAACGAGAATCACAGGAATTTCTGGGACGAATAAGATTGGTTAAATGGCCTCACCTTTCACGAATGGTAGTAAGAAGTAATGAAAATTTCATCGCTAAAACTAACGGTAAAAGATCATTCCCATGGCGGGTGATTATGATTGCCGATTCTGATAGGGAAATTTTAGAAAATACTCTTATTTACCAGCTTGCCGACTATCCCCAATTCGATTTTGATTGGGTTAAACCAGGTAAAGTGGTATGGGACTGGTATCATAACTGGAATTTACAGGGGGTTGATTTTAAATCGGGTATAAACACCCAAACCTATAAGTACATGATAGATTTTGCCTCCCGCAATGGAATTGAGTATATCAATATCGATGATGGGTGGTCGAAACTTTGGGACTTTGAAAAAGTGAATAGCAAGCTCAACCTCGATGAGGTTATTAGCTATGCCAGGGAGAGAAATGTTGGAGTTTTCCTCTGGACTATGTGGAATATGCTTGATAAGGATTTGACAGCCAACCTCGATAAATTCCAACAAATGGGTATTGCTGGCCTTAAGGTTGACTTTTTCGATCGCTGCGACCAGCGAATGGTTGATTTTATCAACCTACTTGCTGAGGGGTGTGCAAAGCGAAAACTCCTGCTGAATCTGCATGGAATATATAAACCAACGGGTATTAACCGCACCTTTCCTAATGTTTTGAATATAGAAGGTGTGCTAGGACTTGAGTACAACAAATTTTCAAATAGATGCACTCCCGAGCATAACCTAACCATTCCTTTCATCAGAAATATTGTGGGTCCTATGGACTATACCCCGGGTGCCATGAGGTATCTTGCTCCATCAGCGTTTAAGAGGTCGTGGGGAAACCCCCATGCAATGAGCACAAGAGTACAGCAATTGGCCATGTATGTTGTGTATCACGGTGGTGTTCAAATGCTTGCTGACTCCCCCACCCTTTACGAGCAGGACGAGGTGGCAATGGACTTTTTATCAAAAGTTCCTGTAACTTGGGATGAATCAATACCCATAATAGGTGAAATGGGTAAGGTAATCGTAATGGCACGCCGGAAAGGAACAGGTTGGTACGTAGCAGGTATGGCAGGAGATAGTAATCAACTGGTATCTTTCAGTTTATACTTTTTAGGAGACAGGCAGTATCAATTGACCCTGCTTACCAACGGTGCAACACCTAATGATATTCTTAAAGATGTAATGCCTATTTCGAAATACAATACATTCACACATGAGATTATTGGTAATGGTGGATTTGTAATGATACTGGAATAACGATTAGGAAAACAATAAATATAATATAAGAGATATCATCCATGATAAACCAAATAAAACTAGCATTTGAAAAGCACTTCTCACCTAACCCATTGCTTGTAAAATCTCCGGGAAGGGTAAACCTAATAGGAGAGCATACCGATTATAACAATGGTTTTGTGCTGCCCGCTGCAATTAACAAATATGTTTATTTTGCAATAAAACCCAATGGTTTAAACGAATACCGATTCTTTGCGTATGATTTGAAACAAGGATTCAGCACCGCAAGCAATAAAATTGAACTCAGCCATGAGCAATGGGCAAACTACCTGTTAGGTGTTATTGCCCAAATGGTAAATGCAGGCAAAAGAATACCGGGTTTCGACTGTGTTTTTGGGGGTAATATTCCCATTGGAGCAGGCATGTCATCATCAGCAGCCATAGAATGTGGGCTGGCATACTCTCTTAATGAAATCTTTAACTTGGGTTTCAACAAGATGGAAATGGCTAAACTTGCACAAAGGGCAGAACACGAATACGCAGGGGTTAAATGTGGCATTATGGACCAATTTGCTGTGCTCTTTGGAAAGGAAAATCATGCGATAAAACTCGATTGCCAATCGTTAAAACATGAATACTACGAGTTGGATATGAATCACCTGTCAATTATTCTGGTTAATACAGGGGTAAAACATTCTCTGGCTTCATCGGAGTACAATAAGCGAAGAAGTGAATGTCAAAAAGGGGTAGACATTCTTAAAAAATACAATTCAAATATCCTTTCGCTTCGAGATGTCAATTCGGATGTTATAAACCTTCACAAGCAAAAGATTGAAAAAGTTACCTGGAATCGATGCTCTTACGTTGTTGAAGAGAATGATCGTGTGCAGTTAGCCTGCGATGCTCTTGTTGAAAAGGATTTTGTAAGGTTTGGAGAGCTTATGTATCAATCGCACTATGGATTACGCGATAAGTACGAGGTTAGCTGTCCCGAACTTGACAGGTTAGTTGAACTAACCGAACCTCTTGAAGGAGTGCTAGGTGCCAGAATGATGGGTGGAGGATTTGGTGGTTGCACAATAAATCTTGTCCGGAATGAATTCATTGATGATTTCATAAAGATCATTTCTTCAAATTATAGAACTCCAAATGATGCTGATCCAGAAATTTTTACATGTAATTTGCAGGATGGAACAAAGATCGTTTAGTTAAGTTGCTATATTGATAACAAAATAGTTTTCTCATTTTTAGTAATTATTATTTTTGTTTTTACCACATTTGTAAAAATGATTTCTCAGGTAAATAATTATTTAACACATTAATAAACTGCAGGATATGAATGGAAATTTTGCCAATATCGATTATGTTATTTTTGCCCTATACGCCTTGGTAATCGTATCGGTTGGCCTATGGGTATCGCGTAGAAAAAAAGGAACAGAGAGAACTGCAGAGGATTACTTCCTTGCCGGAAAATCGTTGCCCTGGTGGGCAATTGGGGCATCGCTCATAGCGGCTAATATCTCTGCAGAGCAATTCATTGGTATGTCGGGTTCTGGCTTTGCCATTGGGCTTGCTATTGCCTCATATGAATGGATGGCTGCCATTACCCTTATCATTGTCGGAAAATTTTTCCTTCCCATCTTCATCGAAAAGAAGATATATACTATTCCTGAATTTGTTGAACATCGCTTTAGCAAAAACCTTAAAACAATCCTTGCGGTATTTTGGATATCGCTTTTCATCTTTGTAAATCTAACTTCTGTTCTTTTTCTTGGTGCCAAAGCCATTGATACAATTGTAGGGGTGGGTAATGGTAGCTTAATGCTAACAGCAATACTTGGGCTTGCCCTCTTTGCTGCTGCATACTCGTTATGGGGTGGTCTTTCGGCAGTAGCATGGACCGATGTCATTCAGGTTACCCTGCTCATTATTGGCGGTTTGGTTACTACTGTTATAGCTGTTTCCAAACTCTCTCCTGATGGAGGAATTTTGGATGGTTTTCGACACCTGTACGAGGTTGTCCCCGAAAAGTTTTCCATGATACTATCCAAGGGAGAAATCATAACACCCGATGGCCGTGATGCATGGTGGGATTTGCCAGGATTGGCTGTTCTGATTGGTGGAATGTGGGTTGCAAATCTTTACTACTGGGGATTTAACCAGTATATCATTCAGCGCACCTTGGCTGCAAAGAGTTTAAAAGAAGGGCAAAAGGGAATAGCCTTTGCCGCCTTTTTAAAACTAATCATACCTCTAATTGTAGTTGTTCCGGGTATAGTTGCTTACGTTTTAAACTACCAGGATGGCGCAACTCTGGATCCCACATTTGTTGGGCCCGACGGTCAGATTCTTAACGATAGTGCAGCTCCCTGGTTGATAAGCAAGTTCATTCCCATTGGATTAAAGGGCCTTGTCCTTGCAGCCCTTGCTGCAGCTATAGTATCCTCATTGGCTTCCATGCTTAACTCAACATCCACCATTTTCACAATGGATATTTATCGTCCATATATCAATAAGAAAGCCACTAACAAACAAACTGTTCTAGTGGGTCGAATTACAGCTGCTATTGCGCTAATAATTGCTGTTCTTATTGCCCCACAGCTTAGCAATATTGGTCAGGTATTCCAGTATATTCAAGAATATACAGGGGTAGTAAGTCCCGGAATATTAGCGGTTTTTATGATGGGATTGTTCTACCGAAAAGCAACCAATAAAGGTGCAATTATTGGCGTTGTACTTTCCATACCCATTGCCCTTTACTTTAAGGTAGGACCTAACGGTTGGGCAACTGGTTCGGCAATTGAGTCACTTTTTGTTACTTTGCCATTTATGAAGCAAATGATGGTAACCTGTTTAATAACTATTGGTTTGATAATCCTATTCAGCTACATCGATAACAAGGGTAATAACGATTCAAAAGGGATTCTTCTATCGCGCCAACTTTTCGAAACTAGTAAAAGTTTTAACTTAAGCGCATTGGTTTTATCAGCAATTCTTATTTTCCTTTACGTAGTATTTTGGTAAGACATTGATGATCAAATTTTACACAATAGGCTCATTCATAAAAAAGAATGAGCCTATTGTAATTTTGATTATTAATATCAAATTATTTATGGGCTCATGGCAACCCTAAAACCTATATAGCTTCTCTTATTACCAGGATCATCACTGGCTCGACACGATATCCGGCTCCCTCCAATATATCCGTACCAACTTCCTCCTTTTACAATTTTGAATTCACCCTGTTCAGGTCCTTCGGGGTTGGTTTTTGGAGATTCAGTATAGTAATCGAACCAATCGCTACACCATTCATAAACGTTTCCGCTCATATCGTAAATACCCAATTCATTTGGATTCATAGTGCCTACTGGTTGAGTTTTTCCTTGACTATTACCAGAATACCATGAAACGAAGTTAATATTATTGCCACCTGCATATCTAAAGCCCTGGCTTAACTCTCCACCTTTGGCGGCATACTCCCACTCCGCTTCTGTAGGTAAACGATAATTTTTTCCGGTAAGCATATTCAATTTGGTTAAAAAAATTTGAACCTCATTCCAACTTACACGTTCAACAGGACATTTATCGCAATCCTTATAATGACTTGGGTTATCACCCATTATCAGTTTCCATTGAGACTGAGTAACCTCATATTTCCCAATGTAAAAATTGCCTAAAGTTACCTGATGTACTGGCCTTTCCTCTCTGTTACCAATTCCAAATGTGTCTCCCATTTTAAATGTTCCACCTTTTACAAATACCATTTGCCCATAAAAGGGATCGTTTGATTGCTTAAGAATATAATCGAATACTTTCTTTCCAGTGGGGGAAACGTGTATTGTTTCGACTAAAACCTCATCGTTTTTAACCAATTTTATTTCATGGTTCCCAAATTTAAGTATTAATGATAAAGGTGTAACGCCAATTGTATCTTCTTGCAGAATAAGATACGCACCACTTGGTTGACTCGAAACAGTTATCTCTTTTCCATAAATAAGTTTTATATCTACTGTTGTAGTTTTTGCATCTTCAATAACA
>Ga0334884_1001901_pt1 | contig 28686 bp, 22 predicted proteins | sample GraSluR1_MG_7_FD_207215 | JGI IMG/M metagenome (GOLD analysis project Ga0334884, IMG submission 207215) | Sludge microbial communities from methane-producing bioreactor in Wageningen University, Netherlands - Granular Sludge_12_05 R1 | ecosystem: Engineered > Bioreactor > Anaerobic >...
ACGTCCAGCTCGTCGGCCTGGGTGGCGCACTCCATGACGAACCGGTAGCGCGGGGCGGGGTCGCGCCCGAAGCACTCCGAGATGGCCCTGTCCGCCTCCTCTTCGTCGGGCACGCACACCCGGAACAGCGTCCGTGAGCGGGGGTCCAGGGTGGTCTCCTTCAACTGCGCCGGGCTCATCTCACCCAGACCCTTGAAGCGCGTGATCACCGGGTTGGCCTTGGAGCGGGTGCGCTTCATGATGCGATCGCGCTGCTCGTCATCCCAGGCCCAGTGGGTCTCCTTGCCGATCTGCACCCGGTACAGGGGAGGCCGGCCCAGGTAGATGTGGCCTTTCCGGATCAGCTCCGGCAGGAAGCGATAGAAGAAGGTGATCAGCAGTCCGGCGATGTGGTGACCATCCGAGTCGGCATCCGTCAGGATCACCACCCGGCCGTAGCGGAGGCGATCCCCGTCGAACTTGGGCCCGATGCCGCAGCCCAAGGCGCTGAGCAGGTCGGCGATCTCCTTGTTCTGGCCCATCTTGCCCATGCCGGCCTGCTCGGTGTTGAGGATCTTGCCGCGCAACGGCAGGATCGCCTGATGGCGACGGTCGCGGGCCTGCTTGGCCGAGCCGCCGGCCGAGTCGCCCTCGACGATGAAGAGCTCCGAGTCGCTGGGTCGGGTGCTGGAACAATCGGCCAGCTTGCCGGGCAGGTTCAGGCGATGGGAGACGGACTTGCGCACCACCATCTCGGTGGCGGCCTGGATCTCGGCTCGGCTGCGGGCGCCCGAGACGATCCGGTCCACCAGGGACTGGGACACCGAACGGTTCTCGTTGAGGAAGCTCTCCAGGGCGGGCGCCAGGGCATTGGCCACCTGGGCATTCACCTCGGGGTTGTTCAGGCGCTCCTTGGTCTGCCCTTTGAACTGGGGCTCGCGGACATAGACCGACAGGACGCCCCGCAGCCCGTCGCGGATGTCCTCCGCCGAGAGCTTCAGCCCCCGGGGCTGCAGGCCGTGGGTGTCCATGTAGTTGCGGACGGCCCGGACCACGCCCGCCTTCAGGCCCAGGTCGTGGGTTCCGCCCTGGGGCGTGCGAACGCCGTTGACGAAGCTGCGCACCTGTTCGCCCCCCGAGGCGCTCCACAGAAGGGCCAGCTCCAGCTTGGGGTCGTCGTCCCGCCCATAGGTGAAGACCGTCTCCCAGCCTTCGGCCCGGGGCTCTCCCTCGGTCAACTGCACCAGGTAGCCGTCCAGGCCCTCGCTGGTGTGGTCCAGCCGATGCGTCTCGCCGCTGGTGCGGTCCTTGAAGACGACCTTCATGCGGTGCAGCCAGGCCCGGGCCTCCAGGGTCTCCAGGATGACCCGTCCGTCGAAGACCGTCGTCTGGAAGATCTCGGGGTCCGGACGGAACCAGATGGAAGTGCCCGTGCCTCGCGCCGTCCCCATGTCCTGCATGGGGCCGGCGGGCTTGCCCCGCTGGAAGGCCTGGAACCACTCCCGGCCATCCCGGCGGACGGTCGCCTCCAGGTCCTGGGAGAGGGCGTTGACCACCGAGGCGCCCACGCCATGCAGACCTCCCGAATACTGGTAGTTGGAGCTGGCGAACTTGCCGCCCGCGTGCAGGGTGGTCAGGATCAGCTCCAGGGCGGGCTTGTTGTACTTCTCGTGCAGGTCGACCGGAATGCCCCGGCCGTTGTCGGTGACCCGGATTCCCTGCCCGTCGGCGTCCAACTCCAACTCGACGAAGGTCGCGTAGCCGTTCATCACCTCGTCGATCGAGTTGTCCACGATCTCCCACACCAGGTGGTGCAGACCCGCCTCGTCCACGCTCCCGATGTACAGCCCGGGGCGCTTGCGGACGGGCTCCAGTCCGGTCAGGACCTGGATGTCCCGGGCCCGGTATTCCCCCGTCGAGGCGTCGTCCGCCTTCTTGCGTCGGGAGTGGGGACGGCCGTTCTCGGGAGCCTCCGTGGCGGCCGGAGAGGCCGGAAGCGGCAGGGGAACCGGGGGAGCGGGAGCCTCCACGGCGGACTCCAGGTCGAACTCCAACTGAAACTGCTCGATACGCTGGCTCATCCGGCCGCTTCCTCCTCACCCGACGATCCGGCCTGCCCCTCCTCCGCGAAGAGGGATGCCTGCAGGCGCTCCGGCCCGACATCGACGATCTGCGGGGCCTCCGAGCCCGATTCGGCCTCGCTGGAGGTGCCCCGACAGACCACGCGCAGACGGCCCCTCTTGATCAAGGGGGTTCCCTTGCCTCCCCGGGAAGTGACCCGATAGCGGCGCGGCGTCACCTCGATGGGCCGCCCCCCCTCCTCGCGCACGACGGTCAGCCCGTCGCGCCCGTCGCGAACCGCGGCCACGCCGACCACCCGATCACCCGACTCCAACTTCAAGACGGTGACGCCCTTGCCTGGCCCGGACAAGAAGTTGATCTCCGAGACGGGACACAACAAGGCGCGGCCCTCGCGCGAGATGGCCACCACGGTCTCGTTGCCCCGCACCGCCTCGACCCAGGCCATGGCGACTCCGCTGCCGGCTCGGGCGTAGCGACGACCCGAGCGGGTCGAGGGCTCGGCGTAGGATTCCAACGAGAAGCGCAGGCCCTTCCCGTCCTCGGCCACGGCCAGGGCGTGAACCGGCGGAAGCGCGCCCTCCTCGTCGGGAGTGCGGATGGCCAGGGTGTCCCGGGGATCCAGCATCATGGCGGCCACGACCCGATCCCCATCGCCGAAGCTGAAGAACTTCTGGACCGGATCCCCATAGCCGCGGGCTGAGACGGGGACGTCGTGAATCCGCATCGTGTAGGCCGTTCCCGAGCTGGTGAAGAAGACCACGCTGGCCAGGTTGGAGCCAGGCAGGATGGCCACGATCTCGTCGTCCTGGCGCATGCGCAGCTTGCCCAGGTCGGCCCCCGGGCTGGTGCGTCGGATCCATCCGTCTCGGGTCAGCAGGACCTGGGCCTGCTCTTCGAGGATGAAGTCCTCCACCTGATAGGACAGCTCCTCGACGCCCTGGGCCACGATCCGCGTGCGCCTGGCATCGGCGAACTTCTCGCGCACCTGACGCAGCTCGTCGCGGACCAGGTTCCACAACGCCCGCTCATCCCCCAGCAAGACCTGCAGTTCGCGAAGCCGGGCCCGCTTCTCGTCCAGCTCGCGGCGCACGGCCAGCACGTCCGGCCGCCCCAGCCGATACAACCGCAGGTCCAGGACTGCGTCGGCCTGGGTCTGGTCCAGGTCGAAGCGCTCCATGAGGCGCTCGCCGGCCGGCTTGCGACCATCCGATTCGCGGATGATCTGCAGGGCCTCGTCCAGCCCGTCAAAGACCCGGACGAACCCCTCCAGGATGTGGATGCGCTCGTTCAGCAGGCGCACCTCGTGGCGAAGACGCCGCACCGTGACCTGGAAGCGGAAATCCAGGAAGTCCAACAGGGCGGTGCGCAGGCCCACCCGCTCGGGCCCCCTCGGAGTCAGGCAGGTCATGTTGACGTGGAAGATCGATTGCAGCGCGGTGTGCTTGTACAGGTAGGCCATCACGACCTCGGGGTCGGTGCCCTTCTGGCATTCCAGGACCACCCGCACCTCGTCGGTCGACTCGTCGCGGACGTCCTGGAGCTGGGGAACCTTCCCCTCCATGACCACCTGCCCGATCTCCTCCACCAGGCGGGACTTGTTGACCTGGTAGGGGATCGAGGTGATCACCAGTCGGGGGCCCTTGCGGGGCTCCTCCTCGACTAGGTACTGTCCCCGGACCCGCACCGGCCCCTGGCCTTCCTCGTAGACTCGGACCAGGTCCTGGCGGGACTCGAGGATCTCGCCTCCCGTCGGGAAGTCCGGGCCTTTCACCCATTCCATGAGACCTTCGGTGGACAGATCCCGACGATCCACCAGGGCCTCGCAGGCCTTCAGCACCTCGCCGACGTTGTGCGGCGGGATGTTGGTGGCCACGCCCACCGCAATTCCCGTGCTGCCGTTGATCAGCAGTTGGGGCAGGCGGGCCGGAAGGACCACGGGCTCCTGCTGGCTCTCGTCGAAGTTCGGACGGAAGTCAACCGTATCCTGGCCCAGCTCGGCCACGAACTCCATGGCCGCGGGCTGCAGCTTCGCCTCGGTGTAGCGGTAGGCGGCCGCGCTGTCGCCGTCGATCGAGCCGAAGTTCCCCTGGCCGAAGACCAGGGGATAGCGCAGGGCCCAAGGCTGGGCCATCCGGACCATGGCCTCGTAGACCGCCGAGTCGCCGTGCGGATGGTAGTTGCCCAGAACCTGGCCGACCACCTTGGCGCACTTCAGCGTCGGCTTCTCGGGCGCCAGGTGCAGGTCGTGGTGCATCGTGTAGAGGATGCGCCGCTGCACCGGCTTGAGGCCATCGCGGACATCGGGAAGGGCCCGCGCGGTGATCACCGAGACGGCATAGTTCAAGAACCGGCTTCGGGTCGCGTCGTGCAGGGGCACGTCGACAACCTGTCCGGCATCGAAGGCGGGATGGGATCGAGCGCTCATGAGAGCTCCAGGGTCGGAGAGTCTGGGGTGGCCACCTGCCCGGCACGGACCGGCGGGCCGCTGCCGCCGAAGGTCCTCCCCTCGAAGGCCAGAGGCCCTGGGCGGACCTCTCCGCAACATACCATCCCCGGCCGCCGAGCGCCAGGATCCCGCAGGATCGAAGTTGGACGAGGCGAAGCGCCTGGGACCGCGCATGAACTGGGGGCGGAGGAACGAGTTGAACCAGACCAGTGCCGGCCCGACGCCGAGCGACCCCCCCGAAGGGCAGACACCTTCCGAGAGAGCGCTCTTCCTGGCCCTGCAGGAGGCGGATCGCCGCAAGGACGAACTGCTGGCCGCCTTGGGGCACGAACTGCGCAACCCCATGTCGGCGCTGGCCGCCAGCGTCGGGCTGTTGCGCCAGGAGAACCTGCCACCCGAGAAGCGCCAGCGCGCCTTGGATCTGATGGAACGCCAGATCTACGCGATGTCCTCGACGGTGGACGATCTTCTGGAGCTCTCCCGCCTGAACCGGGGCCGGATCACCCTGGAACGGCAGATCCTGGATCTGGGCTGCCTGGTTTCCTGCACCCTGGAAGACCGCCGCGCCGAATTCGAGTCCCAGGGCCTGGAATTATCAGTCCAACTGCCGGACGGACCGGTCCGGGTGAACGGGGACCCGGCGCGGCTCGGCGAGCTCCTGATGCATCTGGTGACCCACGCGGCCCGCTCCGCCCCCGGCGCCGACGGGATCCAGGTGCACCTGGCCCGCGAGGGGCTGGAGGCGCGGCTGTCGGTCTGTCGGGGAGGATCCTGCCTGGCTCCCGAGAGCCCGGATCCCTTCGAACCCTTCGGCCGGCTGGTGGCGGGGACTTCCGGCCTGGGACTCTCGCTGGCGCGAGGGATCGCCGAGCTCCACGGAGGAAGTGCGCGGGCCCTGAGCCCCGGGACCCGGACGGGTCTTTGCCTGGAAATCCGCCTTCCCCTGGCCCCCGAGCTGGAGAAGGGCCTCGATGTCCTGATCGTCGAGGACGACCCCGACTCGGCCGAGCTGATGGCCCTGCTGCTGGAGTCCCTGGGACACCGCCCCCGCACGGCGCACGACGGACCGCACGCCCTCCAGGCCGTACAGGACGCGCTCCCCGACGTCGTGTTCTGCGATCTGGGCCTGCCAGCTCCCCTGGACGGCTGCACGGTGGCCCGGATGCTGCGTCAGGAGCCCGGGGGCGAAGACCTGCTGCTGGTGGCCTTGACCGGTTCGGGAAGCGAACGGGACCGGGTCCGCTCGAGGCAGGCCGGCTTCGACCTGCACCTGGTCAAGCCCGCCTCCCCCGAGCAGTTGCACTCGCTTCTGGCGACACGCCCCCCTCGCGCTCCTCGATGAGGGCTCCGTCCTGTGCCGCCATCCTCAGGCTGGATGCCCTGGGCGACAGCCTGCTGGCCTTGCCGGCGGTCGAGGCGCTGGGCCGCGCCTGGCCCCAGACCCGCCTGGTGGTGGTGGCTTCCACCGTCGGATATCCGGTCTTCGCGGGATGCGCCGAGGTGTGGGTGGGGACCGAGGACCTGGCGCGACGCCTCCAAGAGATCGGCTGTGAGGTGGTCCTGAGCTTCACCGAGAAGCGCCCGGCCCTCCAGGCCGCCGCCCGCTCGGGAGCCTCGGTGCGGGTGGGCTTCGACCCGGGGCGAACCCAGCCGTTGAAGTCGCTCTGGCTGCGGACGGCCCTGACCCACCGGGTCCCCTGGCCCAATTGCCCGGACCGGGACCCGGGCATGCACGAGGTCGAGCGCTTCTTCCTGCTGCTGGGGGCCCTGGGATTGGACCTGCCGCACCCGCCTCCGCCCCTCCGCTTCACTCCAGGCGAAGAGGACCGGGCCTGGGCTCGGGACTTCCTGGCCTCCTTCGACTCCCCTCCGGTGGCCGTGCAGTGGATGCCCCGCTGGACGGCGGGCGGTTGGCCAGAGACCCTGGTCGGGGAGGTCGTGGACCGCCTGGGCGGCCCCAAAGCCGTACTCTTCGCGCCCCCGGACCAGCCCCGAGCCGAGCCCTGGGCCCGTCAACGCGGCCTGGAGTGGTCCTGCACGCCCGAGCTGGGACGATATGCGGCGGTCTTGTCGGGATGCCGGGCGCTGATCACCCCGGATGGAGGGGCCGCCCACGTGGCCGCCGCCGTGGGGACCCCGGTGGTGGACCTCTTCTTCCAGCGTCACAGCGCCCATACCGTGCGTCGCTGGCACCCCTGGAGGGTGGAGCACCGCATCGTTCTCAGGGGGGATTACGTCGCCGGAGCCGAGAAGGATCTGGCCGAGAGGCTCGTGGCCTCTGTCGAGGAGCTGTGTCGATCCAATTCAGCATCGTAGTCGCCACCTTCAACCGCCGGGACACCCTGGAAGAGGTCCTGCCCACCCTCCTGGAGCAGACCTTCCCTGCCGAGTCCTACGAGATCCTCCTGTGTGACGCCGGTTCCACCGACGGCACCCGGGAGATGGTCGAAAGCCTGGCGCGTCCCAACCTGCGTTTCCTGCCGGGTGCTGACTCGGGTCGGGGCGGCGCCCGCAACCGCGGGATCCGCGAAGCCCGCGGCGAGATCGTCCTTTTCACCGACGCCGACATCCTGGCCGACCCGGACCTGGTGGCCTGCCACGCCCAGGCCCACGCCCGGCATCCCGGCGACGCGGTGGTTGGCTGCGAGGTCCAGGTCTCGAGCTTCGCGCAGTACCTCGAGTTCCGCCAGAACCCCCAGTCCCATGCCCGCCACAAGCCGACCCGGCGGTTTCTTCCCTGGCACTATTTCTTGACCGGCAACGCCTCGGTCCGCCGCCAGACCCTTCTGGACGTGGGGATGTTCGACGAATCCTTCACCGGCTACGGGCATGAGGATCTCGAGCTGGGCTATCGCCTGCTCCAGCAGGGACTCCGGATCCACTACTGTCCCCAGGCCGTCAACTACCACTGGCACCCGGTCCCCTTCGACGAGCAGTGCCGCAAGATGCTCCTGGCGGGTCGCTCGACGGTGCGCTTCTACCGCAAGCACAAGGACCTGACCATCCCCCTGCGGATGGGCATGAACCCCTTCTCGCTGGGTCTGCACGCCCTCCTCCCCCGGGACGGGGCGGTCATGGCCTGGCTGGCGAGCCTGGCTCCCCGATGCCGACTGGCCCGGGCGATCGTCCTGCAACACCACTACGTCACGGGGATCAAGGAGGCCTGGCGGGAATGAAGAGCCTGCCGCTGGCGGAGATCCGCTCGGTGGTGGTCATCCGGACCGACCACGTCGGCGACCTGGTCCTGTCCACCCCCTTCCTGCGGGCCTTGCGGCAGGGGCTGCCCCAGGCGCGGATCACCGCGCTGCTGCCTCCCTACACCTGCCAGGTGCTGCAGGGCAGCCCCCTGGTGGACGAAGTGCTGGTTCACGACCGGCTGGCCCGTCCCGTGGCCCTCGAGCAGGTGCGCGCCAGCCGTCCCGACCTGGCCATCAGCCTGGCTCCGCGCAGCCGCTCCTATCGCCTGGCCTGGCGGACCGGAGCGCGCTATCGGGTGGGTTACGTGTATGCCAGCCGCCCCCTGGCCAACCTGGCCTGCCAGGCCTGGCTGACCCACCGGATGACCGTGGATCTGGACCGCGATCTGGCAGTCGGGCGCCCGATTCCGCACGAGATCGAGCAGTTGCAGAGGCTGGCCGGCGAGATGGGCCTGCCCTGCCAGGAGGACCGCCTGGAGCTGACGGTTCCCCAGGAGGACCTGGATTTCGGCCGCCATCTGGTGGAGGGCTGGGGGCGCCAGAAGGCCGCCCTGCACCTGGGTGGGGGCTGGGTCACCGAGGGTTGGCGGATCCGCAACCTGGTCCGCCTGGTCGAGGGCCTGCTGTGGTCCACCAACGGCGGGGGAGTCCTGATCACCTATGGTCCGGCCGAGGAGGCCATGGCCACCCGCCTGGCCGAGGGGCTGGCCACGGCCGGACTTTTGGGGCCGGGATTCCGGATCCCGGGACCCGACTCGGATCCGACGCCGTGCGAGCCCCTGCCCATCCGCCTGGCCGGCGGCCTGACCTTCAAGCAGTGGGCAGCCGCCCTGGCAGCGTGCAGTTGCGTGGTCTCGCCAGACACCGGAGCCGTCCACGTGGCAGCGGCCATGGGCCGCCCGGTCGTGGCCGTCTACCAGGCCTGCTCCCGGCGGCTGTGCACCCAGCAGTGGGCTCCCTGGCAGGTCCCCCACCGCATGGTCACCAAGGGGCATCCGGTTCCGACCATGTCCGCCATCCTGCAGGGGGTGGAGGAACTGCTGCTCGGCAGTTGAACCCCCGCACCTCCCCTCGACCTGGAGGGGGCAGTCCGGCCGCCACCAGGCGCCCTTCCATTCCTGGAGGTCCCATGAACCCCGAGTTCCACCCCGAGCCCCTTGGCGAACTGCGCCGCACCCACCGATGCGGGGATCTGCGCCGCGAGAATGCGGGCGACGAGGTGGTGCTGATGGGCTGGGTCCATCGGCGCCGCGACCTGGGAGGCCTGCTCTTCCTGGATCTGCGGGACCGTCAGGGCCTGACCCAGTGCGTCCTGAACCAGGCCACCGTCCCCCAGGCCTTCGCCAAGGCCCAGGTCCTGCGCAACGAGTTCGTGGTGGCCCTGCGCGGCCGGGTGGCCGAGCGTTCGGCCGAGACCCGCAACCCGAACCTGCCCACCGGCGACATCGAGGTCCACGTGGAGGAGCTGCGGATCCTCAACACGGCGCGTCCCCTTCCGCTGCAGGTGGCTGAAGAGCAGAACGTCGAGGAAGGGCTGCGGATGCAGTACCGCTACCTGGACCTGCGCCGTCCGGTCATGGCCCACAACCTGGCCCTGCGCCACCGCCTGGCCAAGGCCACCCGGGACTATCTGGACAGCCAGGGTTTCTACGAGGTGGAGACGCCGATCCTGGTGGCCTCCACCCCTGAAGGCGCCCGGGACTACCTGGTTCCCAGCCGCACCCGACCCGGGCACTTCTACGCCCTGCCCCAGTCTCCCCAGCTCTACAAGCAGATCCTGATGGTCTCCGGCATCGACCGCTATTTCCAACTGGCCCGCTGCTTCCGCGACGAGGACCTGCGCGCCGACCGGCAGCCCGAGTTCACCCAGATCGACCTGGAGATGTCCTTCGTCGGCATGGAGGACGTCCTGGCCCTGGTCGAAGGCCTGATGGGGCACGTCTTCCGCGAAGGCCTGGGACTGGAGCTGCCCGCGCGCTTCCGGCGGATGTCCCATGCCGAAGCCATGGACTGCTACGGCAGCGACAAGCCCGACCTGCGGATCGACATGCGGCTGCACGACGTCAGCGAGCTGGTGGACGGCTGCGGCTTCGGCGTGTTCCAGGCCGCCCTGGAGCAGGGCGCCCGCGTCAAGGCCCTGGTCGTGCCGGGCCAGGCCGGAGCCTCGCGCAAGGAGCAGGATGCCCTCAAGGAGCTGGCCGTGGCCGCCGGCCTGCCGGGCCTCTTCTTCCTGGCCCGGGCCGCCGACGGGGTGAAGTCCAGCCTGATGAAGTTCCTGGGTGAGGAGAAGGCCCTGGAGCTGTGCCGGGTCCTGGGGGCCGAAGTCGGCGACCTGGTGGTGCTGGCCGCCGGCCCCCGGGCGACGCTCAACACCGCCCTGGGCCGGCTTCGCCTGGAGTTCGCCCGACGCTACGACCTCTTCCCCCAGGACCGCTTCGAGTTCCTGTGGGTCCTGGACTTCCCCCTCTACTCCTGGAACGCCGAGGAGAACCGCCTGGAGGCCGAGCACCATCCCTTCACCTCGCCCCTTCCCGAGGACGCGGGGATGCTGGAGAGCGAACCTTTGAAGGTTCGGGCGGCGGCCTACGACCTGGTCCTGAACGGCAACGAGCTGGCCTCGGGCAGCATCCGCATCCACCAGCGCGAGATGCAGGAGAAGGTCCTGGCCAACATCGGACTGTCGGTCGAGCAGGCCCGCGAGAAGTTCGGCTTCCTGCTGGACGCCTTCGAGTTCGGCGCGCCCCCCCACGGCGGCCTGGCCGTGGGCTTCGACCGGATGGTGGCCCTGTGCGCCGGGGAGACCTCGATCCGCGAGGTGATCGCCTTCCCCAAGAACGCCAACGCCGTCGACATGATGTCCGGCGCCCCGGTGGTGGTGGATCCCGAGCAGCTCGACGTCCTGAGGCTGAAGATCCAGCCCCGCGACTGAGGCCCGGCCGTCCCCGGGAGCCCCGCCTGGACGGGGGGCTCCCGAGGGGGAGGCCGGATCGAAGGTCGTCTCCCTGCGACTAGAAGTCCACCACCCGCTGGAAGCCGCCCGCATCCGTATACTGCAGCGTCCGGCCGTAGATGCGGTAGTTGCTGGGGGGCCAGGACTCCAACTGGCGCACGCCGCTTCCCGGTCGCCACAGGAAGAACCCCCGATTGGCGCCGACGAAGGCCAGGGCGCCCGGTCCGACCTCGTAGCTCTGGGGAGCCAGGCCGCCCAGGTTGGTGGTCTGGCCCTTGTGCCACACCAGGAAGTTCCCCATGAAGTTGACGTAGGCCACGGTCGCAGAGTCGGCCTTCCAGCTCTTGGGGGACATGCTCTCCAGCCGCCAGGTCTGGCCCTGCCACCAGACCTTCAGGTCGTTCATGAAAGAGCTGTACACCACCACGTCGGCCACCGCCTGATACCAGCGGGGCGACATGGTCTCGATCTGGCTGCGCCGGCCCCTGGAGACGACGTAGAGCCCGGACGAGTCGCTGAAGGCCTGCACGCCCCAGGAAGGCGAAGGAGCAGGCGGCCAGGGCCCGGGCATGGGAGAAGGTTGAGGCTGGAAGCGACGGTCCGCCACCAGGCGCAGCGGGCGCGGTTCGGAGCGGACCATCGAGCCGGAGGGGTCGGTGGCCTCCACCTGGAAGCTCCCGGTCACCCCGTCGAGGTCCCCCTGCAGGGTGCCCAGGGCCTGGAAGCGACCCGACGAGTCCGCCACTCCCTGGAACTGCTGCTTCTGCACGTCGCGGAAGACCAGCGCCGTCTGGACCACCTCGACGCGGACCAGGACGCTGGAGCCCGGGGCGGCCATGCCCTGGGCCATCCACTGGTTCGGGCCGACCTGCTGGACGAGCTGGATCTCGGGGGTCATCACCCCCTGCAGGGCCACCGCCCCCAGGTCGCGACGCTCCTCCTGGCCGTCCGAGGTGCGCATCTCGACCGAAACCTGGGCGTCGGTGCGATCCTCGACCGAGACCGTGTAGGTGGCCCGATACAGGCCGGAAGGGTCCTCAAAGCAGGGAATTCCCGTCCGACCTCCGATGGTGGCGGTGACCGTGGCCCCCGGAACCCCCTGGACGGTGACCGTCACCACCTCGTTGGCCCGCAGCGGTCGCCCCAGACCTCGCGGCTCGAAACCCGCGGCCCGGATCAGGGGCTGACCGGCCTCGGGATCCACCCCGAAGTAGGCCAGCATGGCCCGCACGTCCACGGCGGGCTGGAAGATGCGGCGCTGCCAGAGGGTGTGACGGGGATGCCCCTGGGCATCCAGGTCGGCCACCACCAGGAGCGGAGGAGGCGTGGCCGCCAGGCCCAGCCGTTCCATGGTCTTGGCGCCATCGGCCTGAGCCGTGTTGACCAGCATGGGCCGGGGCGCCAGACCCGAAACATGGCCCAGGATGCCCTGCCCCAGGCGATCCCAAAGCAGGCTGACGACCTGGTTCTCCAGTTCGAACTGCGCCTGGTCGGAGAAGTCGGCCAGGACCACGATGGCCCGACTGGCCGGATCCGGCAGGGTGGTGATCTCCGAGGTCTCGGAGGGTGCGGCCAGGGCCGGAAGGGCCAGCAGGGCCAGCAGGAAGACACAAGACAGGGTTCGCAGGATCATCGGACCTCCACAGGAGCGGTGCCGGCCTCGTGGAAGGCGGCCGGGATGGAGTTGTGATTCCCAAAGGGCCTCGAGGCTCCTGCCCGAGGCGGAAGGAGGCGGCGATGGACCTGGTGATCGCGGGAGGCACGGTGGTCACCTCCGAGGGGGTCTTCGAGGCCGACATCGGCCTGCGCGAGGGGCGGATCGCGGCCGTGGGCCAGGGGCTCTCCGGCCGCCGGCGGATGGAGGCCCGGGGACGGCTCATCACCCCGGGAGGCGTCGACGTCCACGTCCATCTTCAGTATCACGTGGGCGGTCTGGACACGGCGGATGACTTCGCCAGCGGGTCCCGGGCGGCCGTGCTGGGCGGGACCACCACCTTCCTGGACTTCGTCGAGACCCGGCCGGGCCAGACCATGCTCGAGGCCCTGCAGGAGCGCCGCCAGCAGGCGGAGGGCCGCTCGGTGGCCGACTTCGGCTTCCACATGACCATCCAGCCCGCGGATCTTGCGAACCTCGACCAGGTGGCCGGGGTGGTCGAGGCGGGCTGTCCCACCTTCAAGCACTACATGGCCTACGGGTTCTGCCTGGACGACGGGCAACTGCTGACCTCCTTCCGGGCCCTGGCCGCCGCCGGGGGGATGGCCCTGGTGCACGCCGAGAACTGGGACGTGATCCGCCGACTGGTCGCCGAGAGCCTGGAGGCGGGCCTGGTGCATCCGCGCATGCATCCCCGGTGCCGCCCGGCGGCCTTCGAGGGGCAGGCGGCCGGGCGGGTCCTGGACCTGGCCGGACTGACCGGGACGCCGGTCTACCTCTTCCACGTCACCTGTGGAGAGGTGGTCGAGCGGCTGGCCGCCGCCCGGTCAGGAGGCCTGGCCGCCTGGGGCGAGACCTGCCCGCAGTATCTGTGCCTGGACGACGAGGTCTTCGAGCGCCTGGGGCCCCTCCCGATCTGCTCGCCCCCCATCCGCGAGAAGGCCCAGCAGCAGCGCCTGCGGAGCGCGCTGGTTCGGGGCGACCTGCAGGTGGTCTCGACCGACCACTGCCCCTTCAGCGCGGCGGAAAAGAGCCAGGCTCCCGACTTCACCCGGGTTCCCGGGGGCGTCCCGGCCCTGGAGTCCCGGATGATGCTGGTCCGGAACCTCCCGGGGATGACCCTCCCGCGGTGGGTGGACGTCTGCTGCACGACCCCCGCCCGGGTGATGGGGTTGACGCGCAAGGGCCGGATCCAGCCCGGATGCGACGCCGACCTGGTCCTCTGGGATCCCCAGACCCGACGCACCCTGGGCCCGGAGACGCTGCATGAGAACGTCGACTGGAGCCCCTTCGATGGGATCCCGGTCTGCGGGGTTCCCGAGACCGTGCTGCGCCGCGGCGAGGTGGTGGTGTCCGAAGGGCGCCTGGTGGCCGGAGAGGGAGGAGGCCTCTTCCAGGAGCGCCGGATCGGGGGGAGCGAGGGCCAGGAATCCTGATTCAATCCCGATCCAGGCCGAGACCCCGGATCCCTGGCTGCCTCGGAGTGCGCGGGCGAAGAGAGGGTCGAGCCGGCGCCCAGAGAATTGAGCATTGAAGTCTGGGAGGAAAGATGCGCACCTTCACCATGATCGTCGAGCGCGACCCGGACACGGGGCTTCTGGTCGGCTCGGTTCCGGGCTGGCCTGGGGCCCACAGCCAGGCCGCCACCCTGGACGAGCTGCAGGACAACCTGCGCGAGGTCATCGAGATGCTCCTGGAGGACGGCGACCCTCGCCTCGAATCCGAGTTCGTGGGCCTGCAGACCATCCGGGTGGCCTGACCGATGGGCCTGATACCGGTGCTGAAGCCTCGAGAGGTGGCCAGCCTCCTGGAACGGCTGGGCTTCGTGGAGGTCCGGCAGCGCGGGTCGCACCGCCAGTACCGGCATCCGGACGGACGGGGAACGACGGTCCCTTTCCACCAGGGCCGCGACATCTCGCCGACCCTGCTCCGCAAGATTGCCCGGGACCTGGAGATCACCGTCGAGGAGTTGCTGCAGCGCCCGTGACGGGAGGCCTGCCGGCTGGCCGAGGCCTGACCGGTCACCAAATCCGGCGCCATCGACTATTATATGAATAGCCGCCGAAGGCGCGGCCCAGGTGGCGAACAGGTCGCCATATGGGGAGGGAAGTCCCGTGAGTTCTCCCGCCGTCCCCCCGTCTCGTGAAGCCGATTTTCCGGACCTCTCCTATTGCTCGATCCCGAGCCCCAGGCAATTCATGGAATCCAGGGCTCTGCCTGCAGGAGACGCGAATCTTCGCTCCTGGTGACAACTCCTGGCACCCCTGGCGATGGATACTGGTCTGGACATCTCTCCTCTGGAGGACGACTCGATGCAGATGGTCACCCTGGACGTCAGCAACGTCGAAAAGCCGCTTGTCCACTGCCCGGCCTGCGGCCAGGCGATCCTGGACATGGAGGGCGGCGACTACTCCGAGGTCGTGGGGTCCTGCCCGCACCTCTTGTGCTGTTGGGTCGACGAACCCGACGACTTCGACTACATGGCCCCGGACCTGAAGCCCGCCTACGAAGCGGCCCTGGAAAGCCGGCCGGACGACGTGGATGACGAGCTCTCAGACGATGTTGAGATCGACTTCACACCCCAGAACTGGGCCACCTTCCTGAGCCTGGTGCCCGAGTCTTCCTCCACCTTCGTCCTGCAGATGGGTACCTGGTGTTCGGGGTGCGGCGGGGACGGCGTGACCTTCCGCCTGGCCTTCGACTTCGCCAGGACCGCACCGCAAGCCGAAGCCGCGCCGGACGCCTGACGGGCCGACATGAAGCAGCGCGGGGAGGGCCTCCTGCCCCTCGACGTCGGGCCTCCAGAAGGACGAATCGGTCCTGGAAACCCGACTCAGCCCGCCGGCATCTCGCGCGTCCGGTTCCGACGCTGGCGGCGGCGCACGGTCTTGGCGGCGGACTGCACCTCGCGCCGGAGGCGGGACAGCGAGCGCGAGACCGGCAGCTCGCCGGTCTCGACGAAGGTCTCGTGGTTCTGCTCGAGCTGCTCGGGCACGTACAGGTAGCTGGCCATCAAGCCCAGACTTCCCGCCAGCCCGCGTCCGGAGAGGTCGGCGAAGGCGTGGAGTCCCTCCAGGCAGGCCCCGTTGGAGGCGTGGAAGGCCGCCTCGGGGTCCAGCAGGCCGCGCGGCCCTCGGCCCAGGAGATACGCCATCCCCAAGGCCAGCAGGGGGCGGGTCAGGGCTTCGCAGTTCTGGACGGGATCGCGCTCCAGCAGATCCAACAAGGCCTGCCCGGGAGCCGGACCCAACGGGTCGGAGTACTCGGCCAGCAGGGCCTCGAGCAGATCGGGCTCCAACCCACCGGTTTCACCCCGCAGGGCTGAGCGCAGGAGCAGCGCCAGGCGCGGCAAGGGCGAGAGGGTGGTGAACCGGCCCAGCCCTGGGAACTCCATGCGGAGTTCCTCGATCACCTGCTTGACCAGGAAGCTGCCGAACGAGATCCCCGCCAGGCCCGGCTGAAGGCTGCAGTTGCTGAAGAAGACCGCCGTCTCGGCGGTTTCCGGATCCAGCAAGGGCGCGGCCGGGTCCAGGAGGCCGCCCACCGACCGGGGAGTCCCGCAGACCAGGGCCACCTCGACGAAGAAGAGGGGCTCGTCGGGCATCACCGGGTGGAAGAGGGCGAAGCAGCGCCGGTCCCGGGCCAGGCGCCGGCGCAGGTCCTGGAAGCCCCGGACCTCGTGCACCGAGTCGTTGACGATCAGCTTCTCGAGCAGGGCCACCGGCGAGTTCCAGTCGATCCGGCGCAACTGCAGGAAGCCCCGGTTGAACCAGGAGGCCAGCAGGTGATGCAGGTCGGCGTCCACCGTCCGCAGGTCGGGGTGGCTGCGCAGGAAGCCCAGCAGGTCGGCGCGCATGCCCACCAGGGCCCGCGTCCCCCGGGGCGCCATGTTCAGGCGGCGGAAGAGCTCCTGGCGCCGCGGCTCGATGGCCCGCGACAAGGCCAGGTAGTCCTCCACCGAGTGGGTCTCCAGGTAGCGGGCCGAGGCGGCCCGGATCACCCCGGGGTCGGGACCGAAGTCCCGCTCGATCATCTCGAAGAAGGCCAGGCGCTCGGGCGCGTCCATGCCGTGGTAGGCCCGCACGATCTCGCGGGCCAGGGCCACCCCCGAAGCCTCTCCGTGCCCCTCCCCCAGCAGCTCGGCGCACAGGTGCGCGGGGCTGCGCAGGTCCAGGGTCCGCCGACCCGCCAGAAGGTCGCGCCCGCGATCGGCGACGGCCTCCCGCAACCTCTCCAGGAATCCCTGCCTCATCGGTCCCTCCTGCCTGGGGCGAAACCGCCCCCCCCCCTCTCCCCCCCCGGTGGTCCCGTCCGCCTCCTAGCGGGCCGCCTCGCCCAGACTGGCGCCGCTGGGGATCAGCCGGGACTTCTTCTTGCCGCCCTCGCCGGTCACGACGCCGGGGTGGAGGATCACGTTCCGACCCACCACCCATTCCGGACCGATCCGGCAGCCTCGTCCCACCAGGGTCAAGCCGCTGCTGAGGACCTCCGGCGACTCGATGTTGGGCGTGCTGTCGTCCCCGCTTCCCACCTGGGCTCCGGCGCCGACCACGGCCCCGCGGTCGATGATGCAGCGGTCCACCACGGCCCCGGCCTCGATCACGACGTCGCGCAGGATCACGCTGTCCTGGACGATGGCGCCCTCGGCCACGCGCACGCCGGGCGAGAGCACGCTGCGGTGGACGGTCCCGTCCACGCAGCAGCCGTTGGAAAGCAGGTTGCCGTGAACCTGGGCGTTGGCCCCGATCTTGACGGGTCCGCGCTCCAGGGACCGGGTGTGCACCACCCAGCTCGGATCATACAGATCCAGGGCCGGGTTCTCGGAGAGCAGGGCCATGTTGGCTTCCCAATAGGACTGGACGGTCCCCACGTCGGCCCAGTATCCCGGGAAGACGTGGGCCTGCACCTTGAAGGCGCCGCCGATCATGGCGGGCAGCACATCCCGGCCGAAATCCACCGGCTCGGTGGCTGTCAGGAGGTCCACCAGGACCTTCTTGCGGAACACGTAGATCCCCATGCTGGCCAGGTTGCCCCGGGTCCGGCGGGGCTTCTCTTCGAAGCCCACGATCCGGTCGTCCGACCCCACGCTGACGATCCCGTAGCGGTGGGTCTCGTGGGGATTGACCCGGCGCACGGCCACGGTCAGGTCGGACCCGGAGGCCGCGTGCTGACGCAGCATCGGCCGATAGTCCATCAGGTAGATGTGGTCCCCCGCCAGGATCAGCACGTTCTCCTCGTTCTGGTCCATGACGAAGTCCAGGTTGCGGCGAACCGCATCGGCGGTGCCCCTCTGCCAGTCGCCGTAGGGGCCACCCTGGTAGGGCTGCAGCAGGTGCATGCCCCCGCTGGTCAGGTCCAGATCCCAGGGGGTGCCGGTCCCGATATGGGCGTTCAGGGTGTGGGGGCGATACTGGGTCAAGACCGCCACGTTGTAGATGTCGGAGTTGACGCAGTTGGACAGGGGGAAGTCGATCAGACGGAACTTCCCGGCGAACCCGACCGCCGACTCGGCGCGCACCTCGGTCAGGACGCTGAGGGCCGGGCCGCTTCCCCCCGCCATGATCATCGCAAATGCCTTGGGCATGAATCCTCCTCGCGAAACCAACGGGGTTCTAGATGGTCTGGCCGTCGCCAACCTGGCGGTCCGGCGGGAAGTGGCTCTCGTCCCGGTCCATCCCGATCAGGACGTTGCGTCCGATCACCGCGCCGTCGGGGAGGATGGCTCCCTTGCCGACCACGCTGATCCCGGCGTAGATCTTGTCGGGATGCAGGGCGTTGGGGACGCTCGGGTCGCCGGTTCCCAGCGCCACGCCACCTCCCACCACCACCTGCTTGTCCACCACGACCCGGTCCAGACGGGCACCCGGCCCGATCCAGGTGTCGTTCATCACGACGCTGTCCTGGACCACGGCGCCGGGGCTGACCTGGACTCCCGGACTCAGGACGCTGTTGATCACCGTGCCGCGGACGACGCACCCGTTGCTGACCAGGCTGTTGGAGATCCGGCCCTGAGGGCCGACCTTCACGGCGGGCCGCTCTTCCGAGCGGGTCAGGATCGGCAGGTCGTGGCTGTACAGGTCCAGACCCGGCTTCGAGCCCAGCAGCTCGAGGTTGGTGGCCCAGTAGGAGTCGATGGTGCCCACGTCCACCCAGTATCCCTCGAAGCGGTAGCTGATCACGCGATCCCCGCCGTTCACCATCGCGGGGATGATGTCGCGCCCGAAATCCACCCGGACCCCGGGCTCCTCGTTCAGGCGGCGCTCCAGGGCCGAGGCGCTGAAGACGTAGATGCCCATGGACGCCAGGTTGCCCTTGTCGCGCTCCTTGGGCTTCTCGTAGAACTCGGTGATGCGGCCTTCGCCGTCCACGACCATGATGCCGAAGCGATGGGTCTCCTCCAGGGGAACCGGCATCACGGCCACCGTCAGGTCGGCCCCTCGATCCAGGTGGGCCTGGATCATCGGGGCGTAGTCCATCTTGTAGATGTGGTCGCCCGACAGGATCACCACCAGGTCGGCCTGGTTGTCGCGCAGGAAGCCGAGGTTCTGGTAGATGGCATCGGCCGTGCCGGCGTACCAATGCTGGCCGCCTCGTTCCTGGTAGGGAGGCAGGATGCGAACCCCGCCTCGGGCGCGGTCCAGGTTCCAGGGCTTGCCGATCCCGATGTGGTCGGCCAGGCTGTGGGGACGGTACTGGGTCAACACCCCAACGGTGTAGATCCCGCTGTTGACGCAGTTGGAGAGGGTAAAGTCGATGATCCGGAACTTCCCGGCGAAGGGCACCGCGGGCTTGGCCCGCTTCTCGGAGAGGACCGTCAGGCGCGACCCCTCTCCGCCGGCGAGGAGCATGGCAACTGTTCTCATGGGTGTCTTCTTTGCGATGGGAGCCCTGAGCGCCTGCCGAGCCGCCCCAGGATCCCGAACAGATTCCCGCACCGCCCCAGGCAGGAGGAGGAGTCTGGAGCGGGAAGAGGGCGGGTCCGGGGATCGCCGCCGCCGCACATCGGGGGCGCGCCTCTCCGCCCACGCCGCGACGGGGGCACAGTGGCAGTCTTGGGAGTCGACCCTTGCGGAGGAGGAGCGCGGTGGAGATCGCCAACCAGCACCCGTCGCCTGCCGGGGCTCCGCTCAGGGTTTTTCCCCGATTCCTGGCCTCCTTTCTCCCCCCTCAGCCGGGCCACCCCTCGCCCCCGGGAGTCCGTGCGCTGCGCCCCAGCGCCCCGGACGTGGCCCGCTCCACCGCCGGGAAGACCGCTCTCTGGAGTGCGGCTCCGGCCCCAAGAGTGAGATGACTGAAAAACTGAAATCCCTGCTTCCCCCTCATCCCTTCCACCTCCCCGCCGATCTGGCGACCCGCCTGGCCGAGACCCTGGGGCTTTCCGCCGAGCAGTTGATGCTGGAACTGATCCCGGTGGCCCGCTCCTACGCCCGCCCCCCGGTCTCCCGCTTCCAGGTGGGCGCCGTGGCCCGAGGCCGGAGCGGGGATCTCTATCTGGGGGTGAACCTGGAGTTTCCAGGCCAATCCCTGATCCAGACCGTGCACGCCGAGCAGTGTGCCGTGACCAACGCCATGTCCCACGGCGAGACGGGCCTGGAAGCCCTGGCCGTCTCCTCCGAGCCGTGCGGTTTCTGCCGGCAACTGCTCAACGAGCTGGCGGACGGCGGCCGCCTGACGGTGCTGATCCCCTCCCAGGCGCCCATCCCGCTGGCCGAACTGCTGCCGCGCTCGTTTGGCCCGGGCGATCTGGGCATCGAGGACCGGCTTCTGGCCCAGACCGTCGAGCCGCTGGAGATTCCCCCGGAAGCCCCCGGCCTGATCCGCGAGGCCTTCCTGGCAGCCAACCGCTCGTATGCCCCCTACTCTCGGGACCCCGCGGGAATCGCGCTGCGCACCGCCGACGGGTCGGTCCTCACGGGTGCCTACGCCGAGAACGCCGCCTTCAACCCCAGCACCTCGCCCCTGCACGCGGCCCTGATCCAGATGGTCGGCCAGGGTCGGGACTTCGGCGAGATTGTGGAAGCCGTCCTGGTCGAGCCGGAATCGGCCCAGGTGAGCCAGATCGGCGTCACCCGCCTCCTGCTCGAGCAGGTGGCTCCCCAGGCCAGCCTCACCGTGCACCTGGCCCGGACCTGAGCCGGGCCCCCTTGCAGGCCGGCTTCCGCGGGTGCCGGCCTGCGAGGGCGTTCATCGTCTGTTCACGTCCCCGAAACCTCCTGTTCACGCGCCGGCAAGGAGACGTTCACCGCACCGCTCCAGACTGGAAGTCAGGAGGTGCGCGCGATGTCACAACTGCAGGAGATTCTGGAAGAGCGCTTTGGCCTGAGCGGATTCCGTCCCGGACAGAGGCCGGTGATCGAAGCCGTCCTGGAAGGCCGGGACGTCCTGGCGCAGTGGCCCACAGGGGCCGGGAAGTCCCTGGCCTTCCAGTTGCCGGCCATGCTGGCGCCCCATCCCACCCTGGTGGTCTCGCCCCTGGTCGCCCTGATGCACGACCAGGTCCAGCGGATGCGCCAGATGGGCCTGGAGGGGGCCGCCAGCATCTCGGCCCACAGTCCCCCGCAGCAGAACCTCCAGACCCTTCGTGATCTACAGCAGGGCCGGGCCCGACTGGTCTACGTGGCCCCCGAGCGCTTCTCGGCTCCCGGATTCCTGCAGGCCCTCCAGGGCCTCTCGTTCTCGCTTCTGGCGGTGGACGAGGCCCACTGCATCACCCAGTGGGGGCACGACTTCCGGCCGGACTACCTGCGCCTGGGCCAGGCCGTGACGGCCTTGCGTCCGCGCTCGGTCCTGGCCCTGACCGCCAGCGCCACCCCGGCCATCCGCCAGCAGATCGCCCGTCGGCTGGAGATGCGTCAGCCCCAGGTCTTCGTGCTGCCGCTGGACCGTCCCAACCTGCACCTGGAGGCTTTGGAGGTGCACCACCAGACCCGCCGGCAGGTCCTCCTCAGCCACCTGGGCCGCCGTGACGCCCTGCCGGCGATGGTCTATACAACCCGGCGGCAGGATGCCCAGGAGGTGGCGGCCTTCCTGCTGGCCAGCGGAATCCTGAGCGAGTGCTACCACGCCGGGCTCTCGCCGGAAAGGCGCCGCCTGGCCCAGGAACGCTTCCTGGCCGGAGAGGTGGCCGTGATGGTGGCCACGGTGGCCTTCGGCATGGGCATCGACAAGGCCGACGTTCGCTCGGTGGTCCACCTGGCTCCACCGCCTTCGCTGGAGGCCTACTACCAGGAGGCCGGGCGAGCCGGCAGGGACGGCGACCCGGCGCGCTGCCTGCTGCTCTACTCCAAGGCCGACTTTGCCCTGCGGCGAACCTTCGCCCGTCGGCGCTACCCCGATCGCGAGGTGCTGGACGCCATGTCCGCCGCCCTGCAGCAGACACCTCCCACGAAGCTGCGGCCTCGCTTCCGGCAGCTCAGCCCCGAGTGCTGGCGGATGAGCCTGACGGCCCTGCTGGGACACGACTGGGATCCTGGACGAGTCGCTGCGAAGCGGAACACGCCGAGATCCGCCTGGATGTACCTGGAGGGGCTGCGCCGGGCCGAGGTCGAGCGGCTGGACGAGATGGAACGCTACGCCCGGACCCCGGGCTGCCGACGGCGGGTGCTGCTGAGCTGGTTCGGCGAGAGCCCAGCCCCGGCGTGCAGCCACTGCGACCATTGCCGGCGGCCTGGCACGCGCGGAGAGACGGTGGCGTAGGGAACCCGGGCCCGGGTCCAGAAGATCCCCCACGATGAAGAGACTGCTGCTCCTGCTGCTGGCGCTGCTGTGCGCCGGATGCGCCTGCCAGACGAAGCCCGGCACCCCGGTCCGGGTGGGGTTCCTGCTGACCTCGCTGGAGAAGGAACGCTATCACAAGGACCGCACGTTCTTCACCCGGGAGGCCGAGAAGCTGGGGGCCGAGGTCCGCTTCGAGTCCTCCCGCGGCGACGCCTCGGTGCAGATCGAGCAGGCCCGGCAGGCCTTGTCGGAAGGCATCGGCTGCCTGGTCCTGCACGCCGTGGACCGTCAGGCCGCCCAGACGGTGGTTGAGATGGCTCACCAAGCCAAGATCCCGGTGGTGGGCTACGACCGATCGCTTCCAGGGATCCCCTTCGACTGGGCGGTGATCCACGACTCGCAGGCCGTGGGCCGGGCTCAGGCCGAGTTCGCGGTGCGGGCCCTGGGCCCGTCTGGCGGAGAGGTGGCCATCCTGAAGGGCACCGAGGGGAACCCCGTGGCCGAAGCCATCACCCGCGCCAACCTGGAGGTCCTGCAGGCGGCGCCCGGCGTCCGCGTGGTCGAGGTGGTGCCCCACGCGCACTGGGTGGCCGAGGAGGCCCACGCCAGCACGCGCGAACTCCTGAAGCGACACCCGGACCTGAAGGCCCTGCTGGCCAACAACTCCAGCCTGGCCCGGGGCGCGATCCAGGCCCTGCGCGAGAGCGACCGGGAAGGTCAGGTCTACGTGGCCGGTGCCGATGCGGACCTGGCCAACTGCCAATTCGTGGCCCGGGGCCTGCAGGGCATGGACGTCCTCAAGGAGATCGAGCCTCTGGCCCGAGGAGCCGCCCAGGTGGCCGTGGCCCTGGCCCGGGGGCAGGAACCCGTCCTGCAGGTTCCCCAGCACCGGGTCGACCGGGAAGGCCCGGTCCCGACCCTGGTGCTGCCCGTCCGCCCCTTCGACCGGCAGACCCTGGAAGAGGTCGTGGTGGGCTCGGGCTTCCACCCCCGCGTGGCGGTCTTTCCCACGGCCAGCCCGACCCGGGGAAGCTACCCCGAAGACTGATCCGCCCCAGCCTGGCGGAACTCGACGAAGCTGCGGACGTACAGCGAGTAGATGAACGAGAGAGCGGCCGGTCCGAAGCGGCGCTCGATCTCGCCCAGGTCGACCTTCCCGTCGAAGGTCTCCAGGATGGCCCCCGCCTTGTGGCTGACGGGAATCACCTGGTTGCCGCGCACCAGGGCCCAGCCGAAGTCCTCTTCGCGCACCGCGTAGCGCGGGATCGGACAGAGTTCCTCCTCCAGGGTGACCTCGTGCAGGGTCGGCTCTTCCGGGGGAACCGCGGCCCGAATCAAGGGATCCTGGGTGCCGCCCAGATGTTCCACGGCGGCCCGACAGCCTCCGGGACAGTAGCTCACCCGCGAGCAATCCTGGCACGAGGGGGGCATGATGGCCCGCCACCGGCGCATCTCTTCCGAGCGCCAGGCCTCGGTCACGCCGCAGTCCAGCAGGTTCGCGGCAGGGCGGGTCGAGCACGAGCAGGGCAGCAGGTTTCCCCGAGGGTCGACGGCCCCCGAGAGGATGCCTCCCATGCAGCCGTAGGAGTCCGACAGGTGGAAGCAGTTGGGAACGCAGTTGCCCAGCGCCACGTTGTAGCCGAACTGACGCATGTCGTGGATCTGCTCCAGGGCGCGCAGCAACTCGTGTTCGTCCGGCGCCAGCGGCGAATCGGCGGGCCCCACGTAGCGGTTGAAGACGGCATAGCGGGCCCCCAGGCGGAAGGCCTCCTCGGCGATCTCCATCACCTGCTCGCAGTTCTGGCGGGTGATCAGGGTGCGCGTGTTGACCTCGAAGGCCGAGGCCAGGGCCTTCTGCAGCGAGGAGACCTGGCGGGCGTATCCCTCAAACCCCTGCTCCTGGCAGAGTTCGGCGGTGTGGCCGGGGAACTCGAAGACGAAAGACCCGAAGTAGGACAAACGCCGCAGGTTCCCCAGGAAGCCCTCGGCATCGCTCCACTGCCCCGGGGTGACCAGATGGAAGAACTTGCGGGTCCGGTCCATCGCCGCCAGGATCTCGAAGAGCTCGGGGTGCTCGACCGGCTCCTCCCCTGCGATCCGGAACTCGTTGACGAACTCCCCCAGCTTCTGGACGATCCGGACCCAGTCGGCGGCCGGCAGCCCCCCCTGGGCATCCCGGAGGAGCAGTTCGACGCTGACGGGACCGCGAAGTTCGAGCATGTTGACCTTTCCTGGAAAACCCGCGACGCCCTGGCCTGGCCCGGGGTCCGGAAAACTGGTGCGGCAGGCGGGCGGGCCTGCCGCACGAGGAGGGGCGGGGCCTGGCGCCGCCTCAGAACACGTAGTCGCCTTGGACCATGTTGGTGTGGAATCCGCCAGTGGGTGCGTTGCCGTGGTTCTGCCAATGGCCGTTGGCGTGCCCTCCAGGCACGTTGCTGTGATTGGCCCAAGGAACATTCCCGTGCGGCACTCCATCCGTGTTGGCGTGGGGGACCGGATCGGTGTTGGCATGAGGCGTGCCGGGGAGGTTTACATGGGGCGTCGACGGGGTGTTGGCGTGGACCTTCCCGGGGAGGTTTCCATGGGGCGTCGACGGAGTGTTGGCGTGGGGCGTCGAAGGCGTGTTGGCGTGGACCTTCCCGGGGTTGTTGGAGTGGGGCGTCGACGGCATGTTGGCATGCACCTTGCCGGGCGTGTTGGAGTGGGGCGTCGACGGCGTGTTGGCGTGGGGCGTCGGTGGGGTATTCGCGTGGACCTTGCCGGGCGTGTTGGAATGCGGCGTCGACGGCGTGTTGGCATGCACCTTTCCCGGCGAGTTCGAGTGGGTGGTTCCAGGCAGGTTCGAGTGATAGGCGGCGATCAGGATCGGATGGCCGCTCTGGTCGGTCAGGGGTGCCCCGGGCGTGTAGCGCAGGGAATCCGCTCCTCGCACCTCGCGAGCCTCCAGCAGCACCACCTCCGGGGGCCGGTCTGTGGGCATGAAGGAGGCCTCCGAGGAAGACTCCATGGCGGGCGGCGTGAACAGGATCGCCTGGGGCGAAGCCTGGGCGCTTCCCGACAGGCCTCCCAGGACCCCTGCCGTGGCCAGGGTGAAGGCCGCCGCCCTCCCCACCAGGGGCAGTTCCCAGTCGGCCGGCGGCAGGACGGCCCGAAGCGATCTGGACAGGCGGACCCGGACGGACTCCGGCTGGAACCAGGCACGATTCGAAGACAGCACCCCCAACTCTGCCCGCAGGGCCGCTTCGCTTGGCCAGACCGGGCACCCGGCCCCCGCCCCCGGCCCGCGCAGCACCACTCTGATCTGTCTCATCGTCAGGGAACCTCCTGGAATGCGGGGCTTACTTGTAGGGTCGGGTGTCGGTGTTGGTGTGGGGCACCAGGGCCGTATTCGAGTGGGCCACCAACGGCGTATTCGAGTGGGCCACCAGCGGTGAGTTCGAGTGGGCCACCAGCGGTGAGTTCGAGTGGGCCACCAGCGGCGTGTTCGAGTGGGCCACCAACGGCGTATTCGAGTGGGCCACCAACGGCGTGTTCGAGTGGGCCACCAGCGGCGAGTTCGAGTGGGCCACCAGCGGCGAATTCGAGTGAGGCACCAACGCCGTGTTCGAGTGGGCCACCAGCGGTGTGTTCGAGTGGGCCACCAGCGGTGAGTTCGAGTGGGCTACCAGCGGTGAGTTCGAGTGGGCCACCAGCGGCGTGTTCGAGTGGGGCACCAACGGCGTATTCGAGTGGGCCACCAACACCGTATTCTGATGCACCTGGAAGTGGGAGACCCAACCTCTCCGGAAAGTGTGGGGCCTGGGCGCGGAAATGTCGGCAAGAAGAACTTGTCCGGGCCAACGGGCCGGTTCCAGAGCCCCTTCTTGACTGCCCGGCATCTGCGCAGCCTGGGGGGCTGCCGTCAGAGCCGCCAGACCGAAGGTCAACAATCCGGAGACCGCCAGAGCCTGGGCCGGGCGCACCAGCGCCGCCTCGAACCCCCGCACCAAAGAGCGGGCAGCCCGACGGGTCCGACTCTGCCGGCCCGGCAGCAGCCGCACCGGCAGAACCGGGATCCCAGGCGCCCCAGGGGCCAGGAAGGTCCGGAACTCTTCGGCCAGGGCCTGGGAGGAGGCCTCGGATCGCCCCACCAGGCGCAGCGTCCCCCCTCTGGGGCGAACCTGCGAGCAGGCCTCGCCTTCCGAGTCGTCTGTGGGCGGACTCCCCTTGCGGAGCAGGCTGACGCTCAACAACAGTCGACCCGAGTCCAGCGGATAGACCGAACCGGAATGGCGCGCGGAAAGCAAAGGGAAAAGGGCCATGGCCGCTGCCGCGGCCACCGCCTGACTCAGTCCGAGTGAGACGTCCACTTGCCGGAGACCTCCTTGCCTTCCCGAGCCACCTCGGGCCCAAGAGGATTTGTTCGACCTGCCCGGGTCCGTCCCTTCACCAGCCCACCTCCGAGGCCCCGACGCGGGCTCGAGGGGGGCCGGGCCGACCCAGGTCGGTCACCGGAGCCAGGGGCTCGGCGATGGCGCTGAGGCGCGGCTTGGTCACGTCCAGGGAGGGGGTGGTCCGCTGGGAGGTCCAGGTGACCATCGAGAGGCGCTGCTCCTGGGCTCCGCTAAATTTCATGCCGGTCAACCGGGTCTCCAGGGTGAAGTTGTCCCGGTCCTCCTCTGGCCCGTGTACGGGGTTGGCCGTGGCCCGGAAGTAGGAGCGGTACAGGTCTGAAGCCGTGCTCTCGCCGGGGCGGGCCCCCACCAGGATGTTCTCGGCCACCAGGACCTCGTGGGTGCCGTCGCTTCGGGTCAGGAAGTTGGTCGTGGGGTCGATCTCGTAGGTGATGGTGACCAGGTCGGCGAGCTCGTCGTCGCCCTCGAACACAGCGCGCCGGAACTCCAGCACCACGTCGCGCTTGTCGACCCAGGAGGCGTAAGAAAACGAATCCTTTGTCGACTGGCGGAAGTCGGCCGAGACCAGGTCCAGGGCCGAGCGGAGATCGCTGCGCAGGACCGAGATGGCCTGCCCCCGCTGGAAGGTCTGCATGCCCCCCATCATCAGCCGCGTCAAGGTCAGGGTGAAGATCGAGAAAAGTCCCACGGCCACCAGCACTTCCAGCAGCGAGAAGCCGGCCCGGCCGATTGGGAGGGGTCTACGCATCATCATGGCCACTCCTCAAGCCTCATCAGGAATCGCACCCGGGTTCCGGTTATGCTACCCCCCGAAACCTGACCGACAGGATAGCCGAACTTCCCGTTGTTCCCATTCTGGAACTCATTGTTCTTGGTCTCGAGATCCGTCGTTTCATCGAGCAGAGGACTTCTCCGCAACGAGTCATCTTTTCGGAGGGGAAAGTCCCCATCCGAGATAATCAGCGGGTTGAGGAGATCCAGGCGCCACAGAGTGGAGGTATAGGTGTAGGGCGGGGTGGTGGAGGTGAATTCGGTCCCCGGCGGGTGGATTGCGATGACCTTGTTGCTCTCGGCAATGAACCCCCCATCTTGCGTGTCGCAGAAGATCACCACGTTGTCCAGGCCCGTGAGATTCTGTCCAGTCCCAGACATCCTGCCGAAATATCCAACATCAGTCAGGAAGACGTCCCGCTGCTGCGGAACCCCCCCACTGAGTACGGTTGGTCCAGTATCTTCAAACTCGTGGTTGCTCAGTGCGACCCGCAGAGGACGATTCGAGAGCCGGTCCACGAAATGACGAAAGACAGTGAAGTTCTCAGGGAAGGGATAACCTCCGTCCAATCCCACGATGTGGACATAGTCGGCACCGCTGGCTGGAACTGCGCCGGGGAAGGCACCTTCTCGAACCGGCTTGGTCCCATTCTTGTAACCAGGATTGTTCGTACCGGTCGCAGTCGCAGCGTTCGGGTCATTGGGATCCTCGGCCAGCAACGCGTCCCCCAATCCCTTGTTGGCCACGTAGGTGATGAGCTTTGCCTCGACGGCCCCCTTCTGGGCAAGGCTATTCTCCCACTGAGCGTCCTCAGCCTCTTCTCGGGCTTTCAAAGGCCCACGAACCGTGACCGTCACCCGATACATGGAAGCAAAACCGCGCCAGTTTACCGGGGGGTCCTCCAATGCGTAAGGGAACTCCATGTATTTGGAAATCGAGTTCGGATCCCCCGGATGGGGAGGATCGACCACAGGGACGCAGTGGACCCGATAGAAGAAACTGCGTTCGGGAGCCTGATCAGCAGAAAAAGCCCGAAAATGACCCCCTGTATTGACTTCGGAATAGGTCGCGTCATCGGGGTTTGGAGCATCCCGTCTACCCCAATACTTCCACCAATCCGTAGACAACGAGCTTGCCGAGTTGGGAACGCCCCCGAAAAGGTGGTTGTTGCGCACGTCCTCCAGCTTGCGGGCGGCCAGCTCGTAGGCCGTGGTCTGAGCCGAACTCTTGGCCGAGGCGGCAAAGCCCATCGGGAAGATCTGGAAGATGGTGGACAGCCCCACCGCCAGCACGGCCACGGCCACCAGGATCTCCAGCAGGGTGACGCCCGAGGCGCGGGTCCCCTTTCGACTCAGCGGAAGCGCTCGTACCATCTGGCCTCCTCGATCTCGGCGGGTTCGGTGGTGGTGGTCAGGGTTCCGGTGGAGGTATTCAGGCGGACCTCGGTGTAGAGCGTGCGCTTCGAGCGGACCTTCCAGTCGGCGCTGGCCAGGTC
>Ga0334884_1001910_pt1 | contig 28558 bp, 27 predicted proteins | sample GraSluR1_MG_7_FD_207215 | JGI IMG/M metagenome (GOLD analysis project Ga0334884, IMG submission 207215) | Sludge microbial communities from methane-producing bioreactor in Wageningen University, Netherlands - Granular Sludge_12_05 R1 | ecosystem: Engineered > Bioreactor > Anaerobic >...
AAAAGGCTCCGGCTAAGTTATTTGAGCTCCAACTTAACCTTTCAGCATTCCACTCTGTTTCAGTCGGGACTCTCCAGCCACTTGGACATGGATTATTAATACCATCTACTCCTTGCCATAGATTATTATTTTGCGGATTCCGCCAGTCATAAGGAAGGGCGGAGGAAAGAATGAAGTTACTATGACCTGGAGTATCGGAAGTAGCTAAGGTTGTTGTTGTAGCTGAGGTTCTAACTTGATGACCATCAGTAGCTCGACCCCATTGAAAAAGGTCGCCATAAGCAGCCGCATCATTGCTAGCCGTTGCTACTTGCGTAGCCCCGAGGTTGCGATCCAGCCAACACTCCCCCGTAGTCTCATTAAGAACCATAAAATAGCCCAGCCCTTCGTGAGAAACACATCCCGAACAGGATCCTCCCCCTGTTGCTAATAATTTTTCTCCACCGCACAAAGACCCTTCTCGACAACTGGGTAAACAATCCTCATTAATATTTATACAATCGATTCTTAGAGCTACCTGATTTTTTTCATATTCACCAACTGAATAAAATTCCAAATTACCACTATTATCTATACAATTTATAGTATAACTTGATCCATTATCTAACTCTTCGGAAAAAATATCAGTTGGGCAAGTACTACTGGCGAAGGCATAATCATTTTCAATAGCTTCAAACTGAGCTCGCTCAATACCAGCAAGAGACGCCTGATAAGCGCGCATACTATCAGCTGAGTCAGCACTACGAGAAATACTCAAAAAAACTAAATACCCCGAAGAAAATGATAATATAAAAATAGCCAAGAAAGTCAACATGACTATCATTAGAGCGCTGCCTTCTTTAAGTTTTAATTTTATTTTCATTTATTTTAAAATAATTAAAAGTAAAAATAACGTGATTAATTAATATTTAATCTTTGAGGCAACGAACCGAGAAACCGAGGGGATGGTAGTAGGTGTTTAGGCTAACTTCGGCATCATTAAAGTTCAATCTCCGGTTCCAAGATCTGGTACTAACACTCATGGACGACGACCAAAGATATGCGCCAGAGGTAAGACTCCAGAAGTTGCCATCGGAATTGCGGTAGCCAGCCGGCAAAGCGGTGAATCCAGAAGTATTATCGGCTCCGGCATTGGGTGAAACCCAGTGCGATGTTCCAGCTTCTTTCATCTTTCCTCCAGCTACCAGCAACCCTCCTAAATAGTCAGTTAATATTGTCCATTCGGCATCTGACGGAATATGCCAACCAGTAGGACATATTCCTTTATTTGGTTCAGAGGTAATATATTGCATGGCCTCATTCCATTGATACAAGCCACCATAAATACCGCAATTACTCTCTAAATTATTAAAACAATATTTTTCTATTACACCGTTATTACTTTGACTGTTCACCCCATCTATCCTAGTTCCAATATTTAAATTTTTTGTCATCCAACACTGAGTTCCTATCTCCACAGTACCATAAGCATTACATTCATCATCAAAAACATCATCGCCACAGGTCCATACATACTTCGGCACCTCTACCACATTTTCCAGCACCGAAACAGTATTCTGAATATAAACAAAATTTTCGCTAGATGCCGCTGGAGAGGCTTTCAATAAGATAGTAACCAAGGGCTGTCCAGTTTCAGTATTATCTTCAACATCAAAAACCAGGCCCAAAACGTTAGTATTAGAAGATGTTATAAACTGGTCTGTTGCAGAAACAGAATCATATAATTTTATACGCCCCAAACCGCCATCATCAACTAAATAAAATTCCAAACACTCATCATCCTTAATAAAGGCAATACTACTACTAGTTGCGTTTAAGTCAAAAAATTTACCCTCTGGTATAGAGCATAAAATTCCATCGCCCTTTTGAGCAAATTTTATATTATTAGAAATTAATTTAGTAAAATATTCAATATCAGATTGTATTAAACTTTCACTCGACAAACTTTTTTGACTATCAGAGATGCTAAAATAAATTCTACTAACAAACAATAACACTATAGCCAAAATAGCTATAGCCACCAAAATTTCTACCAAGGTTAAACCGGGCTTCCCCCTGCTCTTAAGGGCTGTATTGTAAGTCATATAATATTGTTTTTAATTTATAGTCATACGTGTTACCTCTGTTTTCCCACTGAACATGCACCTCAACACTAGTACTCGCAGTAGTCTCAGCGTTAGTTGTAATTAACCTCTTAAAAGGGCTATCACTCTCAGCAATATCATACAAATAAAAACCATTGGTATTTTGCTGTAAAACAGAATCACTTATACTGGCCACCGAGCTAGCTATTAAAGTACTATAATCTACTACATAAAGATTTTGAGAAACACCAACCGAGCCGGAACCATCCCAGTCATCATAAGCTCTTCCCATCACAATATTAGTATCCCTAATATTTTTCATTAAGTCCACTCCCTCATTAGCCAAAAAGGTGGCCGTAATCAATTCCTTTCTGACGTTCTGGAAATAGGAGCTTCGGATAACTAAAGACAAGGAAGCCAAAATTCCAACAGACACTACAAATAAAATAATAATCACCTCAATCAAAGTAAAAGCTCCTTTATCCACACCTCTTCTAAACATAGAAATTTATTTTTAAAATATTCATAATTAAAATCAAAAAATAGTACAAGAATCACCCGCAGAACAAAAAGAACAACAAAAAAGACTAGCGTCGCTACAGGAACAATTTTGCATATCAATATTAGTTGGTGGCTCTACTACAATAAGTCGAGCCAAATCAACCCGCTTATCCTTTAACTCTATTGCCCAGGGATTATTATCAAAAGCAGATGCTCCAATATCATAAACAAACATTCTTCCGGTTCCAGATTCAAATAAAACTGAAATTGCAGAAGTCACAGGATTAAACCCACTAATCTCGGTGTCAACCGAAAGATATATATCACGTCCGCCCAAGAAAGGGTCAGCCTCCCCCTCGTCATAAACACCATTACCATTTACATCAGCAAAAAAATAAAAATTGGAACTACTGGTAGCCAAATAAATCCCCCAATAAGCAGGTAAAGCATCATTATAGGAACGATAGGACAGGGCGTAACTTTGAGCTAGCTTCATATTCTGAAAAAGTGATTGCTGACCAGATACTAAATTAATACCACTATAACCAGTATTATAGTTTGCCACCGCTAAAGAAACTACTATAATAATAATAAATAAACTAACTGAAATTTCTATTAATGTAAAAGCTAATTTATTTCCTCTAAAAAGCGACATAAAAATTGATTAAAAACTCTATTTAAATTATAGCAAAAATATTAAAAAATGTCTTTAGTCTACTAAGATAAACTAACCTAAGCAATATCTTCTAAAAAAGACTCCCCTTCAGCAATCATCTTTAAGCGCCCCTTTTCAGTATCATCACGAAAACCAGCTAAGTGAAGTAATCCATGAACAAAAATAAACTCCAACTCACCCTTTGCACTGCGCCCCGAATCCTTAGCCTGACGACTTACCTGATCATAACTTATTAAAATCTCATCTAAGTCTGAGAAAGACAAAACATCAGTAGTTTTGTCTTGTCCCCTATAGGCCAAATTAATCGTCTTCATTTTCCTATCGGTAACAATAGCCAGGGAGATATCCCTATTTAAAGAAAACTTATATTTCTTAAAAAAAGCTAGAGCTATTTTTTGCAAACGGCTTTTATTTATTCTTTTTTTGGTTAAATTATTAATCTCTAACATATAATAAATTTAAAACCATTAAATAATTTTCTTAAAAAATCTCCGCGCTTGTCTAAAAAATTTGTACATAAAATAAAACCACTTATCTACAACATAATCAAAGGTCCCTGGGAAAGATATATTTTCACCAGAAAACCCCCTTTTGAAGCGACTAACGCCAGGCCATTTTTTATCATCCACTCCATAAAGGTCATAATTCAAGAAGCCCTCACTTTTCGCTATCTTTATAATCTCCCAATGCAGCAAATGAGGCGCCATCAGGTTGCGGTGATCGTTGCTAGAAGCCCCATGTAAATAAGAGACCGTGGAACCGAAGAAGGAAAAAACTCCCATGGCCAAGGTTTTACCCTTGAACTTAGCTGCAAAAACACGTATAAAACCATTATTATATTTTAATAAATTCTGATAATACTTTTTACTATGGATAAAAAAATTATCTCGACCAGCTGTCACTGATATCAATTGCCAAAAATCTTCTAAAAAATCACCGGAAAGCTCCAAAATCTCTACCCCTTTTTTTTCAGCCAATCTAATATTATATCTAGTCTTTTGATTCATTCTCTTTAACAACAAATCCTCATCCAAGCTTAAATCCAAAAAAGAAGTTTTATCTGGCTGAACATTAACAGTTTTAAGCAAATTTCTATCAACACTAAAATAATTTAAAAAATTATCATAAATTGGTTCCAGGCGAATAAACCTCAATTGCTCTTTTTTAGCTATCTCTTTTAGGGCTAAGAAAAAATCAAACCAAAAATCCTGCTGATTATTAAAAAAAATTGGCCCCCTAGGGATATACCAATACTTACTGGATCTAAAAATATCGTGCTCAATAGCGATAAAAAAACCGACCACTTTATCTTCAACCTCTAATGACTTAAAAACGACTTTTCGGCCATAACTGGCCTGAATTTCCGCCCATTGAAAAGATTGCAAAAAACTCATCCCAACCAATCCCTTAAAAGAACTATTTTTTGACAAAAAATCATCCTGGATTATTAAAAAATCTTCTTTTTTTAAATCAATAATATTCATTTTGATAATTTAAATTAAAAACTAAAACTGACTGGCCAAATTATACATCGGCATGATAATGGCGGCTACCATAATACCTACACCCACACCCATAATAACCATGATAATAGGCTCTAACATCGTATTTAAATTATCCAATTTAACTCGAACCTCCTTATCATAAAATTTAGCGATTTCCTCCAAAACCTCATCCAAGCGACCAGTTTTTTCTCCAATAGCCATCATTTCGGGGATCATTTTAGGAACATAATCACTATTTTCTAAAACAGAAACAATTGAACCTCCCTCGTTAACATCATCGATTGTCTCTGCGATAATATCCTTGTAGACAGTGTTACGGACGATATCTCCAACTATAGACAAACTCTTAGTAACAGTCACACCCCCTCTTAATAATGTTCTAAAAGAACGAGAAAATCTAATAAGATAAATTAATTGAAAAATAGGTCCAATGATTGGCGCTTTAACTAGAAACAAGTCCCTATTCCTCTCACCCACCTTGGTTTTAAAAAACAACCTTAAACCAAAAACAACAGTAACTAGGACAATAATTAGAGGTAGGTAGTATGCCTGTAAAAAATCAGCCAAACCAATAATTATTCTGGTAGCTAAAGGTAAAGTAGCGCCAGTTTCCTGAAGTATAACGGTTAATTCCGGCAAAACAAAGAATAAGAACACAAAACCAGCAATAACTAATCCCGACATAACAAAGGCTGGATAAATCATCGCTCCTTTAAACTTCTTAGTTAAATCATAATCCTTTTCAACTTCATCGGCCAAATAATTTAAAACCTCGTCTAGCTTACCAGATGTTTCTCCCGCTTTTACTACATTAGCATAAAAAGTGGAAAAGATATGTGGGTGTTTTTTAAGAGCATCTGATAAAAATAAACCATTATCAACATCATAGGCAACATCAGCCAGAATATTTTTAAATTTAACATTCTCTGTTTGCTCCACAATTATTTTTAAAGATTCAATAATGGGAACATTGGCCATCATCATAATAGAAAATTGACGCGAAAAAACCACCAAGTCCTTCGCCTTAACTGGATTTAGAAAGGCTGTAATTTTAAATTCAAGAGAATCAGAAAAATCTTTTAAATAAACGACGGAAAGATTTTTCTTTTTTAAAGATTTAGCAGCTTCAACCTGATTTGATCCTACTACCTTGCCTCTTTTTATTCTATTTTTAGAATCCCTTGCTTTATAAGAAAAAATAGCCATATTTTTATAAAAAATAAATTATACTTCGATAACCCTAAGAACTTCGCCTAAGTTAGTTACACCATTTAGAACCTTGAACAGGCCATCTTGTTTAATGGAAATAAACTCTTGGCTTGTTTTTATATTCTCGATACCTATATCTTTTTGATTATTGATAATAATATTTCTTAAGTTATCATCTACCTCAACTACTTCACCAATAACAACTCGGCCCAAATATCCAGTCTGCTGACAACGAGAACAGCCAACGGGTTCATAAAGTTTTAGATCTTCATAATTGTTTATATCCTTTAACTCCGTAACTTCTTTTATAATCCTCTCGGGCTTCAAATTAGAAAATTCTTTTTTAGCCTTTTCAATAAGAGCACTCTTAGTTTCAGCATCAACCTCCTTGCGACAATGAGGACATATTTTTCTAACCAATCTCTGGGCAATAACTGCTCGCAAAATAGAGGCTAATAAAATAGGTTCAACTTTCATATCTAACAAACGAAAAATTGTTCCCAAGGCATCGTTAGTGTGAAGAGTTGATAAAACCAAGTGACCAGTCAAACCAGCATGAACCGATAACTCAGCCGTTTCATCGTCACGGATTTCTCCCACCATGATAATATCGGGGTCCTGACGAACTAAAGATCGAAGACCAGTAGCGAAAGAATAGCCAATTTTAGGCCTAATTTGTGATTGATTAATACCCTTAATCTGATACTCCACCGGATCTTCTAAGGTAGAAATATTAACTCCCTCTTTATTTAAAATATTAATAATAGAATACAAAGTAGTTGTTTTACCACTACCAGTTGGACCAGTTGATAATATAATACCATTAGTCTTTTTGATATTCCTTCCAACGACATCTAGGACATAAGAATTAAAGCCTAATTCCTCTAGGGTAACAATAGAGTTGACTGTGTCCAAGATACGAAGAACTGCCTTTTCCTTATTATTACCAATAGGTAGGGTTGAAATACGAAAATCAATTTCCCGGCCATCTAAATTTAAAACTATTCTACCATCCTGAGGAATACGAGTCTCGTCTAGCTTCATCTTGGCTAAAACTTTTATTCTAGCGACTACGGCACTATGAATGTTTTTTGGTAAGAATAAAGCATTTTTTAAAATTCCATCCACTCGATAACGAACTCTACTTTCATTTTCATAGGGCTCAACATGAATATCACTAGCTCGACTATCAACTCCATTTTTAATAATAACAGAAACTATTTGAGCTACTGGAGCATTATCGACATCCTCCATATCCATAATCCCCTGTTCTTCATCTTTGTCGACCTCAACCAATTCCCTTTCATCCTCCTTGGCTTTTATTTCAATGGCGCTAGAAATCTGCTCTTCCATTTTCTCATATTGCTTGAAGACGGAATTAAAGCTTATTTTAGATATCATGAAATAACTTACGGTCATTTTCTTCTGCTTAGCCAAAAAACTGATGGCATCCATGGCCTTTAAATTTGGATTTACCAAACCAACACTCATATTGTTTTCATCGGCCTCAAAACAAACTGCTAAATAATTTTCAGCTAAATCTTTTTTTATCAAGTTAAGCTTTTCCTCAGGAATAGTCATGTCAACTAAATTAACATATTCCAGTCCTAGTAATTCGGCCTTAACTTCAGTTAATTTCTCTGGACCAATAATTTTTTGCCTTAACAAAAAAGAATCCAGGTTGATAGCCTCGTCCTTTTTTAAAGCTGTTTCCACTTCGTTGACTTCTTCTTCTTTCAGTAAACCCTTGCTTTTCAATAATTCAAAAAGTTTCGAATTGTTTATCATAAAAAATTTTTAAAAAATAATTAAAACCCCGGAGAAAATGGATTAGGATTGCCGACTTCAAATTCAGGTTCCTTGTCTCCAATAATAATCTGCCCGTCATCTCCAATTTCTATCTGCTCTCCAGGTAATAAATCACCCGGTAAAACTATATCATCTAAATTAATTTCAAATCCTCTTAATCTATTAAATTTATCTGTTTCAGCAACACTAATATCAAAAAGACCAGAAACAGAACTCCCGGACTTAAGAGATCTAGACTGATTTATAATTTCATAGGGGGTCTCTAGTCTAGTGTCAATCTTTAAATAAGTTAAAAACTCATCCCCAATAGCAAAAAAGGCTACATTGGCTAGAATTAAAATTATAAAAAGGAATATTAAGGTGACGCGATAAACTTTGTCCATATATTTAAAATGTTATAATTAATTTTTCTGATAATAGGTTAATATGCTAATAGTAGCCGTGTTTGATGTGGGCTCAAAATCAACCGAAAAAACATCCATTAATTTTAAATTGCTTTCTAAGAGATTCAATAATCTCTTTAAATCTGGATAATCAGTATTAGATAAATTAACAGTAATAAACCAAGATCCAATTCCGGAGGGCAATGCTTTTATGTAGTTAATATGGGGGGCACTCTCTACGGAACTTTCAGCCTGAGTAGTGGTTCGACGGCCAGCCGGGGCATCAGCTTCTAAATCTGGTTGAGATTCAGAGGCCATGGGATTAACAACACTGATATTATCTATTTTATAATTATTTTGGATCAAAAAATAAGTTATTTCAGTAAACAAGTCATCACGCGAATATTCCTCTGGCACCATTTTAATAATTTTATTTATCTTCTCTTTGTCAACCTCAGAATATTCGTCTAGTACATTGCTATATTCCTCCATTTTATTATAGGCGGTAATAAACTCAGATTTTTTTTGTTTAGTAGAAGTCCCTGACAACGCCATAGCCTCATCAAAACGAGGTTTAATAAAAAAACGAAAACCACCCCAAAGAACAACAAAAATTATAAACACAGCAATATATTTAAAATACAAATTTAAAAACTTATTAATAGCATTGGATCTCCTGCGATTAAGATCTTCTATTTCCGCCAGACTATTTTTTTCCTCCTTTTTTAAACTAAGCATAGTATTTTTTTATAATAAATAAAGCTATTCTTTAAAAATTCTATCATTTAAATTCAAATTGAAATTAAAATTAATAATAGATCTTTCGACTCCCTCCTCGTCTACAGTATTCATAATATTTTCATCACTTACCTCAGTTGAGGAAACCATTTCATCAGATGAAAAAACTTTAGACTGATAATTAATAGCTAGGACATTATTACTAACAGCTGGGAGGACATATTTGCCATAAACATCTCCCGAAAAATTACGATAATAAATATTCTTCAGAGTATTAGCTTCTAATAGAGAAAAGAAGTTAGTCCAATAAATATGTCTGTCTAGGGCCATGGCTGATAAACGTAGACGATTACTAAAACTAACAGCCTCGTCATATTCCGGCTTCATTCTTTCTATTTCGCTGTTTACATAGGCTATTTCGGCTTCTAAATAATTAGTTCCTTCGAATTCCTTGCTCTCACCCCACCAGCCAAAGAAGACGCAGGCCTCGGCCACGGTAATAAAGGCAATAATAAAAAGCAACAAAAAGGAGGCCAGATGACTAGACCAGTCAAATTGTATTTCAACTTCGTCCTTAATAAGATCAGCCTCTAATAACTCTAAATTATTTTTTATTTTCTTACTAAAAAATCCCTTAATTTTCTCTGAGAAATTTGGTTTTATGATTATATCCCCCACTTCCATCTCCTCGTCACCTTCCTGCTCCTTGTCTTCATCTTTATTTTTATCCTTATCTTTATCTTTATCTTTATTTTTGTCTTTATCCTTGTCTTTATCCTTGCCTTGCTCTTTTTCCTCCTTCTTTTCCTTGTCGCTCCCCTGCTCTTGTTCCCGCTCCTGTTTTTGCTTCTGCTCTTGTTCTTGTTTTAATTTCTTTTTATCAATCTCTTTATCCTCAGGACGATTGTCGGCCAAAGATTTTGAATAAGGTTCCCCCTCCTCTTTTTTTACTGCTCCCATTTTTTCCAATAACTCATCATCGGACAAATGGTTGCCCGAAACTAACTCTTCATCAGATTCTTTTTCAGAATCGACGTCAAAAACCGGCACATTGTCTGTAGAATCATCCTGAATCTTATCTTTATTTATTTTTTTCAGATCCTCTAACATAAAATTAAAAATTTTTTGTTATTATTTTTAAAAAAATTATTCTATACCTCGCAGGGCCAATCCAACCGCTACTCCCAGCTTAGGGCCCATCTGATCTAAGATAGGCTTTAGTTCTCGCGGACAAACAACCCTAAACCAAGGATCGCCAATAATTGTTTTAATATTAACGTAATTCTCTAAATATTTGTCTAAATTAAATAATAAACTTCCTCCACCGGAAAGAATTATTTTCTCTATATTACCACCACCAGAGTTAGAAAATAAATCTAACATGTATTTTATCTCTACAATAATTGGTTCAATGGCATTAAAAATAACCTTGGGTATTTCACCTCCCTTAGACATATCAGAAACAGACAGGTCAAATTTAAATTGCTCAGCTTGTTCAACATCTATACCCATTTTTTCACTAATTTGAGCAGTGATGGTTTTTCCAGAAATATTTATACTACGATTTAAAAAAGGAATACTGTCTTTAACAATAGAAAAGTTTGTGCTATTAGCCCCCATTTGGATTATCATAACACTAGAAGAATCCTCTCCCAAAAGAGATCTAATTAAAGAAAATGTTTCCGTCTCTAAATTTGATAAATAAATTCCTGTTTGTTTAAAAACATCAATATACTTCTTAACTAACTTTTTAGGAGACCCTGTTAAGAAGATTTTAATGTTATTACTATTTTCACCTTCTTTATTTGGGATGATTTTCCAATCTAAAACCATTTCGCTCAATGGAAGGGGAACAACCTTTTTAGCTTCTTCCATAACCCTTTCATCTAGCCTTTTCTTGTCATAATTGTTTATGTTTATAACTGAAGAAAAAACCGAAAAACTAGACAAAGAGACCGTTGCCTTATTAGTCTTTATACCTAACTCCTTTTTCATTTTCATAATAGATCTCGCTAAGTGATCAACATCACTAGACTGAGAAAATCTAAAATTAGGAATACTGTCAGCTAGGCCATAATTTGATAAAATAATTTTCTTACCTTTTTTGGTTAGCTCTACCATCTTCAAAGAAGAATCACCGATATCAATTCCTAAGTATTTATTATCAGCCGAAGAAAATAATCCCATAGTTTTTCGTTTTAAAATTTTAAAAAAATAATAATTAAAAGATTGAAGACTTTATTAAAATATGTTATAATTTGACCAGAAATAATTTATTTATTTCCTAGTATAATTATAACATAAAAACAAAAAAATGGAAAAGGGTAAAATAAAAAAAATAATTCTAGTTCTAATATTTTTAACCTTCGTTGTTCTGATGGCTATCTTCATCTGGAATACCTTCTTTAAATCTCAAATTATTACTCAAAAACCAACTGATGTTGTTCTTGACCCAGTAACGGGGCTACCCATATCTCCGGAAGGGCCCGGACAAGTTGTGGACCCTTCAGGGCCTGGTTTTATTGAAGATTATGAGGATGAAGATGATACTCAAACTGTTCCTATTAGTCCTCAAATAACAGGAGAAGTTAGCCCTACTGCCGATGGAGGAGTTACTAAAACCACTACCATAGTCCAGTCTCCCAGCCTAAAACCAACTCTCAGTCGCGATGGAGGATCAGTCCAATTCTACAACCAATCAGATGGTAAATTTTATATTGTTAATGAATCGGGAGATTTAATTGCGTTAAGCAATAAAGTTTTCCACAACGTATCAAATGTTGAATGGGCTCCAAACAAGACCAAAGCTGTCATTGAATACCCAGACGGCAATAAAATTGTTTATGACTTTACTACCGAAAAACAAGTAACCCTGCCCAAGCACTGGGAAGATTTTTCCTTCTCACCTGATAGCACTAAATTAGTCAATAAAAGCCTAGGGATAGACCCGGACAATCGCTGGTTAATCGTTAGTAATAGCGACGGTTCTCAAAGTCGGGCCCTGGAGTTTATCGGCACTAACGATGACACAGTAATACCATCTTGGTCCCCCAACAATCAATATGTCGGAATGTACACCAAGGGCGTAGACTTTATTCGCAATGAAGTTTTCTTTATTGGACAAAACAAGGAAAACTTCAAGTCGGCCACTGTCGAAGGCTGGGGATTTGAAAGCAAATGGTCAGAAAGTGGCGATAGATTATTATACAGTGTTTATTCCCCCAACGACGATTTGAAACCAAAATTATGGATAGTAAATTCCTCGCCTGAAAGTATCGGCGTAAACCGAACTAACCTACAATTAGAAACTTGGGCAGAAAAATGCTCTTTTGCTGATAACACTACCGTCTACTGTGCTGTACCTAACGAGCTGCCTGAAGGAGCTGGTCTCTATCCGCAATTAGCCGCTGATTCTTACGATAATCTATACCGCATTGATACCAGAAGTGGACAAAAAGAATTAATAGCCACGCCGGACTTAGCCTATAATATTTCTGGAATAATAATAAGCCAGGATCAAAAAACCATCTTTTTCACCGATAACACTACTGGACAGATTCACAAAATTGATCTTCGCTAATAAGGCTGTTTATAAAAATTTCTCAACATAGATCTAAAAACTAAATAAATGATTAAAAAAGCAATTCAGTTTTGGCTGGATTTTTTATTTCCCAAAAATTGTTTAGTTTGCCAAGATGAAGGTCAATACCTATGTTCCAAATGTTTACGCAACCTAAAATCTAAGGACCCACACTGCCCTAATTGCTCTGTTCCCAGTAAATTGGGTGAATTTTGTTCTAAATGTAAAGATAAATTCACTTTAAAGGGGGTATTAATAGCTGGAGATTTTTCTGATAAAAATTTGGCTAATTTAATAAAGGCCTATAAATATAATTTTATTAAGGACCTAGGTGAGCCTCTGGGATTATTCTTAGTTAATTTTTTAAAAAATAATATTGGAGTTAATCCCCTCTTACAGAAATCTTCTTCAGATTTAAATTTGGAATTGAGTTCGGATTTAAGTTTGGATTTGAAAAATTATTTATTAATTCCTGTTCCCCTATCCAAAAAACGTCTTCGTTGGCGAGGCTTTAATCAAAGTCAAATTTTAGCCGAAAAAATTGCTCAAGATCTTTGCTTGGATATTTGTCAGGACTTAATTCGTAGTAAGCATAAAATTGCTCAGGCCAAGTTAAATAAAAAAGCCCGGCAAAAAAATCTGGCGGGATGCTTTAAGTGGCAGGGAGAAAATTTAAGAGGACAAAATATTATTATTGTGGATGATGTTTGTACGACTGGCTCTACCTTGGAAGAAATTGCTAAAGAGTTAAGGCAAGCTGGGGCGGGTGAAATCTGGGGATTGGTTTTGGCTCAGGGGTGAAATAAAAATATAATTAAAATAAACTTGAATGCGATCCTATTCTAAGGAGATTAATAGTTTTTTCTTTTTTATCTTTTTTGTATATAAGTAAAACGTCAGGCTTGATATGGCACTCAAAACATCCCTTAAACTCTCCTTTCAATTGATGATTTTTGTTTTTGACCGGTAATTTTTGTTCAGAAATTAAAATATCTAAAACATTCTCTAATTCTAAAAGAAGGTCTTTGTTTTTAGTCAAAGACTTTAGGTCTCTTTTAAAATGACTAGAATATTTTAGGTCCAACATAATATCTATTTAAAAAAATTATTTCTTTAAAGCATCTTTAAGTAGAGCTGAGCCAGATTTAAAAGACTTGGGACTATTTTTAGTCTCAATAATTCCTTCTCGTATCTTCTCAGCATTACGTAGAGTTAGACCATTTTCATCTCGGAGCTCAAAAGGAATATTTTTGGAGTTAATAATTTGACGGAAAAATAATTTAACTGCCGAGCTCATATCCATACCTAAATTATCTAGAATAATTTTTGTCTCTTTTTTGGTTTTAGCATCGATACGGATTTGTAGTTGTTGATTGTTTTTAGTGCTCATATTGTTTTTATTGATTAATTTTAATCTATAAATATTGTATATCATTTTTATTTATTTGTCAATACAAAAAACGACCTACGCAAACCATTGACTTTTTATATAAAATATGCTATAATACGACCATGTTCCTTAAAAAGTCTTTTAATTGGGTTAATTATTGATTTTTCCTATTTTAGGTGAAATGAATAATTAACCTAATTTCAAACAAACAAAGACGAAAAAATGAAAAAACTTTCTTTTACAGAATTCCAAGATAAAGCCAGAGAGCTTTATGGGGATAATAACCATTACCCCGGAGAAAAGAGTCCTCTTGATTTTCTTTATTCAGTGGGGTGGGATATGACTGCTGGACCAGCTTTTGCAGAAAAAAAGGTCGCCGAAATCAACACGTCACTTAGTGATAATAGTTGCTTTGGCCGAACCTTAAGGGCGGTTGTTCTTCTGGAAAAATATTTCCCACGGGAAAAGGTTTTCTATGGAGAGGTCCAGGAGGATCTACTGCGAAATATCCTCATGAACGAGGCAAGTCCCCGAAAATGGGAAGACGTTAGCTTTATACAGGAAATTATCCAGTATGAGGCTCCTCATGCAGTAGTGGTATTTGAAGACGGATCGCAATTTGATCCCCTATTCAAATATGTTTCCCCGCTACCAAGCAAACTGAAACACCCTCGTGTTTCCAGTTACGAGCCCTGGGGAGCACTTTATGCCTCTTACCTGGTGAGCCACGGCCACCTAATTCATGAGAGAACCGGGAGGGCTGATATCTATTTGGAGATTTTGCAAGAAGCCCAAGCCTGCTGCCCCGAAATGATGATGATCGAGGAAAATATGTCTTCGGTTCTCCTCCTGCTAGGAAGAGACAAAGAAGCTATTGAATTGGCAAAAAGTATTTTAGGGAAACGCAAAGATGTTAATTCGTATTTCTTCTTATGGTTTCTGACTAAAAAAGAAGAGTATAAAGAATACATCATAAAAGAGTACGACCAAAAAATGTTCGAATTACTAACCAAAAATACACAAGATGAGATTCGAAGAATTATCACCAGCTATGCAGGCCGCGTATAATGCCCTGCCAACCCCGGAAGAAAAAAAGGCTTTTCTGGAGGAGATCTCCATGACTCGCAAGAATATGATGCGAGGAGCTGTGAGTGCTGTTATAGCACGAAACCAATCCCATGGCCTGGGAGAGGAAATCAGGGAAGTTGTAAAAGAAAAAGACCCGGAGAAATAGGGTCAAAAAAAGTACAAACCAAACCCCAGTCCACAAGGACCGGGGTTTTTAATATTACCCAATAATTAAATAATAATTATTTCTGTGCTAACCAAACCACAAAATGTTTTTCTGACTTTAAGTTCAATCTTTTAAACTTAAAACCAACCTCCCTTAAAAGATTTTCTAATTCGCTTTCCGTAAGGTCATAAACCTTATTAAATACAGTTGAATTATCACCCTGTTCATCTCTTAGAATAATTGAAGCATATCTGTACCTCTTATCAGGATTCCTTTCAACATAAAAAACAACGTCTTTTGTCTTCTTTTCCTTTTCTATGTTTAATTTAGCAACTATTTTTTCAGAAGGAACCTCGGAGTCTTTGTATTTATCTAAATATAAATACCCTCCTGGTTTTAAAACTTTATAATATTTTACCAAGGTCTCTTTCATTTTACTAAGCGTCTCCTTTTTGTCTATATTCTTATTTTCTAATAATCCACCATTAGCAAATATAAAAGAGTTACCACGATTATAAACAAAATCAAACTCCCCTTCTTTAAAGTTCTTATCAATATCCAGCCAAGAACATTTTTTAACTTCATGCTTTAAGCCCAGGGACTTCATATCTTCCAAAAATGGCTTTACATTTTCATCACTTATATCCATAGTTGAAACATCATATCCACTCTCAATAAGTTCTCTAGTAAAGAATCCTGGCCCGACACAGGTATCAAGAATCTTTGAGTCTTTTTTTATTTTAATATTCTGAAATAAATTAACCATATCTTGGAAATAATCATCTATATCATATAAAAGATTATATTCGACCAATTTCCATAACTCCGCAAAATTGGGATTATTTGGCGTCTTAATTTCAAGTAATTTTCCTTTGTTAGACAAATAAGTTCCGTCAGTTCCTAGGGCTAAAGATTTCTCTGAATCTGGTCCAAACTGAAAATTAAAGTACTTAAAAGATCCTGGATCATTTTCTCTTAAAAAAAGTTTAATATAAAGCTCGGCCCCGCTAATAACCGCTTTATTGCACATCTCTGGGGTCAACATAACAAAGATTTTTTCCTTGGCGCTAGATTTAGAACCCTTAACAAAATTACTTAAATATTTCCAATTGAGATATCCGGGACTACCAAAAATTTCAGCTATCAACTGAGCAATTTCAACTATACAAAATCTTCCCCCTGTCTTAGAATTAAAAGTGTTAAAGCGACAAGTTTTTATATTCTGATTATCTAAAATCTTTATACCGACATCAATTTTATCACCCTCCCCGGAGTAATCGATCATTCCAGAAAAATATTCTTTATTTTTATCAATAAATTTTTTAAATCTTCCTCTCAATAATGACTCCCTAGTATAATATTTGTCGTCAAACTTTAAAATATTATCCAATGACAAAGAATACTTATTCAAAATCGCAGAATAACAATCTGGAATTTTTTTATTATCGAATCTAGACAAAAATTCTTCTCTATACTCCTCAGCCGTCTTATTATTTTTATTAGCTTCCGAGTTCTTAAGCTCATTTATACCCGTGGTGTCGTTGGCGACAATTAAAATCTTAGCTTTAATTCCCGATTCTTTTAACTCACTAATTATTTGACATCCAAGATCGAATGTAAAAAGAGGAAAGCTAGTCATACCAAACTCATCCAATAATCCATGCAAGTGTTCTGGTAATAACTCCCTGATACTAGGATAAAAAGAATTTGACCTTAAATCTGGTATTGCTAAAAAATGACCTGCCTGAATAATAACCTCTGCCTTGCTATTCTCATTTATAGACTTCTTAATTAAATTAATAATACTTGAAGATTTTTGAACCGGTAATAAACTCCGATAATAAGGAATATCTCTAATTTCTTCTAAATTTTTATTTTTAATTAAACCTCTCTTTTTATCTAAATAGAATCTAAGTTCTTGGATAAATTTCTCAACATCATCCTCATCATTGTAACACCCCAGACTAACTCTAATAGTTTCTGCCCCTATTTCATCAGACAAAGGAAAAGCACAATGAGATCCGTATCTAATACAAATCCTTCTCCTATTAAAATGTTCTCCAATATTTTTAACCGCCTCATTTTCAATAGAAAAGGAAACTAAACCAACTTTATAATTCAAGTCTTTGGGCCCATAAACAATAACTCCTTCTATCTCATTTAATTTTTCAATAATTAATTTTAAAAGCTCTAATTCATGCTTTCTTATCTCGCTATAAGATATTGAACGAATAAAATTAATCGCCTCTGACAAAGCTATTATATTGGAGACGTTTGGAGTTCCCCCGTCCAAACCAATCAATCCTGGTAATAAATCTAAAACAAGTCTATCCCCCTTTTTATTTTTGACCACAGAGGCGTCACTAACTACTCCCCCACCAAGATTAACCATCTCCATTAAAGGCCAAAACTTCTTAGAAGCAAATAAAACCCCAACTCCATCGGGGCCATACATTTTATGCGAAGAAAAAGCACAAAAATCACATTTTATTTTTTTGACATCAACTGGAATATGGGAAATTGAATTAGCCGCGTCAATGATATATATAATATCTTTATTAAATTTCTTGATAATACTGCCAATTTTTTCAACCGGATTAATTCCACCCAAAACATTAGATGAGTGTTGAAGCGAAACGATTTTTGTTTTAGAAGAAATTTTACTTTTTAAATCACTAACATCAACTATCCCATCTTTTAGGCCAACAAATCTAAAAATAGCCCCCTTGTCTATCATCTTTCTATAGGGAAGCATATTAGAGTGATGTTCTGCTATTGATAAAATTATTTCATCGCCCTTTTTAATTTGCTTTAAAATAGAATCAACAAAAATATTTATAGAATCAGTGGTATTTTTAGTAAAAACAATTTCAGATTTGTTGCAGTTTATAAATCTAGCTACGTTCTCTCTTGCTAAATCAATTTTTTCTTCATTTTTAGAGGCTATTATATGAGAACTTCTATTAGGGTTTCCTTTGTTTTCCAAACCAGAATGAGCAACATTAATAACCTGAGCTGGGGTCTGAGTAGTCGCAGCGCTATCTAAATAAACTAAAGAATTGTTTCTGAAAAATGGAAATTTTGATTTTAAATTCATATTAATTTTAATTATCAATATAATAAAAACACAGAAAGAGTAGGGAGGGGTGGATTCGAACACGCCGACCCACGATATGTAAAATCGTCGCTCTACCTGGCTGAACTACCTCCCTTAAAATTTATTTTTGTGCCAACCAAACAACGAAATGCTTTTCTTCTTCAAGCTTTATTTTTTTAATCTCACTAAAACCAACTTTTTTTAATAAGTCAGATAGCTCATCTTCACTTAAATCATAAGCAACCGAGCTCAAGAAATTTTCTGAATAATCATTATCCCTCAAGGTTAAGCTAGCAGAACGAATTCCTTCTTGAGGTTTTCTTTCAACGTTAAAAATTAAATCCTTTTTAATCCCCTCATCTTTTATATTTAAGCGAGCAGCCGTTTTACTATCTGGAATTTCTGAATCTCTAAATTTATCCACATATAAATATCCGCCTGGCTTTAATAAATTATAATAAACCTTTAAAGTTTTTTCTAGTATTTTTAATGTTTTATTTTTATCTACTTTCACATGCTCATCCCATCCCCCATTAGCATAAATAATAGTATTACCACGATTAAAGATCATATCGAAGGATTGATCTGGAAAATGTTTACCCAGCTCTAACCAAGAAGACCGCACAACATCATGTTTAATTCCTAACTCCTTCAATCTATTCTCAAAAGGAATAATTGTTTCCAAACTTATATCAGCTGTTCTTAAATTATATTTCTTTTGTAATAATTCGGTAGAAAGAAATCCTGGACCAACACAAGTATCCAAAATTTTTGATTCCTTATTAATTCCAATCTCGCCAAAAATCTTTTCTACTTCTTCAGCATAAGCATTGCTATCATACAATAAATTATATTCTGTTAATCTCCATAACTCTGCTGGATTTGGATACTTATCTATATTTATTTCTTCAATAGAGTCTTTATCGGAAATATATCTCATTTCTAAACCAACGGCTAAACTTCTCTGACTATTTGGCCCCAAAGGAATATTAAAAAATTTAAAAGAACCCAAGCCCTGCTCCTGCAAGAAAATTTTGGTATAAAGCTCCCCTGCTCTAGTAACCGCATTATCACACATCGCCGGAGTAAAGGCGATCAACATCTTATGCTTGAAATCAAATTTTGGTTTTATAACCTTGGTATTTAAATATTTAAAAGCAACATCCTTGGCCTTACCAAAAAGCTCGGCTATAAATTCTGCTACTTCTACAATGCAAAACTTACCCCCAGTTTTAGAATTAAAGGTTTGAAAATTACAGGTCTTAATTTGCTGATTATCCAAAACATTGATAGATAAATCAATATTTTCATCATCACCAACATAATCAATGATCCCAGAAAAATAATCCTTATTCTTACTAATAAAATTTTTGAAGTTGGCTCGCAAAATTGTTTCTCGCATAAAATAATCCGAACCACTTTTCAAAATATCTTTTTTGCTTAAATTATATTTTTTGGCAATACTTAAATATTCATCTGGAATCCCCTCTTTACCAGCAAATTGCTCTAATAATTCCTGACGATAATCATCGGCTGTTTTACCAGCCTTATTAGCTGAAGATAGGCGCAATTCATTGATACCAGTAGTGTCATTGGCTATTATTACCAACTTAGCCGTTACTCCATCCTTTTTTAAATCAGCCACTGTTTTACAAGCCAATTCCCAAGTATATAAAGGAAAACTAGTCATGCCAAACTCCTCCAAGAGGCCATGTAGGCGCTCTGGTAGCATAGTTTTAATACTGGGCCAAAACTTATTTTCCTGCATATCAGGCACTGCCAAAAAATGCCCACCCATGACAGCCACGGCCGTTTCTCTAGGGCTATAAATAGCAGATCTCACCTTATTAACAATAGCTTGAATATTATTAACAATTACTGTATTTTTGTAATAAATTTTGCTACGCAAAGCATCTAGGTTGGGATTAACTTTTAATCCTTTTTTTCTATCAAAAAAAGACCTCATCTCACCCAAGAGGTGGTCAACATCTTCTTTTTCATTATATACACCAAAACTAATACGCAAACTTTCTTGTCCTAGTTTTTCCGTCAAAGGAAAGGCACAATGTGAACCATAACGAACACAAATTTTCTGCTTAGCTAAGTGATCACCCAACTCCTTGACGCTAAAATTTTCCAAACCAAAAGATAATAATCCAATCTTATCATCAATATTCTTTGGTCCAAAAATTTTTATTTCTTCAAACTCCTTCAAGCCCGCTATCAAATATTGCAATAATTCCATTTCATGATTTCTGATCTCCTCTAAACCAATGGAGCGAAGAAAATTTATAGCCTTAGACAAACCAACAATATTGGAAGTGTTGGGTGTTCCACCCTCTAAAGTAGCTAAAGATTGATGATACTCAGGGGAAACAACATCATAATCTTTACCAAAACTAATGGCGACATTTTTAACTGTTCCGCCTCCAGCCTGAGTCGGTAATAATTTATGATGAATATTTTCGTTAATATACAAAATACCAACGCCATCCGGTCCATAAGCCTTATGACTAGAGAAAGTATAGAAATCAGCTAAAATATCTTTAACATTGACTGGCAAATGAGCAATAGCCTGAGTTCCGTCAATAATATAGAAAATGTTAGAATTAAATTTTTTAATAATCTTTCCGATTTCGGCGACGTTATTGATATTCCCTAAAACATTAGAACAATGATTTAGGGCTACTAAGCGGGTTTTGGAGTTTAATATTTTCTTAAAACTAGAGATGTCGATAAGGCCATCCTTAATATCCACAATTCTAATCCTAGCTCCCTTTTTTACTAATTTTAAATAAGGTAGCATATTGGAATTATGTTCAGAGATAGAGAGAATTATTTCATCGCCTGATTCAATTAAATGAGAAATGGAATCAACTGCTAAATTGGTTGCTCCAGTAGCATTGCCAGAAAAGGCAATTTCCGAATTACTAGCACCAATAAATCTTCCAATATTTTCCCGAGCTTCTTCCAAGAGATCCTCATTACGCGAGGCAACAGCATGAGAGCTACGACTAGGATTGCCTCGGTAATTCAAAATTCTATCAACCGACTGAACAACCAAATCGGGCACCTGCGTAGTAGCCGAGCTATCTAAGTAATTTAAGTTGAATTGACGAAAAAAATGAAATCTAGACCTAATTTCCATAGATATGACGATAAATTATTGATACTTATACTATAACATAATTATAGTATAATAAAAATAATTAGAAAAGAGGGGCTAAAAAAAAAGATGGAAGGATTAAATGGGTAATAAAAAAACCCCTAAGTAAAACCTAGGGGGGTAAATTATTAAGACTTCTCTCCAAGATTCATAGACGCTTATAAACGTCCATTAATCTTTGTAGGAATAAGCCCTTGTTATCAAGAGCCTGCAGTCTTTCAAAAAGACTGCCACCTTTTTTCAGGCAATCCAGGGCCATGTAAGAGGCCTTGATGACCTCATCGCTACCGGAAATTGTTACAATTCCTGGATCGCCATTAGCATAGACTGCTGGACGGGCCACTGGTTTGAGGGTTTTTTGGTGTATTGCAGCACCAATGTCGCTGTTACCAGCGATAGCAAGCAGAAATCTTTCTTCCCTGCTTAACTCTCGTTGGGAAATTTCCCTAATCTGAGAGTAATACGAAAAATTGGCTGGCAACGACAGCCACTTACCGAGGTTTCGATAAGGAGCATCCACTGTTTCAACTGCCTCGACCCTTAATCTCGGAAAAACCTCAGAGAAAGACAAAAAGTTTTTCTCCAAACCTCTCTCCTTGATTTCCCCCAGAAATCTTCTCCAGAACTCTCCTCCCAACAGGGAGCCTACATAAGGAGCTTCCAAGTCCAGCGGGAGGATAACCACCCCCTCTACTGACTCGACCCTGTCAACTAACGCCTTCAGGTTGGTCCGACCTTCAGAGTTTAGCTGGTCGGGTAACCTTTGCGCCAGGAAAAAAGCGTCCAGTATCGGTTTATAGGCCGACTCCTTCATCACCAGTCCAATCTTTCCCCGATATTTAATCGCGGGAGAGCTTATGGGTGCTTTATTCTCCCATGAAACTTCCCCGTTCATATCGGAATAATAATGGGTCTGGGAATCCAGGACCCAAAAATTATCCTGAGGAGATGTCGGAGTGCAAAACTCCGGATAGAAGATTTGGTTAATTCCCGGAGGAATCAAACGACCTGAAAGATGCTGCCACTCCAAGTATTTCTCAGAAAGAAATACTGGAAGCATTTGGGTAAAGAGACCACTCGTGAAATCCAGATTGGGATAATTAACAAAATCATCCAACCAAGGATACATCAGGAAATCAATCCCATGAGAATTAATCGTCATGGGTATGCCTGACTCAGCAAGCTGACCCAATGATAATCGCTCCTCATAAAGACGAGCGAACCCTTCGGGCAATACATTGCCATGAAAGGAGTTTATACTCGCAACTAGCAATATTCCATTTTCCATTACAAAAAAATTTTAAGGTTCATATTGTTTTTCTCTCTCTTTTTTGGATAATAATTCCAAATTAAAACAACCATATATTATATCATATATATGTAAAAGTGTCAATAGAAGTAACTATTATAATAATTCAGGGATGTTTGATGCCCCAGATCTTATAACTAAAGTTAAAATCATTTAAACAGTGGATGTAACGCTATCTTCCGACAAAACCTCTCTTAATTCATCGAATAAAACCCCCTTCTTGTTATCATCCAAAATATTAGCTGAGTTCAATTTATTGGCTAAAGTTTTTATATCAGCAAAATCATCGTGATTATGATAGAAATCAGGATTATTTTCTGCCCAGAAAACACCTTCTTCTACTAATATTTCCAAGTATCTTTCTTCCAAGTTATCATAAAGACCCAAAGAGCCACCTAAATCACTGTAAGCAATATTTTCTAAAGCCAAACGCAATATTTTTCTATCAACAACATCTTTAATAGCATCGGTCTCTACCGAGGAATTATCTGCAAATCTATCTTTAATTATATTTTCTGATAATTTGTTTATCTTCTTACTAACTTCGGGTGAATTTAAATTAAAATTATTGTCTTTAATAGCAACTAAGACAGGATTTAATTTATTAGAAATTAAACCATCCAATTCCCTATTTAACTTGCCTAAAATGTCTCGGTCTAATTCGGAGCTAAAAGACTCCTTAATTGTTTGTTCAAAGCTGTTCATAGATTTTTAGATTAATTATATGCACATATATTATATAATTTTTTATTGATTTTGTAAATTTTGCTAATTCAAAAAAGAGCCCCGTTAAGAGACTCTTTTGATAGTATTGATCATGAAATTGGATAAAACTTATCTCACCCCTCCTCTAAAATTATTTTTATTATTCTGATTTTTAACCAAAGATTCACTTCCTCTATTTTCAATTCTTAATTTATGAGCTTCGACAAATTCAGAAAAATTTTCCTCGTTCACCTGAGATATCATTGGACAGTTTTTGTCTTTAGCAAATTCTAACCAGGCGTTATAATCACCTGACTCTAGAATACTCATCATCTCTGCTTGTCTAGCTCTGTTTTCAGCTCTTCTAGTCTCTCTTTCTGAAATTCTAGAATCAATATCAACAGAGGAATGATTAAAACCCTCTAAAGATGACTGACGATATTGAGCAGAGTTTTTATTATTCTCTGGCCAAGAAAAAGCTTCGCTGGCAGCCATAGTTATCAATGGTACAAAAATCATTACTGCTAAGGCTGGGAAAATTAACTTTTTGTAATTTTTCTTCATTTTTTTTAAATATTAATTATTAATGGGGACGTCCTCCTCTGCCTATTAATACGTAAAAGAAAAAAAAGTCTTCACTTTTTATTTAAAAGGACAATCGCTTTTAAATTGGCAATCATTAGTCATATTATTCCTAAGCTCTATTCTAGGACCAAAGGATGGATCATCAACCTGCCTCCTAATTCCAGGTCTATCAAAAAAATCATTAGCTAGGTTCATCGGCATAACCACCGAAGCCTGAAAATCGTCATTAGATTTTTTTTCACCGAAGCATCTAACAACTAAGCCCTCGCCCAACCTTAAAGCATGTTTAGAGTTAAAAATATCATAAGAAACCAACCATTCCCTGGAATCTTTATCAACTAAAAAGAAATTTTTATCATCACCCATCTCAGAAACAACTCCGGCCAGCCTTCCTTTTTCTGGCTCTGACCAAAACTCAAGCTGAGGATTGATGATGCGACTATAAACTCCGGGGTTAATATTTTTCCCTAAAAGATTGTCGATCTTCTTACCAAAACCAAGCATATAAAAACTAGATCCTAGAGCGATACTAGAAATAAGACCAATAATTAATATAAAAAACGGAGAGCACTTATAAGCTCGTTTTGTTTTTTTTAAATTTAAATAAAACAAGAATATAAATAAAGCCAAGAAAATAAGCCAAAAAATAGGAATAAAAACCAAGAAAACTTCCAAGAAAGAAGCCCCAAATCTATCGGAAAAGATGTTCTCCCCTGAATTAAAAAGATAAATAATCAAAGAGAAGGACAGTGCTCCAAAAAGTAAAGAAAACACCCCTATTATCCATAGAAAGTAATTTTTAAAAACAAACTTCCAGCGAGGTCTAGGTTTTATTTTGTCTTTCTCTATTTTAGAGATTATTTTTTCAGTAAATTTTTTCTCTATCATAAATTTAAAATTAATTATATAACTCTTGATACTTTTCCTTAAACTCTTTTTTAGCCTTATTTAGCATTGAGGCTACTGTACCGGATGGTTTTTTTATAATATCAGATATTTCATTATAGTCTTTCTCTTCAAAAAATTTTAAAATTAAGACCTCTCTCCACTTGTCCTTTAACTTGTTTAAAACTAGAAAAATTTGCTGATTTAATATTTTTATATCCAACTCTTTTTCGATATCAAAGTCAAAGGCAAGTTTTTCAATTAATGTTTCGTCAATTTTAATGGAATTTCCTTCGGGTCTAACTTTTATCTTACGATGATTACTGATAACCTGATTTCTAGCTATAGAATAAATCCAAGAAGAAAATTTTAAATCATCGTCAAAGCTATTTAAATTTAAATAAACTTTCAAAAAAACATCCTGCAATACATCTTGAGCATCTTCTTCTGATAAATTTGACATTTTACGGATAAAATTCAAAATCCTATTCTTATACCTATCTACAAGAATTGAAAAGGCCAAATGGCTTTCTAAGCTCACAACAACTAATTGCTCGTCGCTTAAACTATTTTTTTTCTCTAAAATATTCATTAATAATTTTTATATAAATATATTAACCAATTTAAATAAATTCAGCAATTGCTGAATTATTAATGTATTTAAAATTATCTATTTATTAGTACGCAAAATTTAAAAAAGACTTCAAAATATGTTCCTTTTTTCATTAACGGAGGCTAGGATATGCAGATCACCCAGGTCATTCGATAAAAATATCTTAAATCCCAAAAAATAAAATTATAAAATAAGAATTAATCAATTTTTTAAAAATTTTTAAACATGACAACAAAATCATCCGCTGGGAAATATCCTTGTTTTTTATAAAATTTCAACAAACGCTCATCGTTTTTAACCCAAAGCATAGAAGACCTAACCCCTAAAGAATCTAGATAATTATGGGCATACAACATTAGATCCCTCCCAATTCCCGAGCCTTGGAAAGATGGGTCTACCACAATTTCCTCCAGAACAGCCTGAAAGCCATCGCTCCAAGAAGAGATATTTAAAAAAATAAAAGCAACAACCTCATACTCTTCGTTAATGACAACAAAACTGTTTTCTCTGAAGTTTTTATATTTATTATTTATATACTCCAATGCTGTGTTTTTATTAAAAGCTTCATTATAAGGATCCCTACTATAAGCTCTCTCTAAGATTTCAGAGCAAATTTTTAAATCATCTTTAATAATTTTTCTAATTTTCATACTTTTTATAATTATCTTTTTATTAACAGCTTTTTAATTTTTCCTGGTGAAAATATTTCTACAATCTTTTTAAGAATGTTTTTTGCATTTTTAGACTGATCACTTGAATAATTACAAATAAAAATATCTATAGAAACATACTCGTCCTCTGGCCAAGTGTGTACTGTTATATGAGACTCCGCCAGGGAAACTACGGCCGTAAAGCTCTCCACGCCTGAAAAAAAATAATAAAAATTTCCTAACTCATGAAGATTGTTATCTGATATTATCTGCGAAAAGATCATTTTTATTTGTTTTTTGCTTTTACCTTTAAAAAAAGAAAAATCACATTTATAAAAATCAGCGATTATATGTAGCCCGTGTCTTTTTATTAATTTCATAAATAATGTTTATAAATTTTATCATTGTTAACAAATTTTTTAATTTTATTTAAATTTGGCTTAATAGTTCTAAATACATATAAAGACGAGGAAGAACTATACTTAATAATATTGCTCGATATACCATTTTTTTTAAAAAAACTATTTGCTCTATTATATTCATTATACTTAAGTGGTAATTTATACTGACTAAAATTATCTATTGTTTTATACAAATAAACATCAGACTCCAATAGAATCTTTTTAATTTTATATATATTTTTGCCAATCATTGCGGGATTCAAAATTACATAGAATTCCTTTACATCATCGTCCTCTGATAATAATGACAACCCCCTATATATAAAAGACAGGGATCCATGCAAAGTGTACGGGGGGTCTGTTATAAAAGTTTTAACACGTGGAATATTAATTTTTTTAAAATCATTATCATTGGTTAAGTCTACTTTGTAGACCTCCGTATTTCCACTATCTTTAAGTCGCTTAATAATTCTATTATCTTTTTCCAAAACGATAGGATAAAAATTATAAAAATCTCTAAATAATGGACTAATAAAATCGTCCTCACCAATAATAGCAAACCTAAAATACTCCACAAAGGGATAATTATCAGTTATCAGCCTTGCCCTCCTTAACCTTGATTCATCATCACAAGGAAACTGATTATATTTAACATTTGGAATAAAATTATTTTTTTTATAACTAAGATCAGACCGTTTATCAAAAAAATTTAAATTCTTTATTAACCCTTTTTTATTTACTGAAATCACACCGTTTAATATAGCGACTTCTATGACTGGCGCTAAATTATCAAAGTCGGCATTGCTAACTTTAACAAATTCATCTATATTTTTTGCTTTTATTAAAAAATGAATTAAACGTGAAAAATCAATAATACAAAAAATATTATTTTTTTTCCAGCTATTAAAATTTTTGTTTTTAAATGATAGATTTAAAGGGCACGAGTCAATATATTTAAAATACATTTCTTTCAAACGATAATCGTAATGCAATGATTCTAAAGGCTCAATCACCTCAGACAAATCAATATCAGTTTTAAAGGTTTTAAATACATGACACCAATAATCGTTATTATTTATAAGCTCTTTGAAGTATCTTTTTAAATTAGAGGTATTATTACTCCTATTTTTCTTATGAGACACATGGGCCACAATTAAGTCTCCAAGAAACTTATATCTACTACCAGATTTAAATAATCTATACATTAAACAATCATCTGAAAGATCAAGTTTTTCATAAAGAGGAAAGCCACCGACCTTTAAAAATAAATCTTTTTTACAAAAACCGAAATTTGCAATAAAAGTATGCCCCTGAATTTCATAAAAAATATCTCCATCCTTATCCCCCTTAAAACTCTGCGGAATACTACCACTATTTTTTATTAATAAATCATATCTTCCTTCCAATGCTTCTGAAAGTACTTTTTTAGAGTTTCTTTGGAACCAACCCGGCCTTGTCCATAATCTCTTCGCTCCATAGCCAAAATCATAAAACTTTGAAAAATTAATAATTGAAGAGAAGAAACTGTTATCGAGCATAACAGTATCATCCTCTGTGAAAACAAGAATATCTCCTCGGGCTGATTTCGCACCAAAATTTCTAGCAAAATTTATATTTATTGGTTTTTTCTTATTCACTATCTTTATTTGCACCGGAAACTTTCTTTTATTATTTAAATCGCTACAATATTTTTTTATTTTCTTAATTTTTTCAACACTTTTAAAATTGCTATTGTCCACCACTATAAGCTCAAAACTTTCTAAATCCTGTTTTAAAATTGAACTTAAACAATGATAAACGCTATTCCCCTTACCTCTCTCTGAATCACAGGCAATAACTATGCAAGATAATTTTATCATATTTTTACTTATTATTAAATAAAAATTTTTTAGAGTTATCTGAGGCTATTGTTCTTCTCATTTCTTTATTAAGTGAATATAAAAAATCAATCTCATCCTTCAGAGAATAGCTCGCTCTATCCTTATTACTGATCTTGAATTTTCCAAAAGGCTCATCGCTTCCCCATAAAATAAATTTT
>Ga0334884_1001913_pt1 | contig 28496 bp, 21 predicted proteins | sample GraSluR1_MG_7_FD_207215 | JGI IMG/M metagenome (GOLD analysis project Ga0334884, IMG submission 207215) | Sludge microbial communities from methane-producing bioreactor in Wageningen University, Netherlands - Granular Sludge_12_05 R1 | ecosystem: Engineered > Bioreactor > Anaerobic >...
AGCTGATGCTAATATGGCTAAAAAGGCTGGTCTTTTGCACGATATTGGAAAGGCTGTCGACCATGAGGTTCAAGGCAACCATACTGAAATTGGACGAGATATCTTAAAGAAATTCAACATGTCCGAAGAAATAATAGCCCCGGTTGCTACTCATCATGACGATAATCCAGCCACCCTATTATCCATAATAGTAAAAACAGCTGACGCAATCTCTTCAGCACGACCAGGAGCCCGACATGATTCTTACGAAAATTACATTCAAAGATTAGAAGAACTAGAAGGAATAGCTAATTCTTTCGAGGGTGTTGAAAAAAGTTACGCTATTCAAGCCGGAAGAGAGGTTAGAATATTTATTTCCCCAGAAAAAGTTGACGATCTAAAATCATACGACCTAGCCAGAGAAATAGCCAAAAAAATTGAACAAGAATTAAAATACCCCGGTGAAATAAAAGTAAATATCATCAGGGAATTAAGAGTTATTGAATATGCCAGATAAAAAAAACATCATTAATCAAAAAGAATTAGCAGAGATAATAAGCTCTCAGAATGATTTTGGTTTAAATAAAAGAGAAACCGAGGGTCTCATCAAAAAAATAATTGAAACAATTATCAACCAATTAGGTAAAGGTAAAACTGTTAAATTAACTAGCTTTGGGACCTTCTCAGTGAAAAACCGATATGCTCGAGGTGGAGTTGACCCGAGAAATCCAGGCAAAAGAATAAATATTCCAGCAGTAAAAGTGGCTAAATTCAAGACTGGAAAGAAATTAAAGGATGCTTTAAAGGAAAAACCTTAGGCTCCTTTTGGTGTCCATAGCTCAACTGGATAGAGCGCCTGGCTTCGGACCAGGAGGTTGTGGGTTCAAATCCTGCTGGACACACTACGGTCCGCCGTAAAACCGTTATAACGTAGCGAAACGACCTACACTCAATTAAATAAAGGCTGGGTAGCTCAGTTGGTTAGAGCGTAGCACTCATAACGCTAAGGTCGAGGGTTCAATCCCCTCCCCAGCCACCACTCTTGCGCGCTGTTAGCTCAGTTGGTAGAGCAGCTCCCTCTTAAGGAGAAGGTCGAAGGTTCGAGCCCTTCACGGCGCACATACAAAAAACCAATCTGTAAAAGATTGGTTTAAAAACAACAATAAAAAAATAAAAAACACACTTAATTCTTAATACAACGTACTGGATAACCTTCAGACTTAAGCGAATAAATATCGTAAAAAAATTCAGGTCTATCCCATCTTACAAAAACATATCGAGCATTAGAGCTATTAAAAACAGATGAGGACCAAAACCTAGAAAAACCGGCATCACCATGTGTTCCACTAAAAGAATAAATTTTTCCATAGAGATTAATATTAAGGCCAGTGGAATTATTACTAGACGGATTATTACCCAAAGCACAGGCAACGGCACTAGTAAAGGGTAGGTCAATAGCCCCTAAGGATTTTGCTATGTAACCACTAGTATCATTACATCTATACGTAGATATACTATTTACATAATCATATAAAGCTGTCCATTCAGCAAAAGAAGGAATGTGCCAACCCTCAGGACAAATACCCTGATCACCTTCCACTACAGATCCATTCATAGCCGCGCTCCACTGATAAAACCGCCCATCAAGATCGCAATTGCTAAGAGAATTGTATTTACAACCACACCACCCCTCATCAACATCATTAACCCAGGTGACCGAAGAACATCCATTATCATACTTTAGATTTTCTCCCATCCAACACTGATTATTAATTGCTACTATCTGGTAGGAACTACCATCTCTTGAATCAACAAAAGATGTTTCATTGTTACAAGCGTCGGGAGGAGGAGAGGCTACGCCCACGGGACTAGCTATTTTCAATCCAGCTGACAATCCAGAAATATTACTTCCAATACAAAAGCCTATGGCATAGGTCGATCCGTTAGCAGAGGTATAAGTGTAAGTATTATCACCTTCCTCACAATCTCCATCTGCTGGAGTGGGTGCTGTTGGGACAGTAGCCATATAGGTTAATCCTCCGGTAGCTATAGTACTATCTATTTCTCCAGTTAGCGGATACACCCCCGTATCATTATAATATAATTCTAATGCCGTTTGCATTTGTTTAACATCAGCTATTCTTTTAGCGTCTCTAGCATTTTTTCTAGCGTTTTGTAGGGATACCACAGCTAGAGTAGCTAAAATACCAATTATGGCGATTACTACTAATAGCTCTATTAGAGTAAAGCCGACTTTCCTTTTTTTATTCATGAACAAATAATTTAATTATATAACAAAATATTAACATATTTTTAATAAAATTAAAAGACCAATCTTTTATAGATTGGTTTTTTAATTTTATCATTGAAAGATAAATTATGGACAAGTTGTGGTTGCGACTATTCCAGAAGGGCTAGCGCATTGTTCTCCTGCTGCGAGACCACTAACTGCGGCTCCTAGACAGAAACTAATTGAATAAGAGGAGGAGGAAGTGGCATAAGTGTAAGTATTAGCTGTAGTAGAACAAGTCCCATCAGCTGGAGTAGGCGCTGATGGAGTAACTGACATGTAAACAGTGCCACTAGCGATTGTGTTTTCACTAAAAATATCAACTTGGGGATATTCCTGCCAATCATTGAAATATAGCTCTAGAGCTGTTTGAACCTGACGAACGTCAGCGATTCTCTTAGCATCTCGAGCATTTTTTCTGGCATTTTGCAGTGATACAACTGCTAGGGTGGCCAAGATACCAATTATAGCTATTACTACCAATAGCTCAATTAAGGTAAAACCCTTTTTTTTGTTTTTCATAGATTTTAACTTTCATCTCTCTAAAAATAATAATTTAAAGAGTAAAAATTACAAATTAGATTTTTATATTTTAATTAAATTAATAACACGAAGTGGTTGTAGCAATAATTCCCCCCGGAAAAGCACATTTTATTCCTGGAGAAAGATCGGCAACATTTGTACCTAAACAAAACTCAATAAAGTAACTAGCTCCCGAATTAACTTGATCATAAGTGTATGAAGATGTGGCACAGGATCCATCAGCCGGAGTGGGGCCAGCCGGAGTATTATACATATAGACATTGGATCCATAGGAAATCGGGCTACCGACAATTAATTCTGCCGGATAAGAGCTAGCATCATTATAATATAACTCCAGAGCTGTCTGAATCTGCTTGACGTCAGCGATTCTTTTAGTGTCCCTGGCTCTTTCTCTAGCTCCTTGCAGAGAAACCACCGCCAAGGTGGATAATATACCAATTATAGCAATAACTACTAATAACTCTATTAAAGTAAAACCACCCACTGTCTTGTTATTATTAATATTTTTTCTAATTAACATAATATAATCATAATCCACTACAAACTATTTTATATAGAAATTATATCATAAATAGTAAAAAAAGGAAATACCTTTAAAAATTATTAGCTAGATAGCTTAATTATCTCCTCTTTAACAACCAAACGATCATCCCAGGGTATCTTTTTACCATCAGCCACACAAATTGCTTGCTCACATCCCTTGCCAGTTATAATAAACAAATCTCCCTCTTTTATTAACTGCAGACCCTTTTTAATGGCCTCTCTTCTGTCTAAAATTCTAAATAAATTAACTCCCTCAACCATCCCAACCTCCTTGGCCCCCTGAGCAACCTGATTTATTATATCCAAGGGGTTTTCATCATAAGGATCTTCGTTACTAATTATAACGAAATCAGCCCTCTCTCCAGCTATTTTACCCATAATCTCTCGGCGACTCTTATCTCTGCCTCCGCCGGTTGACCCTAAAATATGAACAATTCTCCCTGAATAACCACTTTTTAACAATTCTTCTTTTAAGAAATAAATAAGGTCATACATCTTTTTCATAGCTACAGGTTCGTAGGCATAGTCGACTATAGTCAGGAAACTTTGTCCGACATCGACTACTTCTAGGCGACCCGGGATGCTCTTTATTTTCTCTAATCCCTCTACTATTTTTTCTAAATCTAAATCTATCAAAAAAGGTAATGATAAAAGAGGTATGGCATTTAGAACATTAAATTCTCCCCATAATTTAAGGTTTATTTCACGACCAGAAAAATCATCCTCAGCCTTCTTTCTAAACACAAAGTCAAAAGAAGTTCCTTTCAAATCAATTTTAACATTATTGAAAAATACTGACAAAACATCCTTGTCAGGTTTAGTATTATTAAAGTAAAATAATTTTTGTTCAGCCCAAAAAGATGAGAAATACAGAGCCTCGTCGTCATCCCCGTTAATAATAAAAGATTTTTTAATTCTAGTTAAATCTATTTTTGATAAATTATTTTTAGCCTTAATAATTTTATTATCACTATTTAAATATTTAAATTGGCAATTTTTTAAATGAGCAAATAATTGACCTTTGGCCTTTTTATAGTTTTCAAAGCTACCGTGAGACTCAATGTGCTCGGGGTAAATTCCGGTAAAGACCAAAATGTCATAATTTATAAAACGATGCCTAAATTGGCGTACTCCCTCCGAAGTTGTTTCAATAACGGCATAAAGACAACCATTTTTGACCATTTGACGCATTATCTTTTGAGTAAAAAAACGCCCCACCATAGTCATTTTTTTATTATTGAGCCATTCTTTTTCACCATCACTAAACATAGCCGTAGAAGTATAACCAGTCTTATACCCAGCCTCATTCAGGGCTTTGGCCATTAAATAAACTGAGCTGGTTTTGCCAGAGGTGCCAGTTATACCAATAACAATCAACTTATTACTAGGGCGACCATAAAATACGGAAGCTACATAACTTAAGAAATAGTGATAAGCGGGCTGAATCTTCTTAAATACTTTTTTAGGTATTATTTTTTTTAAGAAAGATAAAAATGTATTCATAATAAAATTTAATTAACGAGAAAAATATTTACCGAAAAAATCATTATCATTTTTAGTATCCTTTTTGTTATTTTTTGTTTGATTTTTTTCTTCGTCGGCCTCCTCAATTTCTTCTTCTTCTTCTTCTTCTTCTTCTTCTTCTTCTTCTTCTTCTTCTTCTTCTTCTTCTTCGATATCATTCTCATTCTCCTCCTCATTCTCAACCTCCTCAATTTCTTCTTCTTCATCAATCTCCTCAACATCCTCAACATCCTCAATATCCTCAATCTCTTCAATCTCCTCAACATCCTCAACATCCTCAACATCCTCAACATCCTCAATCTCCGCCTCCTCTTCCTCCTCATTATCCTCAAAAACTAAAGGAGTCTCATCTTCGGTATAAAGATATTGGTCTGGTGATTTGCTCTCACTTCTACTATGAAGGCTTGACGACGCCATAGGACTGGCCACACTATTTTCATATTGCTCCTTAGATATTAGTATTTCTCGAGGCTTAGAGCCATTGGACGGACCAACCATGCCATTTTCCTCTAACATATCTAAAATGCTAGCTGCCCTAGAATAACCTATACGCAATCTTCTTTGCAAGAAAGAAGTAGAAGCCTTGCCAGCGGCAATAATCACCTCCTTAGCCTCCTCTAAGAGATCATCCTCATCTCCCATAACTCCATCTAATCCAACACCGCCAATACCGCTAACTTTTTGGCGTTCCACGATTCCATCCAGGTAATCAGCTGATCCGTATTTTTCTTTAATAAAATTAACTATTGCTAAAATCTCGCTATCGTCAACATAGGCACCCTGGATTCGGCGAGGTTTTGAGAGCTCGGCTGTAGTAAAAAGCATATCTCCCCTACCCAATAATTTTTCAGCCCCAGATGAATCTAGAATAGTTTTAGAATCAACTGCAGAGGCTACTGAAAAAGCGATACGTGAAGGAGTGTTAGCTTTAATTAAACCAGTGATAACATCAACACTAGGCCTCTGAGTGGCTAATATTAAGTGAATACCAACAGCCCTGGACATTTGGGTCAATCGGATAACACTTCCCTCTATATCCTTAGAAGCCGCCACCATTAAATCGGCTAATTCATCAATGATAAAAATTATATAAGGCATTTTTTCCTTACTAGCCTTATTGTAAACTTGAATATTTTTCTTACCAGCTTGATTTAAAACCTCATAACGTCTGTCCATCTCGTTCAAGCACCATCTTAGGGCATTAATGGTTTTACTAACATCAGTAATAACTGGGGTAAGTAAATGTGGAATTCCGTTGTACGTTGGGAGTTCTACTCTTTTAGGATCAACCATAATAAAACGAAGATCGGCTGGATTGTTCTGGTATAGCAAGCTAACAATAATAGTATTTAAACAAACTGATTTACCAGAATTAGTAGCACCTGCCACTAATAAGTGAGGCATTTTAGCAATATCGTAGACAATATTTCTACCAGAAACGTCCTTCCCCAAAGCGGCAGTTAAATTACTTTGCCTTAATTTAAAGTCTTTATCCTCTAAAACCTCTCTTAAACCAACAATAGCCTTGGTCTTATTAGGGACCTCTATGCCAATAAGTGATTTCCCGGGAATAGGTGCTTCTATCCTAATAGGATGCGCTGCTAATGCTAGGGATAAATCATTGCTTAATGCTGTAATGCGAGAAACCTTAATCCCCTCGGAAGGTTTAAAGGTGTATTGGGTAACAGTCGGCCCAACATTAACCTGTCCCATCTCGACTGATATACCAAAATTTTCTAAAGTTCTTTGAATTATTAAAATATTATTCTCAATATCACCACTAGTAGCCTTACCAATTTTACTACTTAAAAGATCTAGAGGTAAATCTATCTTAATCTTCTTTGTCTTCCAATTAATTTCCTTTTCCTTTTTAACATCAGCCCTGGCAACATTTGTTTTATTTGAATGAGGGCCTATTTCTTTTTTTGTAAATAAAACACCCTGGCCATCATCATCTTCAACAGTAATATCTACTTCCTCCTCTTCTTCCACCTCGTTAACTTCGCTTTCCTCCTCTTCGTCAGCGTAGCCATCCCCCTCTTCATCTTTAAAAGAGTTTTTAGCGAAACTAAAAAATTTATAAATAAAACTCTTAGAGCCAATTAGATGAGACAAGGTAATATTGAAAAGTAATATAGCAGCAACCGCTAAAATTGCTAAAATAATAATCAAGCCACCCCAGAACCCCAAAATACTTTTAAAAAATAAAGACAGATGAAAGCCCAAAAGTCCTCCGCCCAATCCAGCCTGAGCTTTCATTTCGGCAATCGAATTTTTAAAAAAGAAATGAAGCAAAACTGGTATAAACACAAAAAATAAAAATAATCCGATATAGTTTGATGACTGAGAAAAGAATTTTTTTTGTTTATACAAAGCAACGCTCAGAACTATCAATAGGATAGGTAAAATCCACTTAGCCCAGCCGAATCCTAGGGATAGAGTTTTATCCAAAAAAACACCAAAGCTTCCCGATAAAGAAAATAAGGCTAATAAGCTAATTAGTCCTAAAACAAAAATAACTATTGCTATAATACTAGTCTTAATTTTAGCATAACGCTCTTCGTCATATTCGTACTCCAATTCTTCGTATTCAATTTTTTCTTTTTTAGTTTTGTTTTTGCTTTTTGCTGCCATAAAATTATTTCAAAAAAATTAATAAAACTATATTATCCTATTATTTCTCTTATCCTCCTAAGACGTCTGCTGTCGACCATAAACCAGTCCCAAGAATCTTGGAGCAAGGAACCGTCACCCTCAAACAAATGAAAATCTGAACCGCCAGTAGCTATAAGGTCTAATTTTTCAGACAAAAACTGACTATACATAACAGCCCCAATAGTATGATGAGGAGACAAAACCTCTATTCCATCCAAACCCATGTCCTTCAGTTTTTCCGTCATATTATTAGCAAACTTATTATGCTTTCCAGGATGACAAAAAACAATTTGTCCACCGACCTCTTTTTTTATTTTAAATAGTCTTTCTATATTAATATAGGCCTCATTTAAGCGCCCTATTTTTTTATCAAAAAACAATTCTCCTAAAATATCATCTTCGCGAAGTGGTAATAATAATTTTCCGGAAAAACCAGGGGAATTCTTTCTTTTTTTCTTAATACCCCTTAAGACTAAATTATAATTAAACTCTTTTTCCATTATCTTGTCTGCTAAACGATTGATGGGTATGTAGTGTTTAAATTCTGATAAAATTTTATCTACTTCTATTTTATAGCCACGTCTTTTTAATTTCAATAGAATATTTCTGACTAGCAATGATCGACGACGACGAGAAGACTCTATTATTTTTTGTAACTCGATGTTATTTCTATCAAAATTATACCAAAGAATATTTATTTTTTTAGTCTTGTATTTGGCATAAATTTCCATTCCAATAATTGGCTTGATTCCGTGTTTTTTGGACTCTTTTATAAACTCATCCACCCCCTCGGTGGTATTATGATCAGTTAAAGCTGCTACCTTAATCCCCTTAGATTTAATGAGTTTAACTAGCTCTGAAGGACTTAAATATCCATCAGAATAATTAGAGTGAAGTTGTAAATCAATTAGCATAAATTATTTTAGTTTAAGTTTTTTCTTGATTTCAGCTATTAGAGGCTCAGCTCTTTCTGGCTTGGGATTATAACGAGTTATCCAAAAAATAGCAGTCCTAAAAGCAGTCCAATGATAATACAAATTTATTCTTTCTTTAATTCTAATATTGTATTTAATTTTGGCATGACGGCAATAGCTCTCAATAAATGTGTCTACAATTTTTTTAATAAAAACTTTATTATACTTATGGCGGATCATTTTGTATTCCAATTGCTGGATAAAGGATCCTAAATCTCTGGCAAAGTCAGAAGGACAAATATCCGTGAAATCAATCATTGCTATTTTTTTAGAGCCAATCTTAATTATATTATCAGGATGAACATCACCATGAATAAGCCATCTCTTGGAGCTAATTTCAAAAAAATCGTCCTCCAATTCAATGAGATAATCATAGATTAGCTTCAAATCCTTGTAATATTTTCCATCATATTTTTCCTTAAGGTCTCTTAAAACGTGGCCATATCCAGGAAGAACGGTCTTTATTCTAGTATTACTCTTATTAAACTTAATTATATCGGAAATCGGTGTTTTATGCAATTTAGCAAGCCATTCTGCTGTTTTCTTAACCACCCTCTCCACCTCTTTTTTGTCGTCATTTTGAATATAATGCAATAGACTGTCTCCCTTTACTCCACGATAAAAAGAAGCATTAAAATGCTTGGAATAAAACAAAGGCTTGGGTATAGTTAAAAAACCGCTAGAAAAACCCTTGTCCCATAAATAAGATAAAGTATCGTGAACGTTTTTTCGAGGTTCGCCAGAGTGAGCCGTGCAAAAAATTGAAAGGGTCTTAAGATTCTTTTTAGCATTAGAAGAATTTTTAGGAACAAAGAAAGTTTTAAATTCCAAAACTACATGGTAGGTTGTTTTCCAAATATAGTCCTTATGATAAATTAATTTTATTTTTTCTATTTTTTTAAAATCAGGATAAAGAGGTAAAATCTTTCTAGTAAAAAAACCCTTAACATAATTCTCACTTAAAAGACGATTTATCTTATTACTATTTTCCAGTTTATTGCGAGAATGATAAGACCAGTGCTTGCTCCAAATGGCTTTTTTAATAGCCATAAAAATATTTTCTGACTTCATCTTCTCAGCATAAGAGGTTGAGTTTTCCAGAGAACGAATAGCTCTGATAAGTTCGTTGGCTCCTCTTTCTATTTCATCTGGATTCCAGGCACGAGGACCAAAATTATGTTTAAAATCCCTAGCACTAGCCCACCAAAAGGTACAGCTAGCCAGACCCCTGGATAAATGCCAGCGAGACCAACTATAATTAATATCGTCCTTATTTTTTTCATTAATATCCAAAGCTAAATTAGCTAACTTCCACAACCTAACATGAATATCATTGTTTTTATCATCCCATAAATGAAAAGGTTTTTTATTCAACAAATCTTTTTCAGTCGACTCCCAATTACTTTTTCTAAGAGAAATAAGATCTAATTTTTTAAATTTAGCGATATAGTTAGAAACGGTAGCGGTTTTTATTTCCTTGTTAGACAAAACCTCCTCTAACCTTCCGGTATTATCATTGTGTCTTAGGCCATAAAGCTCGCCATCGGTAGCGCTGATAACGACATCTTCTCCACTTCCTTTTTCATCTTTTTCGCTTATTAATATTTTCTTAATTTCATCAGGAACATAGCAATTAGAAAACTTTCTAGATCTAAAAATTATTTTTAGTCCACTATTTTTATCTACATAGGGTAAATTAAAGTCTATCTTCTTTCTCCCCTGATAAGATATTTCATCTAATATCAACCACTTATATCCAAGCTTCTTGACAATTTTAGCCACATCGGGACTATAAGACATTTCCGGCAAAAAGAAGCCTCTAATTTTTGCTTTAGGAAAATACTTTTTTAAAATAGCCTCGTTTTCCTTTATTTGATGATAGACTTCTTTCTTCCTAACTAAGGGCAAAAGGGCGTGATAAGATGCGGATCCGGTTAATTCAATTTGTCCCCTGTCTATTAATTGATTTATATCCTCAATTAAATCAAGATACTTTAGCTCTGCTAGGCGAGAGACCAAACATCCAGTAATGTTAAAAGTAAACTTAATATTAGGCTGATCTTGCAAGATTTTAATAACTCGCTTATAGCTCAACTCAACAGCCTCTTTTACTTTATAATAATCAGAATTTGCTGGTTGATAACAGTGTAAAAAATTAATCCACAACATATTTTAACTTTTAATTCTTAAAGCTTTTTTATATAACTCTACATATTTTCGAGCTGGAATTTCCCAGCTACTAGATTTTTTCATAGCGCGAACAATTAATTCATGCCAAACATTCTTATACTTATAGTTCTCTAGCGCTCTAGCTATCGCCCCAAAGAAGGAAAATTCATCTCCTAATTTAAAAACAAATCCTATCCCTTTATTAGTAACCGGATTAAAATTTTCTACGGTGTCGTGCAGTCCCCCGACTCCTCGCACAATTGGTATCGCCCCGTAGCGCATAGCTATCATTTGATTTATACCACAAGGCTCAAAATACGAAGGCAGAATAAAAAAGTCAGAAGCAGCATAAAGCAATGTTTCTGTTTCTTTGTTTTCTAAAAATGGCATCCAAATCATTTTTTTAGGATATTTTTTCTGTATCCTTTTTAATTTTTTAATATATCCAGAATCTCCGTCGCCCATAAAAATAACCTGAATATCTAAACGTAAAATATAAGGTAAAAGCTTTAATATAATATCGAACCCTTTTTGATGGGCGATTCTAGAAGTGGAACAAAACATAGGAACATCCTTATCGATATTAAGCCCCAGCTTTTTTTGTAAATACTTTTTATTATCCTTTTTAAGATGACAATTATCAAAGCCATAGCCCTTAAAAAGACCCGAGTCTCTTTGCGGATTGTAAGCATTATAATCAATACCGTTGATAATACCAAACAAACGATCCTCTCTGTTTTTTAAAATTCGGTTTAAATCTTGACCAAATTTTTTGGTCATAATTTCGTCCCTATATTTCTCACTGACAGTATTAATAATATCTGCAAATAAAATAGCTCTTTTGGCAAAGTTAATATTCAATAGATCTGGATCATTTAAATAAGGTAGTTTTCTTCGGCCATAATCCTTTTTATTTAAAGGGATACCACGCCAAGGCTGGCTCATCTGAAAGGCTAAATTATGAATAGTGAAAATTGTTTTAACCTTATCCAGTCCTTTAGTGTACCGATATTTATTCTTAATTAAATAAGGTACCAAGCCTGAATGCCAGTCATGACAGTGGATAATATCAGGGACATCATCTAGTAAACTTATTAGCCTAAGAGCAGCCACATTAAAAACTAAAAATCGTATATTATCTTGGCGAGAAACATAAATCTTTTTGTATTTAGAAAAATACTCCTTGCTTTCTATAAAATAAACCGGCAAACCATCAATCAGCTCACCTTGCCAAAAATTAACCTTAACCGAGTTTTTTGAATCGACAAAGACATTGATATCCTGATGTATAAGTTTTAGATTATAGGCTTTTTTATCAATAATTTTCCCATAGAGCGGTGTAATTATCGATACTTTATGTCCTAGGCGAAACAAAGCTTTGGGCAAGCTCCTGGATACGTCGCCCAACCCTCCCGTCTTAGAAAAAGGGGAGACCTCTGAGGCAATATGAATTACATTTATCTTTTTTGGCATGTTTTTAGGTTATTTAAATTAATACTAGAGGCGCAAATAGCCACCGCTAAAGCATCGGCGGCATCATCTGACTTGGGCAATTCTTTTAAATTTAATATTATCTTAACCATTTTTTTAACCTGGTTCTTATCACTTCTTCCAAAATTACAAACACCTTGCTTTATCTGCAAGGGCGTAAATTCAATTAAATTAATTTTATTTTTCTTTACCCCTAGCAGCAACACTCCCCTGGCCTGGCCAACTATCAGGGCTGTCTTGGCATTATTATTAAAAAATATTTTTTCTACGGCGACCAGGTCGGGCTTGTATTTGTTTATTATCTTATTCAGCTCTCTATCTAGCACTACTAACCTATCAGCTAATTCATCTTTGGCCGAAGTTTTAATACTACCGAAATCTAAACAAATTAATTTACTATTGTCAACCGAAATTAGCCCATATCCAGTATCAGCAATCCCAGGGTCCAAACCTAAAATAATCTTTTTCATAATAATAAAATTAGGGCTTAATTGTAGTGCCTTGAAATTTTCTCCCAGAAAAATAATTTTCTAAATTAGACAAATTCTGTCCATTCAAAACTACAACTGATTTTTTATTTTTTTGACATCTCAGAGATGCCACAGGATCAAATGGAGCATTAAGTCCTGGCTCCCAGGTGTCGCCAATTATAGCTAAAAAATCTGCCCAATTCAATTCTTCTATTTTTTTAGCGCCCTTGAACTTTGTTGGATCTTTGTCGTAAACGTAATTAATATTAGACAAATTAACAATATTTTTAATCCCGTAAGTTTCGGCTAATAAAACAGCAACGAAATCGGAAGAGTTTCCGGGCAAGTATCCCCCAGAAAAAATTAAGGGTTTTTTGGTTTTTATTTTTTTATTAGGGTCAATTATTAACTTGCTATAAGACAAATCTGAAAAAATTGATTTTAATAAAAAAGCATTAAGCCAGGTAGCATATATTCCTAAATAATCTTGGTCCTCTGACTCAATATCTTTATTCAATTTTTTGGCATTAGAGGAGTATTGCCTAGCAAGACTTCCTCCTCCAACAACAATAATAAACTCATCGCCTTTTTCAACCCGACTTTCAATTAGCCTCTTAAATTTTTTCAAGAAATTAAAATTGACCCCATCCTGAAGCGAAACAATAGAGCCTCCTAATGACAATACTTGTCGCATAATAAATGTAACTAAATTTAATTATTTTGACTCTTCTTTATGGTATTCTTCTAAAATTTTAGCTCGAACCTCCTTTAATAACTTAGGCTGAGATTTTAATTCATTTTTAGCATTTTCTCTTCCAACTCCCAGCTTAACATCACCAAAACTATAAGAATTTCCGGATTTCTTAATTACTTCGTGTTCAACACCTAAATCCAATAAATCACCGGCTACCGAAATTCCTTCATTATACATAATATCAAATTCAGCCACTTTAAAAGGAGCTGCTACTTTATTTTTAACAATCTTAGCTTTTACTCTATTTCCGATAATTTTTTCTCCTTGTTTTATCTGAGCGCTACGACGAACCTCAACCCTAACAGAAGAGTAAAACTTTAAAGCATTTCCCCCACTAGTTGTTTCCGGGCTACCAAAAAAAACTCCAATTTTATTCCTAATTTGATTAATGAAAATAACCACTGTCTTAGATTTGGAAATTACACCAGTTAATTTTCTTAAGGCCTGGCTCATTAAGCGAGCCTGCAAGCCCATATGCTGATCACCCATATCCCCTTCTATTTCTTTTTGGGGAACTAAAGCAGCGACACTATCTACAACCACAACATCCACTGCGTTAGAGCGAACTAATGTTTCTACAATTTCTAAGGCCTGCTCTCCGGTGTCGGGCTGAGAGATAAGCATTTCTTTGATGTTTATACCAATTTTCTCAGCATAATCTGGGTCCAAGGCATGTTCAGCATCAACAAAGGCCGCCACACCACCAACTTTTTGTACTTCAGCTACTATATGCTGGGCTAAAGTGGTCTTGCCAGATGATTCAGGTCCAAAAATTTCTATAACTCTCCCTCGAGGAACTCCTCCTACTCCAAAAGCTATATCTAAAGATAGACAACCAGTTGAAATAGCATCAACATTTACCTTTCTGGCATCACCAAACTTCATAATAGCACCATCGCCAAACTTGCTTTTAATTTGTTGCATAGCCAATAGCGCTGCTTCTGATTTTCCACTAGAGACATCCTTGGTCTCCGCCTTCAAATCTTTAGGTTTTTTTTCTTTCGTCATATTTTTTTTGATAATTATACTACTTAATACTAATATAAGGACTATAATTATTTACATTTAATAATAAAAAAATAAAATCAATAATATTATAGACTTTTCTTAATGAAAATAAAGAAAATTAATTTTAAAATTAATATAAATTAATAATTAGCTAAAATATTGAAATATTTAATTACAGGGACTACTAGTAGCAACACCATCGCAGCAATAAGGCGCTGAAGCAGTGGCGTTACAACTAAGACCAACGCTAGGTTTAAAACAATTCTGATAAATATCCTTCACACCCGAACCAACCTGGGCTGAATAACTGGCTCCTTCATAAAACTGGGCATGATTGATATAGGCATTAGTTTTGTCTGGCTCACCATCCAAGGGAGATGCATCTACATTTTCTGATCCAATCCAATAGCCAACCAATTGTCCGCTAAATAAATTAATTAGGGGATGTTGGACATCTTCATTTCCACTATTCATAGTAAGTTCTCCAGTGCGCAAAGTACTAGCCATCATTAATTTATCAAAACCAATCTTAATTGGAAGCCATAGGTCAGTTGAGGTCGCTCCGATTGCGGGAGATATAAGATTTATTTTTGGCGGATCAGTTTCAATTCTATTATTTATCCAGAAAGACCAGTAAAAACTATCTCCCGTGTCAGTTATAGGGTTGTTTTTATAATAATAACTTGCGTCTCCGTCAGAATAGCCGTCACTATTGCCATCAAAGGAGTTAGCCGCTGAGTCCATCACACCATATCCAGCGCCAATGTCGGATAGGGGATAAAATTTGCCGGCATCATTTGTACAGATATTATTATCACAAGTAGAAAATGGGCTTTTATTGGAGCACAAAGAATTATTTGCTCCACAATCGAATAATGGAGCAGCTATTATTTCTACCCTTAAATTACTATCGGGTGGTAAACAATAAATATCCTCGCCACAAGCATTAACGCCGCAGAGATTATTAGATTTAAATTCAACTGTTTTATAGTTGGAAGAAATAGAAAAATTACCGCTCAAAATACTATTGTCGGACAAATTAACAACCCTAATAGTACTAGAAACTTCATCACTACTCCCTGAGACCATTAAAGGATTAATAGCTTCATTAAAATTAATTTGGATGATGCTATTCATAGGCTTATCTTCTTTATCATTAATATTTACAGTTTCAGCTAAATCAACCCCTCCAGAAAAGGATGAAAAGTCTATCCTATTGGTGTCAGAAGATGCTAAAGTAATATCGTTACCTCCCGAACCAGCCACCCTGGCCATCATGTAAACAATTGCATTGTTGCTGCTTGAACCAATGTAAATATAGGGATTAGAGTTTAAGGTCTGTTCTATTCTATCAGCTAACTCGGCATAATCACTAAATGCAATATCATCAACCCTAATATAGAAACCAGTAGTAGTGCTATTTACAAAAGTATAAACATATTCGCCCACTGAAATAGTGTCAGCTGGAATCATTTTTGTGACTGTGATATCCCAAGAGTTTCCGGCAGAAACATCCTCAGAAAAGTCTAGGCTAAAATAATTTGTGAAACTAACCGATCTTCTATTTACGACATCAAAAGCCCCTAATTGATTACCACTACTACTTAAAAGAGCTTTATCTCCTCCAGCTGAAATAACTACATCAAAATCTGTATACGCGCTGTTATAATTTGGATTAATGGTTCCAGTAGCTGTAGCGCTTGTGGGACTAACCACACTTGTAGAAATAGTAGCTGGCTGATAATAATTAGGAATACCCTGGACAGTAAAGGACCCCAATGAAGAGGTGGCTCCTACAGTGATTATAGAATCTTTATTATCATCCGGTTGAGGGAAAATACTATTTATCTTGGGCGGAGTTAAATCCAAAACATTACTAACCTCAAAGCCCCATAGAAAATAACTACTAGAACAATTGCCAAAAATACTTCTAGACCCATCTTTAATTAAAATATTACTAGAAAAATAAACAATATAGTTAGTAGCGCTATTTTCATTACCTAAATGATTATCAGGTATGAAAACAAAAATTTTATTATCATTAGTGGAGAAAGAAAAGCTCTCCGGTTGTGAACAATCCATACTTACAGTATCAAAGCTATCTTCTGGGCAAATAATAACATTATCAGAATTTACAGTAGTTGAAGCTACTTCCTCCTTAAAGGTCGCCATAATCATAGTATTTCTAGGGACATTTTTTTGCCGAGCCTCAGGATAAACACTTTCTAAACTACAGGCTCCAATTGCTCCTAAACCTGATTGGAAAAAGGCTTGACCCGGAGTAATACCGCTAGAACCCGATTGACCACCCGGAGATAAACTTCTAAAAATAAAAGTAACTATTCCCCAGGCTGCTAAAATAATAATCAAACCAATGACACCATTTTTCAAAATTTTCTTAGCCTTACTTACTTTTTCCTCATTTCCCTCTGAAGTCATCCAAACAAACCCCCCATAAATAACAAGGGACACTGCTATAATTGCTAATAGTCCCAAAAAAACATTTATTACTTGGGCTGCAATAGTCCGAGGATCAGTCGCCTCAAGGAAAATAGAACTATCGACCTCCCCCACTCCCAAAACATCACCCGCTAAAACAAACTTAGCCGAAAATAAAAAAACGGCCAATAAAAGAAAGGAAAAAAATATAAATATTTTTTTATTTTTCATAATAATCTATTATTATTTATAATTGAAAAGCAATTGCTAATTTGCAATTTTTATATTATTATTATAGCATACCAAATAAAATTATTAAAGACTATGACGATTGAGCGAGTTATAAAAAAAGCCCAAGAAATCAACCCCGAGATTGACACTGAAATCATTATGCGGGCTTATAAGTTTGCCGAGAAAGCCCATCAAGGCCAAACCAGAAAAAGTGGCGAACCTTATATTGAACACCCCCTTCATACAGCTTTTAATTTAGTTCAAATAAGAGCTGATATTAGTACAATTTTAGCCGGGATATTGCACGATGTACCCGAAGATACTGAATACACGCTAGAAGATGTCCGAAAAGAATTTGGTCAGGAGGTTTCTTCTTTGGTAGAAGGAATTACTAAATTGGGTAAGATTAAATATCGAGGAATTGAGCGTTATAGAGAAAATCTTAAGAAAATGTTTTTAGCCATGGTTGATGATATTAGAATAATTTATATTAAATTTTGTGACCGCCTGCACAACCTTAGAACACTAGAATCTCTGCCAGAAAACAAACAACAAAGAATCGCCCAGGAAACACTAGAAATCTATGCTCCTATTGCTGGACTACTGGGAATTTGGCGACTTAAGTGGCAAATGGAGGATATTTGTTTTAAATATCTATATCCCAAGGAATACAAACAAATAGAATATAAGTACGAAATTGAAAAAAAATCTGAAAGAAACCAATTTTTCCAAAAAGTAAAAAATATTTTAGAAGAAGAGTTAAATAAAACAAACATTAATTATGAAATTACTGCTCGCTTTAAACATCTGTATAGTATTTGGAGAAAAATGCAAATCAGAGAAAGAAGATTTGATGAAATATACGATGTTTTTGCCCTCAGGGTAGTGGTTAAAAACACTGAAGACTGCTATAAAGTGCTTGGGATTATTCACTCTCTCTGGAAACCTTTAGCAAACAGATTCAAGGATTATATTGCCCTGCCAAAACCAAACGGCTATAGGAGTTTACACACTACAATTATCGGACCCGATAATAAGGCGACTGAATTCCAAATTAAAACCCACGAGATGCACGAAGAGTCTCTTTATGGATCTCAAATTCACTGGAACTACAAGAATGAAAAATATGAATACAAAAAACCTGGCTGGATAAAAGAGATATTAGAATTACAAAAAGAAAATCGAGACGTCAAAGATTTTATAAAAGAAATAAAAACAAATGTCTTCCAAAATAGAATATTTGTTTTCTCTCCTAAAGGAGATGTTATAGAACTACCAGAAAAAGGCACGCCAATAGATTTTGCCTATGCCATCCATACCACTATCGGAAACAAAGCCGTCCAAGCCATGGTAAATGAAAAAATAGTTTCGCTTGACCATGAATTAAAAAACGGTGATATAATAGAAATAATAATAGACAAGAATAGAAAGCACCCTAACAGCCAATGGCTAGATTTCGTCAAAACCAAGCATGCCAAAGAAAGAATAAAACAATATTCTCAAAAAGGAGCCTTTGATAAATTCAAAAAAATATTCAACAAATAAAATAATAGGAAACAAAAAATCAGCCGGCAAAGGGCTGATTTTTTATATCAAAAAAATAGGAAATTATCTAGTTTCTTTTATTTTGCCAGTCTTTCTTAAATGTTCAAATTTCTTACCCAATTCTATCCTAGCTAGAGCTGATTTTTTCATTTGAATACTGGTTTTTTTCTTGGCGTGAGTTTGTTTTTTCTTAAAAGAATCTAATCTTTTATTATTTTTCAAACTATTCTTAAAACGTCTTAAAAACGCTTCGAAACTTTCGCCTTTTTTTCTTTTTAAATCGGCCATAAAGCACCTACCTTTCTATTTACGACTTTAAAAGTCTTAATTTTAATATTATACTTATAACACAATACTTTTATTTTTTCAAGTCATCTTGAGAAATAACTTTTTCTAAGCGATTTATTAGGTCTTTTAGGGCAATAATCTCCTGAACCCCTGAATCTGTGTCTCTGAATAAAATAGTTTCTTCATTAAGCTCCTTCTTCCCTAAAATCAAAACTGTTTTGGCTTTCAATAATCTAGCCTCTTCTAATTGGTCTCTTAGACCATCTAAATGAAAGGCTTGCTTAACATTAAACCCCTTGCTCAATAATTCCTTAAATAAGAACATCGCCTTAGCCTTGGCACAGGCATCAATTTGAGCTAGAAAAATAACGTCTTTATCGTCGGACACAAATAGGCTATTTTCTCGAGACTTTATAAGAGTTCTCTCAACTCCTCCGCTAAAGCTTAGAAAGGATATATTTTTGTTAGCCAACTTTGTAAAAAGATTGTCATAATGCCCCCCTCTACCCAGCGATAACTTAGAGTTTAATTCACCATTTTTATCAACTGGCCAAACTTCAAAAATTAAATCATTATAATAATTTAAATCTCTAACTAGATAAGGATTAAAATTGTAATTAATATCCATCTCATCTAAAAACTCCATAGTTTTATAAAACCTAGTATTGCTCTCCTCTGATAAAAATTCAACAATTTGGGGCATCTCACTTTTAACCTGCATACACTCGTCTTCTTGGCACTCTAGTAATAGCGCTGGATACTTTACAATATTTTTTTTGCACTCATTACAAAGCTTACTGCGACGACCTCGCTCTTTTAAGAATTTGGAAAATTTCCCCAAAAATTCTTTTTGACAATCAAAGTCTCCTAAACTATTAATTTGAATCTGGACATCTATTTGTAATTCCTTAAAAATACTATAAATTAGAAACATTAAAAAAGCATCGGAAACCGGCTTATTGTCATTTAAAATACTAAAATTAAATTGATTAAATTGACGATAAATTCCTCCCCGAACTTTTTCCTGCCGGAACACTGGACCAACAGAAAATATTTTTAATGGTTTTTCTAAGTTATTTAAACCACCATGATCAATGAAAGACCTGACCATGCCGTGGATAAGGTCCGGACGTAAAATTATTTTTTCGACTCCCCTGGATTCAACTTCAAACAACATTTTCTTCTTATTTTTATCAAAAATTCTTTTATAAAAATTAGCATCCTCGATTATTGGAGTGTCTACTCTAGAAAAACTATAGCAACTAGCAGTTTCTTCTACTTTTTTTATAATTGGCGCTAAAAACTTGTGATCATTTATAAAAAAATCTTTAACTCCCAAAAGACGATAAAAATTCTTACCAAAGTTCGACTTCTTACCCTCCTTATCACTTTTGCCAGTCTTATGACCCGAAGAAGATTTCTTAGATTTGTTTTCAGTCTTAACCTTGGGCGAAGACTTGACCTTAGGCTTCTTATTGTTTTCCTTTTTATCAGTTGTTTTTTTTCTTCCCATATTTTTAAATTATAATTTTAAATTTTTAAAAAATTAATTATTAAATTGATAAGCATCAGAATAATTAAAGACAGTGAAACGACTAAAGGGCCAGCCTCGAAGCAAAACTTTACCAGTAATAAAAGTTTCATCTAGGGGTCCAAAAGTGCGAGAGTCCTTGGAGGCATAGCGATTATCACCTAAAACGAAATATTCGTTTTCCTTTAATTCAATAATATCATCTTCTATATTATAAGTTCTAACATTTTCTGCTAAATACAGACTTTCATCCAACTTGAGACCGTCCGGGTTTTCATTATTGTAGACAAAGATATCTCCATCAACTAAATCTATTTTTTCTCCCGGTAGACCAATAATTCTTTTAATGAAATATTCCTGGGGATTAAAAGGATAACGAAAAACGATTACCTCTCCCCTCTGAGGCCGGTTAAAGCGGTAAGATATTTCATCGATGATTAAGTATTCATGATCGTGGAAGGTAGGCTCCATAGAAGCTCCTTTAACATAGAAGGGCTGAATAATAAAATACCTAATTGGAAGAATTATCAACAAAGAGATAACTACAACTTTCAAGAACTCAAAAAAATTCTTTAACATAAAGACTATATTTAGACGAATAAGTTTATCCGAAAAAAATAAAATAACTTTTAAAATAGTACTTACAAGGTAGCAAAAATTTGACTAAAAATCAAATTATCAACATGGCGTCGCCATAACTGAAAAAACGATACTTTTCTTCCACAGCCTGTTGATAAATTTCTAAGGTTTCCTCTCGACCAATTAAAGCACTAATTAATAGGATTAGGCTTGATTTTGGAAGATGAAAATTACTTATTAAGCCATCAACAACCTGAAATTTATAACCGGGATAGACGAAGATGTTAGTAGAAAAAGAAATGTTTTTGGGAACCGCGTGCCAACCTGCAAGGTTGGCTATACGCGGGGGATTATTGCCAAAAATACTTTCCAGTATTCTAACCGAAGTCGTTCCCACAGCAATAATACGTCTTCCCTCTTTTTTAGCTTCAATTATTTTCCGTAAAACTTCTTGAGAAATTTCTACTTCTTCGCTGTGCATTTGATGATCTAAAATATTTTCCGTTTTAATAGGCGAAAAAGTCCCCAAGCCCACATGTAAAGTCCCCTCCAATATTTCTACACCCTTATTCTCTATTTTCTTCAAAAGATCATCAGTAAAATGAAGACCAGCCGTGGGCGCCGCCGATGATCCTGTTTTATCATCCTTAGCATAAATAGTTTGATAATTTTTTAAATCGTTTTTGTTTTGATTGGCTCTTTTGATATAAGGCGGAAGTGGCGTCCAACCAATTTTTTCTATTATTTTTAAAAAATCCGAATATTTTTTATTGAAAACTACTTGGCGAGTGTTATTGTTATCATCACTAAAGTTATTCTCATCATTTTTTATAATTATAGCTATCAAATTATCTGCTAAAATTAATTCGGCTCCATCCTTGACTCGCCCACCAATCAAGCACTGCCAAATATTTTTTTCCTGATTAATATTTTTTAATAAAAATATTTCTATCTCTCCTCCAGTTTTTTTGTGAGCCTTGAGACGGGCTGAAAAAACCTTGGAATTATTTACAAATAAAATATCTCCGGGTTTTAAATAATTTATAATATCATAAAATTTCTGATGCTCAGTTTTTTTGCTTTGACGATTATAAACTAAAAGACGGGAGTGATCCCGTGGACTAGCTGGCTCCTGAGCGATTAGCTCGGGAGGTAGATTGTAGTTAAAATCCGAAAGCTTCATAATTAATGTCTATTCCGTCTTAAAACCCAAGTGTTTAAAGGCCTGATCAGTCGCTAAACGACCTCGGGGAGAGCGATCTAGGAAGCCAATTTGCATTAAATAGGGTTCATAAACGTCTTCAATGGTAGCCATATCTTCACCGGTTGAAGCGGCTAAAGTATTTAAACCCACTGGGCCACCGCCAAATTTTTCAATAATAGTGTTTAATATTTTTCTATCGACATAATCTAGGCCATATTCATCAATATTTAAAACTTCGAAAGATTTTAGACAAATGTCTTTATCAATTACTCCTCGACCTTCGACTTGGGAAAAGTCACGGACACGTTTTAAAAGGCGATTAGCAATACGCGGAGTGCGACGAGAACGATGAGAGATTAATTTACCGGCCTCTTCATCAATTTCAATATTTAAAATTCCAGCACTGCGATGGACAATTTGTTCAATGTCATCAGCATGATAAAAATCTAAGTGATGAATAATACCAAATCTGTCGCGTAGTGGAGCTGATAACATGCTGGCCTTAGTAGTAGCGCCAATGATAGTAAATTTTGGGAGATCTAGACGCAAAGTTCGAGCTCCGGGACCCTTACCCATTATTAAGTCTAAAGCATAATCCTCCATGGCTGGATACAAAATTTCTTCAATAGTTTTATTAAGACGATGAATTTCGTCAATGAATAAAATATCACCTTCGCTGAGGTTGGTTAAAATAGCCGCCAAGTCTCCACTTCTTTCAATAGCCGGACCAGAGGTTACTTTAATATTAGCGCTTAATTCATTTGCTAGAACATGAGCCAGAGTTGTTTTACCTAGTCCAGGGGCTCCATAAAACAAAACATGTTCAATGGGTTCGTTGCGCTTTAGAGCCGCCTTGATGGTGATGTTTAAATTGGTCTTAACGCTATCTTGACCGATGTATTCACTAAAAGACTTGGGGCGTAGGCTCAAGTCAAAGGCTTTGTCGTTATTTGTTTCTGTGGGGCTGATAACCCGATCCTTGTCATTCATATTTATTAATAGAAAGAATTAAATATCTATTATAATAACATTATAAGCAATTTTAAACAACTATTGACTTTTTAAAATAAATGTGCTACTTTTATAAATTAAAAAAGTCCTTTAAAATCAACATTAACCCCAAAAACAGACACCATGAAAACAATTAAAAAAATGATTAGAAGTCATTTTCTCTTTTTTGCTGAAAAACCAGGGGAAAAAACCTTTCTTATCCTCTGCGCCCTGCTTCTCGTGGGATTAATTTTATTTTCAGTATTGGCGGGTCCTGGTGATATGCCTAAAGATTGGATCGAAAAAAAGCTCACGCTTTCGATGCTCTTTGGTGGTGGAATACCATTATTGAATTTAATATTGGTACTCAGTGTCCGCGAAAGATTTATCACAATCCCCCCAAAGACAAGTCGCTACGACAGTGCCTTCCTCCAAATAATACACCAAACTAAACATGGCCAGGTAGCAGTTAAACAAAAGGGAGAGAAAATAATTATTGATGAGCCTGTATGGGCTAAAGGAATTATTTACCAGTTAAAAACTGAGGATGCTCAGTCAGCATGGTATAATAAGGAAAATCCCGAAGGAAGTGAAGAAAATATTGAGGTGAGTGTTCTGCGTGTTAATACTAAAGTTTCCGGAAAATACAGAAACTCTGTAATTACGATCCCAGTGTGGATACACATACACACCAATGCCAAGAAATTCTTCAACCCCATAGAGGTTTTTAAAAAGATCGCCGGAGAAGATCCGGAATCGGAGACACTATTTCTCCCGAGGTATATAAGGGAGGTCTTTGAAAAAATAAATCAGAAAAATCAACCAGAAATCCAGAGATTGATTACAGAATATGTAGAGATGAAAATCTCTGAATCTGTGTTGATCGGTGAGGTAATTGACCTTCTGATTTTCCCGGAAAGACCATTCTCTAACGTGGAGAATGTTCAAATTTGTCTGGGAGCTCCGACAACCTCATCCTGTAAAGGGATGGTTTGCGGAAAATAGAAAGAAAAAAATAAAAATAAGGAAGCCAACGAGCTTCCTTTTTTAATTGAGGAATGTTAAAAAAGACATTACTTTTTACACACTTATTATATATTATTAGGATAAAAGAAAAAAAGAGATCTCAAAATTAGCTAGGCTAATTTTGAGTAGTGGATAATCATTTTTTTAGTTCTTAAGGCAACGAACCGAATAACCGCTAGCCTGGCTACTGCCGAAGCGGTTAACTCCGGCACTATCCCAGCGGAAGCGCCGGTACCAAGAATTGCCAGGAGTATCCTCGGACGATGACCAAAAGCTGGCGAGATAGCCAAGAGTGGAGAAGGAACCATCGGTACTGCGGTTGCCAGCTGGTAAGCCCGTAAAATTAGAGGTATTGTCAGCTCCGGTATTAGGTGAAGCCCAATGAACTGTTCCAGCCTCCTTCATCTTTCCTCCAGCCACACTTTCTCCCCCTAAATAGGTAGTTAGAGCTGTTAATTGAGCATCAGTAGGAACACTCCAACCGGTGGGGCAAATACTTACTTGATCAACGGCAAACCAATTATATAGAACTCCATAGGTGGAATAATCAGGTAGAGCTTTGGCCGTGGGGGCATCACTGCCATCATAATTATAGACACCATAGCCGGGAAGAGAACTGCCTCCTTGAGTGCTAAATTGAGAATTGCTATGAACCACTGGGAGATAGGCTAGATTTTCGGCCATCCAGCATTGAGTTCCAATTTCCACCGTAGCGTATTCATTGCTATCTCGAGAATCAATTAAAGTATCACCACAGGCCCAGGGAGCGGGAGGAGGGTCTCCAATCCCAGCTGGAGTAGCTTGTTTAGTCCCGGCTAACAAACTAGAAATATTGCTTCCGATACAAAAGCCTATGGTATAGGTCGATCCGTTAGCAGAGGTATAAGTGTAAGTATTATCACTTTCCTCACAGTCTCCATCTGCTGGAGTGGGCGCTGTTGGGACAGTAGCCATATAGGTTGATCCTCCCGTAGCTATAGTACTATCTATTTCTCCAGTTAACGGATATACTCCGGTGTCATTATAGTATAGTTCTAATGCTGTTTGCATTTGTCTAACATCGGCTATTCTTTTAGCGTCACGCGCATTCTTTCTAGCGTTTTGTAGGGATACTACGGCTAGAGTAGCTAATATACCTATTATGGCGATTACTACTAATAGCTCGATTAGAGTAAATCCTGGTTTTTTGGTTTTAATTTTGAACATAGAGTTTGTTGTATTAATTGTTTTATAATAATAATTTTATTATTTGAACTAAACCTGCCACGTATAACTCGCTCCGCAAACGGAGCTCGCACGTGGACAAGTGATCCCTTTCCACGTAAAATTCTTTTATGCTTCGCATAAAGCGAGCTGGACCACGTGCCGCAAGGCTATACGTGGCACGCGGCACGCAAAGATCCTAATACTCTCATTATACTACCCCCCCCCGAAAGGTCAATAATGTAAAAAGGGTTTACTGCCTAAACTCACAAATACCTTTAAAGTCGCAGAAGGGGCAGGTGAAGGACGAGGGTTTCGGTAAAAACTGCTTTTTTCTAATTTCCTCCACGCTCTCTACTAACCATTCCTCCATTTTTTCAATATCCTTATCCTTAGCCGAAAAGCTTAATTTACTGCCATCTTCCAAATAATAATAACTCAATTTATCAGCCTTAATTCCGAAAGAAGCCTCGGCCACCATCTTATACAAAACCAATTGTCGTTTCTCCCCTGTCTCTAATTTGTCCTTAGCCGAACCCGTCTTATAATCAATAATTTCAAAACTACCATCAGCTAATTTATCAACTCTATCAATTTTCCCCTTAACCAAAAAATCTTGAAACTTAAAGCGAAAATCTTTTTCTAAAAAATAGACATTGGGTAATTCGTTGGACATCAAATCTTCATAAAACTTTTTTAATAAGTCCAAGCCCTTGTGCCAGTATTCGTCTCTTTTTTTCTCACTACCATAACCTTCCCCCTTCCAAAATTTCTTATAAAAATCCAATAACTTTTTCTCACTTAATTTACCCTTAACATCTGTACTTTTTTTACTTGAAGAAAATAAGTCGGCTTGTAAATTATTATTAGCAATTAATGGTAATAAAAAATTATATAAAGTATCATGAATAACCCGTCCAAAAGTTAAGCTAGGCTTATCCTCAGAAGATGGAATTTTTAAAATATGGGCATACTTATACTGCAGGGGACATTTTTCAAAAGCGGCGAATTGAGAAAAGGAAAAATGAGCTGGTAATTGATAATCATCTTTTTTAATTAATTTTGGTTTATCTTCAGTGGCCGTTTTTAAATCTTTCAAAAACTCCAAACTAGAGAAATCAATTTTATCAGACTCAATTAAATCCAATCCCGCCTCAGAAATAAAAGCTGAAGGTCGCTTTTCTCGAGCTCCACCAAAATCTTTGGCGCTAGTTAAAATCAAGCCCTCCTTAGCTCGAGTTAAGGCCACATAAAATAATCTCCGCTCTTCTTCAATATGAAAATTATCATTTTCAGCAATCTTTTCTTTAATCAAAGCCGGATGTATAACGATTTTTTCTGATCGAGCATCACTTGGGAAACGACGCTCCACCAAATCTACTAAAAAAACATATTTAAACTCCAAGCCCTTAGCCGAATGAACGGTCATGACCTTAACAGTATCAACATCAGCAAAATCATTTTTTAATCCCCCCGTATCACCAGCCTCCAACTCAAATTCTAAAGCTTCAATGAAATCTTTCAAACGTAAATCTTCAGTTCCTTCCTCAAATTTTTTAATCTTTTGATAAAATTGATTAACATAAGAAAAAACTTCCCGATCTCTCTCGTGATGTAAATTTTTTAAAATTTCACTATCATAAATAAATTTAATAAAAATATAGCTCGGCTTTTTATCGCCCACTAAGGGCAAATGATTTTCTATTAAACTTAAGAGTTTATTTATTTTTGGTAATGATTCGGCGCTAATCCCCTTTATTTTATCAACGTTTTTCAAGGCCTCGTATAGGGACCAATAATTACGCTTAGCAAAAGCATTTAAATTTACCAAATCAATATTAGAAATTTTAAACTCATCCATATTTAAAACTCGATAGAGGGCCGATGACTCCTTATAATTATCAAGCAATTTAAAATACGAAATAATATCCAAAATTATTGGCTTGTAATATAGGCCTTTGAGCGAAACGAAATAATTAGGAATATTTAAGCGACTTAATTCTTTGGAAAAATTTTCGGCCGTATTATTAGTGCGAGCTAAAATAGCAAAGTCTAGCCAATTGGTCTCGGGTTCGCTTTCATAAATTTCCATTATCTTAGAACTGACAAAACTAAGCTCATCTGATTGAGCTAAAAAATTAAAAGCGCTGACTGCTGGCTTATCACCAGAAAACTTCAGACCTGATTTTAACTTCTTATTAATCCCCAACCTAGCTTCCAAGCGGTTGGGGTTATTATTTTTAATAAAATTATAGGCGGTATCTAATATTTCCTGACGAGAACGATAATTATTACTTAAAATAATTTCCTTAGTCTGAGGATAATCGTCCTTAAATTGCATGATATTGGAAATTGAAGCTCCGCGGAATTTATAAATTGACTGATCGTCATCACCGACCACCATTAAATTATTTTCCGTCCCAGCTAAAATTTTTATTAACTCATATTGAGCTAAATTGGTATCTTGAAATTCGTCCACCATTAAATATTTAAATTTATTCTTATAAATTTTTAAAATATTAGGTCGCTCTCTAAATAATTTGATGGTATAATTTATCAAATCACCAAAATCTAGGAAATTATTTTGTATTAATAAATTATTGTAAGTGGCATAAGCTCCGGCTAACTCTTTTAAGCGCTCTATCTCCATGGCTTCTTCCCTATCACTAATTTCACCAGCTGAATTTTTCTTAAAGTCTTTTTCAATTTTAGTTACCACTTGTTGATACTCCTGACTGGAAATGTTTTCGTCTTTAAGACGAGAAAAATGACTTAAAAGTTCGGCAATAAATTTATTAGGATTACCGGAAGAATGATAATATTTTAAATTTAATTCATCTATATTTTTCTTCAAGAAAACCCATTGAGAAGTGCTGTCTAATAATTTAAACTCCGAATTTACTCCAATTTCTAAACTATTTTGTCGTAAAATTCGCTCAGCCAAACCGTGAAAGGTATGAATCCATAAATCCACATAACCATAAGGTAAAATTTTGTCAGCTCTCTCTATCATTTCGTGAGCCGATTTTTCGGTAAAAGTTGTCAAAACTATTTCATCAG
>Ga0334884_1001920_pt1 | contig 28420 bp, 19 predicted proteins | sample GraSluR1_MG_7_FD_207215 | JGI IMG/M metagenome (GOLD analysis project Ga0334884, IMG submission 207215) | Sludge microbial communities from methane-producing bioreactor in Wageningen University, Netherlands - Granular Sludge_12_05 R1 | ecosystem: Engineered > Bioreactor > Anaerobic >...
AGAAGAAGCTGCTCAGGCAGTCGGGCGTGGAGAAGACCTCTGCGTCCGAGGCGGCCCACGACGTGTACACACCCAGTCCGCAGGCACGCCAGCTTCCGACGACCCCGCAGGAGAAGTTCCTGGCTTCGGCGCGCTCGGAGATCCTCAAGATGGACCCCGCGGGTCAGAGCTTCGTTCCTGATGCCACCTCCCGCCTGGTCGACTCGGCTTTGGAACAGGAATTCGGACAGGAGATCGCCCGCAAGCCCGGCTATCCCCAGATGCAGGCCAAGATCACCCGCACGATCCTGGGGGACCCCCGCTATCGCGAGATGATGGAGGAGTTCCTCCACATCCTGCTGGACAGCCGCCCCGTGCTTCCCGAAGAGGGGAACCCCACCTCCGCCGAGTAGCCCGCCGGTCTGCGCCGATTTGCCGTCCCGGGGCTTGCCGGCCTTTGCGGATCGGGGATGGCACGCGCCTCAGCCCTTCCCGGGTTCAGGGATGCGATAGAGGAGGGCTCCACCGGGGAAGCGGAGGGGAGGGGGCAGCAGTCCCGACAGGACGGCTTCGACTTTTCGGGCTGTTCGGGCGTGCATCTGGTCGGCGTTGACCAGGAACCACCCGAAACCATCCCGCTGCAGTTCGGTCAGCCCCGGACGCAGGACCGCGGCCGGCGGGGGATGGCCGTAGTTCGGATCTTCACACAGGTACAGGGTCCCGACCAGCCGGTTGTCCATCATGGGTTGAGGGAACCGCGTGGTGAGGGCGATCGGCATCGGTTTGCCGTGGTGGATCTGCCAGTAGTAGTACTCGCCCGGTTGCAGGGTGGTGTTGGTCCGGTTGAGGGGGAGGGGGATCAGGCCGCGTGGACCGGGTTCCCGGGCCAGGGCGAGCACCTGGGGCGGGAGGGTGGCCGGAGCGGTGGGCGTTGGCCAGGGGACCGGGGAAATCAGGGCGACCTCCGCCAACACCAGGACGGCTGCCAGGCATGCCAGGAGAGTGCCCTTGCGCCCGTCGGGGAGCAGTCGGGCCAGGCCGGCCGCAGCCAGCAGGGCCACGCAGAGCTGGACGACGACCGACAATCGATCGGCGATGGCGACCATCCGGAAGCCCGGTACGGCGTAGAAGGCCACGGCCCAGGCCGGGTTCCAGGGGCCGGGGAGGCCCTGTCCCGGAGAGACGTACAGGAACGGGCCCACCGACAAGAGCCCCATGCCCAGTCCGGCGAGGGCCCAGAAGACGGTCCAGGGGCGCCCCTTCCACAGGCCGGCCAGGGCCAGGATCAGCACCAGTCCGCCGCAGTAGACCGACTTCAGGCGGCGGTCGACGTCCTCGGCCACCGAGAGCCTGGCCTTCCCCGGCAAGACGTAGCCGGCCAGATCCGCATCATTCTTGAAGTCACCGCGCCGGTGCAGGAAGTCCAGGCTGGAGACGTCCATGCGTCCGGTCACCTCGATGCGGGCCAGCAGGGACTCGTCGCCTTGGAGGGTGCCGAGGAACAGGATGGCGACGGGGAGGACCAGGACCGACCCCAGCAGACAGGCCAGGATCGGGCTGCGCCAGGTGGCTCGGGGGGCCGCCGGGGTGGGTGGGGCTGCGTGACGGGCCGTCCAGGCGGCCAGCATGATCGTGAAGACCAGGGCGGCCATGCCATAGTACCAGGAACCCAGGGCGGCCAGGGCCAGGCCGGCTCCACCCAGGAGGATCGGCCGGGGGCCGCGGACCCCCGAAAGCCCCATCAGGAGCCCCAGGACCGCCAACGGAATCCAGGCCAGATTGGAGGTCTCGGCGATCCCGCTGGCGATGCCCGAGGTCAACAGGAAGGGGCAGAAGCCGTAGGCGGCGCCGGCCACCAGGGCCGCGCGGGCATCCCCGAGCAGCCAGCGGGCCAGGGCCCAGGCGGCCAGGGCCGCGGAGAGCATCTGGAAGGCCAGGACCAGGTTGTAGGCCTGGACCAGGCCTGACACGGGGGCCAGGAGCGCGGCCAGGATGGCGTTGAGCGGGTCGATCACGTACAGCCGGCCGCCGGCCGGAAAGTTCTGCAGGTCGGTCCAGTCTGGGAAGCGACCTGCGCCCAGCTCCTGGCCCATCCACCAGGCTCCCCAGAGGTGCTTCCAGACGTCGGATTCGGAATGCCCCAGGACCAGGGCCCCGCCCGCGAAGAGGGCCGGTCCCAGGAAGGCCATCACCCCGACGCTGTAGAGCGCCAGGGCGACAAGCGCGTCCCATGTTGGGGTGGCAGGTCTTTTCATGCTAGATTGTTGGTTCGGGGCGAGCACTCGACGGGAGCTCCGCGTCCCCAGTATATAGCACGGATGGCGGTGGCCAGGGTAGTGTCGTCTCGCGAAGCCCGGACCCGGAAGACCTGGGGGAACCTCGTGGAGGACTGGCAGGATGCGACCTTCCCCCCAGAGGGGTCCGTCGCCCCTTCACGCTCCGTCCTGCTCTGGGTCTGGGGGGGAGGGCTGTACCTGGGCGTCGTGCTGCTGGCCGTCCGCAGCCTGGCGCTGGCGCCCGAGGGAAGCTGGATCGGGGGCGGCGAGATCGAGGGCTGGCTCTGGCGCTACTGGTGGATGAAGCAACTGATCGCCGGGGCCTGGCTGGGCTCTGGCCCCCTGGGAGCGCTGTACGTCGCCCTGGTCTCCGGCTCCTACCCTGAGTTCGGGAATCTGCTGGACCTGCAGGTCCTGTCCTGGCCCCTGGAGTCCGTCTTCGGAGCACCTGGCTACCACAACCTCAAAGTCGGGCTGATCCTGCTGTCGAATTGTCTGGCCTGCTGGTGGTTCCTCTCGCGGATCTGGGGAGCCCACGTCGGCAGTTGGTTGGGGGGGATGCTCTTCGGGTTGAACCCCTATTTCGTCTTCGAGATCTCCAATGGGAGGATGAGGCAGGCCGTCGCTTTCGCGATCCCCCTGTTCATCCTGTTCCTGTACCGTTCGTGGCGTCACGGGGGAGGACGGCCGACCCTGCTGGCCGGTCTCTTCCTGGGGGTCGCGGCGGCCTTCTACTTCTACTACGGGGTCTTCCTGGGGCTCTTCTGCCTGCTGTTCCTGATCTGGCATGGCTGGTCAGGTCGACGCCAGCCCCACGCCCCCGGGGTTCTGGTGAGGATGCTGGGGATCGCTGCGATCGGGATCCTGTTCAGCGCGCCTTTCGGCATGTTCTACCTGGAGGAGGCCTTTGGCCCCAACGTCCTGGAGGTGGCGCCCTATGGAACCGCCTTCCCGGCGCTGGAGGAGATGACGGCCCCTCAGGGGACCATCCGCCCCGAGAACCTCCTGGCCGGGTCGCAGCGGCGATTCCTGCGGGAGTCGCTCCCCCTGGATGCCCTCTGGAACCCGCTTCTGCCCCATGCCCTGCCGTTGGCCATGCTGGTGCTGGTCTTCGTTCCCTGGGGCGTGTCACGTCGGGTCCCCTGGCTCTGGCTGGCCACCTTCCTGGGGTTCCTGGTCCTGAGTTTCGGGCCCTTGCTGAGTCTCGGCGAGAGCTCTCGGGTCTACCTGGCCGGGATCCCCATGCCGTATCTGCTCTTCTATCGCTGGGTTCCCCTCTTCTCCAGGCTCTTTGCGCCGGGGCGCCTGGAGGTCCTGGTCTATCTGGCCCTGGCCGTCCTGGTCTGTCTGAGGCTGAACGATCTGGCGGGCCGGCGTCCGGGCCTGGGTCTGCTGATCGCGTGCCTGGCCGCGACCGGCATGTGGGTCCAGATGGAGGTGGCCCGGATCCTGCCGTTCCCCACCGTGCGCCTGGGCGTCGCTCCCTACTATTACCTGTTGGGAGACCGACCGCCCTTCGGCTTGATCGAGGTCCCCTATCGAACCGGCGACTATCTGGAGTTCAACCAGACCGTCCACGGGCAGAGGGTCCTGGGATCGTTTGCCCAGGGCGGCGTGCCACCGGGTTATCCGCCCGGTCATCAGGCCTGGCTGGCCGGCAAGTTCGAAGACCCCGGCAACTCCTTCGTCGCGCACCTGGAGGCCCTCAATCGCGAACCCACGCGTCCTGAACCCTATCGCGAAGAGGATCTGGACGCCCTGGTCCAGGACGGCTACCGTCTGCTGATCCTGCATGAGAGGGGATGCTACTATCTGGACAAGGACGGGGGAGAGCGACTGTACTTCGCCTTGCTCGAGCATTTCCGCAAACAACTGGGCGACCCGGTGCTGCACACCGACGAACCCGTCCATGACGGCCTTCTGGGCCGGCAACGTCTGGACGACCGGGACCCGGCGTGGTCTCGCATGGCCGTGTTCCGCCTGCAGGGTCAGGAGGGCCGCAGGACGGCCAGGAGAACTCTTCAGAAACCATGAGCTTCCAGGTTCTTGTCGACCGTTGCCTTGTCCACCGGGTGCTGATCGTGGGGCTTGTGGCCCTGGTGGTCGGCCAGGGCCTGCTGCTGTGGGGAACCGGACGGGAGGTCCGGCTGCTGCCGCGCCTGGCCCGGACCGGTGCCCTTCCCGCTCAAGGCCGGATCCACGATCTGGGGCTCCCCGAACTGGTGGACGGGCTCTCCCGCCTGGAAGGCGCCCCGGAACTCCTGCTGGACCAGCCCCAGGCAGCGCGTCTGGTCCCCGTCGTCCCGCTCTTCCGCCAGGCTTTGACCTGGGGGGTGGAGGCCCAGGGCGAACCGGCCCCCGACCGCTTCGGACCCATGCTGCGGGACTATCTGGTCCGCACCCTGCGCGTCGAGCAACTGGCCCACCTGGCCGCTCTTTCGCAACGGGGTGAGCTGGCCTCGAAGCCGGACGCCGCCCTCGAGAAGCTGGCTCTGCTGGACAAGACCATGCGCCGTCGCGCCGGGGTCGCCCTGGACCAGTCTCCCTCCGTCCAGTCCCCGGTTCGCAAGAGCCTGGACCAGATGCGGATCCGCGATCTGGTCCTGGGGATGTTGTTGATCGAGCAGGAGCCGGAGGTCCGCCTGACGGCCGAGCAGGCCTCGATGATGCTGCCGATGCAGCCGCTCTTCCGGGACATCTTCGATCTGAAGACCGGCGTGATCGGGCAGAACCTCCTGCCCGTGGTGGACGCCCAGGTCCGTTCGATTCTCACCGAGAGCCAGCAGCAGCGGCTGCTGCAGGTGGTTCAGGCCAACCGTCTGAACAAGATCGAGGTGGACGAGGACGAGGTGATCCGGCAGTTCATCGCGCTCTTGTCGGCTCGGCGGGCGGGCGAGGTCTATGCCTTCCGCCTGCATTCCCTGACGGCTCCGTTGGAGGATGCCCGGGAGGGGCCTGCCGTCATTCCAGGGGAGGCCGAGCTGGAGCTCCTGCTGGCCATCCGGGGCATCGTGATGCACCTGGAACCCCGCAAGGACTTGCGCCTGAACGAGGATCAGGTGGCCCAACTGGCCCTGCTGGCCCCCGGCATCCAGGAGGTCCTGAACAATCTCTTCAGTGGGATCAAGGATGAGCGGCAGCCGGAGATCCAGATCCGGGTGGCCCGGATCCTGCGGGCCGACCAGATCGAGCATGTCCTGAGTCACAAGGCGGATCCGGTCTTGTCGCTGGAGTTCACGCCCGGAGAGGATCCGATCGCCGCCGAGTTCGGTCGCTTCCTTCAGGCTCGGACCTCCGGACAGCCCTTCACCTCCCGATTCGAGACGGTTCAAGGGCCCGTTTCGGCCGCACCCTCGCCGCAGATCTCCAAGACGGGCCCTCCGCTCCACACCTACATCCCCCTGGAGGCCGTGATCCGGGCCATCCTGTTCCGGCTGGAGAAACAGCCCCGGCTTCGGCTCCAGCCCACCCAGGTGGAGAAACTGCGCGAGCGGCTTCCCCGCTTTGAGAAGGCCCTGAACGCGATCGAGAAGGGCCAGAGGGGCGAGGAAGCGCAGGAACTGGCGCAGGAACTCGAGGCCCTGCTCTCCGATTCCCAGAAGCACTTCTTGAAGACCAACGAGCAGGATTCGCGCCTGCCGCTGCAACCGAGTCGGGGGGAGAGCCCGCTGAGCCGCGAGCTTCGACGCTTCGTCGCGGCCCGGGCGGCCAACCAGCCCTACACCCCCCTGCTGAACCAGGAGTTCGCCCCGTGACCTCATCGCCATCTCCTCCACCCGAGACCCCCGAAGGGGCTCAGGTGCAGCCTCCGCCGGAAGCCTCTTCGGATTCTCGCCCTCCCCGGGTCTCGAGTGGGACCTGGGTCTTCGTGTTCCTGGCCGTCCTGGTGGGCTTCAACCTCTTCCTGTTCCTGGGATCCCAGGAGATCTGGTCGAGGCTGGTCAACCCGCGTCGCCCCCTGCCAGGAGAGTCGCCCACCTGGCGGATCTGGGAGACCCGGCACGATCTGGAGCCTCCGCCCGAGCCGAGCGCTCCGCCTCCGGGAAACGCCGCCCTGGCGCCCCGGCCGGATGGTTCCACCCCCTCGCCCCCCCCGGCACCTCCGCCACCTGACGGGGCTGCGGGCCCGGACGGCTCTGGTCCGCCTCTTCCGACGGCGCCTCCGCCCCCTCTCGAGCCTCGCGGGCAGGAACGGTCGGTTCCACCGCCCCCCGCCGCGCCCCCACCCCCACCGCAGGCCGCCAGGCCAGGAGGCGCCAACCTGGCCGGTCCCGAGCTGGTCCTGGCCCTGGTCGCCCTGAAGGAGGACGCAGAGGTCGGTCTGACCGCCGAGCAGTCGGAGCGCTGCGTGGATCTGCTGGTGCGCCTGGAGGCTCCCCAGGCCGCCATGCTGAAGGCTGCCCGGACCGCCCTGCGCTGCCTGAATCCCCGGCAGGTCGCCTGGCTTCGGGCCAACCGAGGCGATGCCCAGGTGGATTCCACCGAGCCGGTCGAGGCCGGGGGGGATCCGGTGGCCTCCGCGGTCAAGCGCCTGCTGACGGCCAAGGCAGCCAAAGCGGCCGGGAAGGTCGACCTGGTCGAACACGAAGCCCGGGACATCCAGCTCCACGACCTCCTCCACGGAATCCTGCGCCTGGAAAAGGCCGAGGGGGACCTGGCCGTCAGCCCGGACCAGGCCAAAGCCCTGCTGCCCTTGCTGGTCCAGGCCTCGGAGGCCCGACAGCAGGAGAGCCGGTTGTACGGGGAGTTGTTCAAGACGCTGTCGGAGGACCAGGTCGCCTGGATTCGGAAGAACCCCGACAGCGCCCGGATGGACGTCAACCGGGTCCTCCTGCGCTACGGCCAGTCGATCCTCAAGCCCTAGGAGCCTGGCCGGGAACCCCTCGGTCGCCTCGCCGCTCGATGGGATGCACCCGCGCGGGGCGCGGGTGCAAGGCCCCCGCTGTGTCGCAAAAAGCCTCCGGCCCACCAGCAGACCGCGGCTTTCCGCTCCTGGCGGATGGCACACTTGCCCCGCGCGATGCGCGGGGCATCCAAGGGCTCTCGACGATGCTCGGTCGAGGTTTCCGACCGGGCCCCTAGGACGCTTCGGAACCTGCGTCCGGGCGGTTCCGGATGGCCCCTTCCCGATAGTCCGGCACGACCTCCCAGAGGTCCAGTTGGCCGCAGAGTTCCAGGTCGGCCAGGAAGCCTCCAGAGACCAGGTGTCGTCCATGGTCGCTGTGGGCCAGGGCCGAGGGCAGGTCCATCTGGCATTCCAGGAACCAGGACTCGGCAGCCCGGGCGGAGTCGTCGGGTTTCAGGTCCACGCCCGCCTGGCGCAGTCCGGCGACCAGGGCGCCCGCCGCCAACCAGTCGTCGCCGCCAAAGGCTCCCCGGTTTCCGGCGCAGACCAGGCAGGTGGGAGCGTCCATCCCGGCCAGCCTTCGGGCCACCGCAGCCCGGTTGACCAGGGCGGCGCACAGTCCCGAACCCGCCGCCCGCAGGGCCAGGGTGCCGTTGGTGGTGGTGCAGCGGATTCGCCGCCCGGCAACCGTCGACGGGAGGAATTCACGGGGCGAGTTGCCCAGGTCGAACCCGGGGATCGGCAGGCTCTGGCGTTCGCCCGAGAGCAGCTCGCCCGGTTCTCGCCCGGCCAGGGCCTCCTCCACGGTCGCGCAGGGGAGGATCGCCTCGGCCCCGGCCTGAAGGGCTGCCGCCACGCAGGTCGTGAAGCGCAGGACGTCCAGCACCACGGCAGTCCAACCGCTTCTCGGGCGGAAGAGGTCGGGTGTGGCGGCGACGCGGATCTCCAAGCGTCCTATCCTCCCAGGAGGTCCTCCCAGGGCCGGTGGAATCCAAGAAGGTTGGGCTCCGGCTCCAGGAGGACTCCAAAGCGGGCGTGGACCGTCCGTCGAATTTCGCCAGCCAGCTCGAGGATCTCCCGGGCGCTGGCGCCGCCCCGGTTGATCAGCGCCAGCACGTGGTCCTCGGACAAGCCTGCGCGCCCCCGGACCGTCCCCTTGCAGAATCCGGCGTTCTCGATCAGCCAGGCTGCCGAGAGCTTGCGCCACCCGGGGGCCGCCGGGTGCACCGGCATGTCGGGAAACCTGGTCAGGAGCTGGGCCGCTCTTTCTTCAGGAATCAGCGGATTGGTGAAGAAGGACCCGGCGCTGCGCGAGTTCGGGTTGTGGGGATCCCGGACCATGGACTTGCCGCGACGCACCTCCAGGACGGCCTGCCGGACCGCTTCCAGCGAGGGGAGCGGGTCTTCAGGGCCCAGGCCGAAGTGGCGGGTCAGGTCGCCGTAGCGCAAGGTCGGCCGGCCATCCGAGCGCAGCAGGAACTCGACCTCCCAGACCAGGTAGCGCCCCTTCCAGGCGTGTTTGAAGTGGCTGGCTCGATAGCGAAAACCGCACTCCTGGTGGCTCCGGCGGGCCAGATGGCCGGTTTCGAGGTCCAGGACCTGGACGGCCTGAAGCGTGTCGGAGACCTCCTGCCCGTAGGCACCGACGTTCTGGATCGGACAGGCGCCCACGCGGCCGGGGATGCCGCTGAGGCACTCCAGGCCGGCCAGGCCCTCCAGGACCGTCCGCTCGACCAGGCCGTCCCAGTCCAACCCGGCCCCGGCCCGCACGCGGACGTGCTCCGCACCGGTCGTCCGCTCGATCTCGACCTGACGGTTGGCCAACCGGACCAGCATGCCCTCGAAGCCCTCGTCGCTGGCCAGAAGGTTGCTTCCGTCGCCCAGGGGGTAGGCGGTCAGGCCCTGATCTCGGGCCATGGCCAGGACCTCGGAGAGCTCTTCGAGCGTCTCCGGCTCGGCCAGGTAGCGGGCCGGGCCCCCGACCTCGAGGGTGGTCAGGCCCGCCAATGGGACCATTTCCTGGAGAAGTCCGGTGCGGAACATAGGGGGTGGGGTTCTGTGCATTTGCCCACCTTTCCTGGAAGGGAGAGGCGCGTCTGGGGCAAATCAGGGGGGCAAATCCGGGGGGACGAGAGGTGTCGAGATGGACAAGAACATGGTCATGGAGGCTCTGGGACGGGTCGTCGAGCCCGACCTCGGGCAGGATGTGGTGAGTCTGGGGCTGGTTGGAGCCGTCCAGGTTTCCGGGCAGGAGGTCCAGGTCGGCCTGGAGCTGCTCAATCCCTCGCAGGAGCGGCGCCATGAGATCGAGGCAGAGGTCCGCCGCGCGCTGCTTGAGGCTGGTGCGGGGGCGGTGAAGGTGGACCTGTCGCTGGCCATCCCCTCCACCCGGCCTCCCATGGCCGGGAACCTGTTGGAGGGGGTCCAGAACGTGGTGGCCGTGGCCTCCGGGAAGGGAGGCGTGGGCAAGAGCACGGTGGCCGTCAACCTGGCCCTGGCGCTGCACTCTGAAGGGGCCCGGGTGGGACTTCTGGATGCCGACGTGTACGGTCCCAGCATTCCGGCCTTGATGGGCCTGAAGCGCGAGGACCTGGGGACTGACGGGCGACAGATTCAGCCCGCCGAGCGCTTCGGCCTGAAGGTCATGTCGATGGGCCTGGTCATGGAGGAGGGCGAGGCGGTCATCTGGCGGGGACCCATGCTGCATGGGGTCGTCCGCCAGTTCCTGGAGGAGGTGGCCTGGGGAGAGCTGGATTACCTGATCATCGACCTGCCGCCGGGCACCGGCGACGTCCAGCTCTCGTTGTGCCAGACGGTTCCCCTGGGTGGGGCCATCGTGGTCTCCACGCCCCAGGACGTCGCCCTGGGGGTGGCCGTCAAGGCCATCAACATGTTCGAGAAGCTCAACGCCCCGGTGGTCGGGATCCTCGAGAACATGAGCACCTACGTCTGCCCGCATTGCGGACATCGCGACGACGTCTTCGGGCACGGTGGCGCCGCCCAGGCCAGCGCCCGGTTGGGGATTCCCTTCCTGGGCGGGGTCCCCTTGGAGAGCGGGGTGCGTCGGTCGGGGGACCAGGGACAGCCCGTGGTCGTGGCCGATCCGGAATCCCCCGCCGCACAGGCCCTGCTCCGGGCCGCCCGTCTCCTGGCTGGAAGGTTGGTGGTGGCGGCCCGCCAGGGCTACGACGACCTCCTGGCCACCATGCCGCAGGTGTAGGGGCGCGGTCGGGAGATCAGCCGGGGGGGGCTCCCGACTGCAGGGCCTCCAGGATCTCGGAGGCATACTCGGCCATCCGCCAGGGCTCCATCCCAGGCACCCGGGCCAACTCTTCCGGGGTGCTGGGGGCGATCTGGGCGATCTGTTTGAGAATCCGATTGGGGGCCACCCGGTCGGGCTCGACTCCGCGCTCGGCGCAGCGCCGGTTGCGCCAGGCCCGCAGGCTTCGAAAGGCCGACTCCTGATCGCGGGTCAGCATCTCGTCCGAACGGCCTCGGGGGAGAGGGGTCGGCACCCGCCCCAGGGCCCGGCCTTCGCGCAAGGCCTCCAGGATGGCCGGTCCGCAGGTCCCCAGGGTCGGGTGACGGGCCACGTCTCGCAGGGTCTGGAGGTCCTCCGGGGGAGACGTGGCCAGGGCCAGGATCAGGTGGTCGGGGAGGACCCGGAAGGCGGGGAGGTCCCGCCGACTGGCCTCGCCTTCCCGCCAGGCGTACAGGGTGCGCAGGAAACCGTTGGCGCTGGCCGGCACCTTTCGCGCCCCCTTCAGGCGGACCCATCCGTCGGGGTCGAAGGTCTTCTCGGTCCAGACGGCTGCCGCGGCGCGTCGGAACTCGGACTCTGCCTCGTCCATTCGACCCGCCTCCAGCAGTTCGGCCGACAGGATTTCCCGAAGCCGGAGCAGGTAGCGCGTGTCCATCCGGGCATATTCCGCCATGTCCGCGGGCAGGGGGCGGAGTCGCCAGTCGGCCATCTGGTACTTCTTGTCCAGGCTCACCTGGAAATGGGTCTCGAGCAGTCCCGCCAGGCCGCATTGGGGATAGCCCAGGACCCTGGCCGCCAGGTAGGTGTCGAAGAGGCGGCGGAAGCCGAAACCGTACTGGTGGCGGAAGTAGGGGATGTCGTTCTCGCCGGCGTGAAAGACCGCCACCCGCTGGGGATCGTCGAAGACCCTTCCCAGGGGGCTCAGGTCCAACCGGAGGGCATCCACCAGGTAGTCGGTGTGTTCGGTCGAGAACTGGACCAGGCAGATCTTCTCCCGATAACAGTAGAAGGAGTCCATCTCGGAGTCCACGGCCACGACGGGAGCCGCCTCCAGGATGGCCGTCATCCGCTCGAGTTCGGCGGGCGTCGCGATGAGGTCCGGCGTTTCCCTGCTCATGGCGGTCGATTATACGCCTCCCGTTGGCAGGGCGCAATTCTTCGCCTCAGCCCTGAATCCGCCGCGTGGCGTGAGAATCCGATGCCACGGTCGGTGGCGGATTCCGCCTCAGCCAGCCAACTTCCCCCGGTGGAACTGGAGGCTTCGCCGGGCGCCTGGCCGCGCAGCGTCCCATCTGCTATGATTCGCGGGCGTGTCAGGGATGAAGAGGTCCATGCCTGGGTGGCTTGCCTTCCTGCTGCTGACCGGACTGGTGACCGGGCAGTTGGTCTTCCTTTCCTCCGGCGGTCCGGACCGCGTCCTGGCCCGCTCCCTCGTCGAGGAGGCCCTCTGGGTCCAGGCTGGTTCCGAGGAGGAGCCTGCACCTTCGGATGGACTTCTGACCGAGCCCCCGCCGCTGGGCCCCCCCGCTTCGCAGTCGGATTCCTTTGCGCTTCGCCCGGGCCAGCCAGGGGGACTCGCTTTGGGCAGCATCCCCGTGGCCTTCGGAGAGAACGCGCCCCTGGACGTGCCGGAACGAGCCGGCATGCCCCGAGCCGTCGGGACTCGAGATTCTGCCCATCGCCGGGTGGAGGCCTTCGACCGCCCTCCGGGGCAGATTCTGACTTCTCCCTCGCTCCACCCTGGAAGACCGGAACAGCCCCAGCCCTACAGACCCTCGGAGCCCCAACCCGACAAGCTCTCGGCTGCCCGGCAGCCTGGAGGGCCGCGTCCGCAGCCCGAGAAGCTCGATGCCTACCGGAAGACCTTGCTGGCGATCTACCACTTGGAGCAGAAGGGGGGAGAGATGGCCTTGACGCCTGCCCAGGCCCGTCAGATGCTGGACCTCGTCTCTCGGATGGAAGGGGTCAAGGGGGCCGTTCCCGAGGCACGTCGCGTCTTCCTGGAGGTCCTGACTCCCGAGCAGATCGACCTGGTGCAGGCCCGACGCGTGGCTCGGGGGGCTCCCTCCAAGCCTCCGCCCCCCGAGGAACTGGACCGGGAAGCCCAGAATGCCCTGAAGAAGTTGGGAGAGTGAAGAGAAGATGATTCGAACCTGGTTGCCCCTGACGGTCTTGAGCCTGTCGCTGCTGCTGCCGGCGTGGTCGCAGACTCCAGGTCTGACGGATCCCGTCGTGGCTCCTCAGCAGCAGCCGTCGAGCAGTCAGGCCACGGCCTCTGAGGGGATCGGTTCCTGGACCCTTTCCGATCTGCTGTGGGGGATCACCCAACTCCAGGAATCGCCGAAGCCTTTGACCTCCGGGCAGAAGGCCCGGATCCGCCCCACCTTGACCCGGGTCCTGGAGGGGGCCCGACTGGTCAAAGCGTTTGATTCTCGGGCACGAGCCCTGCTCCGCACTGAACAGGTGGAGTACATCGAGCACCTGGCGATCACCGGAGCCCTCAACAAGGTTCCGGAGCTTCCTCCGGTTCCCGGAGGCCAGGACCCGCTGGTGAACCACGTCCTGAAGATCCTGGAGGAGCGCGCCGGGCGTTGACCTGAGGGACGTTCAAAGAACGGCAACATCCCGGACACAGCCCGGCAAGGCCTCGGCAACCTCCCGTTCATCCGCGGCGCGCACGATCGAGCCATGGCTCCTCGTGCGTGCTGGCCCGCGGCGGCGCTGGCGGGATTCACCGTCGGGATCGCCCTCTACCCTCTGCCAGATGCCCGCCTCCTGGCCCTGGCCTTGAGCCTGCTGGTCGGAGGTGCCCTCCTGCTGATGCCCTGCAGGCGTCTTCTGCTCTTGTTCTTCGCTCTGGCCGTCGCCTCGGGGTACCTCCGGATGGGAGGCGAATCCCGACTTCTGGCGGTGGACCCCTTGAAGGGCCAGGCGCGGAGGGACCTGGAGATCCGGGGGACCGTCCTCGAATCACCGCGTCCTCGCGCTTGGGGGTGCGCCTTCCGCTTCCGCGTCGAGCGGGTCGAGACCCTGCCGGATCTGCCGCCGGTGGAAATCCTGGTCGAGTCGGGTCCCGAGGCGCTCCCTGCCCCGGGCGAACGCTGGGTCTTTCGGGGGCGCCTGGCTCCGCTTCCGGGGCCTCGGCATCCACGGGGCTTCGATGCCGGAGCCTGGCTTGCCCGTCAGGGAATCCACCATCGCTTGAAGGCCGACCAGGCCCTCCCCCTGGCCTCCGGGGGAGGGTGGGGCCCCGTCGCAGGGGCCTGGAGGCTGCGGGCCTGGCTGGTCGGCAATCTGGAGGCGTGCCTCCGGCCCGAGGCCCGGGCCCTGGTCCTGGGGATCCTCCTGGGGGAGGCGCGGGCCCTGCCCCCCGAGCTTCAGGAAGCGTTTCGTCGCTCGGGGACCTCTCATCTGCTGGCGGCCTCGGGCCTCAACGTGGCCGTGGTCACCGGGTTGGTCTTCTGGCTGGCGCGGCGGCTGGGATTCGATGTGCAGATTGCCGCTTTGCCCGCTGCGGCGGGGGCCGGTCTCTATGCCCTCCTGGCGGGGGCCTCCCCCTCGGTGGTTCGGGCTGCGGTCATGGCCTGGGTGGGGTTGCTGGCCCTGGTCTGCGGGCGTCGCTCGTCGCCGGCAAACTCACTCGTCCTGGGGGCTCTTGCCCTGCTGGTCTTCCGTCCCCGCTGGTTGCAGGATGTGGGCTTTCAACTGTCGATGGGGGCCGTGATGGGGATGGTCGCCTGGTGTGCTCCTCTGGAGATGCGCCTGGTGGAGCTGCCTCGTGCCCTGCGGGTCGGCCTTTCGGCAACCCTGGCGGCCAGCCTGGCGACGGCCCCGTTGCTGGCCTGGCATTTTCAGGAGGTCTCGGCTGTCGCCCTTCTGGCCAACCTGATCATGACGCCGGTGGCCGAGGCTCTGCTCCCATTGGGGCTGGTGACCGCCGTGCTGGCGGGCTTCTGCGAGCCCCTGGCCAGGCTGCCCGGGGGGGCATGCTGCCTGGCCAGCGAGTTCCTGATCGCCGCGGCCAGGGGCTTTGGGGCGGCAGTCCAACCCCTCCCGGTGCCTCGCCCCGACCTCCCCTCCCTGGGCGGCGTCCTTCTGGCTTTCGTGTGGCTGCGCCTGGAGCTGGCTCGGGAAGGGACGTGGGTCTTGCGCACGATCGTGGCCCTGCTGGCCCTGGGGGTGCTCTCCTGGGGCCTGGCCCCCGAACCGGAGGGCTCAGGACGTCTGCGGATCCGCCTGGCCGAGCTTCCCCGGGGGGCTCTGGCCTGGGTGACGACCCCAGGCGGGAGGGACCTGGTCCTGCTTGCGGCCCCGGAGGACCGTCCGCACGCGCGCGAGGTGCTGGCCCTGTATGGAAGGCGCTGGCCCGAAGGGGTCTTCCATCCGCCGCAGGCGGGATCATGGACCGTTTCGCCCGAGCCCGGAGTGCGAGTCGAGAGCCGACCCGGTTGGCTGCGACTGACCTGGTCCGACTTTGCGCTGGTCTGGGCCATCCGACAGGCGGACCCGGCCCGCATCCCGACCGGTCATGTCGCGCTCCTGCCTCGAGCCTGGCAGCCACAGGCGGCACTGGAGAGGATCCAGCCTCGACTCCTCTTCTGGCCCGGAGGACCCCCCAGGAAGGCCTGGAGGGATCTGGCACCTGCCTGGTGGAGCAGTGACGAGCACGGACCTCTGGAGGTCGAGACCGATGGGGAAAGACTGTCCTGGCGCCGCTGGCGCGGCTAGGGTGGCGCCGCTGGCGCGGCCAGGAGGGCGCCGGGGCTCGCTTCGGGAAGGAGAGCCGGACTCTCTGTCCCGGAGGCTTCCTTGAATCCAGACACCCACGTGCGACTCGAGTTGCGCGACCCGACCGCCCGTCGTCCCACCCAGGCCCATCATGGCGACGCCTGCTTTGATCTGTATGCACCCCGAAAAGTGGAGGTCCCCGCAGGGACCACGGTGGCCGTCGACACCGGCCTGGCCATTGAACTGGAGGAAGGCTGGGAGGCCCAGATCCGAGGGCGGAGCGGCCTGGCTCGTCAGGGGATCCTGGTTCACCCCGGAACCATCGATTTTCAATATCGTCTCAACCTCTGGGTCCTGATTCACAATCTCACCGAGGCGACCTATGCCGTCCAGGCGGGGGACCGGATCGCCCAGATGAAGATCAGCCGCGTCTGGCAGGTGGAGATCGTCGAGGCCCCGGTTCGCCCGACTGCGCGGGGTGGCCTGGGAAGCAGCGGGCGTTGAGTCGCCTGAACCTTCAGCCCGGCGTGAGGATCGAATGCCACGGCAGGTGGCGGATTCCGGAGTGGCCCTGGCACGTTGTCCGGCAAGGTGATATCATATCGACTGGCCTTGGGAGGTGGCTTGGCCGGAGACTCCGTTCTTGGCGCTTCCTTGCAGGGAGCTTCGAGACCCCGGGGTTGTTTTCGTACCTGCGCCATTTCGACCCGCCGGGCGGGGCCCGGAGAGTCTTGAACCAGAGGGAAGGTTCCCAGTGTCCAACGAATCGGATCATCTGCTGCTCGAGGCCGATGGACTCTTTGATTGCCGCCGCCTGGACGAGGCCCTGGCCCGTTACGAGGAGGTTCTGGCCCTTCATCCCGACTCTCGGCACGCCTTGAACCGGTTGGCCCGGATCCAGGCCATGAGAGGCCGGATCCGCCAGATGGTCAAGACCTGCTTCCGCTGGCAGGAGAGTCTGCTCGAGCAAGGCCGGGAAGACCTGGCTGGCATGGTCGCGCAGGCCATCTTGCGTTTTGATCCACATTCGCTGGAGGGGCGCGTGGGGATCCTGCGCCATCTGGAGCGCACGGCTGACGAGGCCACCTTCGTGGCCTCCGCCCGACGCGACGCCCGCTTCTTCGTCGAGGTGGGAAGCGGCGATCTGGCCATTCAGGTCCTGCACAAGGCCCTTGAAACCTATCCCGACCAGATCGAGCTTTCGATGGACCTGGCGGACGTTCACGTGGCCCAGGGGCATATGCAGGAGGCGGTTCAGCAGTTCCGCCTTCTGGCCGAGAGCTTCAAGAATTCTGGGAATCTGGCCCGAGCCTGCGATTCCTATCGTCGCCTGAAGGTCTTGTTGCCGGACTCCAGCGAGGTCTCGTTGGGCTTGGGGCGGCTCTACATGCTCCAGGAACGCTTCGGGGATGCCATGCTCGAGTTCCGCGATGCCCTGAGGCTGGAGTTGAACAACCGCGAAGCCCTGATGGGACTGGGAGAGGCCGCGGTCGGCAAGGGGTCTTTGCGCGACGCGGTTCTGGCCTTCAAGAAGCTGCTGGCCATGGATCCCCGGGACGTGCAGGCCCACCTCCGTCTGGGTGAGGTCTTCCTGGTGAATGGCCTTTCCAGCGAAGCCATCAAGGAATTCCTGCTGGCCGGGAGCCTTCTGTCTGAACTCGGGGAGTTTGCCGACGCCAGGCAGGCGTATGCCCGGGTCCTGGAGCTTGATCCCAATCACCCCACCGCCACCCGCGAGTTTTCCAACGCCAGCAGCGCCCTGGAGGCCCGCGCCGCCGCTTCGACCCGGCTTGCGGCGGTCGGGTCGGAGCAGCCGGAGGCCTTTCCCGAGGAGGATCTGTACGCCCCCGCCTCGGAGGAGGACCTCTACGCCACGCTTGAAACAGGCGACGATTCGGCCATCCTGGGCGCTCCGGGAGCCGACTCGGAGGAGTTGGGAGCTCCGGAGCTCAAGCCTGTGGCCAGGGTCGATTATCGGATCCCGCGCCACCCGCTTCCTCCCCAGCCGGCGCCCGGCACCCTGCATCGCCCACTCCCCTTCTTGTGGCTGAGCGTCCCCGGCCTGATGCAGGCGGTTCGCGACCAGATTCTGCAGCCCCCCGATCCCGAGGTCCTGTCGTGGTTGCCTCTGGCGGATCTGGATGCTGTCGAGGGAGGCGACGCGCTCGGCAGCGGGAGCGGCGACGGCGCGGGGCCCCTTGGACCGCTCGATCCCTCGATCCCGGTCCTGGTCTCCAGCGTCGCTGCGGGCCCGGTTGAGTCCGCCTTCGGCTTCACGGAAGGGTTCTCGCAGGCGATCGTTTCGACCGGCAGCAGCCGCCGACGCCGACTCCGTCGCCAGTTGGAAGAGTTGGGATTGGATCGGGAGTTCCGCGCACCGGCCTCCGCGGAGACCGATGTCGCAGCGTCCCTGGCCGAGCGGATTGCGCAGAAGGTGCGTCAGCAGGAGGACCCAGACGAGTCCTGAGGCCTGACCCTTCGAGCAGGAGCGATCCCTCGAATCGGGAACTGCTCCGAACACGTCGCCAGGTCGCGGAAGGGCAGGTTCGTCGCGTGAAGGGTGGAGCCCGGAAGAGCGGGGTCGAGGGAGTTCACGAAGAGGGAACGGCGGTTCCTCAGCCTACCGGAAGGGCCTCTTTGGGGTCTTCGGCTCCAATCATGGATCTGGAAGGCCTCAGCCGTGAAGTGGCCGCGATCCAAGCCCTGAGAGCGGAGCAGGAGGATCGCCTGGAGGGGATGGCCAGGTTGTTCCGTGACCTGCACGAGCAGGTCCGGCGCACCGAGCATCTTCGCGAGATCCAGGCCGAAGTCGAAGCGCGATCCCTCGAGCAGGTCGAGTTCCTGCGCTCTCGCATGGAAGGAGAGTTCTTCCAGCGCGTCGAGTCCCTGGCTGCAGCCTTCGAGGAATCCCGGCGCAGCCACCGACAGTCCTCCTCGACGGTCGCTTCGGTGATGCGCCGTATGGAGGCCCGACTGCAGGACGCGGTGGGCCAGCCCCGCCCGGCGCTGCCGGAGGGGACCGAGCAGGAGTCCCGACCTGAGGATTCACGCCTCGAGCCGTTGTCTCGCCGTCTGGACGATCTCGTGGTTCGCTTGGAGACATTGGAATCTGATTCCGGCAGGCCGGGCGGATCGTCCGCCCTCACGGAGCCGGAAGGCCTGCTGGCCCGTCTGGAGGCGCTGGAGGCCCGGTCGTCAGTCGTTGCAGATCCGGAAGGCCTGCTGGCCCGTCTGGAGGCGCTGGAGGCCCGATCGTCAGTCGTTGCAGATCCGGAAGGCCTGCTGGCCCGTCTGGAGGCGCTGGAGGCCCGATCGGCAGTCGTTGCAGATCCGGAAGGCCTGCTGGCCCGTCTGGAGGCGCTGGAGGCCCGGTCGGCAGTCGTTGCAGATCCGGAAGGCCTGCTGGCCCGTCTGGAGGCGCTGGAGGCCCGATCGGCAGTCGTTGCAGATCCGGAAGGCCTGCTGGCCCGTCTGGAGGCGCTGGAGGCCCGGTCGGCGCAACTGGGCGAGCGGCAGGCCGGGGCGTTGACGTCTGCGGATCTGGAGGAGCTGGCTCAGCGGGTCGGCGTCCTGGAACCCACCCTCGGGCGGCTGGAGAGGCTGGAGGCGCACCTGGAATCCCTTCCTGAGATTTCCGTGCGACTGGACCTCCTGGAGAATCTCCAGGAGCGCCTGGAACAGGGTGCCGTCGGCACCGAGGAGAGACTGGCGGGGGCCCTCTCGGTCCAGGTGGATCAGGCCCTCTTTGAAGCTCTGGCCCCCCTGAATGAGCGCATCGACCGGCTTCCCGGGGAAGTGCAGGGCCTGGTGGAAGGCCTGGATTTCTCCGGGCTGACGAGCCCCCTGATCCGACGACTCGACGGTCTGGCCGACGAGGTCCAGCAGGCCCGCGTCCTGGCCGAGTCCTCCGAATTGCCCGAACGCATCCAGGCCCTGGAGGCTCAAGGCCTCGGTGCTCGTCTGGACCGGGTGGAAGGCGAGATGCGTCGTCATGCCGAGCGCCTGGACGAGGAATTGGAGGCCGTCTTCGAGCAGAATCGCTTGCGGGTGGCGGAGATGACCAACGCCTTTGACGAACGGATGGCCCTGCTGGAGAATGCGGCGGATCGCGTGCGTGAGCTGGAGGAGGCCACCCTCCGCAGCAGGGCGGAGACCGGCCACGTCCTGCAGGCTGCCTTCGAGCGGATGGAGGCCTTGACGGGCAAGATGGGGCAGTTGGAGGACCAGGTCAGCGCGGTGCCTCCCCCCCAGGATCCGGAAATCCTCCACGAGCTTCGCGGAGTGGTGACCCACCTCGAGAGTCGGATGCACTTCCTGGAGGCCACTCCAAGGCACCTGGTTCCGGCCACGCTCGAGCCTGCGCGGACCTTCTCTCCAGGATCCGGAACGGAGGAGGATCCGCAGGAAGGGCTGGCCCCTGCCGAGCTGCACGGCCTGCCAGTCCAGATGTCCGGGGGCCTGGCTCCACCGCCCGGAGTCGCTCCTCAGGACCTGGAGCTCCTGGAACAGAAGATCCAGGACGTGGAACTGCGTGTGGTCGAGCAGGCTCTGGAAGCCCTGACCGAGTCGCGGCTCTTGCGCGAGGAATATGAGAGGATCGCCCACCACCTCAGCGAGCTCTCCGAGAACCTCAACCAACACTTCGGGGCGATCTGGGATCGACTCGAGCCGTCGTAAGGATCGGGCTCAGACCGGCGTGGTCTCCGGTTCCGAAGCGCTGCGAAGGGCCTGTCGGATATATCCCCGGACACGTTCGATCGGCTCGTCGGTGACGGCCAGGGCCTCTCGGTAGTTGACCTGGCCCATGACCGACTTCAGGACGGCATCTTCCTTCAGCGACCGCATGCCCTCCTTCAGCGAGACGCTCCGGAAGTCTCCGCTGTCGAAGGCGCCGTAGATGATGCTGCGCAGGTTGTCGGTCATCACCAGGACCTCCTGGATCCCGCAGCGGCCTTGGATTCCGCCCCCACGGCACGCCGGGCACCCGGCAGACTCGTGGGTCATCACCATCTCCAGAGGTGGGTGGAAGTCGGCCCGTGCGCACTTCGGGCAGAGTCTGGGCAGCAGGCGCTGGGCGATGACGCCGTTGGTAGCCTGGGCCAGGATCTGGGGAGGGACGCCCAGGTCCAACAAACGCATGATCACCCCGGTGGTGTCGCCCGCGTGGACCGTTGACAGGACCAGGTGCCCGGTCAGGGCGGCGTGAAACGCCGTCTCGGCGGTCTGCCGATCGCGAATCTCCCCGATCATCAGGATGTCTGGATCGAGGCGCAAGACCGAGCGGATGGCGGTCTCGAACTGAACGCCTCCCTCCGAGACCTGAATCTGGTTGATGCCCGGGATGTAGGATTCGACCGGGTCCTCGATGGTCACCACGTTGGCGGTGGGAACGTTCAGGCGGTTCAGGATGGAATACAGGGTGGTCGTCTTGCCCGACCCGGTCGGCCCGGCGACCAACAACATCCCGGTGGTCCGGCCGATCAGCTTCTGGACCCGATGCAGGTTGGTCTCCAGGAAGCCCAGTTCGCCCATGTCCTGGATCAACCCGGTGTCGAAGAGGCGGATCACGATCTTCTCTCCGTAGATCTGGGGCATGGAGGCGATCCGGGCGTTCACGGGCACACCGTCCACCATCACGGTACAGCGTCCATCCTCGGGAACCCGTGAGAGGAGGTTCAGCTCACTGCGGGCCTTGATCTGCACCAGCATGGGGTGGGGGCGGTTCTTGGCGGGGGGGTGGGGGATGTGGGCCAGTTCCTGCAGGCTTCCCTCGATCCGCACCCGGATCCGCAGGTGCTCGGGGAGGGGCTCGAGGTGGATGTCGGTGGCTCGGGCGCGGACGGCCAGGCGGACGAAGCCTTCGAAGCTGCTCAGGTCGAGGTCGTCGGCCAGGCCCTGGAAGCGGCCAGCCAGTAGCGGGAGGTTGTTCACGCCCGCGGTTTCCCCGCCCGGGGGGCTGCTCCTGCCGAGTGCCCGCCCAGACTGTCCGCCGGGAGGTTTCCGGCCTGCTGGAGGCAATCTCCCCTCATGCGATTCCTGACCTGTCTGATCCTGCTCTCCGGGTGCCTGGTCGTCCTGGCCTTGCGGGCGCGGGCGGCCCCCTCCGGCTGGGAAGACTTCCGCTCCAGGTGTTGCCGGGCTGGAGCCGGGGGCGACGCGCTGGTGGGCTCCTTCCTGAATCAACACACGGGGCCCCTCATCGAAGAAGACAAGGTCGTCTTTCTGTATTGGGACCGCAACGCCAGTCGGGTGGAGATCGGGGGGGACTTCACCGGGTGGAGTCGCTGGGAACCGGCTCACCGCCTCGCACAGAGCTCGCTGTTCTATGTGGAACTTCGCGCGCTCCCGGCCTCGGCCCGCGTGGAATACCGGTTCCGGGTCGATGGCCGTGAGGTTGTGGACCCCCGGAATCCCCATCGGGTCGACAACGGGGTCGGGGGGGAGAACTCCGTCCTGGCCATGCCCGAATACCGTCCCGTCCTGCCCTCGGCAGCGCCTTTGCGGGGGCGGTTGCGCGCCCACGACCTGCCCCTCCCGGGTGGGGGGGCGCGCCGGGTGGTGGTCTACACTCCGCCCGGGAACCAGGAGGGGCCCTGGCCCTCGCTGTACATCCACGACGGGAGCGAGTACCTCCAACGAACCGGTCTGGCTCGCGTGGCCGAGGACCTGGTTGCGCAGGGCCGGATGGACCCCGCGGTGCTCGTCTTCATCGACCCTTTGGACCGATTCCGGGAGTATGACCGGGATCCCGGCTTCACCCGCGAGATGGTCGAGTCCATCGTCCCCTTCGTGGACGGGCGTTACCCGACTCGAAGGGACCCCGCCTGGCGCGGGGTGATGGGGGCCTCGATGGGGGGCTTGATCTCCTGGCACCTGGGAGTGACCCATCCAGAAGTCTTCGGCCGGGTCGCCAGTCAGTCCGGAGCCTTCGCGCACCGGCCGGAGGTCCGACAGGAGGTTGGACCGTCATTCCCCCGGCGGACCAGGCTCTACCTGGATGTGGGTCTCTATGATCTGGTTCATCCCGACCAGCCGAGTTTTCTTCAAGCCAGTCGACAATTGGCGGCGACCTTGCGCGAGCAGGGCTTCGACCCCCTCTATCGGGAGTTTCCGGCGGGGCATTCCTGGACGGCCTGGAGAGACCAGTTGCCGGTGCTGTTGGAGTTCATGTTCCCCGTCCAGCCGGATTCTTCCAGGCAGGGCCCGGAGGAGCAAGCGCCAATAGAACCATCAGACTCCGTGAAGGATTGAGATACGATGCGCCGGACCTACGTGATCCTCAGCCTGGCCGCCCTGTTGCTGATGGCGGTGGGACTTCCCGCCTGGAGCAATCCGTCGGGGACCATCTTTGACTATATCCGCGACAGTTGGACCACCTTGGAGCGCTCCAACCGTCAACTGCTGCAGGCAGCCCATGACCCCAAGCTGGGCGAGCGGGATCGCTGGCCGGTCTATATCTCCCCAAAGGAGAATCTGCAGCGGGTGCGCCAGGAGCTGCAGGCCCTCATGCCCGCACCCGAGTTCGAGCGCATCGAGCTTCTGGTCCTGCCGGAGAGTCCCGGGGAGATCGAGACCCACGGTCTGCTGTACCTGCCTCACCCCTACGTGGTCCCGGGGGGCCGTTTCAACGAAATGTACGGCTGGGACAGCTACTTCATCGTCCTGGGTCTCCTGCGTGACGGGAAGCTTCAGCAAGCCCGCAACATGGTGGAGAACTTCCTGTACCAGATCGAGCACTACGGGCACATCCTGAACGCCAACCGGACCTATTACCTGACGCGATCCCAGCCGCCCTTCCTGACCCACATGGTGCTGGCCGTCTATGAGAAGACCAAGGATCGCAGTTGGCTTGAGGCGGCGATCCCCGCCATTGAGAAGGACTACGCCTTCTGGACCACCGGTCCCCATCTGGTCGAAGAGACCGGCCTTTCTCGCTATTATGATCTGGGAGATGGGCCGGCCGCCGAGGTTCTGGAAAGCGAGCGCGACGAGCAGGGGCGAACCCACTACGACAGGATTCAGGAGTTCTTCCGCCACCACCAGGTCCAGGACTATGACCTCTCGCAGTACTATGACCGGGAGAAGGATCGCCTGACTCCGCTCTTCTATAAAGGGGATCGCTCCATGCGCGAATCGGGCTTCGACCCGTCCAACCGCTTCGGGGCCTTCAACCTGGACGTGATCCACTACAACCCGGTCGATTTGAACACCCTGCTGTGGATGGCGGAGCGAAACACCGCGAAGATCCTCCAGACGCTGGGACGCCGAATGGAGTCCAAGGTGTGGACCGACCGGGCCCGCGCCCGTCGAGCCCTCATCTTCCGATACAACTGGGATGCCTCCACCGGGTTGTTCCTGGATTACAACTTCAAGACCGGCAAGCGCCGGAACTACGACTTCGCGACGACGTTCTTCCCTCTCTGGGCCGGATTGGCAACTCCTGGCCAGGCTGCCTCGGTGGCAGCTCAACTGAAGCTCTTCGAGCGCCCTGGAGGGATCGTCACCAGCACCTATGCCTCGGGAAACCAGTGGGACTTCCCATTCGGATGGGCTCCATTGCAGATGGTGGCCGTGGAGGGCCTGCGCAACTACGGATACCATCGGGATGCCGATCGGGTCAGCGTCGCCTTCCTCTCGCTGGTGCTTCAGGAGTTCGAGGCCAGTGGGACCATCGTCGAGAAATACGACGTGGTGAAGCGGACCTCCAGGGTGTCGGAAGGCATCCAGTACGGCTATACCAGCAACGAGGTCGGATTTGGCTGGACCAATGCCGTGTTCACCCGTCTCTACGATCGTCTACCCGAGCGCGAGCGGCGCCCTCTCAATCGCTGACGGGCTTTCAGGAGGGCCCCTCGGGAGGGGCGAGAAGTCTGTCTGTCAAGGTTCAGAGGAGGCCTGCTGATGGCGGACAGGTCCGGATCGACCCGGAGGCTTGCGGGGGCCAGACGCCTGGTTCCCCACCTTCTGGCGCTGGTGCTCCTGGCGTGTACTCTGGCGCTCTGGTGGTACTGGTCCGAGACGGCAGCCCGTCGAGGCCGCGACCACTTCGAATCCCAGGTGCGGAGGATCACCCGCGCGCTGACCACGCGTCTGGATGGCTATGCCAGCCTCCTGGAGTCCGGAGCCGCCCTCTTTGCGGCGTCGGAGTCCGTCAGTTCGGCTGAGTGGCGTGATTTCTACGAGTATCGCCAGACCCAGGAGAACTTCCCGGGTCTGAAGCACGTGGTCTACGCACCGGTCATTCCTCGTGACCAGATCTCGGCCCACGAGGCGGTGGTTCGTCGTTCGGGGCTGCCCAACTATGCGGTGTGGCCCGTCCAGCAGTCGGCATGGGCGGCTCCGGTCCTCTACGTCGAGCCCCAGGACGAGGGGGGACTCCGCGCCCTGGGTTTCGACCTGGCCAGCGAGCCGGTCCGTCGAGCCGCCTTGCAGAAGGCCCGAGCGACAGGCCGGGCCGCCCTCTCCGGCAGGGTCGGTCTGGTCAGTCAGACCGAACCTGGAGAAATGCCCGGGTGCATCCTCTTCGTCCCCATTTATCACAAGGCCGGCGTGCTCCCGGGCCAACCCCGAGGGCATTCGGGCCTGCGGGGCTTCGTGTTCGCGCCCTTCCAGATCCGGGATTTCCTGGGTTCGCTCCACCTGGAGGGGGCCGGCGAGGTCGGATTCCAGATCTACGACGGCTTGGTGGTCTCGCCGGCAACCCGGATGTCCAACGGGCCGGGCTCGGCCATCCAGGCGGCGGGAGGATATGCCCCGACCTTCCGTCAGATCGAGACCCTGGAATTTTTCGGGCATCCGTGGACCCTGGTCTTCGAGTCGACACCGAGCTTTGATTCGGGCATGGACCGCTGGACGGCCCGAGGTATCCTGCTCGCCGGCCTGCTGATCAGCGCGCTGTCGTTCTTCTTCCTGCGCAATCTGGAACAGACCCAGGCCCGGGCCACCGCACTGGCCCGGGGCATGACCTCTGCCCTGCGCGAGAAGACGGCCGCATTGCAGGAGAGCGAGCGCAAGCTGCGAGCCATCACCGACTCGGCCCAGGATGCCATCGTCGTGCTGGACACCCGGGGCCGGGTGGCCTACTGGAATCCCGCGGCGGAGAGGATTTTCGGCTACCCCAGGCCGGAGATCCTGGGTGAGGAGGCCATCCCGCGGGTCGCAGCGGCATCCTCGCGCCCGGGGTTGATGCGAGAGCTGCGAAAGCTTGTTCGGAGCGGGGCCAGTCAGGCCTCGGGACGGACGGTCGAACTCATCGCCCGGAAGAAGGGGGGCGAGGAGTTCCCGGCAGAGGTTTCGGTCTCCGCGGTCCCGGTCGGGGAGGGGTGGCACGTTGTTGCGGTGGTTCGGGACATCACCGAACGGCGCCGGGGCGAGGAGGAGCGGGTGGCCCGGGAGGCCGCGGAAGAGGCCAGCCGGGCCAAGAGCGGGTTCGTGGCGAACATGAGCCACGAGATCCGCACTCCCTTGAACGCCATCCTGGGGTTCACCCAGGTGCTGGAGCGCGATCCCTTCCTGACGCCTCAGCAGGCCGAGCACGTGCGCACCATCAGCCGCAGCGGCACCCATTTGCTGCACCTGATCAACGATATCCTGGACATGTCGCGGATTGAGGCGGGACGGGTCCTGGTGCGAGCGGCGCCCTTCTGCCTGCACGATTTGTTGGATGACCTGGCCTTGATGTTCCGGTCGAGGGCTCACGCCAAGGGGTTGCAACTGCTGGAAGAGCGCGACCGGAGCGTCCCTCGCAGCGTGGTCGCGGACGAGGGCAAGCTGCGCCAGATCTTCATCAACCTGCTGGGCAATGCCGTCAAGTTTACCCAGGAAGGCGGGGTCGCGGTTCGGCTGCGTGCGGAGGAGGGTCTCGACCAACCCGGCTTCATCCGCCTGATCGCCGAGGTGGAGGACAGTGGACCGGGCATCTCTCCAGAGGATCTCGAGCATATCTTCGACGCGTTCGGCCAGGCCGAGGCCGGGCTCAAGGCGGGCGGGACGGGACTGGGCCTGGCCATCAGCCGTCGCTTCGTCGAGATGATGGGGGGGACTCTGGGCGTGGTCAGTGTGCCCGGCAAAGGCTCCTGCTTCCGATTCGACGTCCTGGTGGAGCCCTCGGAGGACCTGGCCGAGCGGGAGAAACCGGTTTTGCGTCGGGTCATCGGGTTGGAGCCCGGTTCGGGACCTTGGCGGGTCCTGGTGGTGGATGATATCGCGACCAATCGCGCCCTGCTGGTCGAACTGCTTCGCCCATTGGGTTTCCAGGTCCGGGAGGCCTGCGATGGAGCCGAGGCCCTGGAGGCCTTCACCCGGTGGTCGCCCCACGCCATCCTGATGGACATGCGCATGCCCGTCATGGATGGATACGAGGCCACTCGCCGGATCCGGGCCTCCGAATCGGGCGTCCGGACCCCGATCATCGCGGTCACGGCCAGCGCTTTCGACGACCTGCGGGACCAGGTGATGGCCGTGGGGGTGGACCGCTATCTCCGCAAACCCTTCCGTTCGGACGAGCTGTTGGAAGCCCTGGAGGAGTGCCTGGGCCTGCGCTACGTGTATGAAGGGGTCCATTCGTCCCACCTTCCGAATCTGCCTGAAGATGGACTGGCCGCTCTGCCCCAGGACCTCCTGCTGGCGATGCGGCAGGCTGTCGTGGAGGGGGACATGGGGCGTCTGACAGAATTGTTGGGCCAGGTCGCCAAGCCCGAGCTGGTCGGGCCTCTGCAGGCCTTGGCGGACCGTTACGAATACGAGCGACTTCTGGAACTCCTGGGTCGCATGGAGGGTGGGTCATGAACCGGAAAGCCGACCAGACCACGATCATGGTGGTGGACGACACGCCAGCGAACCTGCGTCTGCTGGACAGCATGTTGCGCGAGCGAGGCTACCGGGTGGTGGCCTTCCCTCGGGGAGACCTGGCCCTGGAGGCGGCCAGGAGGAATCCTCCCGACTTGATCCTGCTGGACATCAACATGCCCGGCATGAGCGGTTTCGAGGTCTGCGAGCGCCTGAAGGCGGAGGAGAACCTGAAGGAGATACCAGTGCTGTTCATCAGCGCCATGACCGAGACCACCGACAAGGTCCGGGGCTTTGCGGTGGGCGGCCTGGACTATGTGATCAAGCCCTTCGCCTTCGAGGAGGTCCTGGCCCGCGTCGAGACCCATCTGGCCCTGCAGTGGGCCCGCAAGGAGATTGTCGCCAAGAACCGGGAGCTCGATGAGAGCTATCGCAAGCTCAAAGAGTTGGAGAGCCTGCGCGAGGCGCTGACCCGGATGGTCGTCCACGACCTTCGCTCGCCCCTGATGGGGATTCTGGGCTATCTCGAGTTGTTGGAGGAGGAGGCGGAGGGCTGCCTCAACGCGGAGGCCAGGGATCTCCTGGAGCACGCCAGGGCGGCGGCCACCGAGCTGACGAATCGGATCTCCACGATCCTGGATGTCTACCGCCTGGAAGAGAAGGCGATGCCTTTGAACATGGCCGGCATCGACGCGCGTGCCCTGGTGGAGGGGACGCTTAAAGGGTTGGGCCTTCAACTTCGAGACGTCGAGGTCTCGGTCCAGACTCCCGCGCAGTCGCTGGCGGTCACCTGCGACCAGGATCTGGTGGAGCGGGTTCTGGCCAACTTCGTGGTCAATGCCTTGAAGTTCGCGCCTCCGGGTTCCCCCCTGCTCGTCCTGGTGGAAGACCGTCCTGACGGCGTGTGGTTTGGGGTGCGGGACCAGGGGCCCGGGGTGCCTGTGGAATACCGCCAGTCGATCTTCAACAAGTTCGAGCAGGTGGACGCCTGGCGACAGGGGCAGCGGCGCGGGACCGGACTGGGCCTGGCCTTCTGCAAGCTGGCCGTCGAGGCGCACGACGGTCGGATCGGGGTGGATTGCCCGGAAGGGGGAGGCAGCACCTTCTGGTTCACCATCCCTGCGGCGAATCCGTGAGGGGCTCCGGAGCCAGTCCGATCCGAGAAATGAAGTAAGCCTCAACCAGGTGGGGGAAGGATGGACCTGGTCGAGGCTTGGAAGTGCCTTTGACACCCAGGCGTCGGATCCTCCTGGGTTTCCTGAGATTTCTCGAATAGGTTGTGGGCCCGGCCGGCAGCGATCGATGGCTCGGAGTGGCGTCCCGCCTCTTCTGGCCGGAGTCCGCCATGGCTCTGGCTGTCGGGTCCGTCCCCAGGCTGGGGCGCTGGAATTTCCGCTCTGGGACTTCTCGAACTTTCGATCTCCAACTGGCCGTTCGCGGGGTTAAAAGGAGAAGGCCCGGAGTTTTGCTCCGAGCCTTCAAAAATGTTCCCGGCGGTGACCTGCTCTCCCACCCCGTCACCAGGGCAGTACCATCGGCGCT
>Ga0334884_1001925_pt1 | contig 28326 bp, 23 predicted proteins | sample GraSluR1_MG_7_FD_207215 | JGI IMG/M metagenome (GOLD analysis project Ga0334884, IMG submission 207215) | Sludge microbial communities from methane-producing bioreactor in Wageningen University, Netherlands - Granular Sludge_12_05 R1 | ecosystem: Engineered > Bioreactor > Anaerobic >...
CTATCGAATGATCTCGGTGATGACGCCCGCACCCACCGTGCGGCCGCCCTCTCGAATCGCAAACCGCGAGCCCACTTCCAACGCCACCGGCGAGATCAGCTCCACCGTCAGGTTCGCGTTGTCGCCAGGCATCACCATCTCTACGCCCTCGTCCAGGATCACCTCGCCCGTCACGTCCATCGTCCGGATAAAGAACTGCGGGCGATACCCGGGGAAGAACGGCGTGTGTCGCCCGCCCTCTTCCTTCTTGAGCACGTATACCTCGCTCCGAAAACGCGTGTGCGGCGTGATCGAGTTCGGCTTGGCCAGCACCTGCCCGCGCTCGACGTCCTCGCGGGTGATGCCGCGCAGCAGGCAGCCCACGTTGTCCCCCGCCAGACCCTCTTCCAGCGTCTTGCGGAACATCTCCACGCCCGTCACCACCGTGGTCCGAATGTCGTCTCGCAGGCCCACGATCTGGATCTGGTCGCCCACGTGCACCCGACCGCGCTCCACGCGCCCCGTCACCACCGTCCCGCGCCCCTTGATCCCGAACACGTCCTCCACCGGCATCAGGAACGGCTGGTCTACCTCGCGCACCGGCGTCGGAATGTACTCGTCCACCACCCGCATCAGCTCCAGGATCGGCGCATACTCGGGCGCGTTGATATCCGTGGACGTGCTCTCTAGCGCCAGCAGCGCCGAGCCGCGCACGATGGGGATGTCATCCCCGGGGAAACGGTTCGCCGTCAGCAGCTCGCGCAGCTCGAGCTCCACCAGCTCCAACAGCTCTTCGTCGTCCATCATGTCGCACTTGTTCAGGAACACCACCATGCTCGGCACTTCGACCTGGCGCGCCAGCAGGATGTGCTCCCGCGTCTGCGGCATCGGGCCATCCGGCGCCGAGACCACCAGGATCGCCCCGTCCATCTGGGCCGCGCCCGTGATCATGTTCTTGATATAGTCCGCGTGCCCCGGGCAGTCCACGTGGGCATAGTGCCGGTTCGCCGTCTCGTACTCGACGTGCGAGATGGCGATCGTCAGGCCACGCGCCTTTTCCTCCGGCGCGTTGTCAATCTGGTCGTACGCCAGAAACTTGGCCCCGCCCGCCATCGCCAGCACCTTGGTGATCGCCGCCGTCAAGGATGTCTTGCCGTGGTCTACGTGCCCGATCGTCCCCACGTTCACGTGAGGCTTGGTGCGCTCAAATACTGCCTTTGCCATTCAACCAACCTCCTACAGGGTCTGGGTCAGCCACCCAACGCCGCTCTATGGAGCCCACGATGGGACTTGAACCCATGACCTCATTCTTACCAAGAATGTGCTCTACCGGCTGAGCTACGTGGGCGACCTATAACAGACAAGGTGGGCAGAGAAGGATTCGAACCTCCGAAGGCTGTGCCAACTGATTTACAGTCAGTCCCCTTTGGCCGCTTGGGTATCTGCCCACGAAACGATGGATCGAACACGGTGCGCTCAGAGCCGACGGAGGGACTTGAACCCACAACCGACGGTTTACAAAACCGTTGCTCTGCCGTTGAGCTACGTCGGCTTGGCGTTCCTCATTATACCGCAATGGCTCTGCCGGTCAAGGGGCACCAGGGAGCTAGTATACCCAACTCCGGGCGTGGGTCAAATCGGGGCATCAGGGCACATGCGTTTTGCACGGCCTCCGCCTATTTCCCCCGCCCCGTCGCCGGCTGACGCGCGTTCCAGGCCTGGTACAGCGCCAGCGCCCCCGCCACCGAGACGTTTAGCGAACTGACGCGCCCCCGCATGGGGATGCGCAGCAGGAAATCGCACGTTTCCGCCACCAGTCGCCGCATGCCCTCGCCCTCGCTGCCCAATACCAAAGCCAGCGCCCCGTCCAGGTTCGCCAGGCGATAATCCTGGGCATCGGGGCGCCCTTCGACCCCCGCCACCCAAATGCCCTCGGCCTTGAGGCCCTCCAGGGTGCGGGCGATGTTGGTCACCCGGGCCACCAGCAGGTGCTCGGCGGCCCCGGCAGATGCCCGGCTGACGGCGGGGGTGATCTGGGCGGCGCGTCGCTCGGCGATGACCACGCCATGCACGCCCACGGCTTCGGCGGTGCGCAGCAGGGCGCCCACGTTCTGCGGGTCTTGCAGCGAATCCAACACCAGGAGCAGGGGCGGCTCCTGGGCAGTCTCGGCGCGGGCCAGGAGCTCGCCCAACTCCGCATAGGGGTATGGGGAGACCTGGGCGATGACGCCCTGGTGGGTCAGGTCATCGCCCAGGCGATCCAGCTCGGCGCGGCGCACCCGGCTCACCGGCGCGCCGCGTTCGTTGCACAGCGCCACGATCTCGGCGATGGCAGCCTGCTCCGCCGCGCCCTCGGCCAGGTAGACCTGCTCGATGCGGCGGCGGCCTGCCAAGAGCGCCTCGCGGACGGCGTTGCGCCCCGCCAGAATCTCGGCCACGCCCGGCCTCAGACCAGGGTCCAGGTGGTGCCTTCGGGCCCATCCCGAAGCTGCACCCCCAGCTCGGCCAGCCGGTCGCGGATGCCATCGGCGGCGGCAAAGGCGCGCTGCTGGCGTAGCTCGCTGCGCGCCTGGATCAAAAGCGCGATCAGATCGCGAGACAGCCCGGCGCCCATCTCCTCCTCCAGGTCCTCCGGCAGCAGGCCCAGGGCGTCGCCGGCCAGCCGCCCAAAGAGCCCATCAATGGCCTCCAGCGCCTCGCGCGCCGGGGCCTGGGCCTCGTTCAGCCAGCTATTCACGCCCCGGCTCAGCTCGAACAGGGCGGCAATGGCGCCGGGCGTGTTGAAATCGTCGTTCATGCTGGCCTCAAAGGCAGCGCGGCTGCTCTCCAGCAGCGCCTGCACCTCTTGGGGCATCTCGCCGGGCTGGGCCGCTTGCAGCCGCCGCCGCACCGCGCGGATGGCGCTAACCAGGCGTTGCAGGCCGCGCGCGGCGGCATCCAGGGCCTCTTCGGTCATGTCCAGGGGCCCGCGATAGTGGCTCTGCAGGATGAAAAAGCGGATCACCATCGGGTCCCAGCGCTCGCAGGCCGCCTCCAACGTGATGAAATTGCCCAGAGACTTGTGCATCTCTTCGCCCTGGATCATCAACATGCCGTTGTGGACCCAGTATTTGGCAAAGGCCCGGCCCGTCACCGCCTCGGCCTGGGCGATCTCGCACTCGTGATGGGGGAACTTGTTCTCCACGCCGCCGCCGTGGATATCAAAAGGCAGCCCCAGGTACTTGGCCGACATGACGGTGCATTCGATGTGCCAGCCGGGAAAGCCCTCGCCCCAGGGGCTGTTCCAGCGCATGATGTGCTCCGGCTCGGCCTTTTTCCAGAGGGCAAAGTCCTCCGGGCGGCGCTTTTCCTCGGAAATCTGGACGCGGGTGCCGCTCTGGGCCTCCTCGATCCGCCGCCCCGAAAGCTTGCCATAGTCCTCATGGCTGGTTACGTCGAAATAGACCGAGCCGTTGACCACATAGGCGTGCCCGGTCTCGATCAGGCGCTGGATCCAATCCAGCATCTCGGGCACATGGCCCGTGGCGCGGGGCGAGATATCGGGCCGCAAGATATTGAGCCGATCCATATCCCGAAAGTAGCGCTGGGTATAGCGCTCGGCCAGTTGCATGGGGTGCATCTGCTCTCGCGCCGCCCCCTTGAGTATGCGGTCCTCGCCCGTATCCAGGATGTGGCCCACATCGGTGATATTCTGCACATAGAGCACCTGGTAGCCCAGGTAGCGCAGGTAACGCACGATGGTGTCGAAATTGACATAAGTCTTGCCGTGACCCAGGTGCGCGTCGTTATAGACCGTGGGGCCGCAGACGTACATCTGCACACGCCCCGGGTGCACCGGCGTAAAGGGCTCTTTTTGGCGCGTCAACGAGTTGTATATTTCGAGGGACATATCTACCTCCATAGGGATATCGGTGAATCGAGGGCAACCGGCTGCGGGGGACGACCCCTGAGGGCCGCCCCTAGAGACAGATGCAGCGCAACATCAAGCAGCGGTGAGCCACGTCAGCGTCTCCTGGATGCGTTGCCGGCAACGATCCGGGCCCAGCAGCGAGGTCACGATGCCCAGGCAAGGGCCAACCAACGAGCCGGTCAGAGCGATGCGGATCGGGAACATGACCTGGCGCCCGCGCAGCCCGGCCGTATCGCGCCAGTGATGGCGCAGCGCCCGCAAGTGCGCATTGGCGCTCTCTGGCGTCGCCAGTGCGGCAGCGTCCAGGTTCTCCCAAGCATGGGCCAACACCTGGGCGGCGGCGGGCTCCTGCAGTTCCTCACGCGCTTTGCCGGTCAACGCCGGACGCTCCTGGGCCAGGCAAAAGGCCCCCAGGGCAACGATCTCGGCCAGGGTGGCGGCCTCCTCCTGGGCGGCGCCCACCAGCAGCGCCAGCCATGTCTCGGCATCGTGGGCTGTGCCCTCGGCAGCCTGCCAGCGCCCGTAGGCGGCGAGCAGCCTGGGCCGCACCAACTCGACGATCTCATCTCGGGGGGCGCGCTGCAACGCCCGCTTGCTGAACCAGATCATCCGCTGCGCATCGAAAACCGAGGGGTTGGCCGACAGGCGGCGCAGGTCAAAACGCTGCGCCAGCTCATCCAGGCCCAGGCGCTCTGGGTCGCGTCCTGGCGCCCAGCCCAGGGTCGCCACATAGGCGACAATCGCCCGGGGGAGATAGCCCTCGGCGGCATAGTAGGCGATGTACGATGGCAGACGCATGTATGCGTAGCCATCGTCAGTATCGCCCAGGCGCTTGCTCATCTTGGCGCCCTCGGGCGTCAGGATCAGCGAAAGGTGCCCAAAGCGCGGCGGCGTATAGCCCAGGGCCGCATAGAGCAGCAACTGGCGCGGCGTGTTGGAGAGGTGCTCCTCGCCCCGCAGCACATGGGTAATCCCCATGGCGTGGTCGTCCACCGTGGCTGCCAGGTTATACAGGGCGCGTCCGCCCTCCAGCCTCTCGTTCTGGGCCGTATAGATGGCGAAATCGCCCAGATCGTCGGAACTCGTGCTGACCCGGTGGCGGATCAGGTCATCGAAGGACAGGTCGCGGCCCTGGGGCACGCGCAGGCGATAGACGGGCGAGCGCCCCGGCAAGCGCCGCTTGTCTCGCTCCTCGGGCGCGCGGCAGCGCCCGCTATAGCGCGGGGGGCGCCCCTGGGCCAGGGCCAGCCGCCGCTCCTGGGCCAGCTCCTCCGGCGAGCAGTAGCAGGGGTAGGCATCGCCCTGTGCCACCAGGCGCTGCAACGCCTCGCGATAGAGGGCGCCGCGCTCCGACTGGCGATAGTGCCCCGCCGGCCCGCCGATATCGGGCCCCTCGTCCCAGGCAAGGCCCAGCCAGGCCAGTTGCCGGTAGAGGTCCTGCTCGAACTCGGGGGCCGAGCGCGCGCGGTCGGTATCCTCGATGCGCAGGATGAAACGCCCGCCCCGGTTGCGGGCATAGAGATAGTTGAACAGCGCCGTCCGTATGCTGCCGATATGCTGTTGCCCTGTTGGGCTGGGCGCGTAACGCACGCGCACCCCGTCATCCACAAGCCTACCGCCTGTTCTCTGATAGCTTGATCAGATTATAGTCATCGGCCAGCGCCGGGCAATCCGGCCCAGGGGCCGGGGCGATATACGTCCGCGTTATGTATATCCGTCATCTCGCCGAGGGAGTGTTGGCCCTGCTGGCATAGGGGCGAGGCATGCCTCGCCCCTACCTGTTTTATACGTTTTACTAGGTTTTTTTGTACAGGCGAACTTTGTGTGCGCCCGCGAGATATACATAATTCTGACCTTGACAAGACCCTGCGTATCAGTTCAGACTTGGGGGGAAGCGGCCAATGCGTAGGCGACAGCGGCGGGTAAGCTTGGGGCGCGGGCGTCTCTGCCCGTTACGCTGCAGACGCATGTATGCGTACGCAGCGGACGAAGCTGCGCTTCGTGGGCGGGCGGGACGCCCGCCCTCCAGCGTCTTGAGCGCGCATAGCTGTTTGCACACGCGGTCATGAACTCGTGCCCTCAAGTCTGAACTGACACGGCCCTGCCTGGCCCCGCCTCTCCTGTTGACACGTCCCTGGCCGCCGGGTACGATCCCCCCAGTGATGCGTTCGATCTCTCGATGCGAGGTGGCCATGCGACTCACCTGTCTGGTAGACAACTGCGTCCAGCGCGGCTCGTCGCTGTGGGGCGCCCACGGCCTGTCCTTTCTGATCCAGGCGGAGGGCGGCGCCGTTCTGTGGGATGTGGGGCCTGCGCCCGAGGTGCTGCGCCACAACCTGCACGCCCTGGGTCTGGAGCAGACGCCGGTGGCTGCCATCGCCCTCAGCCACGCCCACGATGACCACGTGGGCGGCCTCTCGGCGGCGCTAGAGCTGTACCCCTCGGCCCCCATCTATGCCAACGCGGGCCTGCTAGAGCCGCGCTACTCTCTCCGGCAGGGGGCAATGCAATCCATCGGCCTGGTGAGCAGCCCAAGCCTGCCCCAGGCCCGCGAGCGCCTGCGCCTCTCTGATGCGCCCCAGGAGATCGTGCGCGGCGTGCGCACCAGCGGCGTGATCGGGCCGCGCCCGTTCCCCCTGGGCGCCAGCTCGCACCACCGCGTCAAGCGGGGCGATGCCTTTGTCGCCGACCCGTATTGCGACGATATGTCGCTGGTGCTGGAGGTGGGCCAGGGGATCGTGTTGCTGTGCGGCTGCTGCCATGCCGGGCTGCGCAACACCCTGGCGACGCTGCGCGCCCAGGATAGCCGCCCGCTGCTGGCCATCGTGGGCGGCACGCACCTGGACGCGGCCAGCGATGCCGAACTGGAGCAACTGATCCAGGCGATTCGGGCAGAGGGCGCGCCGCACCTGTACCTGAACCATTGCACCGGCGAGCGCGCCATCTGGAGGCTGCACCATGCCCTGGGCGAGCGCGTGGCTGCCTGCCCGGCAGGGACCGTGCTGGAGCTGGGCTGACTGGGGCCGGCGCGGCTACATCGTGCGGCCGATGGCCTGGGCGATCAGGGCGATCTCGCCCATCAGGCGGGCGAAATCGTTGAACGTCAGGCTCTGGATGCCATCGGAGAGGGCGTTGGCCGGATCGGGATGCACCTCGATCAGCAGGCCATCGGCGCCGGCGGCGATGGCGGCCCGCGCCAGAGAGGGCACCAAGGCATAGTGGCCCGCCGCATGGCTGGGGTCCACGATCACCGGCAGGTGCGATTGGCGCTTGCCCACCGGCACCGCCGAGACATCCAAAGTAAAGCGCGTGCTATCCTCGAATGTGCGGATGCCCCGCTCGCACAGGATCACCTGGCTGGTGCCCGCCGCCAGCACATAATCGGCGGCCTGTAGCCACTCGGTGATGGTGGCCGAGAGGCCGCGCTTGAGGATGCAGGGCTTGCTCGTCTCGCCAATGGCCCGCAGCAGGGTATAGTTCTGCATGTTGCGGGCGCCCACCTGCAAGACATCCACCTCACGGGCCATCTGCTCCACCTGATGCGAGTCGGTCACCTCGCTGACCACCGGCGCGCCCAGTTCATCGCGCACGCGGCGCAGCATCTCGACCCCTTGTTCGCCCAACCCTTGAAAGCTAAAAGGCGAGCTGCGCGGCTTGTAGGCGCCGCCACGGACGATGGCGGCCCCGCAGCCAACCACATGGCGCGCTGTGGCCGAGAGTTGCTCCCACGATTCGATGGAGCACGGCCCTGCCATGATCACGATGCGCTGGCCGCCCACGGCCACATCGCCGATGCGCACCTCGGTGGGTGTATCCCTGAACTCGCGGGAGGCCAGCTTGTATGGGCGCATGATGCGCGTCACCGAGGCGACGCCGGGCAGCACTTCGAAATTGGCCGTGGGGATCCGGCCTGTGTCGCTGCCCAGCAGGGCAATCACCACCTTGTCGGTGCCCAAGTTGAGCTGTGTGTCCAGGCCATAGCTTGTCGCGCGCTCGATCACCGCATCCACCTGGGCCTGGCTTGCCCCGCGCTGCATCTCGACGATCATGCCCAACCTCCCCGCACAACCTGCTCCGCTGATATGATAGGCAGCAAGTATAGGCCACATGGGGCCGCGATCCAAAGCCCAGGGGCCAGAGGGATCTGTGTGGACAAAGCTTGATGTAGGCGGGCGAGATGCCCGCCCTCCCAGGAGTCGCTGCCACAGCGGCCCGCGCGGCCCTGGCGTTTTGACGTCCCATCGCGCCTGGCCTAGAATCGCTTGACGAATGCTCGCAAGAGAGGCAGATACGCATGAAAGCTTTGATCACGGGCGGCTGTGGGTTCATCGGGAGCCATTTGGCCGAGGCGCTCTTGGCCCGGGGCGATCAGGTGACGGTGATTGACGACCTTTCCACCGGCCGTTTCGAGAATATCGCCCACCTGGCGGGCCATCCGGCCTTTCACTATGCCATCGAGACCATCACCAACGAGACGGTCATGGATCGGCTGGTGAGCGAGTGCGACCGGATCTATCATCTGGCCGCAGCGGTGGGCGTAGAGTTGGTGGTGCGCGACCCGGTGCACGTGCTAGAGACCAACATCAAGGGCACCGAGGTGGTGCTGCGCATCGGCGCCCGCTATCGCAAAAAGCTCATGTTGGCCTCCACCTCGGAGGTATACGGCAAGAGCACGGCCATCCCTTTTGGCGAGGATGATGACGGCATCCTGGGGCCCACCACCCGCAGCCGCTGGTCCTACGCCTGCTCCAAGGCCATGGACGAATTCATGGCCCTGGCGTATCACAAGCAGCTTGCGCTGCCGGTGGTGATCCTGCGCTTTTTCAACACCGTGGGCCCCCGCCAGACGGGGCGCTATGGCATGGTGATCCCCCGCTTTGTGCGCCAGGCCCTGGATGGCCAACCCCTGACGGTCTATGGCGACGGCCAGCAATCGCGCTGCTTTACCTTTGTGGGCGACGTAGTGCAGGCCATCGTGGCGCTGGCCGACGAGCCGGCTGCCGTGGGCCAGGTGTTCAACATCGGCAGCACCCAAGAGATCACCATCGAGCAACTGGCGCGCCGCACCATCGCCCTGGCCGAGAGCGCGTCTGAGGTCGTGTTCATCCCCTATGGCGAGGCCTATGAAGAGGGCTTTGAGGATATGCGGCGTCGCGTGCCCGATACCGCCAAGATCGAGGGCCTGCTTGGCTGGCAGCCCACGGTGGACCTGGACGGCATCCTGTGCCGCGTGATCGAGCACATGCGCCAGGACGGCGCCGCCGCCGACCGGCTGCCCGGAGCGCATTGATGCCCAGGTACCATGTCGCCTTGTTGGCGCTCGGCGCCTGCCTCTGCATCGGGCTGGCCGCCCTCTCTTGCGCGCCTGCTCCCGGCGAGCCCGTGACCGCCACGCCCGATTATGCCCTGCTGGAAACGCGCACCGAGGAGCGCCTGGCGGCCCGATTGACGGCCCAGGCCCCAGCGCCCACCGAGACGCCAACGCCCACCCCGGCGCCGCCATCGCCGACGCCCGCGCCTATCACGCCGGCGCCCACCCCAACCCCGACGCCCGGCGCCACTGCGCCCGCGCCAATGCTGGTATATGTGCTCAAGGGGGCGAACGATACGACCAATATCATCGCACCCAGCATCGGGGCAGGCGACAATGGTGTGCTGACCCATTTCCCCGAGGCGCTGAGCATAGACGCGCTGGTCTGGAGCAAGGAAGGGGATTGGTTGGCCCTGGCGGGCTCGCACGCCTTTATCCGCAGCCGCCAGAACGAGCGCAACATCTTTTTCATGCGCCCCGATGGCTCGGAGCTGCGCATGGTCACAGGAGAGTACCTGGATCCCGCCCACGCCCCCGGCCCCTATGTCACCTTGGAGGGCGTTGTAGAGGGCGGCAGCGGCGTGTGCCGCGTCATCGCCCAGGGGGCGGTTAGCCCGGTGGAAACGGACGAGACGCAAGGCTTTGCCTTTGCCCTGACGGGCGTGCCCCAGGAGGCCGCTTGGGCGCGCGCCATCTGCCAGGATGGCGCGGACACCTTCCAGGGCGATATTGATTTGGCCTTGCAGGCGGTAGAGCCGGTCGCCATCCCGGTGCAAGCCAAGGGGCAGGGCTGGCGAGATGTCTCGCTGGCCCCGGACAGCCTGCGGCTGATAGGCACTTTTTATGAATGGGAGTTGGACGAAGAGGGCGCGCGGCGCTATCGTGTGCGCGGCGCCATCTATGATCTAGAGTCGAATGCCCTCTCGTGGCTCGATCTTCCCGAGGGAATGGATTACTACGGCGCCGATTGGTCTTTCGATGGCGAACGCATCGTGGGCGGGTTGGCGAACGAAGAGGCCGCCTATCTGTGGGAATGGGACGCCCAGGGCAGGTCGGTGGGGGCTATGCTCACCCTCGATAACCCCGAGGACGAGTTCCTGACCATCGTACGCCCCAGGTGGTCACCCCAGGATACCGGCGTGGTCTTTGAGTTGCACCGCTGGTATTGGTGGGCCGACCCCAAGTTCCGTACCGACTTGATGCTACTGGAGCCGGACCAGGAAGAGCCGATCCCACTGGTGGTTTCGCCGTGGGGCCAACATGTGACCCATGCGGCTTGGGCGGCCACAGGCATGGTAGTGTTCTATCAGAGTTACGCCCAGGAGGGCGATATCGGGCCGGTCCTGCCACCCTACGCGGATATCTGGTCTGTGCCCATCGAAGAGCCGACGCCCGCCCCCTGGACGGATGACGGCCTCAGCTATCTGCCGGCCATACGCCCCTATATGGAGTTCCCGTAAAGCGCCCGCCGGGCTTACGCGCGCCTTGCTAGAGGTATGACAGATCAGCGCGGGCGTGCTATAATCCGGCAATTATCAGTGAAGGAGTATTCGGGCATGCCCTCGATCCCTGGCGATCTGACCGCTTATCTTTCGGCCGCTCTGTTTGTCATCGGGGCCTATCTCATGGCCATCTATCTCGGGCTGATCGTGTGGACCTTTCGCGATATCCGCTCGCGCTCCCGCGATGTGCTGGCCCATATCCTGGCGCCCCTGCTGGTGGCGATCTTTACACTGCCCGGCCTCTTGGTCTATATGCTATTGCGCCCCAAAGAGAACTTGGCCGAGGCCTATGAGCGGGCGCTGGCCGAGGAGGCTGTGCTGCAAGACCTGGAGGAGCGCCGCACCTGCCCCGGCTGCCAGCGCCGTGTCGAGGCGGATTTCATCGTCTGCCCCCATTGCCACCACCAGTTGCGCCTGCGCTGCGTGAGCTGTGGCCGCCTGATCGACCCCGATTGGGACGTATGCCCCTATTGCGGCCACTATCACCCCGGCGAGGGCGCAGCGCAAGAGGCGCCCGCCCCGATCGTTGCACAAGAGCCCGCCGAGGAGCTCCACCAGGAGACCTGGGACGAGCCGGCGGAGGACGAGCTCGAGCACGAGTACGCGCAAGACGCCTACGATGATGGCCAGGAAGAGGCGGCGATGGTGGAAAGCGACCCCGATGAAGACGAGAGTGTCTGGCCCAACGAGGGCTAAACCTTGACGATGTCGGCAAGCGGGGGCCGCCTTGTGCGGCCCCCGCTTTTGCATGCCAAGCTCAGCGCTTGAGGCGGGGCCAGATATCGCGCTGCTTGAGCCGGGCCACCAGCTCGTCCAGGTGCTCATCGCTGACAAGGCAGCGGGTGGGGCCAAGGGATTCCCCCAATAGCGCAGCCAGCTCGGACCCTTGGCGTATCTCTTGCATGGTGGCCTCATCCAGCGTCTCGAGCACCACGGCGCGCCCCAGGGAAACGCGTCCAAACCGCCCCGCCCAGGCGCCCAGGGTGCGCTCCACCGAGGGCGGCAGCGCATCGCCCGCAATGCGCCTGAGAAACGCCTGGATCTGCTCCCCCTGAATGCCCGTATTCAGGCCCTGCCACACCGCATCCTCGCTCAACAGGTAGCGCGCCTCGCCATCATCTTGCGCCTGCCACACCGCCAGCCGTTCGAGCTGATAGCGCAGGTAGCGCGTATCGCGGGTGGCAATGCGCACGAGCATCTGCTCATCGATCTGCGCCGGGGGCTCGGATGCGGCGGGCGCGGGGGTCTCGGGCGCCAGCCCCGCCAGGAGCCGTTTGCCGGCAGACGTCAGCCGCAGCGCAACAACCGAGCCTGTTTCCCCTTCCATCCCCAGATCGGTCACGCCCAACCAGTGCAACGGGCCGGCCAGCAGATGGCGCGCCAGCGCCCCCTCGACGGCAACCCACGAGTCGAGGCCGCGCAGGTACTCGCCCGATTGGGCGTCGCGGATCAGCCAGCTATCCAGGTCGCCATCGGGGCGCAAGTAATCGGGATGCTGGTCGCGTAAAGCTTGCAGCAGGCTCTCCAGATCGTACCAGACGCCAGGCGCAAAGGCCGCCAGGATGGCGCAGAGGCGGCGCCTGGCGCGGGCCGGCTGGTTCTGCCAGCCCGCCTGCTCGCACAGGATCGTCGGCAGGTGCAGCAGCTCGTCCCAGCCGGCGTCATCGCGCCAGGCTGTGAACGTCTCCAGCCACTGCTCGGCGTCCCGCTGGCGCAACCATTGGCGCGCACCGAGGGCAAGGCGCCAATAGCGGCCATCGTGCTCCGCCAGTTCCTGGCGCGCCAGCAGCCGCCAGAGCATCTGCAGGCGCCCCTGGTCTGCGCCGCCCAAGAGCCGGGCACCCTGCGCCCAGGCAACCAGTGCCTCGGTGGAGGGCGTTGCGTCGGCGGGCCAGGGCAGCGGCTGGCGCCGCAATAGCACAATCAGCGCCAACAAGTCCTCTAGCAGGGCCGCGCCCGCCGAGAGCGCCCGTTCGGGCTCGGCGCCCAGTGCCGTCTGGCCGACGGCACTGGGCGCCTGCATAGGAGGCAGTAGCGCTGCCAGCTCGTCCGGGATCAGGAACAGGTCGCCGTAATAATCGCCCAGTTGCCCATAGGCCCGATAGACCAGCCCGCGATAGTATAGCTCCTCCAGGGGGCCTGTCGGATCGAGCCAGGGCTTTTCACGGCGCAAGCGGGCCGGGCCAAAGCGGCGCAGGGCGCCATAGCGCAGGGCTGTGGGGCGCGCAGGGGCCGCGCCGCCCTGGGCCGCCAGGTAGGCCAGGGCCTCCTGGGCCGGGGGCGAGAGGCCGGCCAGCGCCGGCGCTATGGCGCCGGGCGAGAGCATTTCATCGCCCAGACGCTTGACCATGCGCATCGCATCGCCCCTGGGCAACGCAACCCCCCAGGCTCCCGCGATGGCCAAGAGCAGATCCTCTGGATACTCGTCCAGACAGCGGTAGAGGTCCTTCATTTCATCCGTCGCTTTGATGCAGCGGTGACGTTATGTCCTGTAATATAGCCCAATAGTTGCCAGTTTGCCCAATGGCTGCTACAATCTGGTTGTGTTCCGGTTCAGATGCCCCCTCGGGACCTGCTCTCCAATGAGGTATGCGCGTGATTCGACCGTTTGGCCTGCGAGATGCCTGGGCGATCAAGCATCTTCAGCCTCGGGGTGTAGCTTTTGGCCTGCGGCGCCTTTTGGGTTCGTCTTCTCCAGTGAGTTCTGCCGTCCTTGGCTTGCTCACCCGTCGCTTGTTGGGGGCGCTCACCCTGGTTTATTATGGCCCGAAACGCTCCAATGTGCGAGGCTTTGCGCAACTGGAGCCCCGACGAGACGGACAGGCCTGGGACCTGACCTTTCTCGCCCCCTCGTTGGATGAACGCCAGGCGCTGCCCTGCATCTGGCAGGATCTGCTGGCCTATGCAGTCGTGGCCGCAGCGCAACAGCAGGCGCTCCGCCTGTATGCGCGCCCACCCCAGGATAGCGAGATCGAGCAGCTCTTGCGCCGCGCCGGTTTTGCCCTGGTGACGCGCGAAGAGGTGTTTGCGCTATCAGAGCCGCCGCCGCCCGCGGCCCTACCGCGCGGCTTTCGCGAGGCAGACCGCCAGGATGCCTGGGCGCTGAGCGAGCTGTATCGCAAGGCGATTCCCCCGCTGGCCTATCAGGCCCAAGGGCCTGTGCAACTCGGGTCTTTGGGGCTCTCGTCTGGCCTGGGCAGCAGGCCGGCCGGCTATGTATGGACCGAAAAGGGCGAGATCGTCGCCCATCTGACCCTGAGCGCTCTGCCAAGGGGCTACTGGATCGAGTGCGCCGTGCACGCTGATTACCGTGGCGAGCTCTTGCCATACATTGCCTATCTCATCAGCCTGACCGATTGCTCGCCCTCCAGACCCGCATACCTGGCCGTGCCCGACTATAACGTGGGCCTGGGTTGGCTGCTGCGCACCCTGGGCTTTGTCTCCTATAGCCGGCAGCTTGTCATGGTGGCCCATACGGCCAACCGGGTATCCGTCGCCCGGCCCATCGCAGCCTCCTCACGAGAGAGCACCGTTGACATGGCCACGCCGGTGAGCGCGCCCCGGGGCGTGGGAGGCGGGCGGGGGCAGGGCGATAGCAGTCGCGGCCATCTCAAGGCAATGTCGCCCGGGGTGGTCTTTGCGGCCCTCACCCCCACGAGGGAAAACACCAATAGGTGATAATAAAGCCCCCTCTCTCATAACTTTGTGGGAGAGGGGGGAGGCGAAGCTCGCCTCAGGGGCGAGTTTCGCTGGGGGGTGAGGGCTGTTCTGGCGGCATCGTCTCTGCCGGGTCAGCGGTCAAAACCGGCAAGGGCGCGTGTGGCACCCCTCCTCTTGATACCCGTAGCCTTATCGGGTATCCTATCTGTGTAGCAGGAAATATATCGAGGTCTAGCACAAGAGATGACTCTGAGGATTACCGACAATATAGACGCCCTGATTGATGTATTCCCGCCCGAGCTCGCCGCCAGCCTGCGGCGCGCGGGGCGCTTTGAGGCCCTGCTAGAGGTGATCTTGGACCTGGGGCGCCTCCCGGAGGCGCGCTATGTGAATGACGAATTGGTCTTGAGCAATCACGAGGTCACCCAAGAAGAGATCGCCCATGTGGTCGCGCGCATCGGCGATTTTGGCGATGACAACCGGGCCGGCATCGAGCGCACCCTGCACCGCATCTCGGCCATCCGCAACCGGCGGGGAGACGTGGTCGGGCTCACCTGCCGGGTGGGCCGCGCCGTATTTGGCACCATTGATGTGATCAATGACATTGTGGCCTCGGGCAAGAGCATCCTGCTCTTGGGCCGGCCGGGCGTGGGCAAGACGACCATGTTGCGCGAGGTGGCCCGCATCCTGTCCGACAAGATGCGCGTGGTCATTGTGGATACTTCCAACGAGATCGGCGGCGATGGCGATATCCCTCATCCCGCCATCGGGCGCGCCCGCCGGATGCAGGTGAGCACCCCCTCGATGCAGCACGCGGTGATGATCGAGGCGGTAGAGAACCACATGCCCGAGGTCATTGTGATTGACGAGATCGGCACCGAGCTAGAGGCTTCGGCGGCGCGCACCATCGCCGAGCGCGGCGTGCAACTGGTGGGCACCGCCCACGGCAACACCCTGGACAACCTGATGATGAACCCCACCCTGTGCGATCTGGTGGGGGGCATCCAAACCGTGACCCTGGGCGATGAAGAGGCGCGGAGGCGCGGCACCCAGAAATCTGTGCTGGAGCGCAAAGCGCCCCCCACCTTTGATGTGGTGATCGAGATCCAGGATCGTGACCGGGTGGCCGTGCGCGACGATGTGGCCGCCTCGGTGGATGCCATCTTGCGCGGGCGCAGCCTGCCCGCCGAGATCCGCGTGCGCCACGATTCGGGTGAGATCGAAAAGATACAAGAGGTGCCCGAGCGCATCCGGCTGGTGCGTGAAGAGGCCGCGCCCCAGCCGCGCATGGCCGAGCGCCCCAGCGCCCATCGCATCAAAGCCAAGACCTTGCGGGTCTATCCCTACGGGCTCAACCAAAGCCGCATGCGTATGGTGAGCCGCAGGCTGGGCGTGCCCGTGTTGTTGGTGACCGATCTGGCCCAGGCAGATGCCCTATTCACCCTGCGCACCCACTATCGCAAGCGCCCACAGCCCATCGAAGAGGCTGAGCGCCGGGGCATCCCCGTCTATGTGTTGCGCAACAACACCGAGACCCAGATCGAGAACAGCCTCTCGGACATCTTTCACCTGGAGAGGGACGAGGCTCTGCCGCCGGCTGCCATGGACATCGCCATCCAGGATGCCCGCCAGGCCATCGAGAAGGTGGTTTCGGGCGAGCGCACCTCGGTGCAGCTCTCCTCGCAAGATGCCACCGTGCGCAAGATGCAGCACCAGATGGCGCGCGAGGCCAACCTATACTCCCGCAGCTCGGGCGCCGAGCCACGGCGGCGTGTAACCATCTACTCGAATCACTGAGGCGCGTGTGAGCTTGTTCATCGTCTTTGAGGGGCCCGAGGGCAGTGGCAAGACCACCCAGATCCGGCTGCTGCAGCGCGCTTTGGAGCAGGCCGGGCGCGCGGTGCTGTGTACCCGCGAGCCCGGCGGCACGCCCATCGGCGAGCAGATCCGCCATGTGCTGCACGCCATGGACAATCGCGCGATGTTGCCTATTACCGAGGCTCTGCTATACTCTGCTGCAAGAGCCCAGCACGTGGGCGAGGTCATCCGGCCCGCCCTCCAACGCGGAGAGATCGTCGTCTGCGATCGTTACGCCTATTCGACCCTGGCCTACCAGGGCGATGGACGCGGGCTGGATCGAGAGATGCTCCACCAGCTCACCCGTTGGGCCACCGATGGCCTGGAACCCGACCTGGTCGTCTATCTGGATCTGGAGGTCAGCGAGGGGCTGCGGCGCAAGCGCCAGGACCCCGAGGGCGAATGGAACCGGATGGATGAGCTGGATGTGGCTTTTCATCGGGCGGTGCGCGCCGGCTACCTGCGCATGGCCGCGAGCGACCGCGCGCGCTGGCTCGTGGTGGATGCGGCGCAGTCGGTAGAGATCGTTCACCAGCAGATCTGGGCCCGGATTGGCCAGATGCACAAGCTCTAGTCTGGGTCAACAAGAGGGAGATTGAGGATGGCAACCAAACTCGTCGTCAGTATCGTCCATAGTGACGATGCGGACCCACTCATGACGGCCTTGAGGGACGCGGGCTTTTCGTCCACCAGGATCAGCACCACCGGCGGGTTCCTGCGCGAAGGCAACGCCACGATCCTGGTCGGCACCGACGAGGCCAACGTCTCCGAAGTGCTGGAGATCATCAAGCGCAACTGCCATACACGAACCCAGTACGTCAATCCGTTGCCGCCCGTTATGGAGCCGGGGGAACTGTACATGCCCAACCCGGTCGAGGTCCAGGTGGGGGGAGCGGTGATTTTTGTGGTGGACGTGGAGCGGTTGATTCGCTTCTAGCGTCCGATGGCCGCTGCCGCATCGTTTCACTGTGATCCGTAGCAGCCATCTCACTTGTGCAGGGTAGTCTGGGGCCACGCAGCGCCTGGGCTTGGTTGGGCGGTGCGTGGTTCCCTTTTCTTTCATCACCCTTGCGTGATAGGAGCATCGCCACATCGTGAGCATACCGCAACCCGATCCACTGGCCCCCTATCTGCGTCCGGCCCCTGTGCTGGTCGTCATCACGGGGCCCTCGGGCGTGGGCAAAGATAGCGTCATCGCCGCCATGCGCGCCCAGGGCGGGGCGTTTCATTTTGTGGTGACGGCCACCGACCGGGCCAGACGCGCCAACGAGGTCGCCGGTGTGGATTACATTTTCGTTTCCACCGCCGAGTTCGAGCGCATGCTCCGCGAGGACGAACTGATCGAACACGCCTTTGTCTATCACCAATACAAGGGCGTGCCCAAGGCCCAGGTGCGCGAGGCGCTGGCCGCGGGCAAGGATGTGGTCATGCGGGTGGATGTGCAGGGCGCCATGACCCTGCGCGAGCGCCTGCCCGGCGCGGTAACGATCTTTTTGGCGCCCCCCTCGGTAGAAGCCCTGGCCCAACGGCTGCAAGGGCGCGGCGCCGATAGCGCCGCCCAAGTGCAGACGCGCCTGCGGACGGCCCAGGCCGAACTGGCCCTGGCCGAGGCATTCGACTATGTGGTGGTGAATTGGGAGGGCCAGTTGGAGCAAGCCGCCGCCCAAGTGCTGGCCATTATCGAGGCGGAAAAGCGGCGCACCCGCCGGCGCCGGCTCGCACTGTAAGGAGCGCGCTGTGGCCTATACGCCCTATCGTGAGGAGCAGCCCTACCCGCCGGCCGCTGAGCCCGTGCTGCCCACGCATGTGCCCATCCCCACCCATCCGGCCCTGTGGACCTATGTTTTTTTGGCGCTCAACGCCCTGGTGTGGCTGGCGATGACATTAGCCGGCGGCTCGGAGAATGCCCTGGTGCTGCTCCGGTTCGGCGCCAAGTTCCATCCCTTTATCGTCGCCGGCGAATACTGGCGCCTGGTGACCGCCAACTTTTTGCACATTGGCATCATCCACCTGGCGTTCAACTCGTATGCCCTGTATCTCTTTGGTCTACAGGTGGAGCGGCGCTTTGGCCGCATCCGCTTTGTGGTGCTCTATCTGCTGGCGGGCGTCGGCGGCACGGTGCTCAGCTATGTGGGCAGCGAGTCCCTGTCGGCGGGGGCCTCGGGCGCCATCTTTGGGCTGGTGGGCGCCATCACGGTCTATTTCGCCACCTATCGGGATGCCTTTGGCAGCCAGGGGCGGCGCCAGCTCAGCAGCCTGCTCTTGATCACGGCCTATAACCTGGTGTGGGGCTTTATGAGCACCAGCATTGACAACCTGGGGCACATTGGCGGCCTGGTGGTGGGCTTGGCCCTGGGCTGGGCCTTTTGCCCGCGCTACAAGCTCGCGCCCGACTCGGAAACGGGCCTGGCCCTGGTGGATCGCTACTCGGTCCGCCGCGCTCTGATCGTCACCCTTGCCACAGGCGGCCTGCTGGGCGCGCTGACCTATCTGGGGACCCTGATCCATACCCTGCGCCTGGTTTTGCGCTCCTGAGCCGGCCCGGCGCGGGGGCCATGCAAAGGGGGTTAGCATGAACGTTCGTACACCTTGCGTCGCAGGCGCGTTCTATCCCGGCAGCGCCCGCGAGGCGCGCCGACAGATAGACGCCTTTGTGCAGCAGGCGACCGGCCAGGTCGCCGGGCGCGTGGTGGCCGGCATTGTGCCCCACGCCGGCTGGGTCTACTCTGGCCCCACCGCCGCCCACCTCTTTTCGGCATTGCAGGCCCAAGAGCCCCCCGAGACGGTGATCCTCTTTGGCGCGGTACACCGCTGGCCGTTGCGCGCCCCGGCCCTGTACGGCGCAGGCGCCTGGCGTACCCCCCTGGGCGAGATCGCCATTGATGAGGCCCTGGCCCAGGCCGTGCGGCAGGCCGACCCGCGCTTTGAGGAGCGGCCCGAGGCCCATGAAGAGGAGCACTCTATCGAGGTGCAGGTGCCCTTTGTGCAGCACCTCTGGCCCGAGGCCCGCATCCTGCCCATCGCCATGCCGCCCCTGCAGAGCGCGCCTGCCTTGGGGCGCGCCGTGGCCCGCGCCGCAGCGAGCCTGGGCCGCCGGGCCGTGGCCCTGGGCAGCACCGACCTGACCCACTATGGCCCCAGCTATGGCATGGCGCCCGCCGGGGTTGGCCCGCAGGGGCTCGCCTGGGCCAAAGAGAACGACCGGCGCCTGTTGGAGCTCGTGCTGGCCCTGGATGCCGAGGGGGTGCTGGCCGAGGCCCGCGCGCGCCACAACGCCTGCGGGCCCGGCGCCGTGGCCGCCGCCATCGGCTATGCCCTGGAGATGGGCGCGACCCAGGCCGCCCTGCTGCACCACACCACCAGCCACGAAGCGCACCCCACAGGCCGCCCCAGCGACCTGGTGGGCTATGCCGCCATTGCCCTGCTGGCATGAGCGAGCCTGAGGTCACCCGCGCGGCAGCGCTGCCCTATGCCGAGGTGGTGGTCAACACGAGCCTGAGCAGGCGGGCCTCCGCGCCCACCTACGAGCGCGCCGAGGATGAGGATGAGGATCACCTGATCCGCACCTTTACCTATCGCGTGCCCGAGGCGTTGCAGGGCGTGCTGGCTCCCGGCCACCTGGTGTGGGCGCCCTTTGGCGCGCGCCATCTGATGGGCGTGGTGGTCAGGCTGGTGGATAGCTCGCCCGTAGAGCGCACCAAGGACATTGACCGGCTCATAGACCCGGAGCCGATGCTGCTGCCGGAGCAGATCGAGCTGGCCCATTGGATCAGCGAGCACTATTTGGCGCCTCTGCACCAGGTGATCTGGGCCATGATCGCCCCCGGCGTCACCGAGCAGGCCCAAACCATGATCGAGGCGGCTCCGCCGGGCGACGCGACGCAGGCCGCCGAGGACGCTCTCACGCCGGGCCAGCACAGCATCCTGGCGCTGCTGCGCGAACAAGGGCCTATGCCCCTGGACGAACTGGGCCAGCGCACGCCCCTCAAGAGCTGGCGCGCCATGGTCCGTCGCCTGGAGCAAGTCGGGCTGGCGCAGCGCCGCGTCGAGCTGGGGCCCTCGCGGGTGCGCCCCCTCTATCGCGAGTTTGTGCGCCTGAGCCCCGATGTTGCCCTGGCGGAGCTGCCCGGCGACGAGGCGCCCCGCCAGCGCGATGCGGTGGACTATATCCGCTCCTGGGCGTTGTTCCAGGGCGACCGCGAGGGCTGGATGATGCGCCTGGCCGTGCAACAGGAGACGGGCGCGCCTCTGAGCTCGATGCAGGCATTGATCGAGCGGGGCGTTTTGGAGAGCGTTCAGCGCCAGGTCTGGCGCGATCCTCTGGCGGGGCGCGCCTGTGTGCCCGTGGCCCCGCCCAGGCTAACATCGGACCAGGAGGCCATCTGGGGGCGCATTCAGGCGGATCTGGGGGCAGAGCGGGGGCGCGTGTTCCTGCTCCAGGGAGTGACGGGCAGCGGCAAGACCGAGATCTATTTGCGGGCCGTGCAGCGCGCCCTGGCCCAGGGGCGCGGCGCCATCGTACTGGTGCCCGAGATCGCCCTGACGCCCCAGACGGTGCGCCGCTTTGGGGCGCGCCACCCCAGCGCCATCGCCGTGATGCACAGCGAGCTGGCGCCCGACGAGCGCTATGACCAGTGGCGCCGCATCCGCGCGGGCGAGCTGCGCCTGGTGGTGGGCTCGCGCTCGGCCATTTTCAGCCCCGTGCGCGATCTGGGCCTGATCGTGCTGGACGAGGAGCACGAGGGCACGTACAAGCAGGAACGCACGCCCCGCTACCATGCCCGCCAGGTGGCGCTGCGGCTGGCCGAGCTCACGGGGGCCACGGTCATTCTGGGCACGGCCACGCCCTCGCTGGAATCGGCCTACCTGGCGGAGCGGGGCCGCATTGCGCGGCTTTCACTGCCCCAGCGAGTGATGGGCCACCGCCGTACGTTGGAGGAGCAGGCCGCCCTGCTGGAGAGGCCCGAGCACGCCTACCGGCCCGCCGCGCCCGAGGCCCCCGACGCTTTGTACACCGACCTGCCGCCCGTGGAGGTAATAGACCTGCGCGCGGAGCTGCGGGCCGGCAACACGGGGCCCTTTAGCCAGGCGCTGGAGCAGGCCCTGGCCGAGACCCTGGCGGCGGGCCAGCAGGCGATCCTCTTTGTGAACCGGCGCGGCGCGGCCTCGTTCATCCTCTGCCGCGATTGCGGCTATGTGGCGCTGTGCCCGCGCTGCCAGGTGCCCCTCACCTATCACGCCGACCGCGAGGAGCTGCTCTGCCACCATTGCAGCCTGCGCGAGCCGCGCCTGGAACAGTGCCCCGAGTGCCTCAGCCGCCGCATCCGCTACACCGGCCTTGGCACCCAGCGGGTGGAGGCCCTGGTGCGCGAGCTGCACCCAGAGGCGCGGGTGGTGCGCTGGGATTACGATGCCACGCGCCAGCGGGGCGCCCATGACCGCATCCTGGAGGCGTTCATCCAGGGCGAGGCCGATGTCATGGTCGGCACCCAGATGATCGCCAAGGGGCTGGATCTGCCCCGGGTGACGTTGGTGGGGGTGGTGAGCGCCGATACCCTGCTGCACCTGCCCGATCTGCGCGCGGGCGAGCGCACCTTTCAACTGCTGACCCAGGTGGCCGGGCGCGCGGGGCGCAGCATCCTGGGGGGACGTGTGATCATCCAGACCTACACGCCCGAGCATCCCTCCATCCAGGCCGCCAGCCACCATGACTATGACACCTTTTACGCGGGCGAGATCGCCTTTCGCCGCGAGCACTGGTACCCGCCCCTGAGCCGCCTGATCCGGCTGGTGTGCCTGGGCGCCAACCCGCGCCAGGTGCAGCACGAGGCTGAAACGCTCTCTGCGTTTCTGGCCGAGCGCATTGCGCGGCTGGGATTGCCGGAGGTGGACCTGATCGGCCCGGCGCCCTGCTTTTACGAGCGGCTGCGGGGCCGCTACCGTTGGCAGATCCTGGTGCGAGGGCGCGATCCGGCGGGCCTGCTGCGCGACCTGCCCCTCGCGCCCGAGTGGCGCATCGACGTGGATCCGGAGGACTTGTTGTAGCGCCCGCAGGGGGCGCTCGGGTGCGATGACATACAGGATTGGAGAGCGGGCGTCTCGCCCGCCCTCCATGCTCGCTAGCCCTGGCGCGTGACCATCAAGGACCTATGCTGTTCCACTCAGCTTGGTAGATACCACTTCTGATCGCAGCGCGGCGCTGCCAGCCCTGGCGCGTGTTCACCAAGGGCCTATGCTGTTCCACTCAGCTTGGTAGATACCACTTCTGCTCGCAGCGCTTTGAGGCGTTTCATCACGTCGTTTTCGCCGCGCCCGAAATAGTCGTGCAGGAGCACATATTCGCGGTAGAGGCGGTCATAGACCTCTCTGTTGGCAGGAATGGGCCGGTAGACCTTGTCCTTGAGGTGGGCCATCCGCGCGGCAGCCTCCTCAATGGTGTCATAGCCGCCCGCTGCGGCGCCCGCCGCCACGGCCCCGTGCATGGCCGAGCCCAGGGCGCCCGCTTGCGAGGAACCCACCACCTTGATCTCGCGCCCGGCGACATCGGCATAGATCTGCATCAGCAGCTCGTTGCGCTCCGGCAGGCCGCCGGCGGCCACCAATTCGTTCACGGCCACGCCGTGCTCCTCAAAGGCCTCGATGATGACCCGGGTGCCATAGGCGGTGGCCTCGATCAGGGCGCGATAGATCTCTTCCGGCTTGGTGGCCAGGGTGGCCCCGATGAGCAGGCCGGTGAGGTCCACATCCACCAGCACAGAGCGGTTGCCGTTCCACCAATCCAGGGCCAACAGGCCCGATTCGCCCACCGCCAGCGCCGCCGCCTTTTCCTCCAGCAGTTGGTGCAGGTTCAGGCCGCGCGCCTGCGCCTCGGCGGCGTATGCGGCGGGCACGCAGTTGTCCACGAACCAGGCAAAGTGATCGCCCACGCACGATTGCCCCGCCTCGAAACCCGCCAGGTTGGGCAGGATGCCATCCTCCACCACGCCGCACATGCCGGGCACGATCTCGGGGCGCTCGCCCACCACCATGTGGCAGATAGAGGTGCCCATAATCATCACCATGCGGCCCACGCCGGTGACGGTGGCCGCCGGCACGGCCACGTGGGCATCCACATTGGCCACGGCCACGGCGGTGCCCTCCAGCAGACCGGTGGCGGCGGCCATCTCGGCGGTGAGCCCGCCGGCCCGCGCGCCCAGGGGCAGGATCTCCTCGCTCATCTTTTCGCGCACAATGTTGCGCATGCGCGGGTGCAGCGCCGCGAAAAAGTCGGGGCTGGGGAATCCCTCGGCCTTGCTCCAGATGGCCTTGTAGCCGGCGGTGCAGCTATTGCGCGTCTCGACGCCGGTGAGCTGCCAGACGATCCAATCGGCGGCCTCGATCAACCGGTCGGCGGCCTCATAGATCTCGGGGGCCTCGTTGAGGATCTGGAGCGCCTTGGGGAAGAACCACTCGGACGAGATCTTGCCGCCATAGCGCGAGAGCCAGGGCTCGCCCCGCTCCTCTGCCACCTGGTTCAGATGGTTTGCCTCCGGCTGGGCGGCGTGGTGCTTCCACAGCTTGACCCAGGCGTGGGGCTTGTTCCGATATTCGGGCAGCGCGCACAGGGGCGTGCCATCGGCGATGGTGGGGAGCATGGTGCAGGCGGTAAAGTCAATGCCGATGCCGATCACGTCCTGTGGCGCGACGCCGCTCTGGGCCAACGTCTGGGGGACGGTGGTCTTGACGGCCGTTACATAATCCAGCGGGTTCTGGAGCGCCCAATCGGGCTCCAGACGGATATCGGTGCCCGGCAGGCGCTCGTCAATCACGCCATCGCCGTACTCATGGACCGCCGAGGCCACCTCGGCCCCATCGGAGAGGCGCACGAGCACGGCCCGGGCCGATTCGGTGCCGAAATCTATGCCGATCGCATAATTGGTCGCCACGGGGGTTCCTCCCTTCCGCCATGCATCCTGCGGCGCGCGGCCACAGGCGGTTTCACTGCGGCGGCACTATAGCATGGGGCGCGTGGGGGCGTCAAGGCGCCGTGAGGGCAGGTGTCCAGGGGTAATTATTCAGATTTGGGGGGATGAGATCATGACCCCGTGTGCTGACAGCTACGTGCGCAAGGCGCTGGAGGGCGGGCGTCTCGCCCGCCAACAAAGCGCAGTATCAAACAAAGCAAGCGCGGCTTGCTTTGTCCAGGACTCGGCTCCGTGCGGAATCTGCCGCCTGTCGGGCGGCAGACGATGCAGAGCATCGTAACGGGCGAGCCGCCCGCGCCCCAATGCTCCCTGCGGACGTACCCAACGTGTTGGCCGCTTTCTCCCCCCAAATCTGAACCGGTACGTCCAGGGGTAGCTATTCGGATGCGTGTCATCACCATCGGGAGGACCCCGTGGGGAACGAAAAGGCAGCTATCTCGCCGGCGCGAGGGGGTCGAGTTATCTGCGGAGCAGGCTTGCCTGGCGCGCCCCCAAGCCAGGGCCTATAATGGGCCCAGACTCCTGCTCTTGCAACACCCTGAAGGAGGCGCCATGCCCGACCCCACCGAACGCAGCTTTGTCGAGCAGCAGTACAGTGACCCAGGGCGCCTGAACGCCCGCGTTACACTGCACGCCCGCTATAGCACCAACAGCTATGGCTGGTTCAACTGGGTGTGGGACCGGTTGGCGCCGGGCCCGGGCATACGCATACTGGAGGTGGGCTGCGGCGACGGCGGTCTGTGGCGCGGGCGCGCCGATGCATTCCCCACCGGTGGCCGTGTGATCCTCACCGATCTTTCCCTGGGCATGCTCCAGCAGGCCCGCCAGCGGCTGCCCGCGCAATTGGCGACCTGCGCCCTGGCCGATGCGCAACAGCTTCCCCTTTCCGACGCCAGCCTGGATCTGGTGATCGCCAACCACGTCCTATACCACGTGCCCGACCGCGCCCAGGCCCTGGCAGAGATACGCCGGGTGCTGGTTCCGGGCGGGCGCCTGTGCGCCACCACCATCGGCCAGGGGCACATGGGCGAGTTGTTCGCCTGGATGGCCCAGGCCGCGCCCGAGGCCCAGGTTTGGAGCGCCGGCGCGCCCACAGTCTTTACCCTACAGAGCGGGCCGGGCGAGCTGGCGCCGCTGTTCGAGGAGGTTGCCTGCGATCAGTACCCGGATGCCCTATCCGTCACCGAGATCGAGCCGTTGGTGGCCTATGCCCTCTCGATGGATGCCAGCGGGGCGCTGGCGGCGCGCCAGGATGCGCTACGGGCGCTCTTGCAGCGCGAACTGGATGACAAGGGAGCGGTACATATCACCAAGGAGAGCGGCATGTTGATGGCTCGGGCGCCGCGCCCCTGAATCGGCGCGCATTCGCGCATCCCAGAGCCTTCCCCTGCGTACAGAGAGCAGGATAGGGACACTCGGAGAGAGGAGATCAAGATGCAACATCGGGGACAAGTACTGCTGGGCGCGTTTCTGGTCGCCATCGGGCTGATGGTGCTGCTGGGCAATCTATTGGGCGTCAACCTGTGGCGCGTGTTCTGGCCACTGCTGCTCATCGGGCTGGGCGCCTGGTTCATCCTGCGCCCGCGCATGGTCGAGGAAGGCACTGCGGTCACCCAACGCATCATTGGGGACATCAGGCGCGGCGGTGAGGGGCGGGTGCAGGATGAAGAGATCTTTGTCCTGATCGGCGATGTCAAGCTGGATTGGCGCGAGGCGATCTGGCCCGAAGGCGAGACGCGCCTGCGCATCCTGGGCTTTATCGGGGATATCGAGCTGCGGGTGCCCGAGAACGTTGGCGTGTCCCTCGCTTCCACCTCCTTTATCAGCTCGGTGCGCTGGCTCGATCGCAAAGAGGACGGTATCTTTTTGCCGTTGCAGCTCGAAAGCGAGCACTATGATCTGGCGCGGCAGAGATTGCGGATCGAGATCGTCCACTTTATCGCCGATGTCAAGGTGCGCTGGGAGTAGTTTGCGCCGGTGCAGGTAGGGGCCGGCCGCGCGCTGGCCCCTTTGCCCTTCCCTGGCTATACTGGGCCAAGATGCCACCTCGGTTCGCAGTGGGAGGAGATGCGCCATGACCCTATCGCCACGGGAGCGCGTGCTGACGGCGCTCCGCCACCAGGCCCCCGATGTGACGCCCTGGCAGATCAACCTGACCGTGGACGCCCGCGAGCAGACCGCCCGCTACCTGGGCGACCCCGATTTCGTGAGTAAGATCGGCAACCACCTGGCGTCCTACGGCGATGGCTGGTTCCGCGAGGTGCGCCCGGGCTACTGGCAGGACCAGTTCGGCATCACCTGGAACCGCACCATTGACCGGGATATCGGCAACGTGGAGCGCTATCTGTTGCCCGAGCCCGATCTCTCCCTCTACACCTTTCCCGATCCCGATCTGGCGCGCAACGCCCGCGGCCTGGAGACCCTGCTGCGCGACCATCCCGCCCAGTTCACCGTGGCCGAACTGGGCTTTTCCATGTTCGAGCGGGCCTGGACCCTGCGGGGCATGGAGAACCTGCTGATGGATATGGTGCTGCACCCCGCGTTTGTGGAGGCGCTGCTGGATCGCATCCTGGCATACAACCTGCAAGTCATTGACCAGATGGTGCAGTACCCGGTGGATTGCATCTATTTCGGCGACGACTGGGGCCAGCAGCGCGGGCTGATCATGGGGCCGCGCCACTGGCGGCACTTTATCAAGCCCCGGGTGGCGGCCATGTACGCCCGCGCCAAGGCGGCGGGCAAATTCGTCATGCAGCACTCGTGCGGCGACGTGGCCACCCTGTTCCCCGATCTGATTGACATGGGCCTGGACATTTTCAACACCTTCCAGCCCGAGGTGATGGACGTGGGGCGCTGCAAGCGCGAGTATGGCGCCCACCTGACCTTTTACGGCGGCATCAGCACCCAGCAGGTGCTGCCCCGGGTGACGCCCGACGCGTTGCGGGTTCATGTCCGCGAGATGATCGCCCGCATCGGGCAGGACGGCGGCTATATCGTCGCCCCCACCCACGCCATCCCCCGGGATGTGCCGCCGGAGAATATCGCGGCGTTCATCGAGACGGTGCAGGCCCAGGGGGCGTAGGGCGCCTTGCCCGCGAGCGCCCTCCCGCGCTAGAATGCGCCCATACCGATTCCCCGCGCACAGATGGAAAGGAGCGCAACATGGTCAGGGTATACCAGCTAGGGGCCCTGCGGCTGGCCCAGCTACACGATGGCTATGGGGCCATTGATGGCAACCGCGTCTTTTACCCCGCACAGCAGCACGAGTGGGAGGCCGGGCTGGCCCCCGATCCCACCGGGTTCATGCTCAACGCCTACCAGCCCTTGCTGATCACCCAGGACGGGCAGCATGCCCTGGTGGATACCGGCTTTGGCGAGGCCAACCCCAGCCGCAGACGCGATATGCAGGATGGCCTGCGCGAGTTGGGCGTGGCCGCCGACCAGATCACGCGGGTGATCATCACCCACGCCCACGGCGACCACGTGGGCGGCAATACCCTCCTGCGCGAAGGCGTGTTCACGCCCGCCTATCCCAACGCCGAGTACATCGTCCAGGAGCGCGAGATCGCCGAGATGCGCGAGCGCGACGACGAGATGTGGCGCACGCGCTTTGCGCCCCTACAGGCGACGGACCAACTCCGTATCGTCACCGGCGAGGTGGCCCTGGACGAGGCCCTCACCCTGTGGCCGATGGCGGGGCACACGGCGGGCCAGCAGGGGGTGCGCATGGCCTCTCAGGGGCAGCATGCCGTCTTTGTCGGCGACCTGGGCCTCTCCTACAAGAATTTCGAGACGCCCCAATGGGGCGCCAGTTGGGCCTGGTCGCGCGAGGCCGACGAGGCCAACCGCCGCATGGTGGCCGAGTGGGCCGTGGAGCATGACGCCATCCTGATCCTCTACCACGACCCGCGCACGCCCTGGATCCGCCTGGCCCGCGCGGGCGAGGGCTATCGCGCCACGCCGGTGGCCTAGCGGCGACCACCCAGCGGGGCGGCATTCAGGCCGCCCCGTCTTTCCTGTGATTGTTCGAGTATTGGTGGAGCATATTGGCACCTGAGAGGGAGGCAGGGAGGTACTCACTCAACCCAGGTACCCTTCCCTGCGGAACGTCTCAGGCGAGCAGCTGCGCCAAGTTCACGCCGC
>Ga0334884_1001929_pt1 | contig 28317 bp, 22 predicted proteins | sample GraSluR1_MG_7_FD_207215 | JGI IMG/M metagenome (GOLD analysis project Ga0334884, IMG submission 207215) | Sludge microbial communities from methane-producing bioreactor in Wageningen University, Netherlands - Granular Sludge_12_05 R1 | ecosystem: Engineered > Bioreactor > Anaerobic >...
CGGCAGCGTCATAATCACCACCAACCTAAAGTTCTCGGACTGGACGGATATCTTTCCAGACACCATGTTAACCGCTGCCTTAGTAGACCGTTTAACTCATCGAGCTCATATTCTCGACATGAACGGACCATCTTATCGGCTTGAACAGCAGATGAACAAGCAGAAATCTAAAGCGAAAGACAGTGAGCACCAGGACGGTTAACCGGCGTATGCAATTAATCTACTGGGATCTCTTACTGAGCAAGGTGGCTCACTTTTAGATGAGCAAAAGTGGCTCAGTTTTTAATCAGCACAGTGGTTCACTTTTTGGTTGACAATCGCAAGGTAATATAGGCTGTTGGTTTTTCGATCATTAAGAACTGTCAGATTAGCACTGCAAAGGGCATCCTGGATATTATCAGTAGACAGCGCAAGCGTTTCTTTTCGGAGTTTGAGACGTTTGGACTTTTCTATCAGACTTCCACGATCTCTGTGGTCTTTATCTGTGCGTGTGGCTAAACCACCTCTGATTTGGCCTTGGATGTAATAGCCGGCGATGCATGGTCACGATGGATGTTTATGAAAAGCCCGCAGCCAATTTTGTCTGATGAGAAAAAATTTTTTTATTGACTTACACCAGGATAAAATTTATACTGATTTAAATGTACATAGTAATATATGCTAAATTTAGTAATATAAATACTTGGTGGGTAAAAGAGAGACCGCATAAGGGTGGCTCCGAAAAAACCAATGGTTTTGCGAAGAATATTTCGTAAAGGGTTGGTTTTTTTTATTCCCATATTATCAGCAAGTTGACCTGAAATATTATTATATTATGTGAGGGGATAAAGATTATGCCATCGATTTACAAAATGAATCCTGAAGAAAAAAGGTCTGGTGAAGGCAGTCAATCGGAGAAATTAAATGATCGGCAGAGAAAGCAATTGCAGCATGAATTAAAAATTTACATGGAGAAATATTTTAAACAAAAACTGGGCAAGGGTGTTGATCACACCAAGGTCATAATTTGGGATGATATGGTAATTATCCGGGGAGAAGGGTTTCTGACCGAACCGGAAAAATATATTGTAGCAACTACGGCAGGAAAAGACCTGGTCAATAATGCGCGAATGCAGGTGGCCTGGCAGCATTCTATTGATAATATGCCTTATTTGGAGACGGTATTTGGAGCTAAAGCTATTCATCAAACGTATATGATAGAAGCTGAGAATGATTTCTGGATGCACGTAATTGTTTTTGACAGAGCTTTGACAGATTAACAAATTTGCCATTATATAGTGGTGGATTTAGGAGGACCCTTTTGGTGACTCCAAAATAGACCAATGTTTTTATGCAGAAACTCTCCCAACGAGTGAAACATAAAGGTATCGGTCATTTTTTTTGTTAGGGGGGGATAAAACAACTTAATAAACTGTGATGGTGAAGGTTATTTTAAAAAAGTTAGAAAATTGGGGAGGGAATTTATAATGAGTGATACCATGAAAGCTTTAGTATATCGCGGACCGGAAAAAATTGCTCTGGAAGACGTGCCGGTTCCTAAGATTATTGAACCGGACGATGCGATAGTAAGAGTTACCACATCTACTATTTGCGGAACAGATATTCATATATGGCATGGAGGCATGCCGGAGGTTGCACCGGGAAGAATAATCGGACATGAGTTCGTTGGAGAAGTGGTTGAAGTTGGCCCGGCGGTTCGGAATAACAAAGTTGGAGACAAAGTAGCAGTCTCCTGTGTTACCCAGTGCGGTGAATGTTACTATTGCGTACGGGGAGTTTATTCTCATTGTACAAGCGGAAGCTGGATCTTTGGATATATGATTGACGGTTGTCAGGCTGAATACGTTAGGGTTCCCCATGCCAACCTGGGTATGTTCACCATCCCGGAAGGTCTGACCGAAGAAGACGTTCTGTTTGTGGGCGACATCCTTTCCACCGGTTATTTTGGCTCCGAAAACGCCAGGATCGAGCCGGGCGATACGGTGGCTGTTATGGGTGGCGGACCGGTAGGCATGTGCGCCATGGCTACCGCCAGGCTGTGGGGGCCGGCGGAGATTATTGCCGTCGATATTAACCAGGATCGCCTGGATTTTGCGGTCAAGCAGGGAATTGCCGATGTGGGCATTAATCCCCTTAACGTAGCAAGTGTTGGCGATGCCATCAGAGAGCGGACTTCAGGTCGCGGCGCCGATGCCACCATCGAAGCCAACGGCTTCAAGCCGACTTATGATATGGCCATAGATGCTGTCCGGGCGGGTGGCCGGGTTTCCTTTATCGGTGTGTTTGAAAAAGCCCAGGAACTTGACATGAAAAACTTATGGATTAAAAATATCTGTATCAGCATGGGGCTGGTGAATGCCAACCGCATTCCGGAACTGATCAAGCTCATTCAAAAGGGCAAGATCGACACCAATTTCCTCTGTACTCATCATGCACCATTAAATGATATAGTTCAAGGCTACGACATCTTTGGCGGCAAGAAAGACAATTGCCTTAAATGGGTCGTAACCCCCTATCAAAAGTAAACTCACTTTATATCCACTTTCCCTTAAAGCCAGAACCCTGATTGTAAGGGTTCTGGTTCTTCTATTTCCAGCTAAATCAACTCCAACACTAATAGGTCATATAACCTATTATTACTTTAATGTAAGGAAATTGGTCTGAAAATAAATAGCAAATCGGTAAAAAAACCGGTAACATGGATAAAACTATTAAAAACTTGGCGAGAAAGGCAATATAGATTGGATATTGCGGTTTGAAGCTTAATTATAAATGAATTATACTGTATATGGTAGATGAAAACAAAATGCACCATATATGTTGTGGTTACATAAGGAGGACATTGGATGAGCATTACCAAGATAAAAAAGCGTGACGGCAGAATTGTACCATTTGACAAAGAAAAAATTGTTGATGCAATTTTTAAGGCAGCCCGGGCCGTTGGGGGAAGTGATCGGCAGACTGCGGAACAGTTGGCCGACAAGGTCATGGAACTTTTAGATTACTCCTTTATGGACAGTTATGAGCTTCCGACCGTTGAAGATATTCAAGATCTGGTAGAAAAAGTACTGGTTCGCAACGACCACTACAAGACTGCGAAAGCTTACATTCTGTACCGCAAACAGCATGAAGTGATGAGGGAAAGCCTCCAGCTCATCCAGAACAATGAAATAATAACCAACTACCTGGACCGCAGTGACTGGAGAGTAAAAGAGAACTCCAACATGAATTTCAGCCTGCAGGGCATGAATTTTCATGTTTCATCCATTGTTACCAGCCAGTATTGGCTAAACCAGATATATACCCCCCAGATGAAACAAGCTCAAGAAGTAGGCGATTTTCATATTCATGATCTGGGTATCCTGGCCGTATACTGTGTAGGATGGGATCTGCAGGATTTGATTCGGGAGGGATTCAGGGGGGCCCGGGGCAAAGTAGTCAGCAAACCGGCCAAACACTTCCGAACCATACTGGGGCAGATAGTCAATTTCTTTTACACCCTGCAGGGGGAGGCAGCCGGTGCCCAGGCTTTTTCTAACTTCGATACTCTTTTGGCTCCCTTTATATACTATGACAGACTGAACTACGAGCAGGTCAAACAGTGTCTGCAGGAATTCATATTCAACGTTAACGTTCCTACCCGGGTGGGTTTCCAGACTCCATTTACCAATATCACCATGGATCTAAAATGCCCGGCCCATATGCAGGATGAACCGGTGGTTTTGGGTGGCAAAATGCTGGACAAGACCTATGGCGAATTCCAGGAGCAGATGGATATTCTCAACCAAGCATTTGCCGAAGTCATGATGGAAGGGGATGCGGAAGAAAGAGTATTTACCTTTCCCATTCCTACCTATAATATTACCCGGGACTTCGACTGGGATAATCCCGACTATGACAAGATCTGGGAAATGACTGCCAAATATGGTATTCCCGGATTTTCCAACTATATCAATTCGGACATGGACCCGGCTGACGCCAGGAGTATGTGTTGCCGCCTGCGTCTGGATAATCGGGAACTCAGGAAAAGAGGAGGAGGCTTGTTTGGTTCCAATCCTCTCACCGGTTCGATTGGTGTAGTAACCATCAATATGCCCCGGATAGGATATCAGGCCATAGACCGGGAAGACTATTTCCGAAAACTGGGTGAAATTATGGATTTGGCCAAAGACAGCCTGGAAATAAAGCGAAAGGTCTTGGAAAACCTGACCGATTCGGGTTTATATCCATACTCCTATTTCTACCTGCGGGCAGTAAAGGAATCATCCGGACAGTTCTGGCTGAATCATTTCTCTACTATCGGACTGGTAGGCATGAACGAGTCCTGTCTGAATTTCCTGGGAGAGGATATAGGCAGCGAAACCGGGCATAAATTCGCCCTGGAAGTAATGGGTTTTATGCAGGACAGGATCCTGGCCTATCAGAAAGAAACCGGCAATCTGTATAATCTGGAAGCAACTCCGGCCGAAGGGGTAAGCTACAGCATGCCCCGCAAAGACACCAGCAGGTATCCGGATATTATTGTGGCCAACCAGGAAGCCTGCACCAATGAGGGGGCGCAGCCTTTTTATACCAATTCAACCCATCTGCCGGTGGGATATACCGATGATCTGTACCTGGCTATGCAACTGCAGGACCCCCTGCAGAGCATGTATACCGGAGGAACCACCTTCCATATATTCCTGGGTGAAGCCCTGCCGGACAACCAGTCGGTGAAGAACCTGGTCAAGAAAGCTTGTGAACAGTTCCGGATGCCTTATTACTATATATCACCTACCTTCAGTATCTGTCCTCAGCACGGCTACCTGAACGGGGAGCATTATACCTGTCCGATTTGTGCCGGGGAGGACCGGGAGACCAGCTGTGAAGTTTATTCCCGGGTAGTAGGCTACTTGAGGCCCGTGGACCAGTGGAACGAAGGAAAGCAGCAGGAATTTTTCAATCGGAAGACCTATAACATAGGATAGAGATGACAGGAGCAGACGATGAAATTTGCAGGAATGATCAAGCATAGTCTGGTAGATTATCCCGGGAAAATAGCTGCAGTGCTGTTTACCCGGGGCTGCAATTTTTGCTGCCCGTTCTGCCATAATGGCCAGCTGTTGATTAAACCCGGGAAAATAGAAGCAGAATACATCAGCTGGCAGGAAGTGGTAACATTTTTAGAAGGCCGCAGCAACTTTCTGGATGCGGTAGTAATAAGCGGAGGCGAGCCCTGCCTGCACCCGGAGCTGACCAATGCCCTGAGCCAGATCCGGGCAGCCGGCTATCTGACCAAGATTGACACCAATGGCAGCAGGACATCGATCCTGGCCGAAATGATGCTTGAATTTCTCCTGGACTATGTGGCCATGGATATCAAAGGAGTACTTGATTACAAAAGATATTTGGAGGCCTGTGGGGGGCGGCTGAGTACGGAGGATTTCTTTAATGTCAAAGGATCAATTCATCTGCTGCAAAACGCCGATGACATCGAGGTGGAGTTCAGGACTACGGTGCTGCCTTCTTTGCATAGCCCTGAAGACATTGTGGCCATTGCCCGCTACCTTGAAGGAGCATCCAAATACAGCCTTCAGCAATTTAACCCCCGGAATACCTTGAATCCTGATTACCGGTATATTAAGCCCTATTCCCGGGAAACCCTGCTGGACATTGCTGAAGAATGCCGCCGCTATGTTAAAGAAGTTAGATTGACCAATACTTAAAGTAATAATTTTGGGAGCACCTTGAGGGTGCTCCCGGAGCAAAAGAGGAAGGATACTGTGGATTCCAGGATTAAACAGGTATTGAACAAGTATTTCGGTTACAGTGACTTTAAGCTGGGACAGGAGGCTATTATAAATCACACCCTGCAGGGCGGGGAGTCGCTGGGTATTATTCCCACCGGAGGCGGCAAGTCACTTTGTTATCAGATACCGGCATTGCTGCTGCCGGGAATGACCATCGTAGTATCGCCCTTGATCGCCTTAATGAAAGACCAGGTGGATGCCCTTAACCACCTGGGCATACCGGCCGCCTACATCAGCAGTGCCTTGAGCTCCGGCGAGATACAGAAGGCTATGCAATTGGTTATCCAGGGCCAATGCAAATTACTCTACGCTGCTCCGGAACGGCTGACTACCGAATATTTTTCCCGGTTGGCCAGAACCATCCAAATATCCCTGGTGGCCATTGATGAGGCTCACTGTGTTTCCCAGTGGGGGCATGACTTTCGCCCCAGCTATGCCGCCATTGCTCCCTGGATAGAGTCCATGCCGTACCGGCCGGTAATAGCCGCCTTTACCGCTACTGCCAGCCACCGGGTGCAAAATGATATAATTCGTTTGCTAGGCCTGGATGATCCTAAAATATACCGGGCAGGTTTTGACCGCCCTAACCTGTACTTCTCAGTAATAAAAGCCCCGAATAAAAAGCAATATTTGGCAGGATATCTGGCTGATCATGCTGGTCAGGCAGGTATTATTTATACCGCTACCCGTAAGGAAGCCGATGATCTCCATGCCCAGCTTAAATCCTGGGGAATAAAGGCGGGACGCTATCATGCCGGGCTGAGCATGGAGGAGAGGAACCGAACCCAGGAGGCCTTCCTTTATGATGAAATTACCGTTATGGCTGCCACCAATGCTTTCGGTCTGGGTATAGATAAATCCAATATACGCTATGTTATTCACTACAACATGCCGCGCAGCCTGGAATCTTACTACCAGGAAGCCGGTCGGGCCGGACGTGATGGAGAAAAGGGAGATTGCATCCTGTTGTATAACTCGGCTGACATCCAGACTCAGAAGTTCCTGATCGAACAGAGCATCTCTTCCGAAGAGCGAAAAGAGGAAGAATACCGAAAATTGCAGCCTATGATTGATTACTGCCATACTACCCGCTGCCTGCGGCAGAGCATACTGGAATATTTCGGGGAAGAGGATCTGCCGTTGGACTGCGGGAATTGTGTAAACTGTACCCGGTCCTATGAGAGCAGGGATATGACCATAGAAGCTCAGAAGATATTCTCCTGTATAATAAGGATGAAACAGCAATATGGCATTAATATGGTGGCATCAGTGCTGAAGGGATCACAGAATAGAAGGATACGAGAACTCCGACTGGATCAGCTTTCAACCTATGGAATTATGAATGATATGACCATAGCCGCTATCGTGGACCTGATCAATATCATGGTGGCTGAAGATTATCTTTATACCAGCGGAGGACCATATCCCGTACTTCGGTTGGCCTCCAGTGCCATCCCGGTGCTGCGAAGTGAAGCTCGGCTAAACTTAAGGATGCCGGTTAGGGAAAGAACCCCGGAAGATAATAGCCTGTTTAATATGCTCTGCAGTCTGCGGCGAGAAATAGCTCGGAAGGAACAGCTGCCCCCCTATGTTATCTTTCATGACCTGACCCTCAGGCAGATGAGCGCCCGGCTGCCGACAGATTATGCCTCCATGTTGGCTGTAAGCGGTGTGGGGGAGGTGAAAATGCAGAAATATGGACAGCCGTTTCTGGAGCTGATAGAGGGATACCTGATGGAAAATCCCCCCAGTTCCGACTGCCAGGTGATGGACAAAACCAGCAGCAGTGATGGAGATACAGCTGCTCCAGCCCCTCCGGCACCGGCTAAAGAGCCCAGAATGCCCAGTCATATGATCAGCTGGGATTTATATCAGGCCGGTAACAGCATAAGCCAAATAGCCCGTGAACGCAAACTGACCAATTTAACGGTTCAGGACCATATACTGCGTTGCGGCCGGGAAGGTTATGAACTTGAATGGCGGGAGATTGTAAGTGCAGAAGAAGAGGCCTGTATCCTGCAAGCAATTGAAGCGGCGGGAAGCTCCAAACTCAAGCCGATAAAAGAAGCCCTGCCCGAAGAGATAAGCTATTTTGCCATAAAGGCTGTAATTTGCCGCCTGGAACTGGCTGAAAGTGCTGAGGCAGCCGACCCGGCCGAATAAGCATCCTATGGACCCTATCAGCTTCCCGGTCAGAATGCCGTATGGACCGGTTAAGTATGTTAATGTACATTAAAGAGCTTAAAATATATAATAAGGAATAAAGCATAAACAACTATATTTGAGGTGGATATATGAAGATGTGGAGCGGTAGATTCACCGCCAAAACTGATCATTTGACCGAAGATTTCAATGCCTCCATCGCGGTGGACGGCAGGATGTACCGTCAGGACATACAGGGCAGCATAGCCCATGCCCGTATGCTGGCCGAGCAGGGGATCATAAGCCGGGAAGAGAGAGATTTGATAGTAAGTGGGCTGGAGGCCATACGGGAAGAACTGGAAGCAGGAAAACTGCAGTTTGCCGTGGAAGCCGAAGACGTGCATATGAATATAGAGACCTTTCTAACCGCCCGGATAGGCGATGTGGGCAAAAAACTTCATACCGCCAGAAGCCGCAATGACCAGGTAGCACTGGATGTAAGACTGTACCTGCGAGATGAGATGCTGGAGATCAGGAAGTTGATCTTAAATCTGCAGCAGGTTCTGCTGGGATTGGCCCATGCACATATTGACACCATTATGCCCGGATATACCCATCTGCAAAAGGCCCAGCCCATTAACCTGGCTCATCATCTGCTGGCTTATTTTGAGATGCTGCGGCGGGACTTGGACAGACTGGACGACTGCAACAAAAGGATGAATTATATGCCTCTGGGCTCCGGGGCTTTGGCCGGCACCGGCTTCAACCTGGACCGGGATAGGGTGAAAGAAGAACTGGGTTTTGCCCATCTTACCCGCAACAGCCTTGACGCAGTCAGCGATCGGGATTTTGCCCTGGAATTCTGCAGTTTTGCCAGTATCCTGATGATGCATTTATCCCGCTTTTCCGAGGAGTTGATTATCTGGTCCAGTGAAGAATTTTCTTTCATAGAGATGGATGATGCCTTTTCCACCGGTTCCAGCATCATGCCCCAGAAGAAAAACCCAGACCTGGCTGAATTGGTGCGGGGGAAAACTGGCCGGGTATACGGGGATCTGATGGCCCTGTTAACGATAATGAAATCACTGCCCCTGGCCTATAACAAAGACATGCAGGAAGATAAAGAAGCCCTGTTTGATGCCATTGATACGGTGAAAAAATGCCTGCTGGTCTTTGCCCCTATGCTGCAAACCGCCAGGTTCAATACAGACCAAATGGCGGCCGCCGCCCAGGGGGGATTTACCAATGCAACAGATTTGGCCGACTACCTGGCCGGCAAGGGACTGCCTTTCCGGCATGCCCATGAGGTAGTGGGAAAAACCGTTTTATATTGTATTGAAAGGAGGAAGATGCTGGAGGAATTAACCATGGCAGAATTTCAAAATTTTAACCCTCTGATTGGAGAAGATATATTCAATTACCTGGATGTCAGCGCCTGTGTCCGGCGCAGAAAAGTTACCGGAGCTCCAGCTCCGGAGAGGGTTAAGGAAGCTCTGGAAGAAGCAGGGCAGTGGTTAAGGAGGATGTCAAGTGAGCAGGTTTAATCTAGTAGACGGCAAAATAGATGAAGACGAGATATTGATATGGAGTGAGGAATTTTTCTTTAATATGCTGAACTTATTAAACGCCTTTTTCGCCAATGTAGATATAAAAGATGCGGCCGAACGCATGAGCTTGATACCCTTTGGTCAGCTGGTGTGCGACCAGTTGGTGGATGAAAGCGAAGAGATTAGGGCCATCGCCACCGCCCGGGTGATTGAACTGGCCGAGATGGAGGTAAGCTACCTGAAAGCATACAGCAGCTGAACATTCCCTAGAGAAAAAAATATACCCAGCCCTGAGGAGGAGAGTTATTGGAAAAATGCAGTATGTGCAAAAAGGAGTTTCCTGTATCAGCCTTGAAAAAGATGGTGCAAATAGTAGGTAAAAAAGCTTACCTGGGTCAATACTGCCCGGTATGCCAGGCGGTAGCCGGGAACAATCCCAACTATTACTATTTATCCGAACAGAAGAAAACCAAGTGAGGCTGCCAAAGCAGGAAAATTAGGCCCGGAAAGAAATAAAAAACCAGGGGCCAGTCAAGGCCGCCACCGGTATCCATAGCCGGAAGGCGGTCTTTTTGCTTGCTCCGGTTATTCTCACTGCAAAATATTCGGTCTAGAGGCGAGCAGAGAAACAAGAGGCCTGCAATACTTGTTCTCTCACAACAAACAGCCCCTCTCCCCCCTACCAATGGACAGGACGCTTGGTCTTGACTCTTAACCACCTTCTTGTTATCATCAATTTGGTATAAAAATAATCAGCCGATGTGGCTCAGTGGCAGAGCAGCTGATTCGTAATCAGCAGGTCGGCGGTTCAAATCCGCCCATCGGCTCCAGAGAAATTACCTACCCGCAAGCGATTGCGGGTTTTGTCATTTTATTGATTTTATACGTTATTAGCCCGACGTCGCCAAATCGTCGCCATAATTTTAAAGTCGTCGCCACGCTCTGTGGGTTTACTTTCAGACATGGATGGCAAGGTTTGAGCCAAGCGGATACAAAAAAGATTGATCAAAACCATCTCTGTTGATGATTTTCAAGGAGCGGGTTCAGAAAAATATCTATAAATCCCCAGGCTATTGAAGATGATTTTGAGGAAGCCTGGGAAGTTATTGCTGAAGCAGTACAAACAGTTATGAGAAAGCATGGCTATTGCAACCCATATGAAAGGCTCAAGGAAATTACACGTGGGAAAATGATTGGAAAAGAAGAAATAAGAGCATTTATTTCAAGCGTTGAACTGCCTGAAGAAGATAAGATGCGACTAATGGAATTAACTCCTCAGAAGTATATTGGGCTGGCGGATGAACTAGTGAAACATATTAGCCCGACAGGAGAACTTGACCAATAAGGTATCGTAGCACATAGTGAGTTATTCCTGTAGTTCTCAAGAAATGGCTTGTGTGCGTCAGCTTATGAACTGTGCAAACGTCCAGACTTTTCGGCAGTAAGAATCGGCCGCCGAATTTTGGTGCGGAAAGAAAAAATGATAGCCTGGATGGATCAGCAAGCCAATTATTAGTAATATAAAGTATTACTGATATTGCTCCAGGTCAAATTAAAACCCAGGAGCAATTATCCGTTAATCAAATCAGTGCCCACCTCAAGCAATTTAATATATTGTTGATACTTATATTTCTTATTTCGCTGTTCTTCGGGGTTGTCGGTCAGAATACCCAGGCTGCAGAACTCAGTAACTAATGAGCTCGCAGTTGGATAAGATACATTCAATAAATCCCGGGTCAGGTTGACTGTAATTATCGGAGATCCATAGAGAATTTCCAATAGCTTAAGGCCATTAGCTGGGTTAGAAACGGAAGCATTAATTATACGGGAGTGTTCTTCTTTTATACTCAAAATGCTTTTGGCGGTATCAGTAGCTTCCACTGATATTTCGGCAATTCCCTTTAAAAAGAACTTGAGCCAGCTTTCCCAGTCTCCTTTAATGCGGATATCCATTAGCCGGTCATAGTATTCGGACCTATTGCGCTTGAAATAATAACTCAAATAGAGTAAGGGTTTTGCCAGTATTTGCTGGTGACATAACCAAAAGGTTATAAGTAACCTGCCCATACGGCCGTTGCCGTCCAGGAAAGGATGAATGGTTTCAAACTGCGCATGGATCAAACCGATTTTTATTAATGGCGGCAGGTAGTCTTCTTTATAGAAAAAATCCTCCAGACTGTTCATAGCTGATATCATTTCATGTTCTGGGGGAGGAACAAAAGTAGCGGTTGATAAAGTGCTCCCCTGAGGACCCAGCCAGTTCTGTGTTCTGCGGAATTCTCCCGGCGATCTTTCCGAACCTCGTACACCTATCATCAATACTCTATGTATCTCCCGAATTAGTCTTAAGGAAAGCGGTAATTCATTTAAACGTTCCAAGCCGTAATTCATGGCATGAACGTAGTTAACTACTTCTTCCACGCTTTTTTCCTTGTCGGTTCCGGCAAATTCGTTAACCTCCAGTACATCTATAAGTGATGCCTGGGTCCCTTCAATCTGTGAACTTAATAGGGCTTCCTTTTTTACATACATGGCTACGAAAAGGTCCGGGTTAGGGAGGATCTCCGTAATTCCATCCAGCCTGCCCAGGCATCGATCTGCCTTGGACAGTAAGGCAAGCATCTCATTATCAAGGTTTACCGGCGGTTGAGGAGGAAGCGGGCTGGGAATGAATGCCTTATAACCGCTGGGCTGCTGCATATATCTGCCAGACCGATTGGATGATTCCATATAATTAATCACTCCCTTAAAAAAAATGTTATTAAGATTTTACCCTAAATATTTTAATAACAACATAAATTTATCTGGCTTATTAAAATCAATTTTAATTACTCTAAGTTTTTAACTGGCTTATTAAAAAAACAGACCAAAAAACATAATAAGATAGAATTAAGAAGATAATCTACACTTCCGGATCTACCGTTCTTACTGATAGGCTGTTCAGCAAATACCGCATCGGAAACTCGATCAAGGACTGGAAGCATAACTGAAAAAGAATTACTTTTTATGTGACGGTTATGTGATTGAGCCTATCAAGCTAATGTTAAATACGATTACAAATCCCGTTTTTAAGCCGTTAATTTATGTGATGGTTATATGACTTAACTATAAAAATCTGCTTAATACTGGAGTTGATTACATGAGATTTCGACATACAGCTGCTTTCGGTAAGCGAATAGAGTTCTACTTGATAGGTGAAATTCTGAAGGAAGGCCTTGATTGTTACATACCACTGGTAGACGATGATGGAATTGATGTTGTAATTAGACGTAAAGATGGAAGCTTTATTGAAGTGCAAATCAAAGCACGATCCAAGGATGTAAAAGATGGGGATGCTGCGTTGTTTGCAGCTATGACCCATGAATTACGAAGGAATTATTATTTCGTCTTTTACTCGGAGAGAATGGATGCTATGTGGATTATGACATCAGAAGAATATTTAGAAATGTGCGTGACCAATAAAACCGGTAAGAACGCTGGTAAAAGGAGTATATGGTTTAACGGAAAAAGGATGAACAGTGAGACCGGTCAAAGTGAAGAATATACTTATCCAAGATTTGAAAAGTACCTTGAAAAAGATTTTTCAAGGTTAAAAAAGATTCGCCCGAATAAAATTTTGGGTGGCAGATGGGTGGCATGAGGTCATCCGAAGGCTGCTTTTTGATAATGGCAGAAAATAACAGATACCGAAATATAGGACGTTGTTGGACAGCAAAGTACCGCAATCTTACGGCCTCGGTTAATTCGTAATCAGCAGGTCGGCGGTTCAAATCCGCCCATCGGCTCCATAAGAAAGCAAGGCCCCTCCGAGGTTGGAGGGGCTTCGTATTTTCTGAAACTTTTGTCAGAACCTCGGTGGCAATTGGGTGGCATGGATTTTACCATGGTACTTACCTTATGGTTATTTGTAATAATGATCATATATCCATATTTAACCTGCGATTTTCCTAAAAAAGGCAATGTGATAATATTAACTTGTTACTGTTTGATTTGACATCCAGAAAAAAGGAGGAATTGGAACCGTGATAAAAGTTGGTATATTAGGGGCTTCCGGTTATATGGGAGGGGAAGCTCTTCGAATATTGTCCGAACATCCTCAAGTTGAAGTGGTCTGGGCAACTAGCCGCAGCCAGAATCCGGTTGAATATTATCATCGAAATTTCTATGGGTCGAATATTAAATTCATAAGTCCAGAAGATTTAACCCCTTGTGATGCAATATTTGTAGCCTTGCCAACCGGTCATGCTATGAATATTGCGCTGGATATGTTAGACACAGATACTAAGATTATAGATTTAGGGGGTGATTTTCGGCTCCGGGATGTTAAGGAGTGGGAAGCGATATATGGTATGAATCATGCCTGCCCCGATTTACTTGAAAAGGCTGCGTATGGAATTCCGGAGTTGCATCGAGATAGTATTAAGAAATCGAAAATCATAGCCAACCCGGGATGTTATTCTTCTGCAGCAATTTTAGGATTAGCGCCTTTAATAAAAGCAAACTTAATAGCGGCAAGCAAGATCGTGGTGGATGGGCTTTCGGGAACAGCGGGAGCCGGTACGGATTTAGATATTACTATGCATCATCCAGAAATCGGCCATAATCTTGTGCCCTACAATGTTGTTGACCACAGACATACTTATGAAATCGAACAGGAGCTTGAACTAATTGGAAACACAGAGGTGATAGTACATTTTACTACTACATACGTACCGATAACCAGAGGAATTTTAGCCATCTGCCATTGCTTCCCCCATGAGCTGGTCAAAAGGCAAGACCTTTTAGAGATATATAATGATTTTTATATGAATGAGTTCTTTATAAAAGTATTTAATATGCCCAGGGATTCGGGAGCTTCATGGGAATATCGGCCTTACCCCTGGGTATCGGCGGTATCAGGAACAAATTTCTGTCATATCGGTTTTGAAGTTGATGAAAAACGAAATCGTATTGTGGTGTTTAGCGTTCTTGATAGTCTGGGCAAAGGTGGTGCTCATGCTGGTGTACAGAACTTGAATCTTTTGTTTGGAATCGATGAGAAGGTTGGCGTGACCCGACTGGGGTTGCATCCTTATTAATATCCATCAAATATTCTCAAATTAAAATCACCACATATCTCCTGGATTCCCGCTGACGCCTAACGAGTCAGCTGTTACTGCTAGCCCATAATGTCCGCCAATAGACGGTATATGTTGTCCGTAAGTTGACGGAATTAGAGACCAGAATATTTCCCCTTTGGGGGAAGGGAGGGGAGTGTAAATCCTTCTGTGTAAATGGAATAACCCACCATTTATTTGGTAATACTGAAAATACTCCTCTTCATGTGGAGGATAGGGATCCGGTGGAGACCTACCTGAGCGCCACATAAAGTTCTGATTATACGGATGAGGGCAGCTGCCGATGCTGTCCTTATTTTATTTAACATCCGGTAAGGCAGACTAAAAGCGTTAAACTCCGGGGTCAGGGGCAGAGCCCCTGTTAATTAGGCTATGTCTGCCTCAGTAAACCGGTCCCCGTAAAAGACCGTGAACTGTCCAAATATTATGCCCCAGTTTTTAACTGGGTTATACCATTTCCGGCTAATTTCCTGTATCGACAGGTAAATGGACTTTCTTAAGGCATCATCAGTTGGATAATTGGTCTTGGTCTTGGTGAATTTCCTCAGCATCCGGTGAAAACCTTCGACTGCGTTTGTGGTGTAGATTAACCGGAATTGTGTGATTTCTATAATCAATACAGCAATTACAGTGAGATCGATTCGCTTATGTTAATATCATGTCATGCTCGATTTTCTTTGCCTCCATCCTTTTAATGACGGGAATGGACGCATGGCCAGATTGCTTACTCTGTTGCTGCTGTATAAGGCGGGGTATGAAGTGGGGAGATTCATAAGTCTGGAGCAAATTATTGAAGACAGCAAGGACTCCTATTATGATACCCTTTATCAATCTTCACAAAACTGGCATGAAGGCAGGCATGACCTGCTGATATGGAGCGAATATCTGCTGGGGGTTATCCTGGCGGCATATAAAGAATTTGTGGATCGGGTGGGTAAAGTCGGCAGCGCAAGAGGTAATAAAGCGGCTCGGGTGGAAGAAACCATAGATCATTTTGTCACCAGTTTTTCCATTGATGATATCAGACGCAGATGTCCGGATATTAGCCCTGCGACTATTAATCGGGTGCTGGTCAAACTTAGAGATACTGACAAAATTGAATTGTTAGGTACGGGGCGTGGGGCAAAATGGAAGAAGAATTACTAGGATAACTACCAGAGAATCAACTAAGCTACAGGAAGTTTTGTTCCCCAATAATTGTCGTTCCCTTTAGTCCCAGAGCATCTTTCCCCAATCGTAATATTTCCGTGTTGTCCAAAACCTTAAAATACTGTAATATTAGCTTAATAGCGCAAAATGCAAAATGACAATGACAGGAAATAGTAAGCCGATCCTTGGGCTTTAGAGAACCGCTGTTGGGTGTGAAGCGGTCGAAGAGGGAGGCAGAACTCATCCTGGAGTTGCCGACCGAAATCATTTAAGAGAGTAGACTCGGACGGATCTTCCACCGTTAAAAGGAAGGGGATATCGGATATTAAGATCCCGCATCCTGATGGAGTGAACGGCATTAGCCGTTAAATTGAGTGGTACCGCGGAGTTAAACCCTTCGTCTCAGATTTCTGAGCGAAGGGTTAAGTTTTTTGGGGGAGGCAGCGGCGATGGGAGACCATCCTGGTAACCTGCTCTATCTTTCGTTTTTGGATAAGGATTTCTGGTTGGATGTACAGCCACTTAACCATCCCTCTGCAGACTGATTGTTTTCTGGAGCAGCATGGGGGAAGAGGGATGACGAAGGTACAGGCACTATGCAGAGGAAAAGACTATGGTAAGGGATAGATGTCATAGAAGAATTTTGTCCTGGATTGTTGCTAGAAATCATTTTATGCAGAAGCACGGAAGAAAAACTGGTTTGATGGCAGGGTTCGGATAACTCTGGCAGTACCATGTAAGAATGGAGGAATAATGTGTTAGAATTACGAATCAACGGTTTTGGCGGGCAGGGCTCCGTTACCTTGGCTCACCTGTTGGCACAGGCTGCGCTGGAAAATGGCGAGCAGGGGCAGGCCTTGCCATTCTTCGGGGTGGAACGCCGTGGAGCGCCGGTGCGGGCGGCAGTGCGCATGTCCCCCACCACCATTCACGCCCACAGTCAATGCGAGCTGCCGGATTATGTGGTAGTAATGAGCGAAAAGCTCACCAAAGCGGCGGTAAGTGAAGGCATTAACCAGATCGGCACCTTGATAATTAATGCTCCCGAGGCCGTAGCCGTAGATAAATACCCTACTTGGCATGTGGACGCCGATGCCATCGCCCGTGAAGCCGAATTATTTTCCGCCGATGGACCCGCTATAAATATTCCCTTGTTTGGCGCCGTGTGCCGGGTGTTGAACATACCGCAAAATATTATGGAACAAACCATCCTGAATAAATGGCCGGGCACTAACGGCGAGCGCAATCTGGGTGCCGCTGGCAAGGCTTACAACGAAGTGAAAATCTGCCCCCCGCTTCCTTAAACGGCCGGGGTGCAATTAACTAAATCGGTGCGGGTTATGATTATCCAGCTCATTGCAGTCTTGGGGAAACTGCTCCGCAGTTAATTGCGACGCTTGAATTATATTTGGATTAGCGAAAGGAATGGAAATAAATGAAATCAGTTACGAAGGCCTACCAGCCCATTTCCTGGCCAATGAAGGGATCAGGCGGTGACACTGGGTCCTGGCGAACCCACCGTCCGGTCGTTGACCATGATATATGTAATAAATGCCAATTTTGCTGGGTATATTGTCCAGAAGCAGTCATTGATCGCATAGAAATCACTATTGATTATACTTACTGCAAGGGCTGCGGCGTTTGCGCAAAAGAATGCCCCGCCGGGGCGATCAGCATGGTGAAGGAGGAAGAGTAGCAGCATGAAAGCAGCGCAAGTTATAATGGAGACCGGTACCCATGCCGCCGCGCGGGCGGTAAAATGCGCCCGGGTAGACGTAATACCCGGCTACCCTATTACTCCCCAAACCAGCATAATGGAAGCGATAGCTGCTATGGTTGAAAATGGGGAGCTGCATGCCCGCTTCATTCCAGTGGAAGGTGAACACAGCGTTTTGGCCGCTGCTGTGGCTGCTTCCGCTGCCGGAGCCCGGGTTTTTACTGCCACCTCGGCCAATGGCCTGTTGTATATGCACGAGGTTTTACATATGGCTTCCGGCGGACGTTTGCCGGTGGTAATGTGCAACGTTAACCGCGGTATTTTTGCCCCTTGGACCCTGTGGGCTGATCATCAGGACTCATTTGCCCAGCGGGATACCGGCTGGATTCAATATCACTGTTCCTCCAATCAGGAGGTGTTCAATACTATTTTGCAGGCTTTCCGGGTGGCTGAACAGATTAATATTCCTGTGATGGTCAACTTTGACGGCTTTGCTATCTCCCATTGTCTGATGCCCCTTACTTTGCCGCCCCAGGAGGATATCGACCGTTTCCTGCCTCCGCACCAACCACCATGGCGGCTTGATCCGGCTCATCCCTCTTCCTTCAGCAATGTGACCATGGCAGCTGAATACGCACCCTTCCGCCAGATGCTGTCCGAGGATATCATGGCCTCCATTCCGCTGGTAAAGCAGGCTGCGCAGGAATATAGGGATATCACCGGTATGTGGGATGGCGATACCATCGACACATATAGGCTGGAAGACGCCGAAGTAGTAGCCTTTGCCGTCAACAGTATGGCAGCAGAATTAAGACTTTCCATCGATATCCTTCGCGAGCAGGGCATCAAGGCCGGCCTATTGCGACCGCGCCTGTATCTGCCCTTCCCGGCTGAGGATATCCTCAACGCACTGCCGAAGAATGCCCAGGTGATGGTATTGGATCGCAACTATAATTTCGGCCACCCCGGCGGCATTTTGGCCTCCGAGTTGAAAAGCGTGCTCTTTGGCCGACGCAGCGACATCACCATTAAAAACCGGGTAATGGGCATTGGCGGCATCGATCTGACTCGCCGCTTCATGGCCGACGAAATTCGTGCCATGATGGATGAATAGGAAATTTATACGGATAAAAAGCACGGACCATGAAAGGAATGGATGAGATATGGCAACCAGTATAAAGAAATTACCGGATATTGAGCAGGTTTTAAGCGGCAATGGAGCCTGCGGCGGCTGCCCCGCCACCATGGCCCTGCGCATAGTGGGCAAGGCTTTAGGGCCCAATGCCATCATGCTGCTGACCCCCTCCTGCTCGGTAGCCAGCATGGGCATGACCCCCAAGCTGGGTTACAACTGGCCCTGTATTAATATTACCTTTGCCTCAGCCGGCTCTTCGGCCTCGGGTATTACCCACGCGGTTGAAATAATGCAGGAAAAGGGCCGCCTGCAAGGCGAACTGCCCACCGTATTCAGTTGGGTAGGTGACGGCGGCACTTATGACATCGGCTTTCAGGCCCTTTCAGCTGCAGCCGAGCGCAATGACAATATGATTCACTTCTGCTATAACAACGAAGCTTACAGTAACACCGGGGTACAGCGCAGCGGTGCCACTCCCCGCGGCAGCTTCACCACCACTACCCCCACCGGCAAGCGCCAGCCCAAGAAAAATATGGCCCTGCTCATGCTGGAGCATAATATTCCCTATGTGGCTACCGCCACCGTAGCTTACCCCGGCGACCTGTACGATAAGGTGGTAAAAGCTAAAAGTACTCCCGGCATGAAATACATAGAAATTCTGGCTCCCTGCTATTTAGGCTGGCAGTTCGATATGCCAGACACCGTGCAGATGAGCCGTATGGCTGTGCGTACCGGTGCATGGCTGTTATGGGAAGCGGAGAACGGCAAGATCAGCTTTAACAACCCCAGCTCACATATTATCAGTGGCAAAAAAGAAGCTGAGCCGGTGGATGAATACCTAAATAAGCAGGGCCGTTTCAACCGTTTGCTTAAAGGCCCTGACGCGGGGCAGCGCATCGCCGAAATTCAAGCTGACATCGATCGCGAGATGGCGTTTATGCGGGAACGGGCTAAGATTACGATTTAGTTTTCCCGATGTTTAGTGCAGAGTACTTCTGATCATTAATGTCTAAAAGCAAGGCTTTGCTTTGCAGTAAAAACCTATCCATGGTATGGTTACAATCAGGCTGCCCCTTAATGGGGCGGCTGTTTGTTTTTCCAATTCCACCACCCCTATAATTCTTCGCAAAACACTTCTATTTGTCTGTAGAAGAAAAAACTGGTAAGGACGGGGAGGATATTCCACCTGTATAGCGTAATTAAGTAATTGGTATTACTATCTGACCACTTGCCCGGATCACATAGTGCTGTATGCATTCTTCCAAATATCAAGTGGTCATGGCAAGGTGAAATGGCTAATTTATCCCGTTTGCTGGCAGTTATTCCGGCATGAAATTTAGGAGGTGGCAGCTTGCAGAAGAAAGCATATGGCGACATAGGTCATGGAGAGCATGGAGATCCAGGGGCAGTCAGTGGTTCTTTTGTTGAACACAAAATGAACATTATTATGGCTGCAGCTTGGGCTGAGCGCTTGAGGAATTATGGATGGGACGTTAAGCTGGAAGAAGGAAACCTGGAAATGGGTGATAGTGCCCGGGCTGCTAACGCTTATGGTGCCGGAATATTATTGTCCTGGCATGTAAATGCTGGCGGAGGTGATCGGGGAGAGGTGATAATGGGCTGGGAGGATGGGACTCAGAAACTAGCTGACGCAGTTGCTGCCGGGCTGAAAAAAGCCGGGCAATCGGAAGTCAGAACCTATAAGAGCAAGCCCAACAGTAAGGGAACTGCCGAATATTTTGGCATTTTAAGGATGTCCACTATGCCGGCGGTTATTGTAGAACCTTTTTTCCTGGATAATCCTATTGACAGATCGATTGGCGATACCGACGAAAAGTTGAAAAATATAGGATACTGTGTTGCTGATGCCATTGCCATGATTTACGGGGGATCCCAAAAGGAAGATGACCAGGTCTCAGTAAAACTACAGACGGGTAACCAGGTGGCCCTTCCCCGGGTGAATGTTATTATGGAGGGCAAACCAATAGATAAATCAGTTATTTTAAACGTGGATGGAAAGGATACTACTTACATTCCGGCCATAGCACTGCGTGATACAGGAATGGATGTTAAATGGGATGATGCCGCCAGGACGGTAATCATTCAGAAGGGCAAATAACTTAAGATCTCGATCAGCGTCTTGGTCTATTTCCAATAGGGTTTTGTGCCAGCAGTTACTTTGGATTGAACATTCTTAAACTACGGTTTCACCAGCCGTCATTGCCTTCCTCGCCCGGGAATTGATCTGCCCTGCGTCAGTGAAGTCGGAGAGCGTCTGGCGGAATTGCCCTGCGGTAATTGATGGATGATCCTTCAGCTTGAACATATCCTGGAGGGTAATCTCTTTGCCCGGAGGGTACATATTATTGAAATGCTGCGAGAAGAGCCATGGGATCAGGGAAATGTCCCCATGGCCGGGCAGCTTATTTGACTGGGATTACGATCCGGGTCAGCAATTCGCTTTCCGGTGTTTCTTCCGGCGAATTATAATAATATTCGTAATAAACACCGGTTGGTTCATAGCCGTGTTCTTCTATCCATCTGAACATTTCGTTATAAGGCTGTTCCATCTGGCTATAGGGTCCGGTATAAATCCAGGATGCATATTTCCCTGCCGGTATTGAGCGGAATTGGATATCTTCCTGCCCGGGCAGTTCCTGTTTGACTGGAAAGCCCATTTCAACATCCAGATTCTCCATATCCATGTTATGGTAGGCGGTAAAGGGAGCATCGGACGGCTGAACCCCTAGCTCGGTCAGGTACTCCATTATTCTGCCATAAGCAACACCGATGGTATCGGACAGTCTTTTCATGGAAGTTCTGGTTCTTATGGAAAGAACCGGCTGTACAGGATACTCATTTATTTCTATCACCAACAAATAATCACCCCTCCCGAATGGAAATAACAACCTAATTATACAACATAATGGAGAATATACATATATAACCAGCTATATGCTTATATTAATATCCCAGGGCATCAAGCCGGGTTTGTTCTTTTTGCATATAGTCCTGCTGGTAGTTTTGCCTTTCCAATTCAGGTCGGCCGGCATCATAGCCGGTGACCACTATTTGGGCTTGTTTTACGTTATATGAACCTGATGCTGGGTCATAAGAGGGCAAGAGAATATAATGATAGATATTCATACGCTGCATACCGGCGTCAGCTGCCGAATAGAAAGAAACTGCACTGCCGTGCGCACTTTGGTCGAATCCTGCAATGGATATGCCATGAGGCGGGTCGTTATCCAGCAGAAAGCGTTCGGCTCCATCATAATCAATTATGACAATCTGGTTTCCTCCGCTGTGGTTATTGCTTTGGACCCGCTGCCCGGGGGCGTGAGTTAGGATGATATAACGGTCATCCATACGGAATGTGGTTATGTCCATTGTTGGGCGGGAGGTGATTTGCTTCATTCTCCCACTGGCGGAGTCCAGGAAATACAAACCGGCCTCGCCGTAATAGCAATATCCTCCGGAATCAGGGGCGGAATGCTGGATTGACCGATAGTAGTACTCCTCCAATCTATCTTGGGCAACGGAATAGTAATCTACCGTCTTACCGTCAGCCGCATGCAGGCAGGAAATGATTACTTCCTGTTTTGACACTAACTGGGTTACCAGACTTATACCGTCAAAACCCAATACCTGTGTGTCTTCGGGGTAGTTAAAACTACTTAAGCCGTCCTTATCAACCAGGTAATATTGATTGACTCCTGCAATCAGCATGGCATTCTCACTTTTGAAGCAAATTTGGTTTAAAGTGGGATTAACATTGTTTTGATAGAATTTGAAGTTCGGCAGTATAGTAGTCAGATGCCCGTTATCGCATTTAAGCAGGTTCAATGTGTGAGCCGAGAGAGAATATTCGAACAGATAATCCTGTCCAGATACAGTTGAGGCATAGCTGTAAGCCCATTCACTTATTCCGGGCCGGGAGAAAATCATGGTACTCTCCATGGTTTTGCAGTCGATCTGGTAAAGTACGGTATTGTATTTATCCCGGGTCCAGGCATAAAAATAAGGCAGGGAACTATCGGAGCCGGTCATGTTTTGCAGACCGCCGATATCTGTTTTACCCACTATTACACCAGCGATGGTATGATAAATGTACCCATCTTCATCCAGGTATTTATATTCCGGCGGCAGAACACCCCAGGCGGCCTCCAGCAATTGTTTGGGAGTAAACACCCCTTTATCAATAAGGTATTGAGCCATACTGCAGGTTCCCTTTTTATTCTTGGTACAGGTTAAGGTAAGAGCCCGGGTGGCCATACCCACTGCGGCAGCCCGGGTAAAAAAGCCGTTATCCTTGTCCCACAATTGTACCTCATCGACTGTAGCAGTGCCGCTCAGCTGCCAATCATCATGGCCGGCAACGGCGCGGCTTAAGAATATGGCATACTGCTCCAGAGTAATGTCCTGCGCTGCTCCGTATATGCTGGTGCTTACTCCTTTAGCCAGTCCGTTTTGGTAAAGCCATCCCACATATTTATCTGCCCACGGCTCAACATCCTTAAAGGGGTGCCAGTTATTAGTCTGCACCTGTTCTTCAGCTCCCAGAAAACGCACCAGCATAACTGCTGCCTCGGCCCGGTTCATCTTTCGTTCCAACTCAAAACCGTTGGCGGTTCCCAGGAATAAGCCCAGTTGTCTGAGCATCTGGGCCTGATCATTGGCATCGTTATTAATTCCGGCCGTATGTACTCCGGTCGTCCAATGGACATTGGTATTATCCAGGGTTATGGCGCCGGCAGACTGGGTTAGGAATAAAAGGGCTGCCAGCAGTATAAACAGCATCCTCTTCATAATATCGCCTCCTCTGCTAGAGTAATGTTTCGATATACCGAAAGAGTTTTCCTTTAAGTGGAAGATAAATAATGCTTGGGCTCTCGTAACTGCTGCCTATAGGGGAGGGATGCCACCAGGGGTGGTTCCCGGTTACCAAGCAGCAATCCCAGGTTGCATCTAAAGAAAAATTGGAATTGAGCCGATAATAGTTTTAATCACAGCAGGCGGGCTGGGAGTTTCCCCGGCCGCCTCCATGAAAGGTGGTGAATTTCTTGCAACCCATGAAGGCATGCATTATTTTGGCCCTTATGCTGGTAGTGGCTTTCCTGATCAGCCCCGCTTCGGCGCAAGGGGTGAATTCGGCTGAAATATCAGTACAACTCAGTACCGGAAGCAAATCAGTAAAATACGTTTCCTTTCATCCCTCGGAACAGGTGGAATTAAAACCGGTGCTGGCCGAGAACAAGGTTGGCTGTACCGAATCATTGCAGTCCATGGCCGACAGGCAGCAGGGAATCGCCGCCATCAATGGATCATTTTTCAATGCTTATGATCAAAAGGACCTGCAGCCCATGGGCAATATAATGATTGATAAAATCATGCTGCACTACCGGGGCGGTCCTACTACCCTGGGGATCAGCCCGAATAACATCCTGTCCTTCATTAGTTCCACTGATATCAAGATTTGCGGAGGTATTAACGGCTCCAGACAATGGCCCAATAACTGGTATGCCTGGTTTATAAATCATGTTCCCAACTCCACTCAGGAGATAGTTATTTTTACCCCCTCCTTCCGCCAGCCACATTTAAAACTGCCCGGATTTACCCTGATAGTTGTCAGCAATGGAAAAGTGACTGCTATCCAGTCAGAACAGGCAGTGATACCAGCCCAGGGCTTTATCATAGCTATTGGCGGCAGTCAGCAAAACCAGGAAATAATATCCCGCTTTCAAGTTGGCGACCAGGCAGAATATTGGATGGAATTTCCCCGGACAGAATCCAATCTAATTCACTCCTTGAGCGCAGGGCCGAAACTGCTTACCCGGGGCCAGGTTGATATAGATTTTGCCCGGGAAAAGATTACTGATCCGAAACTGGTAACTTATGCCGGACAAAGGAGTTTTATCGGTTACAAGGCTGATGGAACCGTGATCATGGGTACCGTGAGTGATGTTACTATTCAGGAACTGGCAGAGGTATTATTAAAACTTGCTTTGACCGAAGCTATGAATTTGGATGGCGGTGCTTCTTCGGGGTTATACTATAAAGGCCATTATATGACTGCTCCGGGACGGGATATCAGCAACAGTTTGATTCTGGTACCCAGCAGTCGAACCCCTGGTATTTCAGTAAATGGCCAGCAAATCACTTTTTCTGAGGCAAAACCCTTTATTCAACATGGCACTACCATGGTGCCGGTAAGGGGAGTATTTGAAGCCCTGGGGGCAGACATAGAGTGGATAAATGAAACCAGCACCGTGGTAGCCAGGCGCAGGGATACCACAATAATACTTCCGGTAGGTGATCCATTTGCGGAAATAAACGGCACCAGGAAAGAGATGCAGCAAGCTCCTATAAATAAGGACGGCCATGTATATATTCCCCTGCGTTTTGTATCCGAAGCGCTGGATGCCACTGTCCAGTGGAACGAAAAAAGTTATATGGTAAACATAACCTGTGCCGCAACCGCCCACCTATATGGAGGCCAAAAGACAAGTCCGATGCTTCTTTAAGGAGGCGAATCCGGTTAACCGAACCGGGGCAGGTTCTGATCCACCGTCAGCTTGCAGGGGAGGTACTGGGGCGCTGTTTTGCCCGATGATTAAAACTGCCGCCTGCTTCAAGGGCATTTCCAGCCTGATTCAGCCTATGCTTCCGGCTACTTTATTTTTCGAAGTTTTTTCCTCATAATTGTGTAAGTTTAGATGACAAATAACATATTACTAATAGCTGTAAAATTAATAGTGTTTTACCGTTTAATGCCACATGCTGGGAATCCGGTGATAGTATTATTATCTTAAACGCGAGGTGCTAAAATGAAAATGACTCCTTCATCAACAAGGAAAGCCAAAAAATATATGGCGGTATCACTGGCGGTTTTTTTGATTATGCCATTGCTGCTGATTCATTCTTCTGTTAGCGATGCGGCGGAAAACGACAGGGGGCAGTATCGGGTTTATGATCAGAAGATCGCCCGAGGGATATTTTTCCAGGCCAATAACTACAGCAATTATCAAGGCCATCGTGAGCAGGAGTATATTATTACCGCTGACTTAAATGATCCCAGTGTGCAGCTCATATCAGCCAAAGCCGGTGACCAGGTGCTGAAACTCAGCACCCTTTCCAGTCAGATTGCCCAAGAGCAGAAAAAAGGGCAAAATGTGGCGGCGGGCATCAACGGCGATATGTTTAATATTTCTTTAGGTACCAGTCATTATGGTGAACCACAGGGTATCCAGGTTATGGATGGGAAATTACTGGCAGGTTTCCAGACCAGCGGTTCCCAATCCAGATTTCCGGTTTTCGCTGTTGACAGCAACAATCAGGCTATGATCTCATACCTTTCCATGGACAACCAGCTTTCGGTGATAGACCCGGATTATGAACAAGTACACGGTTCTGCTAATCCTAATTTAACCACCGCTATAGATACCATCAATCGGATCAATACCGGGATCATGAATGACCGGATGATTATGCTGACCCGACAGTTAAGCGACCACCCGGTGGTAGGATTCACGGATGAACAGGCAGTCAACGGAACCCTGACCGTTTTAAAAAATATCAGCGGAAACTACCAGGATTCCGTTAAACTGGGGCAGGAGTATGAGGCCGAGGTGGCTGCGATTATCGATACCTCCAGGGGCAGCAAAAGCATCGAAGTACCTGCTGATGGTATAGTATTGGCCAGCCAGGGGATAAAAGCGGCTTGGATGAAGGAACGAATTAAAATCGGCGACAAGGTCCGGTTCTCGTTTAACCTCAAGGACCAGAGCAATAAACGGCTGGATATCCAACAGGCGGTGACTGCCTGGCTGCCTCTGGTGGAAAATGGACGGGCCCTCACCCGGGCTGATATGCTGGAAAAATGCAAATACGACTGGGATCAAGGCCGGGCCGTGATTGATGCCGGGGACAAAGCCAGAACCGCTATAGGTTTTACCCGGGACAATAAAGTGGTGGCCCTGGTTTTCGACGGAGGCGGGGCCGGCAAGGACAGCTACGGGATTGATTTGCCTGGGATAGCCGCCCGAATGCAGGAACTCGGGGTAGTTGCTGCCGTCAGCCTGGACGGGGGTGGATCAAGTCAAATGAACACACGTTTGTTCGGAGAAAAAGAAGTCAATCTGATCAACCAGCCTTCCGACGGGTCGGAGCGGCCGGTAAGCAACACCATTCTTTTTGCCTCCAACGTTCCCCAGGGCAATGATGTCAGCGAACTAATGGTCAACAGAGATATCACCATATATAAAAATACCTCCTATCAGTTTCAAGTGCGGGGGCAGGACAGCTATGGGAATCCGGTGGATCTGAGCAATGCCGGCATCAGATGGAGCCTCATAGCTCCAGGAGAACCAGATGCAGAGTCCGCTGGCTGGGTAGACCAAAAGGGCCTGTTTACTGCCGGCGGCAGAGGAGGCAGCCTGGTGGTTGAAGCCAGCCTGGGTGAAGTAAAGGGAACGGCCAAGGTCACCGTAGTGGATACTGCTGATAAGCTGGCTTTTACCGAGAGCGGGATGCTGGCCGTGGAGCAGAATGTTCCCCAAGCCCTGCAGCTTACGGCCTTTACCGCCGAAGGACATCCGCTGGTGATTGACAACCATGCCGCGCGATGGTCGGTTATACCCTCCTCCATGGCGGTTGTTGACCAGCAGGGAATTTTCACCCCATTAGGCCCGGGCACCGGAGCAGTAATGGCACAGGTAGGAAGCCGGCAGGTTACCCTGAATTTCGTATCCGGACAGAAGAATCAGCTGATCGACAGCTATGAAACCAAACCGGGAGAATCTTACCAGGTAAACGGCTACGTGGGAGGCAGTTGTACCAAATCTTCGGAACAGGTCCGGGAAGGACAGTACAGCCTTAAAGTAAATTATGATTACTCGGCCTGGGACCGGGTATATAACGGAACCATCAATGTAAAAGTTAAGCAGGAGATAAAGGACTCTCAGTATACCAGTCTCATACGCCCCAAAAAACTGGGGGTGTGGGTTTACGGAGACGGAAAAGCCCCCTGGCTGAGAGCCATAATAAAAGACGGGAACGGCAATTCCCATACCATCAATCTGGCTTCCCGGATTGACTGGATAGGCTGGAAATACGTCAGCGCAGATATCCCGGCGAATATTCCTCTGCCCCTGACCCTGGATTATTATTATATGGTGGAAACCGATAAAAGCAAGAACTTGCAGGGTACGGTATATTTTGATGATCTGCGTTTCATCTATCTGGAATCTTTCTAACCGGGCAATAAGCGATATTCATAAAAAACCAGGTATTTATTTCCGGTAGGACGGCGATCAAGGTCAGAATTCATAGCATAACTCCATTCCACCATAACTGTAGTGCTGCCAAAGAGCTGATGATGATTATAGGCCCGGAGTATTTTATCATACCTTAAGAGTTCCGATATCTCATCCGGTTCCAGGAACGTTTCCTCTCCAAATATCGACATGTCTCCCGAGTCAAGCTGCACTGCCATGCTTACATCACGACGGCCCGCCGTAGTTAGATTCCACAGATCCCGGTTCACTGCTTCAATAACCGTCCGCTCTTCCTGTATACTCATGGTGCCGCTCTTCAGGGCCAGAAAATAGGGGTAATATATTACCAGGTCGGGAGGGGGGAATGCCTGGATGAATTCCCGTCCCTTGATAGTAGCATCAGCAGCGTTCAAGCCCACTGCCCGGGGAAGGTTAAAATCATTGCC